>Ga0164241_10006386_pt1 | contig 10775 bp, 13 predicted proteins | sample OricomyardsoilBY_FD_108780 | JGI IMG/M metagenome (GOLD analysis project Ga0164241, IMG submission 108780) | Backyard soil microbial communities from Emeryville, California, USA - Original compost - Back yard soil (BY) | ecosystem: Environmental > Terrestrial > Soil > Unclassified | place: USA... | reverse complement strand
CAAGTAAAAGTTGGTAGCGAAGGAAATATTATTCCTACCGGAATTTATCCTGCGGTAAAGGCGCACGATGTAAAAGGAACACTTCATTACTTTAAAACACTTGTAGAAAGGAACGCCTTACCTGCTAATTTCAGAGATACAGGAATGTTGGCTTATGTAGGTGATTCTGCAAAATTTTATTATCTAAATAATAGTATTAATAATACCGCATGGACTGAATGGCAAGGAAGTGGTGGTGGGGGTGGTAGCGGATGTACTACATTTTATGTTACTTCTGATAGTCTTTATTTTGTTAGAGATAGTTGTGGAACATTGGATAGTACACAGATTGTTGGAGATGGTAGTGGGGGCGGTGGTATTGCTAATATAAAAACAACGCAAGACATAACGCTCACAACTTCGGGAGATACTTCTATCATTGGTAGATTAGTTCCAAATGGGTTAGTAACACCCGGAATAGTTACATGGAGTGGTTCGGGGTTAATTATGGATGTTGCAAGTCCTGAATATTATTTTAATCAAAATTATTTTAATCCAAGTTCCACTCAAATTACTTTAGATGCAGCCGATGGAACAAATCCAAGATTTGATGTTATTTATGTTGATAGCTCTGGTAATATAGGCAAGATAACAGGCATAGCAAGCGCAACACCTATTATCCCACAAGTTGACCCACAATCGCAAATACTTCTTTCAGCAATTTATTTAGCTGCGGGGGCAACAACACCAACTAATATAAACGAAACGCTTGTTTACGATGAAAATGTAGAATGGGCAACATCTAAAACAGGTACAGGTACAGTGGATTTTAATGATGTTACAAATCCGTATCATAGTACAAAAGATATAAAAGTAACTACGTCAAGCGCAGGCATGTCTTTGGTATTTACTTCGCCTACAACGGATAGTGCAAGCATTGGTGATGTTTTAAAGTTTTTCCTTTACACAGCAACTCCTCTTACGAGTGGTTATAAATTTCAATTTTTTGCTGGTACAAATCCAGTATCAACAGCGTTAAGTATAAACTCAATAGGATATGGCTATAATCCCAACAATTTAAACACATATCAGAATATATCAATTCCTTTCGCAGCATTTACTTTTTATTCACCAACATACAATATACTAAAGATTACAAATTTAGGAACAAATCCTAATCCTCTTTTCTTTGATTATATTTCAATACAAAAAGGAAATTACAATTTTGCTCCCACAGATTATTCAGATAAGGTAGATAGCACAACTATATCAGGAGGAAATGAATATTGGTGGAGTAAGGGAATACCACATTTAGCAGGTAGCGTTGGTGGAGCTACACCTTCATTACAAGAAGTAACAGATATAGGGTATGTAACTACAAATCCTATTGTAAGTAGTTTTTTTGTAAGTGCTGGCTCTATTGATGGAACAACAAATGAGATTGCATTATGTAATTGTGAGGGAGGTAACCCAACAGTTCAGTATCAATATCCTGCTACAAGTACTGAAATGAATCTTGTTGCTGATTCTTTAACAGAAGGATTATCAAGGGTATTACATTTACCTGACAATAACGGAACTCTTATAGCCACTATAAACGGAGAGCACCCTACAAGTGATGGTAATATTAATATTTCAGGCGGTGGTACTACTCATGCAAATAATGGGCTTAGTTTATCAGGTGATACTGTGCAATTAGGTGGAACATTAAATAAAAATACAACTATTACAGCAGGCTCATTTAAGATAAATCTAAATGCTTCTGGTGCAAATACTAATCCTTTAAATGTCACTTCATCAAATGGAACTGCAATAAATGCAAGCGGGAATACAGGGTTATTTGCATCAGGTATAAATTATGGAGTGGTCGCTTCTTCTGATAATGGAGTTGCTATTCAAGCCTTTTCAGTTTCGGGTATTCCTTTTCAACCCTTTATAACAGCCGTGGATAGCACATCTGTACTACCCATTATAGAAATTGATAGACAAACAAGCGGAACAGCACAGAATGGCATGGGTGGAAGTATTAGATTTAATAATTGGGTGGGTGGTAACGGAATTATTTCTGGTCAAATAAGTAATAAAATAGTTGATGTTACCCATTTATCTGAAAAATCACAGTTTGAATTTACAACCATAAATAATGGGACTTTATCTCGCAAGTTAGCTATACTAAGTACTGGACAGATTACATTAGATAAATACGGAGTAGCCACATTTACAGGAACACTTGCAAAATCATTAGGAGTAGATGCAAGTGGTAATGTTATAGAATATGATGCAAGTGGTGGTGGAACTTATACTGCCACTAATGGATTAAATATGGTTGGTAGTGATGTGCAATTAGGTGGCACTCTTACAAAAAATGATACATTAAACAATGGTGATTTTAAAATATCTATTCTTGGAGCAGGAACTGGATTTGCTACTCTTTTAGATATAGTTAATACTGGCTCAACTGCAAAAGGTATGAGTGTTACTTCAATAGGTCAAGCAATATATTCTGTATCTACTAATGCAGAAGGATTAAGTGCTGTTTCTATAAATGGTAATGCAGTAAAAGGTTCGAGCACTAATGGTAGTGGCGGTTATTTTGAATCAACAAGTTCTCCAGCTATCTATGGTTATTCTATAAATGACCTTGGATTATGGGCTATATCGGCTCCTACATCAAATAATGATGTTAAGCCAGTTGCTAAATTTTCAAGATTATCACAAACATTTCCTGTTGCAAATGGTGTTGGCGGTAGCTTAGATTTTGAAATATCTACTTCAACAGGAAGCGACGCTATTAGCAATAGTATTATTTCTAAATTTACTGATGTTGTATATGCTACGCGTACATCAGAATTTTCAATCAATGGAGTAAACTCTGGAACAACAAATGTTTTACTGAAAATTTCAGGAGCAGGTGTATTTACATTAGTTCAAGGTCTTTCTAATTATGCTGACAATGCAGCAGCAATAACTGGAGGATTAACAGCAGGTCAATTATACAGAAACGGAGATATAGTTCAAATAGTTCATTAAAATATAGCATGAAAAAAATATTAATCATAGCAGCAATCTTATTTACCCTTTCTGCATCAGCACAGAAGAAAGACAGTGTAGAGAAGCAATACGAAATAAAGCTAAATGAAAGCCAGATTCAGATGTTCTATAAAACATTAGAAGTGAGTAAGCAAGCTATTCAGCAATCAACAATACCTATGAATACAGGGCTTGAAACGATTAAAGATGTAGACAGTTTGCAAGCGGTAATTCGCAAAGTTTATATTGATAAAAATAAGAAATGAAAAAACTAATTTACATACTACCTCTTTTATTCTTTGCCAAAATAACTTTAGCACAGGATAAGCAACAAGGTACTTTACAAACAATAAAGGTACAAGGTGGAGGCGGCGGCAACGGAACCGTTAAGTCAGTAAGCAAAACAGATGGATATGGCTATTCTTCTACAATCACGAATCCAACAACAACACCAAATATTACAGGAAGTGTAGATACAGTCGTTATACCATCAAAACCTTTTTTATCAAATGAATTGGCTAAAAAGCAAGACACTTCTTATCACACTAACTTTTACGCAGAATCACCTTTATCTGTTCGTGATACAATAACAATAGAAGGTGTTGATACGGTACATGGAGTAATATCTTCTTTAGACAATTTAAATATGCCTGAATTAAGTTATGAAGCAGCTTCAAGAGATACTACGAATTGGAGAACAAATAATACTTTAGTTGACGAGCAATTTTTAACTGATAGAATTAATGCTATACCGTCTATAAGTGGAGGTATAGATTCAGTAAAACGTAAGGTTAGTACAGATACTATTTATCAATATAAGTCAGGGGCTCCAACACTTTCGTTCTTAACATTAAAATGGTTTAATGCTAAAAATTACGGATTATCTACAGTAGCTTCTTCGTCTGTTAATACAACTGCGATAAAGAACGCAGCAGCAGCAGCATTAGCAGCAGGCGGAGGAACTGTTTATATTCCAGCAGGTACATATCTTGTAGATTCAATCAGCTATAATGCACAAGTATCTTTTATAGGTGACGGGTTAGGTTCTATTTTAAAGAGCAATTCAGCAGTTTCAATGTTCACTAACACAAGTGATTTAACTGGTTCTGGAACATTTACAAATTTAGTATTGGATGGTAATAGTATAGGGACTATTGCCTTTAATTGGTACCATGTTTTCGATTTTAAAGTTGAGAATCTTTATATACAAAATTTCACCAACTGTGCTGCAAATCTTAGTGGTTCTCTCATGGGTAAGTTTGAAAATGTACATTTTCTTAATAATCCAACTGGTGTAAAGGCAGTTGCAGCTTCGGGTATGCAACCAAATTTTGTTGCCTTTAATAAATGTTTATTTAACGGCTCTACTAAGTGGGCAATTAATTGGGTTAATGGTGCGGGGATCAGTTTTACAGGATGTGATTTTGAGCAAAATGGTACTACATTAGATAACACCACCGGAGTATTGCAATTTGCGAGCATGGCTGCAAGTAGCGAAGGTAATACTGTTACACTGGCAAATTGTTGGTTTGAGCAAAATAAGAGTACTTATTTGAATATATTAGCTCCAGCGGGTGCAGCTAATTATTTTATTGATAGAACAGTAATGATTCCAGATGGGTCTGGCTCTTATGGTATTCAAATGGCTAATGGTGGGGGGAGTGGTAGCACCAATAACCTGACAATAATTAACAGTACAATTAAAAATTTTACTACAAAAGATTTAGCTGCAACAGGGGCTTACGCGATAGTGACAAATCTTTATTCCACAATAGGTACAACATCTTTTACAAGCGGGGCAACTTACAATAATAACACTAACGGGAATTTCACAGCAAGTACACTGGCAGCAGTTGGATCTACTGGTAATTTCACTATGCAAAAAGCAACTGTGAATTATCGAAATTGGTTAGTAAATGATGCTACACTGTATTCTCCCAACGATAACATGGCTTTTCTGGTTGACAACAGTTCAAAGAAGATAACATTTGCTGTTGGAAACAATACCCCTTCATTTAGAATTTACACAAACTATGTAAATGCAGATAATATAACGCTTGGCGCTGCAAGTAGAACTGCAATACTTAGTTTACCCGCTGGAACTGCTACAGCACAAACAGCACCATTAAAGTTTGCGGCTGGAACTAATTTGACAACTCCGGAAAACGGCGCAGTAGAATTTGATGGTACAAATTATTATGTTACTACCAGTGGCACGAGATATGTTCTTACAAGGACGCTATCTGGAACAGCCGCACCCACAACAACGCCAGCGGCAATCGGTATCCAATTTGTTGATACAACCAATAAAAAAATATACGTTTCAACAGGTACGAGTTCTTCTGCTGACTGGACAATTTTAAATTAATGAGAAAACTGTTCTTTATATTATTTCTTTGTTCACTGCAAAAAGTTTTTGCAACGAACTATTATATGTCTTCATCAACAGGAAATGATAGTAATACAGGCACGTCTGCCATACAGGCGTGGGCGACACTCGGAAAGTTAAATGCCCAACCATTAAACCCCGGTGACAGGGTATTTTTTAAAAGGGGCGATACTTTTTATGGAAGTTTGATTATCTCACATTCAGGTAGTAGTGGAAGTAGTAATGATATACTGTATTCAACGTATGGAAATGGAACAGACCCAAAGCCGATAATAACAGGATTTACGGACGTTACTTTGTGGACAAATTTAGGCAGCAATATTTGGGAAAGCACAAGCGCAGTTTCTACATTGTCTTATACAAATATGGTTTCGATAAATGGTGTAAATACACCGATGGGAAGCTGGCCTAATTATCCTGCTTATGCTTTGTTTAATTCGAGAAGCGGCGATAATGTTCTTATAAGCGATACGCTCACTTCTGTGGGTATAGATTGGACAGGCGCAGAGGTAGTAATCGCAAATACAACTTACGCAGTTACAAGAGGAGTTATAACGGACGAAGATACAAGCAAAGTTACTTATACAAAATCTTATGCTGCACCTATTACTTGGCAAAGTGGTGGAGAAGCAGACAGGTCTGCTTATAATATTAATAAATACATAATTCAGAATGACCCGAGGACACTTGATGCTCAGAATGAATGGTATTATAATCCCTCTACAAAAAAACTCAGAATTTACAGTGCGACAACGCCAACTAATGTGAAGATTGCAACGATAGATAACCTATTATCAATGAGTTCGGGCTATAATTATATTACTGTATCTAACATCAATTTTCAAGGAAGTAATTCAAATTGCGTAACGTTTGGCACTCAAAGTTATATTGTGATTGATGATTGTGATTTTAGTTTTTGTGGAGTGGATGCAATATATGGCGGTCAGCAGGGAGCCGACAATAATCGTGGCAATAAAATAATGGATTGTTCTTTCAACACCATAAACGCTAGTGCTATCTCTTTAGGAGTTGGGCATAAGGGGTTAACGATAACCGGCAACACCATCAAAAATTGTGGAATGAATTTCGGAATGTTGGAAAGCGGTAATCTTACGCAAGGAGCCATTTCGGCTAAAGGCATTGCAGCTCAGATAGGTTATAATTATCTTGATACCATCGGGGTTATGGGTATAGTTTATCAACTGGATAGCACCAATGTTTACAACAACCTTGTAATGCACTCATGCTTTAGGAATGAATACAAAGATGGAGGAGCTATATACACGTGGTCTGATAGCGCCACAATTAATAAGAATGTAACGGTAGCCAATAATATTGTGATCACCACAGGCTCCCAAAGCCAGGGAATCTATTTTGATAATGTTAGCAAAGGAATAACAGCATACGGCAATACAGTTATGGGCTGCAAATTTGGAATGACAATAAATGGATATAATTTCAATATCTATAACAACACTTTTTATGACAACAACGAGGGAAGTGTATATTTTAGATTAACAGGAAGTGGCGGTCAGAAGGTTGTTGATAGCATAAGCATTCACAATAACATCATGTTCGCAAAAGAAAGTCACGACTTTGCGATGTGGGCGGTTGGTGATACTCTTACATCAAGACGAGCGATGATATCAGATAGTAACTGGTTTGCCAAACCCATAGGTAATACAGCGAGATTATTTTTAGGGTATATTAATCCTCCAATAGACGCAACCACCTACTATGACTTTACAGCATGGAAGGCAACTGGCTTCGGTCATGATCTGCATTCTCATTTCTCTTCTAAAACAATTACTTCGACGGATAGTTTGAGGTTTGAGTATAATGCAACATCAAATCCGGTAACAATAAGTTTACAACCATATAAATATTTAGATGCAAAAGATAATGTATATGATGGTACTATTACATTACAGCCATATACTAGTGCAATACTTATTCAGAACGGTTCTGCTACACCTATACCACCACAATATCCTTTAGTCAAAGTCAATGGTAAAATTACATTTATAAATCTAAATTAAACAAACATGAAACAATTATTATTTATTTTCTTATTTGCAATCGCAGGTTATTTTGCAAATGCACAAACAGGAACAGGAACGATAGACGCAACTAACGATGTAAGTATAGCGGGTGGAGATGGTAGTGGATTCATTGCGAGTGTGGCATGGTCAGTACAAGGCACACCTCCCGCACCAATTACTATTTCTGCTCCAACAAATTTAAAAACAAATGTTACCGTTACTAAAAGCGGCGATTATTATTTGACACTTACAATTAAAGATAATCTTGGAAGCATAGCAACAGGAACTTATCATGTAATTGCACACGATAAACAAGTGATAATTATTAAAGTTCAGGTAACACCAATTCCGATTATATTGAAATGATAAAATGGTTATTGCTCATATTGTTATTTGTAAGTTGCACTTCTGCTAAAACTTTAGTGATAATTGATGCAAGGCAAAGCTATGTTTCAGGCGGCGATGGGCATGGGTATTTAACTTCGTGGCAGTGGGAAAAAGATGGTGTAATTTTAAGTAGAAAACCGTATGATACAGTAATTTTGGAAGGAAGCGGGACATTTACTTATACAATTACTTTGACTGATAATTTAGGGCAAACAAAGTCAGAGAGCAAAATAGTTACCATAAAATGAAAGTAATGCTTATGATATTATTTAGTGCGATATACTATGTGTTATTTTCCATTGTAGCAATCTTAATGTTCATTGGTTCATTCATTCCTGACAAATATATAATCAATAAAACAACATTTCAATGAGTCCACTTTTTTACATAGCCTTTGCTTGCTGCATGACATCTATAATATGCACGATTGTTTCTTATAAATACGATGATGCAATAGAGTTATTATTAGATGTTAAGCATGACAACAAGGTAAAATTATTAATCCTTTCAATTTCAACAATTATTTTAGTATCATTAACTTTTATAAAATGGCAATAACACACTATATAACATCATTGGCATTAATATTATTTACAATAGCTTTTGTGTATTATTTTAAATGGCAAAAGATAGATGATGACGGTGGTGTATCAGGAAAATGGCATAGATACGGGGCTTTCATGAGATTATTTGTAGCCATAGGAATTGTGAGCGAACATTTCTTCCCATCTAATTTGTACTTGCTTGCTATTATTTTATGTGTATGCCAATTAATTTACGAGATAGGAATAAATGTGATAGCGTTACATCAAAAGCCTTTCTATAATGGAACAACGTCAGTCTTAGACGAAACATTAGGGAAAGTAAAATGGTATATATATTTTGGAGCATTAATTATAAGTATAGTAGGTAAAATATTTTCTAAACATAAAAAACAAAAATCATGACATTATTAATGACGTTTCCGACACATCTTGTTCCTGTACTTGCAGTATGTGGAATGATTTCCTTTGCAGGCTTTTTTACTACAAAAAGCGCTTATGCAAAAAACACCTTTTTCCAAAAATATCATTTCTTAATTGGGGTTATATTTTTACTTATAACAGTAGGATTATTTTTGTGGAAAGTGAAATATTAACCAAATTAATTTATCTTTAATAAACCAAACTTTAAACAGTAAACAACATGGGAAAATCAGCACATGAACTTTTAGAGATTATAAAAGTCAAGCAGCCAAAATTATATGATATTTTGGTAGCGTTAATTAGTGAAATAGGCGATGATTCGCAGCCTCAAACAGAAGGTTCGGAAGAAGGAGGCGAACATCCAACAGACCCACCACATAATGCCTAAGATATATCTTATATCAATAGTAATGTTTGTGCTTATCACTACTGGAATATTTTTATATTTCAGCCATTTCAATGATAGCGTAGTGTATAAAAAATATTATTATTTATGGATTAAGGTGATGGATTTTGTTTTGATTGCGGGGTATATTTTCTTTACAAAAAAATATTTAAAAAGAGCGTTCTTTGTTATTTCTGCCTTTTTTCTAATGAGAGTGATATGGCAGTTGTTTGAAATTGAGAATTATTATTCGGCAAATAAACCTAAAGTAATAGATTTTCTTTTTGTATTGTGTGTGTTATCGGTGTTAGTAATTTCAATGATGCCTTTATTAATATCATTTTTCAAAACTATTTATGCTAAAAGACTTAAAAATGGGGGAGATTAAATTGGGAATTTATATTTTTTACATATTGGGATATGGTACTTGGATTGCAGGGATTATGGCGAACATTGACAATGCAAAATCGGTAATCTTGTTTATAGCGGGGCTTATTTTCGCAGGGTACACGATAGCTAATAAACACCTTGACTATATTAAAAAGAGAGATGATTTTAGAGAGGAAAAAAAGAGGCGCAAATCAAATAATCCAAAAATGGAGGATAAACTGTAAGATACAGTAAATTATGAATATTCTTTCAAAAATATCGTTTATCTTTTTTAAAACTTTCATAATACAGTAATACAGAAAAAACCATACCAAAAAATGATAAAAATAAACGAACTTTATGTCTTTTAAAACTAACTACCATGAATGAGAACATGATTTACATACTTGCAGGGATGCTTGGGGTTTTATTGCAGATTGTTATTAAGATTTCTGTGCTAAAGAAAAACGCCACCGTAGCAAATATGCAATTTGTATTCAGTAAGTATTTAAGGGATGATTGGCCTACTATTGCAGGAAGTTTTCTTACTGTATTTTTATTTGCGTTATTCCTTCCTGAAATTGTAGCCATTAAACCAGATGCAGTAAAATTTGCGAGAATTGTTTTTGCATTTGTAGGGTACACAGGAAGTTCTTTTATTCAAATGGTATTTGGTGTTACTTCTAAAAAAATACTTTCAATAATAGATTTAAAAACAAATATAGCAGATGGAGTTCAGCCTCCAGTTACACCTGCAAATGTAGAAGCAGTACCGGAAGTAGTTAAGGGAGATACAACTAAAAAAAACTAAACAATTTTAATAACAATAAAACAAACAACATGGCAGAAGAAAAATTTGGAATTGATAACTTAAAAAAAGTTGTCTCTTTCGGGGTTACGATAGGTAAATCTATCTCTGACGACCTTTCGGATGGTAAAATTACATTTGCAGAAGCGATAGCATTACTTCCGCAGCTAATGGCAATCCCCGACTTGATTGCTAACAAAGATGCAATCATTGATGAAGCTAAAGACCTTTCTATTGATGAAGTAGGCGAATTGATTGCAGGAATAGAAGGCGCAACATCTGAAAACGTTACAGGTATCATAGAAGATGCTTTAACATTCATTGTTGCAGGTAAAAATCTTGTTGAAAGATTATTGCCACAAAAAAAGGACACAACTACAACAACAGCTTAGTTATGAGAAACCGTTTTTTGTTTTTGGTT
>Ga0164241_10006385_pt1 | contig 10776 bp, 7 predicted proteins | sample OricomyardsoilBY_FD_108780 | JGI IMG/M metagenome (GOLD analysis project Ga0164241, IMG submission 108780) | Backyard soil microbial communities from Emeryville, California, USA - Original compost - Back yard soil (BY) | ecosystem: Environmental > Terrestrial > Soil > Unclassified | place: USA... | reverse complement strand
GTCATCATCAACGGAAAATGGTTGATCTCGGGCGGCCAGCCGCCCGAGATCTTTGAACAGGCCTTGCGAAATATCGCCACGAAGCTCACTTAAAGTAAGCGAGAAGGCCCACTCAACTTACTGAGCCGCGCCCGGAGTGCGCGAGCTGCTGGATGAGCCGCTCGCGGATCCCGGGCTGGCATCCGAGGACGAGGACGAATTGCTGTCCTTCGACTTGCCCGCGTGGTTCCACTTCGAGAACTCGATCGGCGTCAGGTAGCTGTCCTTGTTGCTGTCCAGCGTATCGAACTGCGAACGCAGTTCCGCGTTGGACTGGACTTCAGCCATGGCCACGCGACCATCCTTGTTCGCGTCCAGCGAGCCGAAATCCACCGAAGAAGAGGTGGAAGCCTGAGCCTGCGCGCTGGCCGCGGGAGCCGCGTCCTGCGCGAAAACCACGCCGGCGGCGGCCAGCGAGACAACGAGCGATCCAATGCTTGTAACGATTTTCATGATGTCGATCCTCATGGGGCTGTGAAAGAACACGGGGCCATCATGCGCACCCGTTCCCATGCGATCCGTCAGCGCAACGCGAACATTGCCGACTCACTCGCGCGCTAAAAAAAGTCGGCTCACTCCTACAGTGACATCGCCATTTTGCGACATCCTAAAGCGACACTGTGGCATTGCTGTCGCCGAAGTGCTCTTCACGGCAACCCATCTTCTGCAGCATGGCCAGCAGCAGATTGGACATTGGCGTGTGCTCGGGCTGCACCAGATGGCGATTGCCCTGTATTGCGCCGCTGGCCCGACCCGCAAGCACAATCGGCAGCGGGTCATGGTTGTGGGAATTGCCGTCACTCATGCCGCTGCCATACAGGATCAGCGCATGATCGAGCAGCGACCCGTCGCCATCTGGCGACTTGCTGAGCTTGTCGAGGAAGTACGCGAACAGCGTGCTGTGATAGCGGTTCAGTACCGCGAAGCGCGCCTTGTTGTCCTCGTTGTTCGAGTGATGCGAGAGGATGTGGAAGGAATCGCGCACGCCGCTCTTCGGATAAACCGCGTTGCTGAGTTCCTTGGCGATCATGAAGGTGCTGATGCGCGTGATCTCGGTCTGCCAGGCCAGCGCGAGCAGGTCGTACATCAGCTTGATGTGCTGCTCCACATCGTCGGGAATGCCGTTGGGCTTGGCCGGTAACGTCAGGTTGCCGCCCACGCGCTCGCCGGCCTGCGCGATGCGCCGCTCGATCTCGCGCACGTCGGTGACAAAGCGATCGAGCCGCTCGCGATCCGCCGCGGGCAGGCGACGATCGAGGCCATGGATCTGCTCGCTCACCGAATCGAGCAGGCTCAGCGCCTGGGCACGGCGCGCGTTGCGCTGCGCGTCGTTGGCGCCATCGCCGAACAGCTGCTCGAACAACACCTGCGGGTTGTTCTGCATGGGCAGCGGCGACAATTCGTTCTGCCACGACAGCGTGTTGCGGTAGGCGCAGCTCAGGCCTTCCCCGCAGCTCATGCTGGAATCCTCGATCATCAGCTCCAGCGAAGGCAGCGGCGTGTCCTGTCCCAGATACTTCACCGCCACCTGGTCCACCGTGATGCCCAGCTTCGGTTGCGCACCGGAGGCGGCCTTCGCGCCACTCAGATAGGTGGCGGACGAGCGGTTGTGATTGCCGGTGGCGCCGCCGGGGCCATAGGCCAGCGGATGCGTCAGGTGACTGATGACATTGATGTGCGCGCGATAAGGGGCGAGCGGTTGCAGGATTTCGCTGAAGGTGAAGTCGGGGCCCTGGTCCTTCGGGGTCCAGCGCGCCATGGTGGCGCCATGCGGAAAGTAGATCGCACCGAAGCGCGTGCGCGGCGCGGGAGTGGCCGCCATCGCCGGCACCATGGATTCGAGCAGCGGCAGAGCCAGCGCTGCGCCGGCACCGCGCAACACCGCGCGTCGCGAAAGATGTTTGCGGGTGATGAAATGGCTCATATCGACCTCACTGGCGTGTCGCCACGCGCACCGGCTCGGGCGCCGCGCCGCCCTGGCGGAACGCCGGACTTTGCACCACGCCCAGAATCAGCGCGCTGGCGCGGAATTCGTCGCGCCCGGCCTGTTTCACGATGGCGCGAACCGTGGGCATGTCGCGGTAGTCCACCGTGCGACCCAGCGCATAGGTCATCAGCTTCACGGTGAAGTTGGTCACGAACTGCTGCGAACGCGACATCAATGCATTGATCAGATCATCCGGGCCGTCCAGACGTGTGCCGTCCACCAGCGTGCCGTGCGCATCCACGGGCGAATCGCCATCGCGCTCGCGCCAGGCACCGATGGCATTGAAATTCTCCAGCGCAAAGCCCACCGGATCGATCACGCTGTGGCAGGCCGCGCAGGAGGGATTCTTGCGGTGATTCTCCAGTCGCTGCCGCACCGAGGCCGTGAGCACCTGCGTGCCGTCACCGTCGAGATTGGTCTCCACGCCCGGCGGCGGCGCCGGCGGCGGCGCGCCGAGAATGTTCTCCAGAATCCACGCGCCGCGAATCACGGGCGAGGTGCGGCTGGCGGTGGAAGTAATGGTCAGGATGCTGCCATGGCCCAGGATGCCGCGACGATGTGTGCCGGGCGGCAGCTTCACCATCCGGAAATGCGAGCCGCGCACGTCGGGTATGCCGTAGTGCTGCGCCAGGCGCTCATTGAGGAAGGTGTAGTCGGCGGTCAGCAATTCGGTGAGCGGCCGGTCCCGCGAGAACACCCAGCTCACCAGTGAGCGTGTTTCCTCGATGAAGGCCTCCCGCAGATTCTCGTCGAAGCCCTCGACCTCCGGCGTGACCGTGGCCAGCTCGCGCAGGAACAGCCATTGGCCGGCAAAATTTTCCACCAGCGCCGCGGCGCGCGGATCCGCCAGCATGCGGCGCACCTGCGCGCCCAGCACCTGCGGCTGGTGCAGCTGGTTGCGCACCGCCAACCCCACCAATTCCTGGTCCGGAATGCTGCTCCACAGGAAGAATGACAGTCGCGAGGCCAGTTCCAGATCGCCGATGGCGGCTGGCGCGCCCGCCTTGCCCGGCCGCTCTTCTTCAAAGCGGAACAGGAAGCGCGGATCGATGAGGATGCGTGCAATGGCCTGCTGGATACCGGCTTCAAAGCCGCCTTCGGCGCGACCGCGCTCATAGAATTCGCGCACCGTGGTCAGGTCCGCGGGCTGCTGCGGTCCGCGAAAGGCGCGGCTGGCGATGTCGGTCAGAATGCGCTGCGCGCAGGCTGGCTCCTGCGCGGCGGATTGGGGATGGCAGCTGAAGATGCGCCGGCGGCTTTCGGTGTCGCCGGGGCCCGTGGCGTTGAACGGCCCGGCGATCTCCACGCTGTCGATGCCGCCCTGCACCTTGTACACCGAATAGATGTCGTTCACGCCGGTCGATCGCCGCTGATCGAAGATGGCCGCCGTCAGCACATGCTGCCCGGCCTTCACCGCCAGCCGGAAATCGCGCTGATTCGGCACTTGGATGCGTTGCCCATCCAGTGCCACGTCCACGGCCATGCCGGGACTGCGCCCCATCGAAAAGCCGCCGCGCACACTGAAGTGATACTCGGCATCCAGCGGAAAGTTGTGCACGATGCGTACACCACCGCGCGACCCCAGTGGCAGTCCCTCCAGGTGCTTGTCCTGCGCCAGGGTGGGCGGTGTCTGGTAGATGGCCGTGGTTTCAGTGGCGGTCATGTCGCCCACCGCGGCACGGCTGAGTTTCATCGCGGCGGTGGTATAGCCCTGGATCAGCGCCGGCGAAATCGCCAGGCCCGAGGCCACATTGTCGAAACCATTGCTGGCATCGTCTGGCGGCAGCATGGCCGCCACATCCACCTGCAGGCCGAACAGGTCGCGGATGGCATTGGCATATTCGGCGCGATTGAGCCTGTGCAGTGCCGGCGCAGCGGGATACTCGGTGGATTCCGCGTCGAGCCGTGTCTCCAGCGTGCGCGCGATGGCTTCTGTTTGCTGACGCGAAGGCCTTGGCTTGCCGGGCGGGGGCATCATGCCGGCGCGCAGCTTCAGCACCACTTTTTCCCAGGTCTGGGCGTTGGCGCCGATGTGCGCCTGATCGAGCGAACTCAGGTCGAGTCCGCCCGCCCAGTCCTCGGTGTTGTGGCACTTGGTGCAGTATTGTTCGGTCACGGCGTGCAGATCCTGAGCCTGCAATGCAGCGGGCAGCGTCAGGGCCATTGCCACGATTGCCAGCCGCGCGCGATTTTTCGACTCGCGCGTCATCAGCGCACCTCTTTGCCCTGCGCCTTCAACAGCGCCGTGATGAGTGCCATGGAGCCGGGCTTGGGTTCCGGCGGATGCGTGGCCAGAAACACGCCTTTGGCCCAGTCCAGCGCCGAACGATGCTCATTGTCCTGGGCCGTGAGATCGGCACCCTTCTCGACCAGGAAGCGGATGATGTCTTCCGAGCCACGATTCGCCGCGCCGTGCAATGCCGTCACCCCCATGGAATTCGCCTGGTTCACATCCATGCCCAGCTCGTAACACAGCTTTACCGCCTCCAGCAGTTGCCGCGGACCTTCGGTCCAGGTCTGTGCCACCACCCAGTTCACGCCGGCGGCTGCCATCAGTGCCGAGGTGCCGTGAAAAGTATCAATGCGCGGATCGGCGCCATGCTGCAGCAGCAGTTTCATCACCGTGACGTCGCCGGCCAGCGCCGCCGTGAGAAAAGGCGTCTGGCCGGTGAAATCCACCCATTCCAGCGAGCCGGTGATCTCGAGCAGGTGATTGCGGAATGGCGGCGTCTCCTTGGTGCGGGCATTCACATTGGCGCCCGCCGCGAGCAGCGCGTTGATCAGCTCCAGCAGCGGTGCGCGATCGATGCCGTTCTTGAAGGTGGCGTTGTGCACGTAGAGATTGCGCACGTTCACCGCTTCCCATAGCGGACTGCGACCGTACCAGTCCTGCGCGTTCACATCGCCACCGTGCGCCAGCAGGAATTGCGCCACGGACACGTTGTCGTTCGAGATGGCCATCAGCAGCGGCGTAATGTCGTCCGCCTCACGGGCATTCACCTTTGCGCCCGCCCCGAGCAGCAGTTGCGCCGCTTCGACGTGATTGTGGCGCGCCGCGTAGTGCAGCGGCGTCATGCCACCCGGAGTTGGTTCGCGGCGGCCACGATCGGCCGGCACGCCGCCGCGCAGGATGCCCACGCCGAAGCCGAACCCGGGCACGGAGTTCGGCGCGATGAAGGCCGGCGTCTTGCCGACACGCGTGGCCACGTTGGGGTCGGCACCCGCCGCGAGCAGGATGGCGACGATTTTCGCGTGGCCCGCGCGGGCGGCATACATCAGCGCGGTCTGTCCGAACGATGCTTCGCGCGTATCCACCGGCGCGCCATGCTTCAACAGGCTTTCCACCACCGCCGGCACGCCCACCTGCGCGGCCATCATCAGCAGCGTCTCGCCGGTGGGCTCGAGCTGGTTGGGATTGGCGCCGGCCTTGACCAGCAGATCGACCATGGCGGCATTGCCGTTGCCAATGGCCAGGCTCAAAGCCGTGATGTCGCGCTCGGTGGTGCCATTGGCGCTGGCGCCCGCATCGAGCAGCAACTTCGCGCCAGCCAGATCGTCCGCATAGACTCGCCAAAGCAGCGCCGGGGTGCCGAACTGGCCACGCGCATCAGGATCGGCACCGCCTTTCAGCAAGGCTTTCATCGCCGGCACATCGCCATTCATGGCGGCATCGGCGAGCGCGGTCGTGCTGGTGGAAGACGCGAGGGCGGGAAGCGAGGCCAGCAACGCACTCACGGCCAGCCACGCCCCGCACATTCTCGTTTTCCGGCATGAATTCGCACTTTCCGGCAGGGAATTCGCAGCGCCCATCCCGTATTCCAGCGATCTTGTTTCTGTCAGTAGCAGGTTTAGCATGGCACCCCATTCATCGCCACCACCACATGGAAGAAATGATGCGCAATCCGAATTCTGCTGCGACGCCAGAGGTCCAGAGCATCTCTGCCGGCCGACGCGGCGTACTCGGTGCCGGCATCGGATTGGCCGTGGGCGCCGCAGTGGGTGGCGTGCGCGACTCGCTTGGCGCGGGCGCGCCCGCGCCGGCAACCGCGGCGGCGCCCGTGGATGCGACGCCCGCCGATGCAAAGCTGCTGCCCGGCTTCAAGGTGCAGCGCGTGAAGACCAGCGGCGCCGAACTGCATACGGTGTATGGCGGCAGCGGCCCACCGGTGCTGCTGCTACACGGTGCGCCGTTGACGCATCTGTCGTGGTATCTCGTGGCGCCGGAGCTGGCCAGGAAGTACACCGTCATCGCGCCAGACCTGCGCGGTTATGGCGACAGCAGCAAGCCTGAGGACGGCAAGGACCACATCAACTACTCCAAGCGCGCGATGGCGCAGGACGAGATCGAACTGATGAAGCATTTCGGCTTCGATCGTTTTGCCGTGGTGGGACACGACCGTGGCGGTCGTGTGGCACATCGCCTGGCGCTCGATCATCCCGACGCCGTGACCCGCATGGTGGTGATGGACATCGTCCCCACTCACTATCTCTACACGCACGTGACCAGGGCATTCGTGGATGCCTACTTTCACTGGTTCCTGTACATCCGTCCGGCGCCCTTCCCCGAAAACATCCTCAACGGCGACGTCGAGGGCAACTTCGGACGCAACCGCTCACCCGATCTGCGCGCCGAATACCTGCGCGTGTATCACAATCCTGCCGCGGTTCATGGCATGTGCGAGGACTATCGCGCATCAGCCGGCATCGACATGAAGTTCGATGAAGAGGACAAGAACAAGAAGATCGCCTGCCCGCTGCATGTGCTGTGGGCCAGCGATGGTGCCATGGGACGCATGTATGACGTGCTGAAGATCTGGAAGGAACGCGGCAGGAAGGTCACTGGCGCCGCGCTGACCGGCGGGCACAATCTGCAGGAATCCAACCCCACCGGCGTGCTCGCGCAGTTGCAGCCCTTCCTGGCCGCGTAAGCGCCTCGCTGCGGCGCATGTGCACCATCACCGCGAACTTCCCTGTAGCGCTAGCGATGATGGCTGGAACCGGGCGCATCCTTGCCATCCCTGCACGTGCTCCATCGCCATTCACGCATCCAGCCCTATCACCGGGCAAGATATCAGCGGGTCCCACGCTGCAATAAATCCTGTTGATTTGGCAATATCCACAGATGAGCCTGTTTCGCACACGCGGTACCGCCGACGGCGAACGCGTCGAGAACGTCGAGTTGTTCTTCGATCTGGTGTTCGTATTCGCCGTCACGCGACTCTCGCACACGCTGCTCGAGGATCTCACCACGGCTGGCGCGCTACGGGTGGCGCTGCTGATCTTCGCGGTGTGGTGGGTGTGGATCTACACCAGCTGGGTCACCAACTGGCTGGCGCCCGAGCGTCCGCCCGTTCGCATCTGCCTGTTCGTGATGATGATTGCCGGCCTGTTGCTGGCGGTTTCCATCCCGCATGCCTTCGACCGGCACGCCCTGCTGTTCGCGGCCTCTTATGTATTCATGCAGGTGGGCCGCACGGCGTTTTTCCTGTGGGCCGCGCGCGAATCATCCCTGGCAATGCGCCGCAACTTCCAGCGCATCCTCATCTGGATGTGCGCCTCGGCGGTGTTCTGGCTCTGCGGGGCGCTGATTGCGCACGCTCAGCCGCTGCTCTGGGCCCTCGCCATGGGGCTGGAACTGCTGGGGCCATTCGCATTCTATTGGGTGCCGGGCCTGGGCCGCTCCACGACGCTGAGCTGGAACATCTCCGGCGCTCATCTGGCCGAACGTTGCGGATTATTCATCATCATCGGATTGGGCGAGTCGCTCCTGGTGACCGGCACCACTTTTGCCGAGTTGCCCTGGACAGCGCGATCGCTGACCGCTCTGGGCAGCGCCGTGATCGGCAGCATTTTGATGTGGTGGATCTATTTCGATACCGGTGCCGGGCGCGCCCATCATCGCATTGTCCATTCGGATGACCCCGGTCGTCAGGGACGACTGGCCTATACCTATCTGCACGTGCTGATCGTGGCCGGCATCATCGTTTGCGCGGTCGCGGATGAACTGGTGCTGGCGGGCATCGGCTCGGCCATGGAGGGACATCAGGCGGCTGGTCACCGCGGCGGCGTCGCGTGGATCACCATCCTGGCGGGCCCCCTGCTCTACGTCATCGGCACCGCGCTGTTCAAATGGGCTACCAACGATCGCCGGACACCGCCGCTTTCACACCTGATTGGCATTGCGCTGCTGCTGGCGCTGACGTGGCCGGCGCGAACCCATATGCTTTCCAGCCTGGGCATGAGCATCGCCACCACTGGTGTACTGTTGATCGTCGCCCTGTGGGAATCCAGGGCATTGAAAGCGGAACGGGAGCATCCATGAAAAAACTCATTTCCCTGCTCGGCCTGCTCATCCTCTGTGCGCCCGCCTGGTCGAAGGACGTGGACGCGCAGCGCCAGCTCATCGATCGCAACGCCATCATGGACACCATGCACAAGTACATCTGGACCGTCGACTCGCTCGACGCCGATGGCTATGTGTCCGTCTTCACCGCGGACGCGCAGATCGACTCCAATGGCCAGCTGATGAAGGGACATGAAGCGATCCGCAAGGTGGTGACCGGCATGCAGGCGGCGCAGGCGAAGAATCGTGCCGAAGGCAAACCTGTACGCGCACTGCATCATGTAGTCAGCAATGAACGGATCTCATTCACCAGCGCGACCGAGGCCGTGTACTACTCGTACTGGCAAACCATGAGCAAGGGACAGGACGGTCGCTATGCCACGGGTGGATTCGGGCGATCAGAAGACCATCTGGTGAAGCAGAAAGACGGCACCTGGCTGATCCGGTTCCGCAAACTCACGGTATTCACCGACTGACCTCAGAAAGTGCCGCTGATCGTCAGGCGGTAGAGGGGATGCCAGACCAGGCGATCGTCGCGCGTGAAATCGACCGCGCCGTCGCGCCGGGCGACATAGAACCATTCGCGGGTGCGATCCTTGCTGTTGTACAGGTTGCCAACGGCCATACGCACCTTCAGGCCGAAGACATCCTTGTGCTCGAGAAATATCTGGCCGAAGGGCTTTGAATTCCAGAACACCTGCTCGTAGTTCAGGCGGTGGAAGTAGTTCCTGCTCTGCAGCTCCGAGAACAGACCCCAGGTCCAGGGTGTGCCGGGAATATCCTGCCGGAAGTCCACATTCCAGTAGGACCGGTTGCCATTGAACTGGCGATGCGTGCCCAGCAGCGGGTCGCGCAGGCGGGTATCGCGCCAGGTGATGAAGGTGTTGAGCTTGCCGCCCGGAACGCCCCAGTCGTCCAGCAGCAGGCTGCCATCGAGCGTCGCCTGGAAGCGCCGCGCACTGGACAGATTGCCCGGCGCCTCCGCCGTGGCACTGATCGGCACCTGTTCGACCAGATCGCTGATGCGCTCGGCTTCGAGATTCAGCTTGATCTTGCCGTGCGGGCCCAGGCTGCGCACGGTCTCGAGCTGCAGCAACCAGCTCTGCGGCGGCACCAGTTCCGGATTGCCGCCATTGGTGTTGTTGTTGGTGACGTCCACCGAGGCAAGGAAGTCGAAGAAGTTGAGCTGTCCGACCTTGCGTTGCAGGCGCAGGTTCATCTCCCAGGGCGAATCGGAGTTCCAGGCCAGGGATATCGCGCCCTTGGGTCGCCAGAAGCGACGCGTCTGCCCGGTATCGCCATCCTGGCTCAGCTGGCTGTATTCCGCGCCGCCGCTGAGCTGCAGCGACCAGGTCCTGCTCAATGGCCTGCTGAAACTCAGGATGCTCTCGCCGCGCTGTTCTTCCACGCGGGAGCTGGCACCAGGCAGATCCTGCGGCTGATAGACGCCGCTGCCATCGAGCGCATCGAGCGCCGCGGTGGCGTCGATGAAGTTCTGCGCCGCCTCGGCGGAAATGCTCCAGTCGCCGCCGGCCGCCTTCCAGCGATATTCAGTGCGGCCCACGCGTTCACCTTCGGTGGAATCACGCGAAAAACGGGAACCCGTGGACAAGCCTCCATCCAGAGTGCTGGTCAGCTCATTGACGCTGGGACCTTGCCGCTGACTGAAAAACCCCACCATCTTCAGTCGGCCCGGCCCCAGCGCGAACTCATAATCGGTGCCCACCTCGGTGCGCCACTTCACGTCGTCGCCGTGATCGAATTCCGTGGTCTGGGCTTCATCAGGCTCCTGATACAAGGTGGTGACGTGGCGGCGGGAATGCATACGCTCGACACTGGCATTGAGATTCCAGATCGATCCGGAACCGGTGCGGTGATTCAGCGAGCCCGACAATTTGGGAATGTCGTTGGAGAAATGCGGCCGCTCGGCGCGCACGAAGGAAACGCCGGTCCCCGGATACGACTGCGTTTCCTGGCCCCAGCCGCCACCGCGAAAGCCATCCCATTTGAAGCCCAGGGCGAAATCGCCAAAGCCCGACTTGCCCGACACGTTGACCTCGCCCGGTGGCCAGTGCGTGGCGATACGTTCGCGGAATTGCGGCCGCCACGTGAAGTTGCCTTGCACGCCGGCCTGCTCGGTGCGCACATTGAGCACATGGCCCGACAGCCCGCTGATGTCGAGGGTGGCTCCGTCCATGATCTCCATGCGGATCACTGCCTTGACGGGAATGCGCCTCAGTACCGTCATCGCATCATTGCCCTTGCCGGTGATGCGCTGGCCATTGATCAGCACATTCTGGGAAGCTTCACCCAGCCCGCGATCGGTGCTGACATTGCTGACCGAAAAGCCGGGGATCTGCTGCACCATGTCCGCGGCGGTCTGCGGACCAAAGCGCGCAAACTGCGC
>Ga0164241_10006384_pt1 | contig 10778 bp, 6 predicted proteins | sample OricomyardsoilBY_FD_108780 | JGI IMG/M metagenome (GOLD analysis project Ga0164241, IMG submission 108780) | Backyard soil microbial communities from Emeryville, California, USA - Original compost - Back yard soil (BY) | ecosystem: Environmental > Terrestrial > Soil > Unclassified | place: USA... | reverse complement strand
GGCGCCACCCCGAGCTGCCAGGAGAGCGCGCCGGGCGGCCCGCGCTGCGTGATGTGCGACAGCGACGACGACTGCCCGGCGAGCGCGAAGCGCTGCCGTCCGAGCGCCTACGTGTGCGTCGCGTGCCTCGACGACGACGACTGCACGGACGACGAGCGCTGCATTCCTGCGGCGCATGTGTGCATCGCGCGCGATCGCTCGCAGGCCGAGGACGACGCCTACCAGACCAACGAGGGCGTCACGCTCGTGGTGCTCGCCGGCGACGGCGTGCTCGCCAATGACCTCGTCCCGAGCGACCTCGGCGTCGGTGTCGCGACGCTGGTGAGCGGACCGACGGCGGCGCAGGGCACGCTCGCGCTGGGCGCCGATGGCGGCCTGTCGTTCACCCCGGCGAGCGGCTTCTTCGGCATCGTGACGTTCGTCTATCGGCTCGAGACCGCGCCCGCGCCGACGACGCAAGCGACCGTGACGATCGTCGTCAACGGCGCGCCGGACGCGCACCCGGACGTGGCGCAGACCACCGTGGGAGTGCCGCTCACCATCGACGTGCTGGCGAACGACACCGACCCCGAGGGCGACCCGCTGACCATCCGCGAGATCGTCGACGCGCCCACGCACGGGACCGTGACCATCACCGACCACGGCCTCGCCTACACCCCCGCCGCGGGCTACGCCGGGCCCGACACGTTCAGCTACCGCGTGTGCGACGACCAGGGTGCGTGCGACGTCGCGAGCGTGTCGGTCACGGTCATCGACACGAGCGCGCCCGAGCTGCCGCATGCCTGGCCCGACCTCGCGCGCACGCAAGAGGACACCCCGGTGGTCATCTTCGTGAGCGCCAACGACGACCCGGCGCTGACGTTCGCGGCGCTCGCCGCCGAGCCGCTCTTCGGCACCGTCGAGCTGCTCGCGGCGGGCGTGGTCTTGTACACGCCGGAGCCCGGCTGGAGCGGGCGCGACGCGTTCACCTACACGACGTGTGTCGGCGCCGACTGCGTCGAGGTGTGGGTCGTGGTGATCGTCGGTGACCACGTCGACCCGGTCTTGGCGGGCGCCAACCCGCCCATCGCGGTCGACGATCGTGCGACCACGCCGAAGAACACGCCGGTCGATCTGCACCCGCTCGACAACGACGTCGATCCCGACGGCGACGGGCTCACCGTGCTGGCCGTGGGCGCGGCCGCGCATGGCTCCGTGGCGATCGACGGCGAGCGCGCGACCTATCGCCCGGCCAATGGCTACGAGGGCGAGGACCGCTTCGAGGTCATCATCACCGACGGCTCCGGCACCGCCTCGTCGACCGCCTTCATCACCGTGCTGCCGAGCGCGAACCGGCCGCCCGTCGCGGTCGACGATCACTTCATCGTGTCGCACCTGGTCGGCCGGGCGCTGCCGGTCGAGGACAACGACAGCGACCCCGACCTCGACGCGCTCGTGGTGAGCTACGTGACGCAGCCGCCCGAGGGCACCGTGCGTATGACCGACGGCGCGCTCACGTTCACGCCCATGCCGCACGACGTGCTGCACCCGCTCGCGCTGCAGACGTTCGACTACGGCGTGAGCGACCCGCATGGCGCGAGCGATGACGCGGTCGTGACGCTCGCGCTCGGCGACAGCGACGGCGACGGGCTGCTCGACGTGGTCGAGGAGAACGAGACGCACACGGACCCGCACGACGCCGACACGGACGACGACGGCATCAGCGACGGCGACGAGGTCAATGGCGACATCGAGACCGATCCGAACCTGTGCGACACCGACGGCGACGGCCTGTGCGACGGCCTCGAGGAGGGCGTCACGACGCCGCTGCCCGACACCGATCTGTCCAAGTGGACGCCCGACCTCGACCCCGAGACGGTCACCGATCCGAACGACCCCGACACCGACGACGGCTCGGTCAGCGACGGCGACGAGGACACCAACAAGAACGGCCGCGTCGACGACGGCGAGCGCGACCCGCTGGTCGGCAGCGACGACGTGCCCACGGCCGAGCCCGATGCGCCCGTCGAGCAAGCGCCCGAGGTGGTCGAGCACGAGCTCATCGCCGAGGGCGGCGCGTGCGCTGGTGGACCCGAGGCGTCGCTGTGGCTCGCGCTCGGGCTCCTGGGGATCTGGTGCAGTAACAGGTCGCGCAAGGTGCGTTGAATTCGGCCGGACGCGAGCGTATGACACGCCCGCCCGGAGGCACGTTCCGCCGTGGCTCGGCTCACGAGGGAAGGTGTCATGGCGCTCTGGTACGACGAGGTCCACGAGGATGCGCAGCGCTTCGGTCTGAAGTGCGAGCGCACGCTGTTCATGGGGCAGAGCGACTTCCAGCGGGTCGCCGTCATCGAGACCGCGTCGTTCGGGCGCGCGCTGCTGCTCGACGATCTGTGGATGACGTCGGAGCGCGACGAGTACATCTACCACGAGCTCATCGCCCACTCGACGTGCACGGTCGTGCCGAAGCTCGAGCGCGTGCTGGTGATCGGCGGCGGCGACGGCGGCACCGTGCGTGAGGTGCTCAAGCACCCCGAGGTGAAGCACGTCGACCTGGTCGAGATCGACGGCATGGTGGTCGAGGCGAGCAAGGAGCACCTGCGCCACATCGGCTCGGCGTGGGAGGACGCGCGGCTGCGCGTGACCATCGGCGACGGCATCGCGTACGTGCGCGAGGCCGATGTCGAGCCCTACGACGTGGTCATCGTCGATGGCAGCGACCCGACCGGCCCGGCCGTCGGCCTCTTCAACGAGGCGTTCTACGCGGGCTGCAAGCGCGTCATGGGACCGCAGGCGGCGTTCATCACGCAGAGCGAGTCGCCGTTCGCGCACGAGCACATCCACCTCGAGATGATCCAGACCATCGGCAAGGTGTTCGGCCACGCGCACCCGCTGTATGGCACGGTGCCGCTCTACCCGTCGGGGTCGTGGTCGTGGACGTGGGCCTCGACCGGCAACATCGATCGCTTCGCCGTGAACGAGGCGCGCGCGGCGCACATCGAGGCGCAGGCGAAGTACTGGAACCGCGACATCCAGCGCGGCGCCTTCGCGATCCCGAACCACATCAAGAAGGCGCTCGCGGGGCACGCATGAGCTTCGACCTGCTCGAAGAGGTGCCGCTCGACACGCACGGCCCGCGCTACCTCGAGTCGCGGCGCGAGGCGGGGGCGGGTGACGTGGCCATCTATGGCGTGCCGTTCGACGGCACCACGTCGTTCCGCCCGGGCACGCGCTTCGGGCCCGATCACATCCGCTCGGCGAGCATCGTGCTCGAGAGCTACTCGCCCGAACAAGACAAGGATCTTTCCGATATCGGCTACTGCGATCTCGGCAACCTCGAGGTCCCGATGGGCCCGCCCGAGCCGATGGTCGCGCTCGTCGAGCAGTGCACCAAGGCGCTGCTGGCGGCCGGCATGATCCCGCTGATGCTCGGCGGCGAGCACTCGGTGTCGACCGGCGCGGTCGCGGCCGTGGCGGCGAAGTACCCGGATCTGTTGCTCATCCAGTTCGACGCGCACGGCGACCTACGCACCAGCTACCTGGGCCAGCACCACAACCACGCCTGCACGATGACGCGCTGCATGGAGGTCGTCGGTCCCGACCGCCTCATCCAGATCGCCATCCGCTCGGGCACACGCGACGAGTTCGAGACCATGCTCGCGCACAAGCGCCTCGTGCGTCCCGGGCCGACCGCGGTCATGGTCGAGCAGCTGAAGGCGGCCATCGCGGCGCGCGGCGAGCGACCGATCTACGTGACCGTCGACCTCGACGCGTTCGACCCCGGGGTCTTGCCCGGCACCGGCACGCCCGAGCCGGGCGGCATCTTCTGGCCCGACTTCGCGGCGCTGCTCGCGGCCATCCCGAACCGCATCGTCGCGGCCGACGTGGTCGAGCTGTCGCCGGTCCTCGACCCCACCGGCTGCTCGAGCGTGTACGCCGCCAAGGTCGCGCGTGAGCTCGCGCTGCGCCTCGCTTCCGACGCTGCATCGATGGAGACCTGATATGCCGAGCCTTCCCACCAACGACCCCGATCGTCAGACCCACTTCGTCGCCGAGGGCCTCGTCGGCCGCGACGTGCCCGGCAAGGGCAAGGGCGTCTACGCGACGCGCGCCTTCCAGAAAGGAGACCTGCTCGCCTGCTGGGGCGGCGACATCCTGAACCGGCGCCAGCTCGAGAAGTGCTCGCCGACGCAGCAGATCCACGCCGTGCAGGTCGAGGAGGGCTGCTACATCGTGCCTCACGGCGAGCCCGAGGTCGGCGATCTCTTCAACCACTCGTGCGACCCGAACGCCGGGGTGCAGGGGCAGATCGCGCTGTGCGCCATGCGCGACATCGCGGCGGGCGAAGAGATCTGCTTCGACTATTCGACGACGGACTCGAGCGACTACGACGAGTTCACCTGCGGCTGCGGCGTGCCAAGCTGCCGCGGCGTGGTGCGCGGCGACGACTGGAAGCGCCCCGACGTGCAGGCGAAGTACGCGGGCTGGTTCTCGCCCTACCTCGCGCGGCGCATCGCCAAGCTCGGCTGAGCGCGAGAGAGCGCCAGCGCGATGAGCGCGAGCGCCAGGCTGCCGTCGGGTCCACCGGCGCAGCCGTCGTCGCGTGCAGGTGAGCGCTCGACCGCGCCCTCGGCCAGCTCGGCGCCGGCGTCGCGCGGGCTGTCGGCGTCGGCCGCGGGTCCATCGATATCGGGCTCGGGCGTGAGCGCGTCGCCGCCGACTACCGTCGTGTCGGCGGCGCTGGTGTCGGGCACGCTGAGCGCGTCTTCGGTGTCGCGCGTGTCGTCCTGCGTGACGCTCGTGTCCGCGGGATCGGCATCGGGCATGGGCTCGGTCGTCGGCTCCGGACCCTCCTCTGGCGCGGCCTCGGGTCCCTCCTCGGGCGCGGCCTCCGGACCGACCTCGGGCGCGGTCTCCGGGCTCTCCTCGGGGGTGACCTCGGGCGCCTCTTCCGGGGCCGGCTCGGCCACGGGATCCGCGTCGGCGACCGCGACGTCGAGCTCGCTCAGCAGCGCGTCGCCATCATAGATGTGCAGTGTCACGAGCGGCGCGCGCGTCGGCACGATGTTCGCTTCGAAGCGCCCGTAGCCGACGTAGTCGACGCCCACGACGTTGGCGCCGTCGGCCTCGACCTCGAGGTGCGCGGCCGAGCCGAGCGCGCGCCCGTCGGCGCCGAGCGGCGTGATGCGCCAGATCGTCTGCACGTTCACCTGCGGCCGCGCGCTGCCGATCATCGTCGCGTCGGCGCTCACCGCCGGACCGATGGTCGGCGTCGGACCCGCACGCACCGGGCAGCTGAATGGCACCGGCTGACCTGGCAAGAGCGGCGTGACCGAGCCCGCCACGGCGCCAGCGCGCACGGTCGCGGTGAAGCCAGTCGCGCCCGACGAGGCCGGCGTGCCGCGGACGATGCCCGCGTTGACGGCGGTCCAGGTCGGCGCGACGTCGAGCAGCGGGATGCGCGTGCCGCCCTTGTCGACGAAGCTCCCGTAGACCGTGCCGACGTCGAGGCCATTGGCCCACAGCCGCGACTCCGAGAGCCAGCAGCCCGACAGCAGCGGGTCGACGAGCCGACCGAGCTCGTCGTTGCTGTCGATGTGCGCGACGACCTGCGGCAAGAACGGCAGCTGATCACCCACCATCAGCTCGAGCTTGGCGCCGTCGCGCAGCGTCTCCTGCGCGATGCGCACCGACCACCACTCGCCCTCCTGAACGGTCTCGTAGTCGCGGTGCACGACGCCATCGACGCGCACCGCGAGGTCGTTCGTGGTGATGGCCGCGCCCGCGCCGTTGGCGTCCAGCAGGTGCATGCGTAGGCGCAGCTTCACGCCGCTCATGGCGAGCGTGCGCACATGCAGGTCGCGCACGGTGAGCTCCGAGTTGGCGGCGTCGAAGCGCGGCGCGACCACCAGCTCGCGCTTGGTGGTGGTCAGGTCGACGCGCGCCTCGAGCGTCTTCGGGCCGACGTCGAGGCCGACCTGCAGGACCAGCTCACCGCTTTCCGGCACGCTCGCCACCTCGCCGTCCCAGCTGACCAGCGCGCGCGGCGGTGCGACCACGCGCAGCTCGCGACCGACGATCGGCGTCGACGGATCGATGAACACGGGCACCGACGTGGCCTTGCGGAGCCGCGGGTGCGCGCCCCATGTCACGCCGTCGACGATCACGTCGAGCGAGCCCTCGGAGCGGCCCTCGGCCAGCTCCCAGCTCGCGTGCCAGCCGCGCTCCCGGTCGTCCGCCAGCGCCCCGAGCACGAGGCCGTCGCCAGCCAGCGCGACGCTGGTGATGTCGCCGACGTGCTTGCTCAGATCGACATCGATCGCGTCGTCGCCGATGCTCAGCCAGCTCGGCTCCTCGAGCACGAGGCTCGCCCCCGTGGTGGTCGCGACGCGCTCCACGAAGCCGCTCGGCCAGCGCACGTCGACGCTCGCGAGCTTGTCCGGTTGGTCGCACGGCGAAGGCCAGGCGATGCGCACCACGCCCCGATCGCTGCTGCCGTAGCGCGTACCGCCGACCACCGTGCGGGTGCGCGTGACGCCGCACGCGACCCCGACGACCCGCGCGCCGGCCGCGCCCGCGCCGGTGTAGCGTGGCTGCAGCGTGAGCGTCAGCGGGCGATGCACGACGCCGACGTTCTTGTAGACGCCGACGCGCCCGTTGATGTGGGCCAGGACGATGTCGGGCACGCCGTCGAAGTCCAGGTCCTCGAAGCCCAGGCCGCGCGCGGCGTGGTCGTTGTCGCTGAAGGCCGACGCCTTCGGGACCATCGCGAGCGTGCCGCGTGAGGTGCCGCGCATGACCACCGAGTATTGTTGGTCGGCGTTGGCGATGAACGACGCGGCGCCGAGGTGACCGGCGGCCAGCACGAGGTCGAGGTAGCCGTCGCCGTCGAGGTCCTCCCAGCCGACGTTCCAGGTGACGATGTGCTGATCGCGCTCGAAGCGCAGCCCGATGCCGAGCGCCGCGAGCGCGCCGACGAACGTGCCGTCGGCTTGGCGCGTGAGCGCGGCGGGCTCGCCGATATTGGAGATGACCATGTCGAGGCGGCCGTCCTGGTCGGCGTCGGCGATGCCGATACCCATGCCATACACGGGCGCCACGAAGCCCACGTCCTTGGAGACCTCGCGAAAGACGAAGTGTCCGTCGTTCATCCACAGCGACTGGCCGTAGGCGGCGCTCGGCCCGCGCGTGAACATGGCGAAGTCGTTGACCAGCACGACGTCGAGGTCGAGGTCGCCGTCGAGATCGACCAGCGCGGCCGCGAACGACGCGCCGCGCACGAGCCCAAACCCGCTCGTGCGCGTGCGGTCGATGAAGCGGCCGCCGCCGTCGTTCTCGAGCACGAGGCTGTAGCAAGGGCGATGCAGCGGGAACTCGAGACGCTCGAGGTAGCGCACGATGACGAGGTCGAGGTCGCCGTCGCCGTCGAGGTCGCCCGCGACCGCGGACGCGGCCCAGCCGCTCGACGTCGGCAGGTGGGTCGCGGTGACATCCGTGAACTGGCCGCCCTGGTTCTCGAACAAGAAGCTCTTGCCGTTGACCAGCACCAGCACGTCGAGGTCGCCGTCGCCATCCATGTCGAACAGCGTGTTGCCCTGGTGGTTGGTGTTGCCGACGGCGCTGAACGCGGCGCTGTCCCACACGAACTTGGGGCCGTCGCGGCGATACAGTCGCACCCCGCCGACCGCGCCGCTGCGCACCATGTCGAGGTCGCCGTCGCCGTCGAGGTCGCCGAAGCTGGCCGCCGCGACGAGGCCGTCGCCGGTCGGGATCATGGCGCTCGCGGGCAGGCCCAGAGCGGGTCCTATGTCCTCGAACGGCTGCGCGAGCGCGGGCCGGGTGGCGAGCACGGCGAGCGCGGCGAGCGCGAGGGAGGGGAGCGTGCGGAGCATCGTCGCGCCAGGCTACCTTTCACGCCGGCCTCGTGTCATCTTGTTCCCTCGGGCCGCGCTCGCGCGGGTCCAATCTCGAGGTTCGAATGCGTTGGGGGACACGCATAGGAACGGCGGTAAGCGCGCTCGTGCTGGCGGCGTGCCAGGTCGACAACATCACCGTCGAGGACCTGGACGGCCACGACGTCGCGGTCAACACCGACGTGCCGCGCGATGGCTGCCCGACGAACTGGGTGCCGGTCAGCGAGGCCGACCTGCTGTCGGGCCGCGTGCGCGTGAAGGACGGCGGCCTCACCATCCAGGGCGGCGGCGGCGAGGTCGAGGTGCGCGGCTTCATCGGCGCGACCCCGCGCCAGGACGTCGGCTTCGTGCTGCGCCTCGACTTCGGCGCGCTCTCGCTCGGCACGAGTGGGCGTCTGAAGGTCGAGCTGGTCGCGCCGCTCGGCGTCGTGACCACGCTGAACGTGCAGGCTGGCGGCGCGGTGCTGCTGGTCGAGTCGTTCCCCGACGGCACCAACGCCGAGCTGCCGCTCATCACGCCACCGAGCGAGGGCACGCTGGTGCTGCGCTCGGCCCCCGATCTCGGCCTGGCGGCGCGCGCGTACTTCGGCGCGGCGGGCCACGACAAGGTGCTCGAGGCCGCGGTCGATCGGTTCGCGGGCGGGCTCGTGACGGCCACGCTGACGGTCTACGGCGACGCCGAGGTGCGCCTCGATCGGTTCGCCGCCATCGACTACACGGGCGGCGGCACCATCGACGACTTCGCCTGCGCGACGCTCGGCTCCGAGGTCGGGGACGAGGCCTGGCCCGCCACCCGCAACGCCCACGCGGGCCAGCCGTGCTCCGACGACGCGACCTGCGGCGCGGGCGAGCAGTGCATCGATGGCACATGTCAGCGCGTGTGCTTGGGCAGCGCCGAGTGCCCCGGCTCGCACTGCCTCTTGCGCGGCGACGTGGGCGTGTGCGCGCCGGCCACCGGCTGCACGGCGGGCGACGGCCTGGTGTGCGGTCCCGACGGCCGGACGCGGCTCGGCTGCGCGCACCGCGGCGACTGCCCACGCGACAGCGACCTGTGCATCGGCGGCGCCTGCGTCAACAACGACGAGAGCGCGGCCGTCGACGGCACGCCGTGGGGCCAGTGCACGCTCGGCAGCGAGCGCTGCGCCAACGATCGCGTCGAGGTGTGCGACCAGGGCGGACCCGGCTGGAACCAGGTCGAGCGGTGCGCGCGCGACGCCTGCGTCATCAGCGATGGCGACGCGTACTGCGATGACTGCTTCCGCTCGTGCAAGGGGGCCGACGTGTGGGCGCAGTGCGGCACCGCCACGACCGCGAGCTTCGAGAGCGCGTGTGTGCAGCCGGGCGCGTTCTGCTCGATCGGCGACGACGCCACCGAGCCGGCCCACTGCCGCGACACCGTCGCGCCGGGCACGCCAGGCACACAGGTAGCGATCAGCGGCTGGACCATCGCGGCGACGGAGGTCACGCGCGCCGAGTACGCGGCGTTCCTCGCGAGCCACCCATCGACCAGCGCGCAGCCCGCCGAGTGTGCTTGGAACACCAGCTTCGACCCCATCGCGTGGCCCTGGTTCGACGCCCCGCAGCGCGCCGCGCAGGTCGACTTCTGCGACGCGCGCGCCTACTGCGCGTCCATCGGCGCGAGCGTGTGCAGCACCGATCACTGGTACCAGAGCTGCAGCGCTGGCGGCACGCTCGCCTACCCGTACGGCGACACGCTCGAGGCCGGGCGTTGCAGCAACGACACCAAGCGCGACGTCGCCTCGAGCCCAGGATGCACAACCACGGTTGTGGGTTTTACGGGCGTGTTCGATCTGAGCGGCGGCGTCGGCGAGTGGCTCGACGCGTGCGCCAGCGGCAGCCCCGACGGGCCCGCCAGCGACAGCTGCAAGACGCGCGGCACCTCGCCGAGCGAGCCCTGCACCGCCGAGCGCACGGTGCGCCGCGACTCGATCGCCGGCATCCGCTGCTGCGTGCCCTGACCTCCTGGAGCCGTCCATCGTGGCCCTGCCGTTCACCATGCACCACATCCAGCTCGAGCTGGCCGACGTCGATCGCGGCGTCTACGAGACGTTCGATCTGCGCCTCGCGCGCCACCCGTCCGAGACGGTGAGGTACATGCTCGTGCGCCTCTTGGCGTACGCGCTGAGCTACGAGGACGGCATCGCGTTCAGCAAGGAGGGGCTCTCGAACTCCGACGAGCCGCCGCTCACGGTGCGTGACCCGACGGGGCTCCTGCTCGCGTGGATAGACGTCGGCATGCCGTCGGCCGATCGGCTGCACAAGGCCAGCAAGGCCGCGCGCCGGGTCGCGCTGTTCACCACCGGCGACCTGGCGCTCTTGCGGAAGGACGCCAAGAGCCGACCGATCCACAAGGTCGAGGCCATCGAGGTATGGCCGCTGCCGCCGCAGGTCATGGAGCGCCTCGAGGCGCACGCCGGCCGCGACGTGCGCTTCACGCTCACGCGCAGCGAGGGCACGCTCTACGTGACGGTCGGCGGCGAGACAGTCGAGGCGCCACTCGTGTGCGAGCGCCTGAGCGAGTGAGCCCGGCTTGGGGCGGGTGGCGTCCTCGAGGCCGAGCGCCTCACGTCCGAGCCCTAGATCAAGGCGGCTTGGCTCGGCTTGGGGCAGGTGGCGTCAAGGCGGCTGGCTCGGCTTGGAGCAGGTGGCGTCAAGGCGGCTTGGCTCGGCTTGGGGCAGGTGGCGTCAAGGCCCGCTCCCCGCTGAAGCGGGGTTCGCGGGGGCCGGTGGAGCTCTCGACATTTTTACGGCTCAACTGCCCGGTCCGTGGGTCGAACGACCTGGTAGAGGTGGGCAGAAACCGCCGAGCTTGAGCATCGCAAGGGCGATGAGTGCACCTGCGGAGTGAAAGCCGAAGGCAACGCG
>Ga0164241_10006383_pt1 | contig 10781 bp, 8 predicted proteins | sample OricomyardsoilBY_FD_108780 | JGI IMG/M metagenome (GOLD analysis project Ga0164241, IMG submission 108780) | Backyard soil microbial communities from Emeryville, California, USA - Original compost - Back yard soil (BY) | ecosystem: Environmental > Terrestrial > Soil > Unclassified | place: USA... | reverse complement strand
AGAATTATGCGCCCGGTTAAAAAATTTCAGAATGCTATCATCAAAAGACTGAATGCCAATGCTCAAGCGGTTAATTCCTAACGAGGAGAGTTCGTGGATTTTTGCTTTTGACAAATCATCCGGATTGGCTTCCAAAGTTATTTCTGCCTTTGGGTTGATTGTATGATGCAAATGAATCCGATTCAGCAAAGCTTCTATTTCCTGTGCATCAAGTAGTGAGGGAGTTCCTCCACCGAAGTAGATAGTATCAATGGCTTCATACTGAAGATAATTAGCCTGAAGTTCGATTTCCCGAAGCAAGGCATTTAATAACGCAACTCGCGAGTCCAGATTAGTAGAGAAGTGAAAATCACAATAGTGACAAGCTTGCTTGCAGAAAGGAATATGAATATAGATACCGGCCATTTTACTGCGGCAAAGGTAGCCGATCGAAAAAATATCGACATATCAATTTCAGATTGATATTTTTGCCATTACGCTGATTATGATTTACACCCTCCTTCTTCTGATTGCCTCATTCTTTTCCCCGAAAGCAGATGCGTATCGTATTGAAGTTGTTGATTTGAGCTCGCAGCTCAGCATTTTTGAGGACGGCAGATATATTTCTGCCGATAGTACCTTTTCTGAGGCAAGAACACTTTTTTTATTTATTGAGGCCAGTCGCTTCAAGGGAAATTTTTTAGAACTGGAAACGAATAAGCGCCTGGCCGTATTCATTAATGGATCGCTGGCAAATAATTTTTCCTCGGGAATTAAAACATGGAATCTCGATAGCCTTGCTAAAGTTTACTCCTACTCACTTTCAATAGCCCTATATAGAGAAAATTCATCAACGCCTGTGAAGGTACGGGTAATTGGTTTTGCTTCGGCTCAACCGGTTTCAACCGATCCGATAAAAAGAAAGCCAGAATATTTTTCTGATTTCTCTACCATAGCCGCAGCCCTTTTATTGGTCATCTTCACAATATTGATTCGGGCGAACTCAAGATTAACCTTGGATTATTTCAACTTTATCAAACTGTTTTCCCTTCAGGAAAGAGATGAAAATTTACTGGGCACCAAAGTTTCGGCAAGCTTCAACCTGCTCATTTATGCTTTTGTCTGTTTTTTACTGGGATATTTACTATTGGTGATTAATTATTACTCTGGTCATCAGTGGAACCTCATCAGGATGTATGAAAGTATCACCGTTTTAGGTGCACTCGTTGACTGGATTAACCTCTCTATTCTATTATCAGCCATTCTTTTGATCAAACTTATCGTGGTCTACTCTTTCGGCACTCTCTTTGACTTTGGTGATGTGCTCACCGTTCAGTTTTTTAATTTCATCAGGCTCATTTTTCTAGTTTCTGTTATCACTATTTTGTTCCTGGTCATTTATCTGATTTTTGAAATTGATTCGGAAGGATCGTACACCACTCTTTTTTACTTTCTTATTTCCGGACTTATCTTATGGATCCCGATTGTATTTTTCAAATTATTGGGTCGTGCTTCCTACGGTATGTTTCATTTATTTTCCTACCTTTGCCCATCGGAAATTTTTCCGGTTTTGGTTTTAATCAAAGCTTTATTTTTATAGTTAGAACCCCGACCTCGTGCTGATATGACGGATACGCTTAATGACAGAATACGAAAAGTAAAAAGTATTCTGGTCACACAAGAAGCTCCTACTGATCCCAACTCTCCTTACTTTAAGCTCGCTGAAAAATTTGGTTTGAAAATAGACTTTCGTCCTTTCATCCAGGTTGAACCGGTGCCGGTAAAAGAGTTTCGTAAGCAGAAAATAGAAATTCTCAATCATACGGCTATCATCTTTACCAGCCGTAATGCAGTGGATCATTTTTTTCATATCTGCCAGGAATTGAAAATAGAAATGCCTGCGGACATGAAATATTTCTGTATCTCTGACCAGACGTCCAATTATCTTCAGAAATACATTGTCATTCGCAAGAGAAAAATCTTTGCCGGTCTAAAGGATACCAAAGATTTGTTAGAGATTATCAAAAAGCATAAAAACGAGAAATTCCTTTTCCCTTGCTCCGATATTCGTAAAAATGATATTCCCGATTTCCTAAAATCAAACGGCTATCATTATACAGAAGCGATCATCTATCACACTGTAGCTGCGAATCTTAGCGATCTGAAAAATGTCTATTATGATATTCTGGCATTCTTTAGCCCGTCAGGTATCAATTCGCTGTTCGTCAATTTTCCGGATTTCAAACAAAATAATACCCGGATGGCGGCATTTGGCCCCACTACTGCAAAGGCAGTTCGGGATGCCGGATTGGTCCTGGATATTGAAGCTCCGCTTCCGAATGCGCCCTCAATGACAGGAGCTATTGAGCTCTATATTAAAAAGGCAAATGGCATCAAATAACTCATTCAGCCTTACCTTTTTAGAAAGACGTATATTTTATTACGCTTTAATTACATGGTTTGGAGAGTGTTTAGAGAATTGCTGTATATTTAAGACTGCTTTCTCTGAAAAATGGTGAAGAAACTATTTATAACCGGATCACTTTTTCTGGCACTGGCTCTTAAAACAGTAGCTCAGCAGGATCCTCAATTCACACAATACATGTTCAATACCCTCTATTACAATCCTGCATTTGCGGGTACAGAGGGTGTTACAAAGATTACTACAATGCACCGTAGCCAATGGTTAGGATATCAGCCATCTAACGGTGGAGGTGGAGCGCCAACAACGCAGATTATCAGCATGACGGCCCCAATATTTAAAATCAATAGCGGGTTCGGTGCATATATCGTTAATGACAAATTAGGTCCTCAAAACAACCTTGAAGCGCAGGCTTCTTATGCTTATCACCTTGGTATAAAGGAGAGTAAATTAAGCTTCGGGATGAGAGTAGGTATCTATTCACAAACATTAAACTTTGATCAGTATAGACCAACTGATCCAAAAGATCCGTTACTTCAAAAAACGGGAAAAGAATCACAAATCCGCCCTGATCTTGCAGGAGGAGTTTTCTTCCGCAAGGAGAAATACTATGCTGGAATTAGTTTTAATCACTTAATCAAATCAGAATTTGATTTTGGTGTAACTCAACGAAGTGCGCTGGAACAACACTATTACTTAACAGGAGGATATATTTATCAGGTAAGCTTTGATCTTAAATTTCAATTCAGCACACTGGTAAAAACGGATTTAACGCAAACTTCTTTTGATTTAAGCGGATTAGCCTTCTACAAAGATACTATGTGGGGAGGTTTGTCGTTTCGTCAATCAGAGGCAGCCATCTTATTATTGGGCTATAGTTTTTTGAAAGACAAGTCATTAAAGTTGGGTTACGCATTGGATTATGTAGTGAAAGACCAAAATGCAAAGCAACCAACATCACATGAGTTTATGCTTTCGTACGAGTTACCAGTGAATCCGGGCAGCGGGAAAAAAGTTGTTCGGACTCCGAGATATAGGCACTAAACGCAAATTAATTTTGCTTTTTTAAGGAATTTGCAGAATTTGGTATTTACTTTTTCAAAACCAAAGTCAAAAAGGTAACTTTCGAATTCGTTTAATTGGTGACTTTGACCAAAAGGAAAGATTTGTAATATATCTGAATATGAAGAAAATAGTTTCTCCAAAAGGATTGAGCTATGTGGCTATGTCTGCTCTTGTTCTCTCTATAACAAGCTGCGGATTGTTAGGTATTGGCGGTAAAAAGGGCGGAGACCAGGGTGAATTGGTCGGAGTTCCTAATCGCGAAGGATGGGTAATGACTATTCCTTATGGAATGGTTCCTGTTCCTGCTGGAACATTCCACATGGGCCAGGCTGATGAAGATCCTGCTTCTACTCAGATTAACTTTAATAAGCAGGTTACGATTGGTCCATTCTTTATGGACGAGTCGGAGATAACCAATAATGAATACCGGCAGTTTACCAACTTCTTTATTGTTGATAATGGAACAATTGAAGGATTCCCTACAGTAGCGGTAGAAGAATTTAAGCAGAAATATTACCCTGACACTACTTCATGGGTGCGTGACTTTGCTCACCATATGGGTGATCCAATTCAGGACTATTATTACTGGCACCCAGGTTATGACGAATATCCGGTCGTGGGCATCAATTGGGATGCAGCAGTATTCTTTGGTCAATGGAGAACAGCTTACTTAAACGACTATCGCAAAACAGTGGGAGAGTTTCCAATGCCAGAATTCCGCCTGCCTTCTGAAGCAGAATGGGAGTATGCCTCACGCGGTGGAAGAGATATGAACAAGTATCCTTGGGGTAACCCTTACATCCGTAACTCTAAAGGTTGTATGCTTGCTAACTTCAAACCCGGTCGTGGTAACTTCTACGATGATGGATTTGCATACACTTCACCTGTAAGATCTTATTTCCCTAACGATTATGGTTTGTTCGATACATCGGGTAATGTTTCAGAATGGGTATTGGATGATTTCAATCCTGCTTCTGTTCCCACAGTTTGGGACTTGAACCCTCAATACATCGATGACCGCACTAATCCGGAAAGCAAAAAATTCAACGCAAAGATCCCTCCTAAGAAAGTAGTACGTGGAGGATCATGGAAAGATGTTGCTTATTACCTTGAAACAGGAACAAGAACGTATGAATACAAAGACTCTTCCAGAGCTTATATCGGCTTCCGTTGTGCTCTTACTCACCTTGGCAGGTCATCAGGAAGTGAATTTTAATAATTGAAAACTCTCTTTATCTTTATAAAAACTAACTAAAAGGCTTAAAACTTAAACTCTACAACAATGAGCAAGAAAAAAGGCGGATTCATGGAGCTACTCTTTAAGACCATTATGCCTAAAGTATATGGTATTGGTGCTGCGGTAGTAATTGTCGGTGCTTTATTTAAAATCCTTCACCTTACCGGTGCAGATGCAATGTTGATGGTCGGTCTCTTAACAGAAGCAGCGATCTTCTTTTTAAGTGCATTTGAACCACCACACCCAGAAACAGATTGGTCTAAAGTATATCCGGAATTAGCTGAAGACTTTGAAGGTCCAACTCAACCAACACGAATCAGCAATAAGCCTGCTGCCGGTGGTGATTCTGCTATTCTTAAAATAGACGAAATGTTAAAAACAGCTAAGGTTGATCAAAACTTGCTCGACAACCTTGGAAAAGGTCTTAACAATCTGGCTACTTCTGCTCAACAAATGAACAGTCTATCAAATGCTGCGGTAGCAACTAATGAGTATGCAACTAACGTAAAGACAGCCGCTGCTTCTTTGGTTGAAATGAATAAGTCATATGGCACAGCTATGAAGGCAGTATCTGACATGGCTGGTGCTTCAAAAGACACAGGTGAATATCATAAGCAAATGCAGGCAGTTACTAAAAACTTGCAGGCTTTGAATTCAGTATATGAAATGGAGTTGAAGGACGCTGATTCTCATGTGAAGAACATGAACAAGTTCTACGAAAGTCTTACTGGTGCGATGCAGGGATTAACTAAGGTTGGCGATAACACGACTAAGTTTACGTCTGAACTTGGCAAATTAACTGACAATCTGACTTCACTGAATAATGTTTATGGCAGCATGCTCACTGCGATGAAGGGTTCAGGTAAATAATTGGTTGATTAAAAAGATTTTTACACAAGTATTTAACCCCATAGATCATGGCAGGCGGTAGTGAAACCCCCAGGCAAAAGATGATCGGTATGATGTACCTGGTTTTGACTGCGCTCTTAGCGCTCCAGGTAAGTAGTGCCGTTCTCGAAAAATTTGCCATTATTAATGTTACACTCGAAGGACTTCGGTCAGAGACAGATGCAAAAAATGCAGCAAGAGCGGCAAGTATTATTTCAGAGGGTTCCAAAAGGAGTAATCCGAAAGTAAAAATTGCTGTTGAGAATACGCAAAAGGTACGTGAGCTCACAAAGGCTTCAATGGAAAAGATTGACAAGCTTAAGCAGCAGATGATCCAACTTTCGGGCAGCGATAAAATTGATGAAACATTGATCAATAATCATGGATCTGCAGTTGCAGTAATGATGATGGATCCACGTGTTCCTCACGGGAAGGATTTCGAAAAAACACTTAATGACTATGTGTCCACTTTAAGTCAATTGACTGGTGAGACATATGAGAAAGTGGCGAAAGCTCCGGCAGATATTGATTTCTTCAAGAATGATCCTGACCATAATAAGAAGGACTTCCTGACGTTTACATTTGAAAACACACCTCCAATTGCTGCATTAGCTTCTATTTCAGAATACCAGACGCAAATGCTTGAAATTGAAAGCAAGGCATTGGAGAAATTGGCAAAAGATGCTGATGCAGGATCAGTTAAGTTTACCACTCTTGTTCCTATGGTTAGACCAAAAGCAAGTATTGTAGCAGCGGGAGATAAATATGAAGCTGAGCTATTTGTATCTGCAGCAGCAGAAGGGGTAGTTCCTGAAATGTTCCGTAATGGTCAGAAAATAGAAGTGGCTCCGGATCCAGAGACTAAAATCCTGATGGGTAAAATCCAATTCCTGGCATCTGCTTCATCATATGATGCGAATGGACAATCGAAACAGACCTTTAAGACTGAAATTAAGGGTTACGGGGATGAGCCAATCGAAAGAACGATTGAATACATTGTGGCTAAGCCAATTATCCGCGTAACAACAGGAAATGCTCCAACACTTTATTTGAATTGCGGTAACACTGTGAACATAGAAGTGCCTGCTTTGGGTACCAACTATAACCCAACATTCTCCGGAAAAGGAGCTGAAATAGTAAAAGGAGCTAAAACCGGTCAGGTAATTATCATTCCTAAGGAACGTAAAGTGGGAGTGACCGTTATCAATGGCGGGGCAACACTTGGAACAGAAAATTTTGATGTGAAGCCAATTCCGAAGCCACGTTACGTTGCTAAGGATGGGTCAGGCAAAGAAATTGATCAGAAGAATGGTGTCCGTGGTGCAGCCTTAACCAGCTTAAGAATTGCCGCAGAAGCAGATGATAACTTTAAATCAGAAGTGCCAAAGGATGCGAACTTCCGTATCCGTACCATGGAAGTAATCCTGGCCCGTGGAACAGCTCGTGTAGCAACTATCAATGCAACTTCGGAGTTGCCTGATATCAGCGCGTGGAGATCTCAGTTCCGCGCTGGTGATCGTATTGTTGTTGATATTAAGACCGTAACTCGTGGTACTTTCCAGGGTGAGCAGGAAAAAGTAGATGTTGTAGGTGGAGTTATTACGATTCCGATTCAATAATAAAGGAAAATGAAAAAATTAGTTCTCTTATTGTCATTAGTTTCAATTGGCACGATCTCATTCGCTCAGTCAACTGCTGAGCAGGATGGTCAGGTTAATCCGAATTCATTGCTCCGTATTCCTAAATATGAACAATTGTACAAAATGCGGGTATGGAGAAATGTCGACCTTAGGGAAAAGCAGAATAAAGGCTTCTTTGCCCGGGGCAATGAGATAACAAAACTAATTATGGCGGCTGTTACATCAGGTGAGCTGGCAGACATTTATTTGTTGGATTCGCTAACAAGTAAGAAATCAAAGGACCAGTTTTTCTCTGATATGGTTGCTCAGGCAGGTGAGACTTATCCGGCTTGGAATCCAACAACTGATAATTTTACTGGTGATCGGGTTACTGTAAATGGTAAAAACTATGAAGCCTTAGTGGATAGTAAAGGAAAGAATCCTGAAACAGCGAAAGATGAGTGGCAGGTAACGAATGCTGGAAAGGCAGCATACTTCCTGGCGGGTGACATATACCAAATGCAAATTATGGAAGATGTTATTTTCGATAAGCGAAGATCTAGACTCTACTATGATATGATTGCCGTTAAATTAGAGGCATTTGATGCTAACACGAGCACTTATAAATTATTGGGATGGTTCAAGTACAAGGATTTGGAAAAATTATTCCGCAATCATCCTGATGATGCTGTTTGGTTTAATCGTTACAATACAGCTGAAAACAAGAACTATGCGGATGCATTCTTATTAAGATTGTTCCACGGTAGCATTGATAAAGTGGAAAATCCGGATGACGATCGTATAAGCGATGTTTACAGCCGTAATGGAAGACCATATAAGGAAGCAGTTTGGGCAATGGAGTGGGAGGAAATGAAGATGATGGAGCGTGAGCACAATCTTTGGGAATATTAATCTGAAAGATATTTTTAATAAAAAAGGGAACGAGAGTTCCCTTTTTTATTGGGGTTGTTCAAGGATCATTTTGGCCTTCTTCTCGCCAATCAGTTGAATTAGCTCTTTTGAGGATACTTCTTTAATTTTTTTCCATGACTTGTATTTTGCTAAGAGCAGATCTGCAGTTTTTTTGCCTATACCTTTAATAGATTCCATCTCCGTTGTAAAAGTAGCATTGCTTCTTTTTAGTCGATGAAAAGTAATGGCGAATCGATGAGCTTCATCCCTGATTTTTTGAATCAGCAGTAAGCCCGGTGATTTTTTACTAATGTGTAGTGGAAAGGAATCTTCGGGATAGTAGATTTCTTCCAGTTTTTTGGCAATGCCTACGATTGGTATTCTTCCATAAAGTTCTAATTCCTGCAGTGCTTCACAGGCACTGCTTAGTTGTCCTTTCCCTCCATCAACAATAATCAAACTAGGAAAAGGTTTACTTTCTTCAATTAGTCTTTTATAACGTCTAGACACAATTTCTTTCATTGACGCAAAGTCATCAGGACCTTCTACAGTTTTTATGTTGAAATGACGATAACCAGCTTTGTCAGGTTTCCCATCTACAAAACGAACCATTGAGGCTACAGGATTGGTCCCCTGAAAGTTCGAGTTATCGAAGCATTCAATAATTTGGGGAAGCTGTTGAAGCCTCAGATCTTTTTGGAGAATTTCCAGTACCTCGTTTTTCTTGGATTTCTTTTCTTCCTTCTCCACTTCCTTTTTACTTTTCAAGTAGAGTGCATTTTTTAATGACAGTGAGACCAGATGTTTTTTATCGCCTATCTGAGGAACCAGATTTTCAATCTCCTCCGATTTGATCGAAAGCGGAATGTTGCTTAGTACTACTGAATTATTAAAGCGTGCTGTTGATCGAAGTTCCTGGAAGGCATAGCTTAATAAGTCCTCGTCTGTTTCTTCCAGTTTCTTTTTTATTTCAAGGTTTTTTGAAAAGACGATGCCCCCTTCCTGAATCTGAAAGTAATTAACAAAGGCCTCTTGTTCACTACTAACGATTGAGATTACATCGATATCCGTCATCTTTTGATTAACCACCAATGATTTTGTCTGGAATTTCTCCAGGAGATTAATTTTGTTTTTGAAGAACTCAGCACGTTCAAATTGAAGAGCTTGTGCAGCATTCTGCATTTGCTGTTTGAAGTGATTCTCTACAATACTTACTTGTCCTTTGAGAATATTTCTTGCTAAAGCAATTTCTTCCAGGTAGCTGGCTTCTTCTTGTAATCCTTCGCAGGGTCCTTTGCAATTTCCAATGTGAAATTCAAGGCATACTTTAAATTTCTTTTGATTGATATTTTCAGGTGTGAGTAAGAGATTACAGGTACGAATGGAATATAGTTGCCTTATTAATTCTAATACATTTTTCATGGACACTACGCTGGAGTAGGGACCAAAATATTCTCCGTCCTCTGGAATATATTTTCGGGTGTAAATGATTCTTGGAAATCGTTCTTTAAGAATGCAGAGGTAGGGAAAGGTCTTATCATCCTTTAGCAGGATATTATACTTTGGTTGATTCTGCTTGATGAAATTGTTTTCTAACAGAAGCGCATCAAACTCCGTATTCGCAATTGTATATTCTATCTTTTGTATTTCGGAAACGAGCTTGGCAGTTTTGCGGCTGTCATGTGTTTTAACAAAGTAACTGCCAGCTCGCTTTTTAAGACTCTTTGCTTTACCAACATAAATAAGAATGCCCTCTGAATTGTAAAAACGATAAATGCCAGGGGCATCGGGCAACGATGTTACTTGTTCCCTAACAGTATCATTCATTTACAAATTAGTTATTAATGTCCCAGGGCTTTATCACCTCTATTTCTGAATCGGAGTTGTCCTGAACTTGTGAGCAATCCAGGGAAATATCTAAACCACTGATTGGTCTTTTGAATTGACCTTTGGTGATTCCGGTGGCAGGATCTGCATAGACCTTTAACATAAATCGTTGCCAGATTGGTCGCGCTGATTTAGTTCCAGCTCCAAAGCTCCATGAAGGAAAGTGAATATTACGCTCATCTCCACCTACCCAAATACCTGTCACGAGATCATGTGTTACACCCATGTACCAACCATCTGAAGCATTATCAGTGGTTCCGGTTTTTCCTCCAATCTCGTTATCTTTCTTTAGTTCATAACTTAATCCGCCTGAAGTTCCTCCACTTTCTTCCACCCCACCACGTAACATATAAATCATTTTGTAGGCAGTCTGTTCATTAATAGCCTGCCGTGTTTTGGGAATGAAATTCTCAATTACGTTTCCATTTTTGTCTTCAATACGTGTGATGAAATAAGGTTCTGTATAAATTCCGCTATTTACGTAAGTGCCGTAAGCACCAACTAACTCGTAAAGCGAAACATCGCTGGTGCCAAGACATAACGCAGGAACTGCCTCCAAGTGACTTTGTATTCCTACCCGGTGAGCAAACTCTACCACGTTTTGCGGCTGCAGGTCTTTCATGATTTGAGCGGTAATTGAATTAACTGATTTAGCCATAGCCTGGCGTATAGTCATTACTTCTCCTGTACCTCTTCCTCCGGTGGCATTTTCAGGGAACCAATCAGGCTTACCTGGTCCCATATAGAAACTCGGAGATACATCCTTCATCTT
>Ga0164241_10006382_pt1 | contig 10783 bp, 12 predicted proteins | sample OricomyardsoilBY_FD_108780 | JGI IMG/M metagenome (GOLD analysis project Ga0164241, IMG submission 108780) | Backyard soil microbial communities from Emeryville, California, USA - Original compost - Back yard soil (BY) | ecosystem: Environmental > Terrestrial > Soil > Unclassified | place: USA... | reverse complement strand
CCGAACACGGTCTGCAGATGTCGCTCCCGAAGCAGTCGCCTTTCTTCATTTCCACAACAGGGATCGACAAGTCTGCGATCGTGCGCGATGCGCTTAACCGGTCGAATCGTGTGGCATTCGCTGGTGACGGCCGGCCGGATCTCAAGCCCGCCTTGCTCGTGCGCCCTGAGCTACGCTTTGCGACAGGATGGCTAGCGGAAGCCTTAAGAGAACGTGGCGAGGGCTATCATCCTTTCGAGCGCTGGTCGCAAATTGCGGGTCAACTGCAGAACGAACAGTGCTGAGCCCAAAGCAGACTGCCATCCCGACTCTCGTGCGGGTAAAGCCCGGAGCGTTGGACCGAATGGGCATCTACGCCGAGCGTTGCGGCTTCACACGCGCCGTTCTGTTCTTTAGCCACGGTCTCGATGACCAACTCTTGCAGCGTCTGACCGCCTCGCTGGACTCCCGGAACATTCAGATCTTGAGGGCGACGCCGGTCGAATCCATCAGCTTTGAACACACAACCGAGTCCTTCCACCGATCGCCGACGAACGCCGATGCCATTATCGGGTTCGGTGGCGGCAAAGCGCTCGATGTGGCCAAATACATCGCGTTTCTCTCAGGTGTTCCCTACATTTCCGTTCCGACGTCGCTCTCGAATGATGGCTTCTGCAGTCCGCAATCGAGTCTCACCGTTGCCGATCGTCGTCGTCCGCTTCCTTCAGCGATGCCATTCGGCGTCATCCTCGATACGGGCGTGTGCTTGAACGCTCCTGAAATCCTTTGGTATTCGGGCGTCGGAGATCTGGCCTCAAAATTCACGGCCGTCGCGGACTGGAAACTGGCCTTTCACGCCATGGGAACGGCGGTCGATGATTTTGCAGCGCTGCTCTCAGACGCCAGCGTCTATCAATTCCTCGCCCGGCCCGAACGGGACATCGAGGGAATGAAGCTGCTCGGCACCGCGTTACTTTTGAATGGCATTTCGATGTCCATCTGCGGCTCCTCTCGTCCGGCAAGTGGAAGCGAGCACCTGATTTCGCACGCCCTCGACAGAATCAGCAAGCGGCCCCGCCTTCACGGCCTTCAAGTCGGCGTCGCTACCTACCTCGTCAGCCTGCTCCACGGTCAAAACTCTGAACGCATCGCGAACCTCTTCAGCGCAACCGGATTCTGGCGGGTCATTGCACGCGATCCCTTTTATCGCGCCGAATGGCTCGACGCAAGTCGCCTCGCCCTTTCGATCAAATCGGACTTCTACACCATCCTATCCTCACGAGACTGCCTGCCGGAAATTGCCGATGCACTCGATTCCGACCCTCATTTGCGACAGTGCTTCAGGGATTGAAACCCTGAAGATGCCTCGCCCTGGTCAGGCCGGCCTCGCTTGACTGCAAGAGCCGCGGGCTGTGTCTTCAACCTCCGGCACGCATGGCCACTGTCAGAAAGACGACAATTAAAAGAAGCGCAAGACAGGCCGTCGTCCACAGCCTCAGCACGCCGTCTACTTTTACAAAGACAGCTCCGCAAGCCGTCGCGAGGCGCGAAAGCCATCCTCCCAGCGCAGCGATGTCGCCCTCCGGAATCCGTGGAAGGCGGACATTCGACCGCCGAAAGACCAATGCCACGATTACGCCGCTCGCCACAGGCCAGAAAGTCTTCCAGAGCGCCGCCGGAGCGAGGATTTCGGACGGCGTTCCGAGGCCGGAGTAAGGGTAACACGCCCAAGGACCGATGAGACACAGCAGAGCAGCCGCCAACCACGGCACAACCAGTCCGAGGGAGGCTGGTTTGTTTGGTGCTTGGTCCGCCGTCGCGGCGAGACGGAACAAGAAGTGCATCATCAGGAGCGCGGTGCCAGCCGCGGAAAGCACCGCCAGCGTCCCGGCGATGCCGTAGCCTAGCGGATCTTTCACCGCCAGTTTCGCCAGGGCGCCTCCGGTTAGCGGGAGTCCTGCAAGCCCCAGCGCGACAATGGCTCCCGGCCCGACCACGAGACCCATTCGGCGCGTGCCGGTCACAGCGGCCACGCCCACGGCGAGGAACAGCGCGCCTTTCACCAGCACGTGATGCGCGGCATAAAAAGCCGCGAGAGGAGCGACGCTGGCGTCGCCCGCGGAAAGTCCCATTCCTAGCACCGCCGCCAGAAACCCCATTTGGCTTACGCTGGAATAGGCAAGCACGGTTTTCGGGTTGGATTGAGTGATGCCAACGACAACACCGTAAAACGCTCCGCAAAAGCCCACGATAGTCAGCAATTCTCCCCAGCCCGGTAGCGCCATGTCGAAGGGCAGAAAACGAATGAGCCCGATGACTCCGGCCTTGACAGCGGCACCACTGAGAACTGCGGCAGCGGGAATCGGCGACGCCGTGTAACTCAGCGGCATCCAGAAATGCATCGGCAGGAGGGCAATTTTCATTCCGAAACCGACTATCAACAACGAAAGGATCGCGGCTCGGGAGGGCGCGGCCTGCAAGGCATCGACGGCGTCAGCAATTCTCAGGCTGCCATCCGGCGTATTGGCGACGAGGAGCACAAACCCCATTAGAAGCAGATTCTCGCCGAGCAGCACGAAGCCCATATAGATGGCGCCTGCCCGACGCGCGACGGGCGTGCCATCGTAAGTCACGAGCCCATAGGCGGGGAGGCTGACAAGCGCGTAACATAGGAAAAAACTCACCAGATCCGCCGCGAGGAAAATCCCCAAGCTTCCAATCAGCGTGAAGAGCCAGCAAACCGTAAAGCTCCCAGTCATGACTCTTCCGCGAAAAAACGCCGGAACATAAAATCCCGCTGCGATCCACAGCAGCGATGCCGCAGTCAACAGCATCGAGCCGGAGGCATCCAGCATCAACGTCACGTGGTAGGGCTCCCCGCTCAGCACCACAGGGGAGGTTCGAGTGCCAAAAAGTGCGGCAGCCAACGCCGGAACAGGAGCAATCCAGAGCCCCCTCTGCATCATCTTCCTCAGGCGAGCGGACAAACACCCTAGCAGCATGGCGACCGGCAGACCCAAGGCGGAGAGCAGCAGCGTTTCGGGGTTCATTGCGGCGCGACCTCCGAAAGATGCACTCGACCGATCTGGAGAAGTTCGATAGGCCTCTGCGGAAACATTCCCACGAGCAACGCGCAGACGGCCAGAGCAAGTACCACGATCTCGCGACCGCGCGACACGGGCGCCGGCAATGTGAGCGGAATCTCGGAATTGGCCAGCGCGGGCATCAGAGCGCGGAACATGTAAGCGCCTGCAAGCAGTCCGCCGGCCAGGATAACCGCGCCCCACCACCATTGCCCGGCAGTGAACGAAGCCGAGAGCAACAGACACTTGGTGAAGAACCCGCCCGAAGGCGGCACACCGACGAGCGACAGGGCCGCGAGGCCGAAGGCAAAGACCGTGATAGGCAACGCCCGCCCGATGCCACGCAAATCGGCGATCCGGTCGTGACCGAGAACCCCGGCCATAAGGCCCGCCGCCATGAACATCGCAGCCTTGGCAAAAGCGTGTGAAATCGCCTGAAACATCCCGCCCGCCAAGGCATTCGGCTCCGCCGCGAGCGGAAACATCAGAAACAAATAGCCGATTTGGGCCACTGTCGAATAAGCGATGAGAAGCTTCAATCGTGTCTGCCGCAACGCAACCACACCGCCGAACACGATTGCACCCGCCCCCATTGCACCAAGAATTTGTCCGGCGATCGCGCCCGTCATTGCCGGCGCCACGTCGAACCACAGCCGAACAATCAGAAAGAACGAGCCCTTGACCACGAGAGCCGAGAGCAGGGCGCTGGCCGCGGGCGGCGCGCCCGAATGAGCCGGTGGAAGCCATATGTGAACCGGGAACAGGGCGGTCTTTGCAGCCAGTCCCGCGGTCATCAGCGCAATTGCAAGCCAGAGCGCAGGCTCGGGCCGGACCTGCGCAGCCAGCAGGCCAATGTCGAGCGTGCCGTAACTTCCATAGAGCAAGACAGCCCCGAGCAGGTAGAGCGCCGAACCAAGTAAGGCAAACAGCAGGTAGCGCAACGCGGCGGTCAATGTCGCAGGGCTGCCACTCAGGCATACCAGCGGCACCCCGGCGAAGGTTAGGAGTTCCAGGGCGACGTAGAGATTGAAGAGGTCGTTGCCCAGGAAAACCGCATTCATCGCCGCCCACACCGAGAGCAGCAGGACCCAAAATGACAGCGAAGCGCGGGTTTCGGACTTTCCTTGTGCCACGCGAAACTCGTTCGGCGCATACAAGCCGGCGGCCAGAATCACAATGGATGTCACCACAATCATCGCCGCGGAGAGCCCGTCGGCGCGAAGTTTAATCCCGAGCGGGGGAGCCCATCCGCCGGCCAGATACGTCAACGCGTCGCCTGTCCGCCAGACTCCGTCTGCGATAGCCGCCGCGATACCAACCCCGGCTAGAACCAGAGTAAGCGTGATGCCTCGCCCGTATCGCCCGCCGGCCAGAAAAACCAGCAGGATGCCCGCGACCGGTAGTGCCAGGGCCAGTACCAGAAATCCGGCATTCGGCGAAGCCATTGCTTCTGACGGCATCAGGAATTCGTCTCCTGTGATTGGGATTCCTTGGGTGTATCCCTCAGGGATGTTCCGCCTGTTTCTTCGAAAAGCCGCAGCAGAATGGCGACACCGAGCGCGGTGGCCGAAAAGGCAACTACGATGCCGGTGATGACTAGCGCTTGGGGAACGGGATCGCCGCCCATTCCCGCCGCCGCGCCGCGGCGGGCCACCGCGCCGAACAGCAGAAAAATTCCGCCCCCGAGAATATTGAAGGCAAGAATTTTCCGCAATGGCTGCGGCTGGACGATCAAGCCGTAGAGGCCAAGCCCCACGAGGCAGGCTGCGCAGATTCCGAAGACCGTGGCGATGCTCATGGTCCGGAGGATTCTCCGGGCGGGCCAACCACCAGCAGAGCAAGGGTTACCCCGATGGAAAGCGTCATGGCCACTTCAATCAAGACGATCACCGGCTTGGCGAAATTCTCCGGGTACGTCAGGAAGCCCGTGCCCGCAGCGAGACCAACTAGCCCGACCGCGAGAAAGAACGCCACCCCGGCGGCGAGAGCAACCCGAAGGCGAAATGCGCTCACCGCGGGAACCGCGCTCACGCCCGCAAAGAATCCGAGAATTCCCATTGCGCCAATGATCGCCCCGCCCGCAAACGCTCCTCCTGGAGCATCCGCGCCCACCCAGAAGAGATATATCCCCACAAGGACGCCAATCGGAATCAACACCCGAGCGAGGAAAATTAACGGCCCACCCTTCTCCTGGCGAGACCCAAACACCGGACGCCCACCCCAAAAACGGTCCGGAGCCAGCGACCAGACAGCCACGAGCGCAAGAAGCAGCACTACCTTTTCCAGCATAGTGTCGAGAGCCCGGTAAACCATCAAAGTCGCCGTCACCGCGTTGCCCAGGCCCGTCGACGCAAGAGATTGCTTTGCCACCGGCGCAAGCGTGGGAGCTGGATCCGGCAGGCACAAGACGACGCCAACCAAACCTGTCGTAACTCCGAGACAAAGCACCAGAGCCGCGCCACGCCCAACCAGGCCGGGCGTCTCTTCCACGTCGCTCGCACGGCGCAGCCGTGCGCAGGCCCCAAGGAGCAACGCGCCGGTAACCCCACCGCCCAGCGCCGCCTCGGTGAGCGCCACGTCAGGAGCCGAAAGCCCCATCCAAGCGAGCGAGAGCGTCAGTCCGAAGGCGACAAACCCAACAATCGCGGCAAAGCTGCCGCGCGTCACGATGACAAAGCCCGCCACCGTGAGGATAAGCAGCGCAAGCCCGAGGGAAAAAACCAGCTCGACGTTCACGTGTCGCGCACCTTGCGCGCGATGAGTTGCGAGGCGGATGCGCTTGCCACCAGAACGAGTACCCAGACCGCGATCAACTTCAACGCGCCGAACGGCCAAGCCACGTGCGGCAGCAGGCCGAGCATGATCAGGCCTAAACCGAGATTGTCCGCCTTGGTTAAGGCATGCAGGCGCGTAAGCGTGTCAGGGAAGCGCAGCAAGCCGACGGTGCCCGCGAGGAAAAAGAACGCGCCGAAGGAAACTGCCGCGATCGTAAAAACATTCAGCACCACGCTCATTTTCCTTTCTCCGATTCGGATTTGTTCGTCCGCGTAACGTCCCCGCTCTTGACGAACGCTACCGAGGCGAAAGCCGCAAGAAGCGCCAGAACCAGCGCCACATCCACCGCCGCCGGTAGTCCGCTCCCGGCGGATAGAAGGAGGACTGCGATGCCGCCTGAGCCGAGCAACTGTGCCGCCATCATCCGATCGGCGTCGTCTGGTCCGCGCAAAATCCGGACCAGCCCGAGCGCCACCATCGCCAGCACAAAACCCGCAGCGCAAAGAAGGAACTCACGCATCGGCCGCGTTGCCTCCCAAGCCTCTCACCAGCCGGGCCTCGTGATCTGCCATCTGCCCGGCCAGCGGCTGCTCCGTATCCAGGCAGTGCAAGACAATCCGCCCGTCCTCGTCTTCCGCGACCGGAAGCGAGCCCGGCATGAGGCTTCCCATGCTTAGAAAAAGATCGCGCCGGGAACCTGCGGGAATCCTGCACTCATAGGTTAAAAAACCGGTGCGAAGAGGCAGCCGCGGATGAAACGCTCGTCTGGCAACATCCACCCCGGCCACAATAGAATTCCGCAGAAAATGCCAACCGAGCGATAGCAGGGCCATCAAGCGGGGGCGAGTGCGGGAGGGCGGAAACAGACGGATGCTGACCCAGGCCGCCAGCGCCGCCGCAGGCAGTCCGATCAAAAGCCCGGCCGGCTTCACTCCGTCGAGCACCAGCCAGACAATTATAAATGCAGAAAATCGAATCCTCAAAGCGGCAGCGAGTTTTTCAAACCATTGACGCCCGGGAAACTGACATTTCCCGGTTTGCGCGTCAATTTCTGCCAACAGCGTAGCGGAAAAGCTGAGGACAAGAGCTTGGGAAACCGCCAGAACATGCTGAGACAAACGCAAAGACGATGGATCTGCCTGCCGGTGAAACGAAGGACCGTTGTCGGGCGAGCGACGGCAAGAATGCTGTTGCCCGCGGCAAACCATTTCGAGTATTCGAACGCATGGCTTTATACTCCGCGATTCACACCAGCAGGGCTCCGTTTCTTTTTCTCCTGTCCCTCGCTGCTCTTCTGGCAGCCTGCCAGACAACACCCAAAGACGAGGATTGGGATGTGCCCCTCACGCTGAAGACCTTCCCTAAAGCCTATGCCGACTACGTGCTGGAGATAGCAGACACCAACAAGGACGAGTCAATCACCTTGGTGGAATGGACCAACGCCGGCGGCGACAAGCGCAGCTTTCTTTTGGTCGACCAGAACAAGGATGACGTGGTCACACGAACCGAACTCGTGCGGATCAGCTCCAATGGAAAGTTCCTTGACATGACCCGCCGCTACGCGGACTTCAACAAGGACAACCGCCTTACCCCGCGGGAATTTCGTTCGTCGGCAGGGGTGCGTGTGCTGCGGTTCGAGTTTTAGGTCCTCATCCGGATTGCGGGGATGCGCCCGTCTTTGTCCGCATCCCTCGCGCAACGCCGCCAGCACGCAGCATTAGTAGGAGCGCAGTTTCGGCTATGCGTCGCTGGCAAATCAAGCATTAGACTTTGGCGCAGCCAGACCGAGCATCAAGAGCGACATCCCGCTGAAGAGCAGGTTGATGCCGAAGAAAAGTCCCAGCACCCAGGCTGAGTCCGAGGGCCATCGCGAATAGACCATCACTCCGAGAATGAGCGCCGCGATCCCATTGATCAGCGTCCAGCTCCATCCACTATGCTTCCGCAGTCTGAACGCGCCTGCGATGAGGAAAATTCCCTCCACAATTAGGAAGACTGCGAAAATCAGCGTGATGACCGCGATGCTCGACGCGACGCAGACGAACAACGCCACACCAGCCGCGATGCGGATCAGCGCAAAGAGCGCCTCAAGGAGCCGATGCGTCACCTCCTTGCTAAAGAGTGCCACAAACAAGGCGATAACACCGCTAATAAGCGCGAACGCCCCAAGGAACTGGGCAACTACAATTGAAAAGAACAGCGGGGATCCGATCGCCAGAAAACCTACAAAGATGGAAAGAATGCCTCCAGTGATCAGCCAACCGCGGCTCATCGAGAGGGCTTCCCGAGCGGTGGCGTTAGAAAGATTTGTCGTCATTGCAAGAAATCTTCAAGCGATTCGCGCGAAGAAAGGCTAGCAGTTTTTTCGGAGCCGTTGGCATGTCGGTGGACAAACCTTGCCTGCTGCGAAGCCAAGCGACTCACAGAATCGGTGCCAGCAAGCGGGCCGCCTGGGCCGCGGTCTTGAAATAAAACGGCCGGGACTCGTAATCATCGCGTCCCACTTGCACGGATTCCCCAAAATCGCTTTCAAACATTTCGGCGACATCTGACGCAAACCGTGGTCCGGAAACTGCGAGCGTGATTTCAAAATTCAGCCGAAACGAACGATTGTCGAAATTGGCTGTGCCGACGGCGGCGAATGTCTCGTCCACCAGCAGGGCTTTTTGATGCAGGAAGCCACCGGTAAAGCGGTGAATGTGAATGTTCGGATGGGTCAACTCGGTGAGCATCGCGAATGAGGCGAGCCAGACGAAGACGTGATCGGGTTTCATCGGCAGCAATATCCGAACTTCCACTCCCCGAATCGCCGCCAGTTGAAGCGCCTGCAGAATTCCCTCGTCGGGCACAAAATACGGACTCGCAAGCCAGAGTCTCCGTTCCGCCATCGAAATCACATTGAGGAAAAAAAGCGTGCAGCGTTCGAATTGGTCGGATGGCCCGGAAGCTAATACCAGAGCAGGCTCGCCTTCGACATCCGACCACGATCCGCCGTCCCAATGTCCCGCAAGCGCTTCGCCGGTGGCAAAGAACCAGTCGGCAATAAACGCCATCTGCAACTGCATCGCGGAAGGCCCCTCGACTCGGACATGTGTGTCGCGCCACCGACCGAACTTTGGATTGATCCCGAGATATTCGTCCCCGACGTTGTGCCCTCCAATAAAACCGACACGTCCGTCCACGACGACGTTCTTGCGGTGATTCCTAAAGTTGAGTTGCCAGCGATCACGCCATTCGCTGTGGGCGCAAAATGTCGCCATTCTAACGCCGCGAGCGCGCCATTTCTCAATGACCGCGGGCGTCATCGAAATGCTTCCCACACGATCAAAGAGAAAGCAGACCTCGATTCCTTCGCTCGCACGCCCCGCCAGGGCCTCGAGGAGCCGAAGCCCGAGACCATCCTCGCGCATAATGTAGAACTGGACGAAAATGCATCGCTCCGCTCTGGCGACTTCGGCCAGGATTGCGTCAAACGTCGCCTTGCCATCGATCAAAAGGTCGAGTTTGTTTCCGTCAAGGAATTCTTCGCCCGCGACGGCGGCGAGGTCCCCCACCCTGTTGGGCTTGATCGCAGAACGCGGCACCTGGAAGCGCCTGATTTCCTCGCGCGCCTCGTGAATCTTCGCCTGATGCGTGATCAGGGCCTTTTTCATGACTTTCGAGTGCGGATCGAACCGGCGGCTTCCAAAGAACCAGTAGAGCGGCAACCCCAGCCAGGGAAAGGTGATCAGCCCGATCACCCAGGCTATGGTTCCCTGGGCGGTCCGGACGGTAAACAACGCATGCACCGCGCTGGCGACCGCCATGGCCTCCACAACAAGGAAAATGATTGAGAAAATCCAAGGCATACGGCGGCTGATGCCCGCGAGCCTGCGCGTGGCCTTCGGCTACACCGCAGTTCCTTCAAGGAACGGCTGACCACTGGCAAACCGCCGCAGATTCTCTACTGTAACGCGAGAAATCTCGCTTAGCGCTTCGTGCGTCAGAAAGGCTTGGTGGGCAGTGATGAGCACGTTCGGAAAACTGAGCAGACGGGCAAGCTCATCGTCCTGCAGCACCTCACCTGACAGATCCTCAAAGAAAACTCCTTCTTCCTCCTCATAAACATCGAGCGCGACACCTCCGATATGCCCGCTTTTCAGACCCTCAATCAGCGCTTTCGTGTGCACCAGACGTCCTCGGCTGACATTGACCACCATGACACCTGGTTTCATCATCGCGATGGAGTCGGTCCCGATGATGTGATCGGTCTCGGGAGTAAGAGGCGCGTGCAGCGAAACGATGTCGCTTTGCTTGAAGATCGTCTCCGTGTCTACATAGTCCACGCCATTCTGCAACGCCCACTCTGAATTCGGAAAAGGATCAAAAGCCAGCACGCGCATGCCGAAGCCCCTGAGGATCTGCGCTGCAATGCGGCCGATCTTCCCCGTCCCGATGAGTCCTGCCGTCTTTCCGTGAAGGTCGAATCCCACCAACCCGTTGAGCGAGAAGTTGAGTTCGCGCACCCTGTTGAAGGCGCGATGCGTCTTGCGATTCAGCGTCAGAATGAGCGCGATGGTATGCTCGGCCACGGCGTGAGGTGAGTAGCTCGGAACGCGGCTGACCGCGATTTCCAGTTCCTTGGCCGCCTCGATATCCACGTTGTTGAATCCCGCACAACGTAAGGCCACCATTCGAACACCATGCCGGACCAAAGCCTCAAGTGTCGAACGTCGCATATCGTCGTTCACGAAGACACAAACCGATTTCGCTCCCTCGGTTGAAAAGGCCGTGCTGGCCTCGAGGCGGAACTCGTGAAACCGCAAATGCAATCCCCCGATCCGTGCGGCGGCGCTAAGGTATTCGCGGTCGTAGGGCTTCGTATCGTAACCGGCTACGAACGATGTTGCTGAGTCCATGGTGACCCTCACGTTTTCAGAGCAGCGCGAGGATGACAAGGCGAATTG
>Ga0164241_10006381_pt1 | contig 10785 bp, 9 predicted proteins | sample OricomyardsoilBY_FD_108780 | JGI IMG/M metagenome (GOLD analysis project Ga0164241, IMG submission 108780) | Backyard soil microbial communities from Emeryville, California, USA - Original compost - Back yard soil (BY) | ecosystem: Environmental > Terrestrial > Soil > Unclassified | place: USA... | reverse complement strand
CGACGCCGCCCTTGAGCTCGCCGCCGCCGACGAAGACGAGCTGCGCGTCGGGCACCGACTTGCGCACCTCGACGAACGCCTCCAGGGCTCCCATCTGGTTCTTCTCCTGGCGGAAGATCCCGACCTGCATCGCGATCGGCCCCGACTCCGGCAGTCCGACCTCGGCCCGCTCGGAGACCCGGGCGGCAGCGTCGCGGGTTTCGCTCAGCGGGATCCCGTTGGGGATGTAGACGATCTTGCCGTCGGCCACGCCTTCGTCGAGCAGCACCGCCCGTTGCGAGGTGGCGCAGGCGATCGTCGCGTAGGTGATGTGGTCGAGCAGGCGGTTGTGGAGCCGGATCCAGCGCTCGCGCGGGGCGCCGCTGGCGGCAATCTGCACGGCCCGGTCGGTGGCGTGGTCGGCGACGACCACCGGGCGGCGCGCGAGGAAGGCGGCGATTCGGCCCCAGAGGCTGGGGTCCCACATCGTGCACTGGACGACGTCGGCCTTGCGGGCGAGGCGGGCCAGCTCGAGCGTCGCCGGGAAGCGCGCGTAGCGGCTTTTGGCCCCGAGCTCGATCAGCTCGATCCCGTCCTTCTCCAGCGCCTGGCGCGGTAGGTCGGAGGAATCGATGCAGCAGAGGGTCACGTCATGCCCCCGCCGGGAGAGGCCGCGGGTCAGGTGCAGCAGCTGCACCTCGGCTCCCCCCGCCTCTTCCAGCTGGTTGATGATCAGCAGCAGCTTCAGTCGCTTCGCGGCCATGGCCTGCAGAATAGAAGTCGGGTAGGGCGAAATGCTGTTCAAGAACACTCTGGCCCAGTCCACCGGCATCCTCGCCGGCTACGTCTTCAGCTTCCTGCTGGCGCCGCTGATGATCTCCCGGCTCGGGCTGGACAAGTTCGGCGTCTGGGCGGTGACCGGCGCCTTCGCCACCTACGCCGGCCTGCTCGACCTCGGCGTCGGCCGCTCGCTGATCCGCTTCATCGCCGTCTACGAGGCCGACGGGCGGGAGCGGCGGATGCAGGAATGCCTCGGGCTCGGGCTGATCGCGGTCACCGTCGTCGGCGCCGTGGCGCTGGTCGCGGTGACGGCGCTGGCACCGTTCCTGAGCGAGCAGATCGGGGTCCTCGACACCGATCAGATCCGGGTCGTCCTGCTCGCCTCGGTGGCGATCTTCACCTTCAACGGCTACCAGGGCGTCTTCGACGCGCTCGGCCTCGGCATCCGCCGGATGATCCCGCCGAACGTCTCGACCACGATCGGCGTCACGGTCAACTTCACCGCCAGCGTCATCGCTCTGCTGCTGAGCACCAGCCTCGTCGTCTACGCCCTCGCCAACGTCGCCGCCGCGGCGCTGGCGATGATCCCCAGCTTCCTGGCGATGCGCTACCTCTGGCGGCGGCCCTACTGGTCGCTGCCCTCCTGGGAGCTGGTCAAGGAGGTGCTCGCCTACAGCCTCAAGGACCAGGTCGGCTGGATCGCCGACCTCGTCAACTTCCAGACCGACAAAATCGTGATCGCCTTCGCCGTCGACATCAAAGCCGCGGCGATCTACGAGATCGCCTCGCGGGTGGTGATGGGCGTGCGCGGGGCGGCGGTGCTGACCGTCTCGGCGATGGTCCCGACCGCCGCCGCCCGGATCGCGTCCGAGGGTCGTCAGGTGGTCGCCGAGATGTACAGCCGCTACACCCTGCGCAGCTGCGGGATCTCCTTCCCGCTCTTCGTCCTCGCCTCGGTCACGGCGCCGTTCCTGCTGGTCAGCTGGCTGGGGGAGGCCCCCGGCGACTCCGAGCTGCTGGTCCCGTTCCTCACTCTGGCCTACATGTTCAACATCAGCACCGCGGTCGGCTCGACGATCGCCCTCGGCGCCGGCCACCCGGGCGTGGTCTCGCTGAACTCGGTGATCATCGCCATCCTCAACGTCCTCCTCACCCTCGCCTTGGCGCCGCTGCTGGGCGTCTGGGGAGTGGTCGGGGGGACCTTCCTCGCCCTCACCCTGGGCAGCGTCTGGTTCACCTGGCGCTTCCTCAAGCTGTTCGGGCTGGCACTCGGGAGCTTCGTCTCCGGGGTTCTGCCGACGGCCGCGCTCGCGCTCGGCCTCGCGGTGCCGCCGGCCCTGCTCGCGCTTGCGGTCGGCACCCCGGACGGGCGCGCCACCGCGATCCCGCTGCTGGCGCTGTCGACGCTGATCTACGCCGTGCCCTACTGGTACCTCGCCACCCGCTTCGACTTCCTGCCGGAGAAACTGCGCTTCCCGCGCGCCCGGGTGGCCGCGCCCGAGGGGTCCGCGTGATGGCCGCCGGGGCAGCGGGGCCCGAGCCGCTCGCGATCGTCCTCACCTACGGCGAGTCGGGGGTGCACCTGGAGCTGATGGATTCGCTCGCGGCCGCGGGTCTCGACCCCGAGCGGATCCTGGTCGTCCACAACCCGGCCCGGCCGGGGGAGCCCGATCCGGCGATCCCCGCCGGCGCCCGCCTGATCCGCTCGGAGCGCAACCTCGGTTACGCCGGCGGGATGAACCTCGGCCTCGCCGCGGCGCCCGCGCGGGAGGCGGAGCTGGTGCTGCTGCTGACCCACGACGCCCGGCTCGAGCCGGGGGCGCTGGAGCGCCTGCTCGCCGCCGCCGCCGCGCACCCCGAGTACGGCGTGCTCGGCCCGGCCCTCGTCCTCGCCGGGACCGCGGAGCCGTTCTCCTTCGGCGGCACCACCGGCCGCTGGGGGGCGACGGAGCACCGCAAAGCGCTCCCCCCGGGGGAGATCGCCGAGTGCGACTGGATCGACGGCGGCACGATGCTGCTGCGCCGGGCCGCGCTGGAGCGGACCGGTGGGTTCGACGAGCGCTTCTGGGGCTACTGCGAGGAGTCCGACCTCTGCCTGCGGGTCCGCCGCCAGGGCTTCCGGGTCGGGGTCGTGCCGGCGGCGGTCGCCGAGCAGGACCCCGGCGGCCCGAAGCGACCCGGAGCGTGGGCCTACCTGCTGACCCGCAACGGCGCCGAGTACGCCCGCCGCGCCGCCGGCACCCGCGGCGCCGTGGGCGCGATCGGACGGGCTCTGCGCGAGATCTGCATGCTCGGCGCCCGGATCGTCAGCCGCAGCTTCCGGCCCCGCCCCGGCGGGCGCGAGGAGATGTGGGTGCGCACGGTCGGCGTCGCCCGCGGCATCCTCGACTTCCTCCGCGGTCGCTGGGGACCGCCGCCGCCGGGGCTGCCGGGGATGGGGGATCTGGGCAATGCCTGAGCGCCCGCGCGTGCTGCACATGGGTCCCGACCCGGCGATCGGCGGTGGCATGGCGGCGGCCCTGCGCGCCCTGCTCGAATCGCCGCTGGCCGACGGCTACGAGCTCGAGGTCCTGCCCACCTATCGCGGTCCCGATCCGCTGGCCCGGTTGACCGTCTACCTCGCCGCCCTCGCCAGGCTGGTGCTCTGGAGCCTGCGCGGCAGGGGCCGGATCGTCCACGTCCACGCGACCGTGCGCGGCAGCAGCTACCGCAAGGCGGTCTGCGTCCTCCTCGCCAAGGCGCTGCGGCGCCGGGTGGTCCTGCAGATCCACTCCGGCGCCGGCGACATCGCCGCCTTCCGGGCCTCGCTGGACCGGCCGCGGCGGCGCCTGTTCGCAGCCGCCTTCGGCGCCGCCGACGTGGTCGTCGCCGTCTCCGACGCGAGCGCCGCGGCCCTGCGCCAGGCCTACGGCCTGGCCGACGTCGGCGTCGTCCCCAACGCCGCCCCCAGCGTGGCCGCGTTCGCGCGCCCCGCCGCCGGCCCGTCGGGCCCCGAGGCGCTCTACCTGGGCGGCTTCGCCAACCCGGCCAAGGGCGGCGACGTGATGCTGGCGGCGCTGCGCCTGGCGCTTGCCGCCGAGCCCGCCCTGCGGGTGACGCTGGCGGGCCCCGGCGAGCTCCCGCCCGCGGGAGCCGAGCTGGTCGCCGCCCACCCCGGCCTCGCCTGGGCGGGCTGGCTGGAGCCGGAGCGCAAGGACGAGCTGATGCGGGGGGCGGAGATCCTGGTGCTGCCCTCGCGCTCGGAGGGTCTGCCGATGGCTCTGCTGGAGGGGATGGCCTACGCGATGGCGGTGCTCGCCACCGCGGTCGGCGGCATCCCCGAGACGATCGACGACGGCGTCGAGGGCGTCCTCGTCGCGGCGGAGGAGCCCGCAGCGCTGGCGACTGCCCTATTGGGCCTGGCCGCCGACGGCGAGCTGCGCCGGAGCCTGGCCGCCGCCGCCCGCACCCGGGCCGAGAGCCTCGACGCGACCGAGGTCGCCGGCCGCCTGGCCGCGATCTACGCCCGGCTCGACTGAACCGGCTCGCCTGGGGAGGCACCCAGGAGCGCCGCCCGGACCTCGCCGCAGAGCTCGGGGACCTGCGCTTCCGGGTTCTGGCGCCGCGGCGGCAGCGAATCCAGCAGCTGCCCCAGCCGCTCGGTCTCCCAGGCGACGACGACGCTGCCCCGCTCCTCCAGCGCCCGCGACAGTTCGGCCTGGTGGTCGTCGACGTGCTCGCCGAGCTCGTGCCGGCGCGGGACCACCAGCGGCGTGTGCCCCTCCCGGATCGCGCAGAGGATGCTGCCGACGCCGGCGTGGGTGATCACCTGTTCGGCCTCGCGGTAGCAGGCGAGCATCTCCTCGAAGGGCATGAAGGCCTCGGCCCGGGCGGCGCCGGCGGGCGCCGAGCCGGGCCCGTACTGGACGACGAGGTCGCGGTCGGCAATCGGCGCGAGCGCGTCGAGCATCCGCATGAACGGCTGGTGGTGGGTGCCGACGGTGACGAAGATCAAAGGATCCCGCCCGCGTACTCGGCCCGGCGCAGCTTCTTCGCCGACCCCGGCCACTGGGTGAAGAAGCGGGTCGCCAGCGGGTAAAGGAGCCGGCCGCTGAGCGAGATCGACTCGGTCCGGGTGACGCTCTCGACGTAGACGAGCCGGATCCCCAGCAGCCGGCCGAGGAGGAAGAAGGGGACGGCGATGCCGGCGCCGGTGGAGAGCACGGCGTCGGGCCGGTAGGAGCGCAGCAGGCGCCAGGCGACCGCCAGGTTGCGGACCGCGTTCTTGAGGCTGCGGTTGGTCGGTCCGTGGGCGTAGGTCACCGGCTCGTCCGCGAGCAGGGACTCGGAATCGCTGCTCGGCAGCGTCGCCCAAGCGTGCTCGAACTCGCCCCAGGCGGGCTTCAGGGCCAGCATCTGTTGCAGATGGCCACCGGGGGAACAGACGAGCAGCACCTTCATCGGCCGTCACTGTACGGCCTGCGGAAATACAATTCCCCGATGGGGTCGCCCGCAGTGCTGCGCAATCGCTCCGGTCGCGCGATCTTCCTCAGCTATCACTCGATCGCCGAGGAGGGTCCGCGCTACCTGACCGTCAGCCCTGAGCTGTTCGAGCGCCAGCTCGATCACTACGCCCGCCGCGGCCTGCGCAGCGGCGACCTCGCCGACCTGCGGGCGCTGACCGAGGGGCGCGAGGCCGGCGCCAGCCTCTTCCTCACCTTCGACGACGGCTTCGCCGACAACTACCACGCGGCGCTGCCGCTGCTGCGCGCGCACGGCTTCGGCGCCTTCATCTTCGTCCTGCCGCCGAAGGTCGACGACGGCGGCGCCCTCGACTGGCCCGAGATCGCCGACCAGGTTGCGGATCCGTCGGCGGTGCGGTCGGTCGACTGGGCGATGCTGGGGGAGATGAAGGAGGGCGGCTTCGAGGTCGGCAGCCACACCCTCAGCCACCCGTTCCTGAGCGAGCTGGGCGACGAGGAGCTGCGTCAGGAGCTGCTCGACTCGCGCCGGCGCATCGCCGACAGGCTCGGCAGCTGCGACACCATCGCCTACCCGTTCGGCGACTGGGAGCCGCGCGTCGCCATCGCCGCCGCCGACTGCGGCTATGCCTTCGCCTTCACCCAGCCGACCAAGATCGGCCAGCGCCAGGCGACGCCGCTGAGCCTGCCGCGGGTCAACATCGATTACCGCGACGAGGGCCGCCGGCTCGACCTCAAGCTCGCCGGCGCCGGCCGCCGGCTTCTGCTCTCCCCGCGTCTGACCGCAATGCGACGCCGCCTGCGCGAGCTGCGCTGCTTCTTTTTCTAGACCTCCTAAGAAGGGACTAGTAGGCGCCGCGGCCGGAGAGGACGACGGGGATCGTCGCCAGCAGGATCTCGACGTCGCGGGCGATCGACCAGCCGGAGACGTACTGATAGTCGAAGCGGACCATCTCCTGGAAGGGCAGGTCGGAGCGGCCGGAGACCTGCCAGAGACCGGTGATCCCGGGCCGCAGGTCGAGCCGGCGGGCGTGCCAGGTCTGGGCCGCGTGTTTGGACTCGCTGAGGATCAGCGGCCGCGGGCCGACCAGGCTCATCTCGCCGAGCAGGACGTTGATCAGCTGCGGGATCTCGTCCAGCGAGGAGCGTCGCAGGAGCTTGCCGATGCGGGTGATGCGCGGGTCCTTCTTGATCTTGAACATGACCCCGTCGTCGGCCTCGTTGGCGGACTCGTAGAGGCGCTTGCGCTCCTCCGCGTCGCGGTACATGGAACGGAACTTGAAGAGCTTGAATTCGGTGCCGCCGCGCCCTGCCCGCACCTGGCGGAAGAAGACCGGCCCGCGCGAGTCGAGCTTGATCGCGATCGCGACCAGGAGCAGCACGGGGCTGAGGCAGATCAGGATCAGCGCGGCGACGGCGAAGTCGAGCACGCGCTTGGCGATGCGAGAGGCCTGGGTCAGCGGCGGGGCGCCGATCGAGAGCAGCGGCAGGCCGCCGATTTGGTTCACCGCCTGGCCGCCGTCGACCAGCTCGAAGAGGCGCGGCACCATGTCGACGGCGACGCGGTGGTTGCGGCAGACCCGGATGCAGCTCAGCAGCTCCTGGTGGCTGGCGCGGGAGAAGGCGATGATGACGCGGTCGACCGCTTGGTCGTCGATGACGCGGTCGAGGTCGGAGAGCGAGCCGAGCTTCGGCAGCCGCAGCTCGTCGCTGACCCGGTGGACGTCGTCGTCGACCAGGCCGATCGCTTCCAGGCCAAACTCCGTGTGGCGCTCGAGCCGTTCGGCGAGCCGTTCGGCGACGAGCCCGGAACCGACGATCACGGTGCGCTGGCGCAGCGGCGTGACCCGGTGGGCGTAGCCGCGGCTGAGCGCCCTGGCGACGCTGTCGAAGGCGGCGGTGGCGGTGGTGGCGACGAGCGCGACCAGGACCGGGTCGGCGAACTCGAGCAGGCCGGCCAGGGCCATCACCGGCCAGGCCAGCAGCAGGGCCGCCACGGCCAGTCGCGGTGCGTCGCTGAGGCCGCTGGCCCAGGTCTGCAGGTCGCGGCTGCTGTAGAGACCGAAGACGAAGGCGAGGCTGACCCAGATCGCGACCAGGACCGCGGTGAAGGTCATCGTCGAGGCGAATCCGTGGGGGAAGATCAGACTGGTCAGCAGCGCCGCCAGCAGGGCGGAGACGATGTCGGCGCCGAGCAGGAGGCGGAGCAGGAAGCCGGAGCGCCGGCCGGCTCGGGAATCGCTCTCGACGACGGCGCCGGAGGCGTCCGCTGGCCTTACAGGCTGGTCATACTCGTAGTCGAAGGCAATGCTGTCCATGGCGGCTTCTACCTCTCTCGGCAACTGCTCCTCAGAGCTTGAGGCCGGCTTCGAGGCTTGCATCGACGAATCCGATCCTCGGCGAGGCGACGAGAGAGGGAGCTTCCGAGGATACCTCCCGAATCGATCAAGAGCGCCGGTTCGTTCGTGCCTGCGATCGTCTGTGCCGGGGGATGCCGGGGGAGTGGGGGGCTCGCCGGGGCTCAAACGAACTCCGCCAGCTGCGATCGGTCGATCCCGGGGGGCCGCAGCACCCGCAGCAGGCGCTCCGCCACGACCCTCCAGGTGAATCGGGCAGAGTTCGCGATCGCCAGCTCGCCGAGGTCGCGGGCGATGCCGGGATCGGCGAGGTGGAGCATCGCTTCGGTCAGCGCCTCGGTGTTGCCCGGCGGGACCAGGACTCCGCCGGCCCCGATCGCGTCGTCGGCGCCGCCTTCGGTGGTGCCGATGCTGGGCACGCCGGCGGCGCCGGCGTCGACGTAGACGATGCCGAAGGCCTCGAAATGGGAGGGCACGACCAGGCAGGTCGCCCGGGAGAGCAGCCGCTCGAGCTGGGCGCGCTGGTCGGGGGAGCCGAGCGCGAGGCGCCCATGGCAGGTCACGCCCGGCGCCTCGATGGGAGGATGGCCGCCGACGAGGTCGAGCTCGGCCGCGGCGTGGACCTGGCGGACCGCAGCGAAGGCCTCGAGCAGCTCGGGGCCGCCTTTGCGCTCCCACTCGACGCCGACGAAGACGTAGCGGGGAACGCTCCAGTCGCGCTCGCCCGGCCGCGGCGCGAAGTTGCGGCCGAAGCCGACGACGTGGATCTTGTCGGGGTCGATCCCGTAGTCGTCGCGGACCGAGCGGGCGGCCCAGTGGCTGGAGGTGCAACAGCCCCGCGCCTGCAGATAGGAGCGGCGCTGGCGCTCGCGCCAGCGCCCGGCGGCGCGCGGCCGCAGGGAGGAGGCGGGTGAGAACGGCTGCCCGATCGCCTGAGCGACCGTGAGGTCCTCCAGCGTCGCCGTCGGCACCGCTGTCTTCAGCTCGAAGCCGCTGCCGATCGCGACTGCGCCGTCGATGCCCCCGGCCCGCCGCATCGCGGCCACCGCCCAGGCGCCGGTCAGCGCCGAGTAGGGCCTGTTCGTCGTCTCCCAGGTCCAGGGCACCCGCAGTCGGCCCAGCAGCCGGTCGACCGCTGGCGGCCGGGCATCGATCGGGACCGGCTCGGCGCCGGCTTCGCGCAGGCCCGCGCTGAGGCCGACCGGGATCCCGGACCAGGCACCGGGGTCGGTCGGATCGCCTTGGGTGACGATCGCTATCCGCGGCGCTCGATTCTGATTTGGACGAGCGGTCAAGCGAAACAGATCATGCCGCACCCTCGGGGGTACTGCGTGTCAGCTGGGGGTGACCGCCTGCTGGGTGGTGCCCAGTTTGGCGCTGTCGAGCAGCAGTTCGGAGGTTCCCGGCGCGGTCTCGCCGTTGCGGTAGAGGCCGTTCTTGATGTAGCCGTAGCTGTGCCCGGGGACGATCATGCTGACCCCGGAGCGGGCGTCGACCAAGTTGCCGTCGAGGTAGACCTCGTAGAACCCGTCGCCGTGGCTGGAGGCGCGGAAGTGGACCGCGATGTCGTACCAGGAGCCTTCGTCGAGCGGGGCGAGGAAGCGGTTGCCGTCCATCGCGTCGCCTTCGGTCCAGAGCCCTTTGCCGCCGCTCTCGCCGTCGTCGCCCTCGTAGTCCCAGAGGTCGAGGCCGAAGTTGGGGCTGCCTTCGCCGTCGCTCTTGAACTGCATGAAGAGGTTGTGGGCGCCCGGCTCCCCCCAGACCATCTGCTGGATGTTGATCGAGAAGCCGTACCAATATTCTTCGCCCTCGCGGAATTGCGGTGAGCCGTCGGTGTCGGCGCCACCGTCGCCGCCGAGGATCAGCTCGGAGCGGCTGAGGTTCCCGGTCAGCAGGACGCGGGCGGCGCCGGCGCCGGTGCGGACGTTGCCGCCGCCGACGCTGGGGATCACTTCGCCCACCCCGGCGGTGTTCCAGCCGGCCAGGCCCTGCTCGAAGCCGGCTTCGAGCAGGGTGCCCGGGGGCAGGGCACTGGCGGACGCCGCCTTGGCCGCCTGCTTGGCGCGCTGGCGAGCCTCCCGCGCCTCCCGCGCCTTCGCCCGGGCCTTGGCCCGCGCCTGCGGACCGGGGGCGACGGCGCTGCTCTGGGCGAGCCCGATGCGCTTGCCCGCCGCCTGGGCGGAGGCCGACGGGCCCGCCAGCCAGGCCAGGAGGATCAGGGCCAGGGAGGCGATTGCGAGGCTGAGGACGCGGCTGGGGGAGAAGGCTCGGGGGAGGGTTTCCATGCCCCTTCCGCTCGGGTCGGGAGGGGTCTCCCTGGAGTGCCGGCCCCCAGCCCTGGACGTTTGTTCGATGCCCCGGACTCGGGGTGCTAGCGAGGTTGCGGCGTCAGCTGGCGGTCACGGCACCGCGCGCGGTGCCGAGGGCGGCGTCATCGAGCAGCAGTTCGGAGGTGCCCGGAGCGGTCGTGCCGTTGCGGTAGAGGCCGTTCTTGATGTAGGCGTAGCCGCGCCCGGAGCGGATCATGCTGACGTTGGTGCGGGCGTCGACCAGTTTGCCGTTGAGGAAGACTTCGTAGAAGCCGGCGCCGCGGCTCGAGGCCTTGAAGTGGATCGCGACTTCGTACCAGGTCTGTTCGGCCAGGGGGGCGAGGAAGCGGTTGCCGCCCATCGCGCCGCCTTCGGTCCAGAGCCCTTTGCCGCCGCTGCGGCCGTCGTCGCCGGCGTAGTTCCAGAGGTCGAGGCCGAAGTTGGGGCTGCCTTCGCCTTCGCTCTTGAACTGCATCATCAGGTTGTGGGCGCCGGGGCGGCCCCAGACCATTTTTTCGATTCGGAAGGAGAAGCCGTACCAATACTCTTCGCCCTCGAAGAACTGCGGCGAGCCGTCGGTGTTGTAGCTGCCGCTGCCGCCGAGGATCAGCTCGGAGCGGTTCTGGCTACCGGTCAGCAGGAAGCGGCCGGCCTTCGAGCCCGAGTGGACGTTGCTGGTGGTCGTGGTCGGGATCACTTCGCCCACTCCGGCGGTGTTCCAGCCCTTCAGCCCTTCCTCGAAGCCGGTGCTGAGCAGGGCTTTGGGGGCGGGGGAGGGGGTCGGGGTGGGCGCAGGCGTCGGCGTCGGCGTCGGAGTCGGCGCGGGCGTCGGCGTCGGCGCGGGGGTCGGAGCCGGAGTCGGCGCGGGAGTCGGAGCCGGAGTCGGAGTGGGGCTCGGGG
>Ga0164241_10006380_pt1 | contig 10785 bp, 10 predicted proteins | sample OricomyardsoilBY_FD_108780 | JGI IMG/M metagenome (GOLD analysis project Ga0164241, IMG submission 108780) | Backyard soil microbial communities from Emeryville, California, USA - Original compost - Back yard soil (BY) | ecosystem: Environmental > Terrestrial > Soil > Unclassified | place: USA... | reverse complement strand
TGCGGAAGGCATCAACAACGGTACTGCAACCGACGGAGGTTGGCGAGTAGCTTTACACTCTGAAATGGAGCTACATCGCGCCCTGTTCTGGGCCTGCCTCGCAATTACCGTCGTCGCCGAACTGCTGATTCTGCGGTCGGCGTTTTTTCCGCCAACCAACATGCTACCTGCTGAAAACATGCCTCGGTCTCCCAGAGTTGTGGAGATGATCTGGGGCATCCTGCCGGCGATTGCCCTGGCTGCGATTTTCTGGGCGGCCTGGAGGTCGATGTGAGCGAGCGATCCACCTCGGGAAATAGTGTCGACCGGCGCTTGCTGGGCCTCAGACGACTGGCGTACATGTCGACGGTTCTCGCGTTCGGACAAATCATGTTCGGCGCAATCGTCCGCATCACCGGGTCAGGAATGGGTTGCGGCGATCACTGGCCCTTGTGCCAGGGGTTCCTGTTCCCCCCGCTGCAGCGGCCCGACCTCATCATCGAGGTGACGCACCGTTATATCGCTGCTACCGTCACAATCGCGATACTCGCATTGCTCGCGCTCGCGTACGCACGTCGAGCCGAGCCTGGCGTGGGTGGACCGGGCGGCGTTCTGCGCTCGGCGATCCTCGCCGCGCTTCTGGTACTGACCGCGGCTGTCTTTGGCGGAATAACCGTCAAGCTGTCGCTGAATCCGTACGTCATCGTCACGCATCTCGCGATCGCCATGACACTGCTCGCGGTCCTGTCGATCACGGTGCTCCGCGCTGGCGGGTGGGGATTCGACGGTACACGGTCTGCGTCGCCGAGGACGTATAGAGGTGCGCGCGCGGCGGTGGTTCTCGTCTTCATAATCCTGATATTCGGTGCGCTGACGGCGAACATTGCTGGCGCGAATGTCTCGTGTCAGGGTTTTCCGTGGTGTCGTTCCGTACTTGTAACGGGCGATCCGCTTTACATTCAGGTAACGCACAGAGTTCTGGCGTTTCTGCTTCTCTTCCACATGATCGTGCTTCCGTTCGCGATTCGTCGCCGACGGGAATCGGTGCTGGTACAGCAGGCGGCGTGGTTTGCGCTTGGCGCTGTCGTGCTGCAGATAATCGTCGCTGCGGGGATGGTCGAGCTGCAACTGCCGCCGACATGGAGATCGCTGCATCAGGCCGTTGGAACACTCGTATGGCTCTCCGTCTTCACCTTCGCGGCACTCGCTCGCTATTCGCAGCCGACGCATCCGCGCATGGCTGACGCATGAGCAACGACGCAACCGCCGAATCGGTGGGTGCGAGCGAGAGCCGGCACTCGATCACCGCTGATCTTGTCGCGCTTACGAAGCCGCGGATCATCTCGCTGCTGCTCGTCACGACGGTGGCGGCCATGTACGTCGCGGGAACGCCAAGCATGTGGCTGGTTGTTACCGTGTTCGTCGGCGGTTATCTGATGGCCGGCGGCGCGCACGCGCTCAACATGTATCTGGACCAGGATATCGACGCGCACATGCCGCGGACGAAGTTGCGCCCGTTGCCCAGCGGGCGGATGTCGCCGCGCGCGGTCCTCGCGTTCGGAGTTCTGCTCGCGACCGCTTCGACATTTCTGCTCGCGCGTTTCGCAAACGTGCTCACGGCGGCGCTGGCGCTCATCGGATTCTACGGATACGTCTTTCTCTACACGCGCTGGCTGAAACGCAGAACGCCGCAGAACATCGTGATCGGTGGCGCGGCCGGAGCGATTCCACCGCTGGTGGGTTATGCTGCGGTGAGTGGCTCGCTGGACGTCACGGCGTGGACACTATTTCTGATCATCTTCTACTGGACGCCGCCGCATTTCTGGGCACTCGCCCTGCTCAAGCAGCGTGATTACGGAGCAGCCGGCGTTCCCATGGCGCCGCTTATCTGGGGCGAGCGACACACTCAGGACCAGATGCTCTGGTACCTGGGAATCATGGTCGCACTTTCAGTACTGCCATTCTGCATCGGCTCGTTCGGAATGTTCTATCTGATCAGCGCGCTCGTCGTAGCGACTCCGCTCGTATACGGTGTATTGAAGCTGCGCCTGCAGACAGGGGAATCAACAAAAACAGCTCGGTTCGTATTCATGTACTCGCTGCTGTATCTCGCCCTTCTGTACGTCGCGATGGTCATAGATCTGCACGTCTTCAGATAGTGCCCGAGTCGTCCCCACCTTCCGACAGAGCGAACGACGAATCGAGGAAGGAACGCAAGCGCACTTCTCCAAAAGCGCTGGCTCGTTTATTCCCGAGGGTAAAGCCGTATATCGGGCATCTGGTAATCGCAACGATCTGTCTGCTCGCGGCGAGCGCCGCCGGACTGGCCTTTCCCGCGATCGTCGCCGTGCTGCTAGACACTGCGTTCCAGCACGGCAACTCCACGCTGCTGAACGAGATCGCACTCGGACTGTTGCTGCTGTTCGCAGTCCAGGCGGTTCTCAACATGGTTCAGGTGTATCTCCTGACCGCGACAGCCGAGCGCGTGATCGCCAAGCTGCGCACGGATCTGTTCGCGCACCTTGTTCATCTCTCGCCCGGCTTCTTCACCGACCGGCGCACCGGAGAGCTGACGAGCAGACTCGGATCTGACACGAGCGTTCTGCAAACCGTACTCAGCAGCAATCTGTCCGAGTTCACGCGTCAGTCGATTTTTCTGATCGGCGCGCTCGTGCTGCTCACGATCAAGCAGCCGGCGCTTACAGGAACGACACTCGCGGTCGCGCCCCTGGTCGTCGGCGCAGCGTTTCTACTTGGGCGAAAGTTGCGTCGGGCGAGCACGGGCGTTCAGGACAGAATCGCGGAGGCCTCCGGCACGGCTGACGAGGCGTTCGCGCAGATCCGCATGGTGCAGAGCTTCACTGCCGAGAAGGAAGAGAGCCGCAAGTACGACCTGCACCTTTTCGATGTCGTTCGCGCCGCCGTTGCGCGCGCCAAGATTCGCGGCGTGTTTTTTGGCGCGCTGACTTTCTTCGGATTCAGCGGCGTCGTTGTTGTACTGTGGGAGGGCGGCCGACTCGTGCTGGCAGGACAGTTGACCGCCGGCGCGCTCGTATCGTTCCTGCTCTACGCGGTCTACATAGCCGGCGCGATTGCATCGCTCGCATCGCTGTTCGGAGCGTATCAGGAAGCGGCAGGCGCGGCGCAACGCATATTCGAGCTGTTCGACATGACGCCCACAGTCGTGGATCCTGCGAACGCTGTCGCGCTTCCACGGCCTCGTCGTGGCGCCGTGACCCTCGAGCACGTGTACTTCAAATATCAGCCCGACCTGCCCGACGCACTGCATGACGTCTCGTTGGAAATCGACTCGGGAGAGATCCTCGCGCTGGTCGGACCGAGCGGCGCTGGCAAGACGACAATTGCTTCGCTGCTTCCCCGGTTCTGGGACGTGACCGGCGGCCGCATCACGTTCGACGGAGTCGATGTTCGCGACCTTTCGTTACACGATCTGCGCGAGTCGATCGGAGTCGTGCCGCAGGAACCAACGCTGTTCAGCGGCACCGTACGCGATAACATTGCCTATGCCGTTGCCGGCACGTCCGGAGCGGTGTCCGACGAGGCGATAGAAGCAGCTGGACGCGCGGCTAACGCGCACGAATTCATCGTGCGGCTGCCACAGGGTTATGCGACACCAGTCGGGGAGCGGGGAGTCAAGCTCTCGGGCGGCCAGAGGCAGCGCCTTGCAATTGCTCGCGTGTTTCTCAAGAATCCCGCATTGGTGATTCTTGACGAAGCGACATCGAGCCTCGACTCCGAGAGCGAGCGGCTCGTCGAGGAAGCGATGGAGGAATTGCTCCGTGGTCGCTCGACACTGATCATTGCACATCGTTTGTCGACCGTGCTGCGTGCGGACCGGGTCGTCGTGCTGGAACACGGTCGGGTCGTCGAGGTCGGTCGGCACGCGGATCTGCTGGACGCGGAGGGAACCTACGCAAAGCTGTATCGCGGGCAGTTTCGTGCCGGCGACAAGGTAGCGCTCGAGCAACTCTAGAGTCCCGGATACAGCGCTGACTTCCGCGCTGTATCCATCGCCTGCCTAGTGAAATTCCAGGTTGGCGGTCGCGGTCCCGTTCGCCGCGACGGTCACTGTAGCGTCGACGGTTCCCAGCATCGGGTGCCAGACGCGGATGTGGTGAAGTCCCGGCGGCACACCGTCAATGCTGAAACTGCCCTTGGAATCCGTTATCGCGAAGTACGGTTGGTCCAGGACGACAACCCACGCGCGAGACATCGGCCGACTTTCCACTGAAAATTCGAGCACCCGCGGCGAGCGCAGAAGTTTGTCGTACGGAATCACCTGACCGTCGTCGGTGAACGGCGCGATCGCAAGTGTGTCACCTGTAGAAACCTCAGTGATGAAAGCGCGCTCCGCGAGCGGATCATAATTCACGACGTTCAGTGCGCCGCCTGCAACCACAACCTGAACTTGCGGATCCCACGCGCAATTGTTGTTCGTGAGCTGGAATCGACGGTTCAGCGGAAGTGCCTGTCCCTCGCGAACATCGGTGAGCCAGACCACCGCGCCGGACAGATTCCCGCTGGCGCGCGCGAGGAAGCTCAGAACGAGGGGCTTGCCGCAACCATTCTGGTCGGCGGGGATCTGAATCAGTGTATCCGTCGCCGGCGTACCCGTGAACCGTACCGTTCCGGTAATCTTGCCCGGGCTGGCAACTTCGACGTCTCTGTACGCGCTTGATGACGGGATTACAACCTGGGCGTGTCTGGCGGAGCCGACAGTATCACCAACAGCTTGAGCAGAACTCTGGTCGCGCCCGGAGCACGCGGCTGCGACCGCCAGGGTGAAGATCAGGGTGGGATGTCTGAAAAGGTGCATTCGTACGAATTGGCGTGCTGAAAGGGTGGAGTCTGCTAATTTATGCAGCGTGAGAGTGAGAATGCTGCGGAGCCACACAACCGAATTCCTGGGACTGTTCGCATTCTCGATTGCGATGGCGTCCATGGGATGCGCATCGGTCCGCGGCCGGCCCTCCGTAGCGAGCTCGGAATTCTGGGGTTTCACCGCACCGTGGGATGCGCGTAGCGAGGCAAGCGCCCGCACGCACGACACGCAGCTCGATGTCATTGTCTCCGGCTTCATCACACTGGATAGCGCAACCTTCCAGCCACGGGAGTTGTTCGGCGACCCGCTGATGAGAAGCAATCCGGGCAATCGCCACCGAATGGCGCTTCTTACCTCGTTCGAAGGAAACCGGTTCCATCCGGAAACCATCCGCGCGCTTGCGAGCGATGCCATCGCGCTCGGCCGGACGGCACACAAGGCAGCAACCGTCATGGAAGAGACCGGCTACAACGGACTCATCCTCGACTTCGAAGGACTGACTCCCGACGATCTGAGCGCATTGCTCACAGTGAGTTCGGCGTTTGTGGATTCAGCGCGGGCACATGGCGTCTCACCTGCCGGGATGGCTATTCCGGCAACAGACACGGCAGCGTACCCGGGTCGGCCGCTGCTTCACGCCGTCGATTTTCTCGTGGTAATGCTGTACGACGAGCACTGGGCGACGTCGACGCCCGGCGCGATCGCGTCACCGGAATGGGCAACGCGGGCGATCGGGCTGCGCGCGGCTGACATTGGAAGTTCTCGCGTCGTGGCAGCCTTCCCCACCTACGGGTACCAGTGGCGCTCCGACAGCGCAACAGCAGTCGTATCGTTCACGCAATCGGAGCAACTGGCGCAGGATGCGCACGTTCAGCTTCAGCGCGATCCTTCTTCCAGTACGCTTCACGCATCAGCCAACGGTTGGAACATCTGGGTAAGCGACGCAGTCCTGCTCGACTCCCTGGTCCGCGGCGCGCGCCGCGCCGGGGTCACAAGGATCGCGCTATGGAGATTGGGGTTGGAAGATCCACGAATCTGGACGGACGTGGTACGCTGAGTATCGGGACACCCGATACGTCAAGCGTCACACGATCAACAGATCCTGCTGGATCCTGCTCGGCGTGATCAACAACTTGTCGCCGTCAATGAACCCGTTCACTTCGGTGCGCATGCCGACCTGCCCTGGTATGTAAATCCCGGGCTCGATCGAGAATGCGACGCTGGGCAACAACGTGCGAACGTCGCGCGATTCGAGATTGTCGATGTTCGGGCCCGACCCGTGAATCTCGCGCGAATCGATCGAGTGACCGGTTCTATGCGTGAAGTATTCTCCGAAGCCGCGTTCCGCGATGTAGTTGCGCGCCGCGTCATCTGCTTCGCCACCGGTCACCGGCTTGCCGGATTCCACTCGATCGCGAAGGATCTTGATAGCGGCGTCACGCGCTCCGCGCACCGTCTCCCAGATTGCAACGTTCTCCGAACTCGCCGGGCCGAGTGATCCCATCCAGGTTTGGTCGGCGAAGACGCCACCCAGTTCGTGCGCCCAGAGATCGATGAGTATGATGTCACCGTCGTTGATCAGCGCAGAGTGATCCTTCGTCGGTTCGTAGTGCGGATTGGCCGCATTCAAACCGACCGAGACGTTGGGACCGTGATCGGTAAGGAGATTGGCCTCCGCGAATTCCGCGCGAATGAGCATCATCAGCTCGTATTCGCTGATCGGCTTTCCGGAACGTGCTCGCTCGCCGGCCAGCGCCATCGCGTTGCGTGCAATCCTCCCGAGATGCTCTGCAGCGCGCTTGTGCGACGCGAGATGATCAGGCGTCCATACTGCGTAGATTCGCGTTACCAGATCTGCGGACGTCACGACGTTCGCACCCGCGTTGCGAACCATTTCAACCACACCGGCCGGTACGCGATCCAGGTACGGAACGGCATCGCCGGGAGAGTATTCCATCGCGACCGTTTTTCCGCGCACGGCATCGGCCAAATACTTCTCCAGATCGCGCCAGCTGCTGTAGACGCGCTTCGGCCAGCCGGATGGCCACTCTTTCCACGGCCCCTGCTCGATCGCGTGGGTGATGGCTACCGGATTCCCTTCACGCGGGATGTAGCAGAAGTACCTGCGTGTCACCATGCCGGAGATTCCAACGACGCCGGCAGCGATCGGGTTGATGCCGTGAAAATCGTACAGCAGCCAGGCATCAGCGCCCGCGTCTGCGATAGCGCGGCGAATTCCGCCAAGTTCAGAGGGAGATAGCATGATCGGCCAGCCTTCGTTCAGGTAAGAGTAAGAAGAGACAGCAGTTCGTTGAGGGCCGCGTCGTAGTATTCGCGGCCGGGTTCCGTGGCGCCCGCCGAGACAGGTGCCTGCGGCGGGACTTTCATCTGCAACATAGTTCCGGACCGATTGAGGTCAGCTCCGAAATAGCGAGCGAGCAGCTTTCGGGCCTGTCGTCGCGCGATCGGGCGCGCCACGATGCGCGGCAAGTAGTTGACGCTTCCGCGTTTGATCGACGAAAGTCGGCCGTAAGCGGTTCGCGCCGTCGCGATTCCCGCGTTGCGGAAGAGCTCGATCGCGTCCGGACGGCGGGCGATCAATCTGGAGAGGGCGACGACCTCATCCTCCTGAATCGGATGACCGCGCCGAGCGGCCTCGGTGTAACGGCGGATCTGGGCGTAGACCGTGTCGGTCGTGCCCAATCGCTTGTTGATGAACTCGGGCGCATATTCCGCGTCGCCGCCACCATCGAGACGATCCGCTTCGCGCACGGCTTCCAGGAGTGAAAGGGGTACGAGCGGATCTACTGACATTGAATTAGCAGGCGACATTGTAGACCGCCAAGTTAACCCGTACGGATGATCGATTCAATTTTTGCAGCGAAAACGATGGGACATTGGGCTGAGCGGAGCATCGCGGGGCTGATCCTGTCGGTCGTGATTGCCGGAATTGCGTGGCGCGCGGGCTCGCTGAGTCGGAGCGGAATGCTTGCCGCGGCCGCTTGCGGCACTCTCTGCGTCGCCGCGGGCTGGGGTTGGGCGTCGGTCCTCATTCTATACTTTCTGGCGGCCAGCGCGCTTTCGAGGGCCGGCAGCGAAGTAAAGGAGGAACGGACGCGGGGCGTGGTGGCGAAGGGTGGAGCGCGCGATGTGGCTCAGGTGTTGGCGAACGGAGGGGTGTATTCGGTGCTCGCGATCTGTGCGGCGAATTCCGGAAGCCCCTTGCTCACGTGGGGCGCCTTTGGTGCGCTGGCGGCTTCATCGTCGGACACGTGGGCGACAGAGATTGGTGTTGGACTCGGCGGCCGGCCGCGATCAATCATAACATGGACGTACGTACGTTCCGGCGAGTCAGGAGGAATTACCACAGCCGGCCTGATGGGCTCGGTCGCCGGAGCGGCATGGGTCGGGCTGGTTGGAATTCTCGCCGGATTCCCGAGTGTCGCCGCAATCGGCGCGCTTTTCGCCGGATTCGGGGGGTCGCTTGTCGATTCCCTACTTGGCGCAACTGTTCAGGAGCGGCGAAAGTGCGATGTGTGCAACGAGGATACGGAACGACTGGTTCACGTGTGCGGTTCGCCGACGCGCCGCGTGGGGGGATTGCCCCGTATCGACAACGACGCGGTGAATCTGCTAGCTACTATCGCGGGCTTGCTGCTGGGCATGACCGCCTTTTTTATTTTCCAATTCTGGAGCGCGATTGGTCGATAGCATCGCCAGACGGACGAAATCACAGGTAAAAACGCAGGTAATAGTCGTTGGGGGAGGACCGGGCGGCTCATCCACTGCGTGGCACCTTGCGACTCGCGGTATCGATGTCGTGCTGCTGGACCGCGCCGAGTTTCCGCGAGACAAGGTGTGCGCCGAGTACCTGAGTCCACAGGCCTCACGGATCCTGGCGAGCATGGGCGCGATGGACGCGATCGACGCGTCGGACCCGGCGCATCTGACTGGCATGCGCGTACGGGCGCCGAATGGCTGCGAGATCCACGGAAGTTTCGTGGCTCGGCACGGCTACCGCGCCTTCCGGGATCGAGGCATTGCAGTTCGCCGATCCATTCTGGACGCAATACTGGTAAAGCAAGCAGAGTCAGCTGGTGCGCAGTTGCTGGAGCGCGCACGCGTGACCGAGGTGCTCCGTGCGGAGTCTGGTGCCGTGCGCGGCGTTGCGTACCTGGGTGACGACGGCGAGCGGCAGGAATTGCTCGCACCGCTCGTCGTTGGCGCCGACGGCCTCCGATCCGTCGTAGGAAGACGGTTGGGGCTGACCCGCGTATCACGCATCCCTCGGCGCATGGCTTTCGTTGCGCATTTTCGCAACGTGCCTGGTGTGACCGAGGTCGGCGAAATGCATGTGGAGCGCGACGGGTACGTTGGAATTGCCGACGTCGGAGGTGGCGTCACCAATGTTGCGCTTGTCATTACGGCTCGCGCGGCGCGCGCCGCATCCGGCGACCCGAACGCAATACTGGACGAATGGCTGGCCCGTCATCCGCACCTCGCGGAGCGATTCGGGAAGGCGGAGCGGATCGAGCCGGTACGCGCAACAGGTCCATTTGCATCCTCGACGCGCCAGGCGTGGGCGCCGGGCGCGGCTCTCGTGGGCGATGCGGCCGATTTCTTCGATCCATTCACGGGCGAAGGCGTGTACTCGGCGCTACGAGGCGGTGAACTGCTCGCGCCATACGCCGTCCAGGCGATCCTCAACCCGGGAATGGAGGTTCGAGCACTCGCGAATTACGAGCGGGCGCGGCGGGCGGAGTTCAGAGGCAAGTGGATCGTGGAGCGATTGATCTCGGGCACGATAGCGGTACCCGGGCTGATAAATCACGCTGCACGCGCACTGTCGCGGCGCAAGGAAATGGCTGATCTCCTTGTCGGCGTCGCCGGTGATTTCGTCCCGGCGAGCCAGGTTCTGAGAGTCGGGTACTTCGCGCGGCTGTTACTCTTCGGTGTATGAGCCTCGAACCAGATGCATTCCGAGCAGTCCTGGGACGCTTCGCATGTGGCGTCACCGTAGTAACGGCAACCGATGAAAGTGGTGTGGACCACGGCATGACGGTGAGCGCCTTTGCCTCGGTCTCGCTGGAGCCCCCTTTGATTCTCGTGTGCATCGACAAGATCGCTTCGATGCACGACGTGATGACGAAGACCGATTACTTCGCGATCAACATTCTCGCAACGGCGCAGGAAGCGTTGGCGCGCCGTTTCGCCGATACCGGCGCACAGAAGTTCGAAGGGGTTGGATTTTCACGCGGTGAAAGCGGTGCACCGATCCTGAATGACGTCCTCGCGCACATAGAATGCAAGCGGGTATCATCGACAATCACCGGTGATCACACGTTGATCATCGCGGAAACAATCGCCGCTTCGATGCGCGACGTGAGACCATTGCTCTATTACCGTGGTGGATTTGCGCAGCTGGAGCGGTAGCAGTCGCAATGCATGGCTGACTTTCTGATACCGCGCCGAAGATATGACACCGAGCTGCTGGATTCGCCGGGGAACGATGAAGAACTGGTCCTGCGAACGGTCCGCGACATCAAGCGATCCAACACAGTGCTTCGCGGCGCCCACGCCGCGCTCGCGGAGCTCGAGCCTTACCTGTCACGGTTGCCCTCGCACGCAACGCTGCTCGACGTTGGCACCGGGTTCGGCGATCTGCCACGCGCCGCAGCTCGCAGGGCAGATCGGCTCGGCATAGATCTCACGACAATCGGGCTCGACGCGAACGTCGCGATCGCTCGCGGTGCATCGCATTGCGTCTCGCAAATCGTGTGCGCTAGCGGGCTTGCGCTTCCCTTCCCGTCGGCGAGCGTAGATGTCGTGATGTGTTCGCAGACGTTGCATCATTTTCGCGGGGACGACGAGACGATGTTGCTCGCGGAAATGAATCGGGTCGCCAGAATTGCGGTGGTGGTGAGCGATCTCAGGCGCAGTTGGGTCGCGGCCAGTGGATTCTG
>Ga0164241_10006379_pt1 | contig 10788 bp, 5 predicted proteins | sample OricomyardsoilBY_FD_108780 | JGI IMG/M metagenome (GOLD analysis project Ga0164241, IMG submission 108780) | Backyard soil microbial communities from Emeryville, California, USA - Original compost - Back yard soil (BY) | ecosystem: Environmental > Terrestrial > Soil > Unclassified | place: USA... | reverse complement strand
CGAAGGTAACGGGACATAAGTGGAAAACGCTCATGCTACGGCGTGGGCGCACTTATTCGTTACCGGTTCCTAAGACCTCAGTGCGGTAAGCTGTTGCCTGCGCTTATTTTTTACGGGCAGCAACGGCTAATGTGTAAACCTAAAATCAAGCGTCATGAGCGCAAACAGCCGTTATCCGGGATTTGACTATCCAGCCTCAGAATTATTTAAATTTTTAGCTGCCTCAGACTTTTTTACCATTATGCTGAAAGATGGAAGGATTATCCATTTTACTCCTGATGATGAAAATTCATTTCGCCACTGGTTGCTGCTTAATAAAATCACAGACATGAGAACAGAGAAAGGCTGGATTACGTCATGAAACAAGCAGCAGGCATTTACTTTTCTCCAAAGCAATATTCGCTGTTTCCTAAGCAACATGAGAACAGGCAATAGTAGTATCGAATGTGTTGCTCGTACTAACCATGTTATTTTATAAAATATACATGTGCAAGAAATCTATTAATAATCCATCATACTTTCATCCTCTGGATTCTCACAGCATTTAATATAGCTAATAGCGCTACACCTACATCTGCAAAGACCGCTTCCCATAAAGTAGCCAGGCCAGCGGCACCGAGCACCAAAACGATTAATTTTACTCCAAACGCCAAAGAGATATTTTGCCAAACAACCTTACGGGTTTCTTTTCCGATTCGAATTGCTGTAGGAATTTTTGAAGGCTGGTCATTTTGAATAACTATATCAGCTATTTCTATTGCCGCATCACTTCCTAATCCACCCATGGCTATTCCCACATCGGCTAAAGCGATTACAGGCGCATCGTTTACACCATCGCCTGCAAAAGCAACTTTCAGATTTTGTTTTTTTAATTGCTCAACTTTTTCAACTTTATTTTCCGGAAACAAATCTCCGTAAGCTTCGTCAATCGTTAATTCTTTTGCAACCTTATCTACTACACTTTGCTTGTCGCCTGATAGCATCACCGTTTTTATTTTCAGTTTATGCAATTGCTCAACAGCCTGTTTGGCATCTTCCTTTATTTCATCAGCAATGGTAATGTAGCCGGTGTATTGATTATTGATAGCTACTAAAACAATGGTATCAGTAATATTTTCTGAATCAAAGTTATTTTTGATTTTAAATTTATCAAGCAACTTTTGATTTCCGGAAAGCACTTCAAAGCCATCAATTTTCCCTTTCATTCCAAGTCCCGGAATTTCTTCTACAGCTTCTATTTTAAGATTTTGAAAAACGTTACCTGCATATTGTACAATAGCAATAGCAACAGGATGGGTAGATTTACTTTCCAATGCTGCAACATATTTAAGTAATTCTTTTTCATCTATATTTTGTGCAATAACTTTCTGCACCTTAAAAACCCCTTTTGTAAGCGTCCCTGTCTTGTCCATTACTACTGTATTTACAAAAGTGATGGCATCTAAAAAATTACTTCCTTTAAATAAAATTCCGTTTCGTGAAGCCAGACCTATTCCTCCAAAATATCCAAGCGGAATGGAAATAACTAATGCGCAAGGACAAGAAATAACCAGAAATATTAAAGCCCGGTATAGCCAGTCACTGAAGATATAGTTGTTGATAAAAAAGTAAGGAACGATTATTATTGCGATTGCTAAATACACAACAATAGGTGTATAAACTTTTGCAAACTTTGTAATAAAAAGCTGCGTAGGTGATTTGCGTGCTGTGGCATCCTGAACCATTTCTAAAATTCTGGAAAGTTTACTGTCTTTGAAAAGTGCAGTAACTTTGATGTCGGCAACAGTATTTAGATTTATCATTCCTGCCAGCACTTTTTCTCCTTTCCTTTTTGTATCAGGCTTGCTTTCCCCTGTTAGCGCCGAAGTATTGAAAGATGAGGTTTCTGAAATGAGTTCTCCATCCAAAGCGACTTTTTCTCCAGGTTTTACCTGTATAATTTCACCTATTGAAACTTCAGAAGGTGAAACGGATTTTATTCCCCCGTTTCTAATTACTGTTACTATACCAGGCCGTACATCTAATAACGCTTTAATGCTTCGTTTTGCTTTTTTTACGGCTGCTGTTTGAAAAAGCTCTCCAACAGCATAGAATAACATTACTGCAACGCCTTCGGGATATTGTTTGATGGCAAATGCGCCAATAGTCGCGATACTCATTAGAAAAAATTCTGAAAAGAATGCACCTTTCCTGATTGATTGAACAGCTTCCTTCATTACCGGTAATCCAACTGGTAAATAAGCAATGATGTACCATGTTAAACGAACATATTCTTTAAAGAAAAAAGGCTTAAAATAATAATCTAATGACATGCCAATTAGGAGCATTATGAAACTTATAAATGCAGGAACATATGGCTTCCATGTATCATTTCGTTGTTTATTATAATGGACAGGCTTTTTAATTTTACTATTATCTTCTTTAGGCTCATTCAGCAAATCTGTGGCGTTTGCTTTTGTATAAATTTTTTCTTCCTCGGAACAACAAGTCATTCTTCCTTGTGCATCATAAGTATGAATATGATTTGGATTTGTATTCATCATTGCTTATATCATTCTTTATGAAAATTATTTTCGATAACCCAACAATCTCAAAGCATTAAACACCACCACCAAAGTGGAACCTTCATGGCCAATTACCGCTGGGCCAATAGTGGCTAATCCTGTAATGGTGAGCGGAATTAAAATTACCACCATTCCCAAACTAATAAATAAATTTTGTTTAATAATGCCATGTGCTTTCTTGCTTAAACCAATAGCAAATGGAAGGTTGTTTAATTTATCAGCCATCAATGCAATATCTGCTGTTTCTAAAGCTACATCAGAACCCGCTGCTCCCATTGCAATGCCTACGGAACTTTTTGCCATTGCCGGCGCATCGTTTACGCCATCACCTATCATTGCGACTTTGCCTTCGCTTGCTAATTTTTCAATTGCTTCTACTTTTTGCTCAGGCATTAAACCACCCCAGGCATTCGTTATTCCTATTTCTTTTGCAATGGCTTCAGCTACTTTTTGATTGTCGCCGGTGAGCATAATCATCTTTTTTATTCCTAAGTTTTTCAACTTCTCTAATGTTTCTTTTGCATCTTCTCTTGCTGTGTCCATAAGCGTAATAATACCAATCAGTTTTTCATCCTGTTGCACCAGCATGGTGGTGTTTCCGGCTTTTTCAAAATCTTCCACTTTGGCTTTTATTTCATCAGAAACTGTACTATTTTTTTCTGCAAGCAATTCTTTATTACCAATATGAATGGTTGTATTTTCATAATCCGCTTTTACACCGCGGCCTGTTATTGCCTGAACATTTTTTGCTGATGGAATTTCTTTTTTTAATTTTTCCATTCCGCCTTTTACGATGGCTGCTGCCAGGGGATGGTCGCTTAATTTTTCCACAGCAATAATAATAGATAAAAGTTGTTCTTCGGTCATTCCATTGAGCGGATAAATGCCCGTTAATTTTGGCTTGCCTTCTGTGAGAGTGCCGGTTTTATCAAAAGCAATCGCAGAAAGTGAACCTAATTCTTCCAAAGGTTTACCGCCTTTTATTAATACGCCTCCTCTTGCCGCTCTTGCCACACCGCTCAATACCGCGCTTGGTGTTGCAATGGCCAAAGCACAAGGGCTTGCGGCAACCAATACTGCCATGGCGCGATAAAAACTTTCTCCGAAAGTTTCGTCTCTAATCAGGAAAACAAACAATAATAATACCACCAAAATGAGAACCGCAGGCACATAATATTTTTCCAATTTATCCGTAAAATTTTGAGTCGGTGATTTTTGAGTTTGTGCCTCATTTACCAATTGAACCAGCCGTGCAATAGTAGAATCAGAAGCGATTTTACTTACCTTGATTTCCAATGCGTAGCCGCCGTTTATGGAACCTGCAAACACACGATTCTTCGCATCTAATTTGTCTGCATTGGCCAAGTCTATATTTGCATCTTCAACCGGTATTTTTTCTACCGGTACGCTCTCACCTGTTATAGGCGCTTGATTCACACTGCTATTTCCAGTCAGCACTACACCATCAGCGGCTATCGTAGAATTTGGTTTTATTAGAATAGTATCGCCAATTTTTAAATCTTCAATTTTTACTTCTTTTAAGTCTTCGCCATTTTTTAATAACGCCGTTTTTGGTGCTAATTCTGTTAACGATGCAATAGATTTTCTTGCTTTTTCCATTGCATAATGTTCCAGAGAATGGCCAAGGCTAAAGAGGAAAAGTAATAAAGCGCCCTCTGCCCAATGTCCTAAAATGGCTGCGCCTATTGCTGCGACCAACATTAAAAAATCTATTTCAAAGTCGCCTTTGCTGATGCCTTCAATGGCTTCTTTGGTTGTGTAAAATCCTCCAAAGAAATAAGCGCCAATATAAAAGCCGATGGAAATGTATTCGGATAAACCTTTGAGGAATGACAAGCCAAAACCAATTCCTAATAATACACCGCAAATAATTGCAAAAATCAATTCTGTTTTTTCTCCAAATATTCCGCCGTGTGAATGTTCGTGGCCGTGGGCTGCATGGTCGTGTTCACCTTCTTTATGTTTGTGTTCATGCTCTCCAGGTTCATGCTGTTGTTCTGCTTTTTTTGCATCAACTTCTTTATGTTCATGTGCATGAAAATCTTCCATGCTTTTTATTCTAAGACCTGCTTTTTTTATTTGTTCAATGATTGTTTCTTCGGATGTTGCTTCTTTATTAAATTCCAACTGAATAAATCCAGTACCGGAAACTGAAACATTTTGTATTCCCTTTTGTCTTCGTAACTGTGCTTCTATTATTCTTGCATGACGAGGATGCCGGACACCTGAAACTTCAATCAGCAAATGCCCGTAATGTTCTGTGATTTCCGCACCTGCTTTTTTAGCCAACTGCTCTATTTTAGTGATAGATATTTCATTAGGATTATAATGAAAACATAGCTGCGCTTTTTTGTTTCCATCTTCAGGAACCACATGCACTTTTTCAATACCTCTTTTATTTTGAAGAGAGGCAATAATTCTATTTACGCATTCATCTCTTTCATCAGGCACTTCGGGTAAAAGAATGTCAAGATTTATTTTCGTTTTATCCATAATATTTCAAATTGAGAATCAATCACGAATACATGCCTAAAATAACAAACAACAAAAAACCGCCAAAGAATGCAGTCGAATGCCAAACAGTTTCCTTTTCCAGGTGTGCTTCTGTAAGTAATTCTTCCGTTACTAAAAATAATAAGGCAGACAAACCAAATGACAAAACAATCTCTAATGCTTTGTGCGAAAGCGTATGTAGTAATGTACCACCTAATACGGCGCTTATAAAAAACACCATGGAGAGAATGGAAATTGCTATTGCTGATTTTTTCTTACTGATATTATTTTCACCTAATTCCGTAGCTGTTGCCATACCTAATGATAATAATTCTAATGATAAAGCAATTGCTAAAAGGATTCCTTCTTTGTTACCTGCTGTGAAACCTATTCCTAACAGCAATCCGTCAATAAAAATATCAACAGCTATTGCAATTAATAAACTAAACGGTAATTTATTGTTTTCGATACTTGTTGGTTTATCCTCACTGTTTTCCGTTAGCCTTCTGACACAAATCATAGTAAGAAAACCTAAAGTAAATCCGATTAGCAGTTGCAGTGGCGCGTGTGTTTTTACAATATCAGGTAATATTTCTACTGCCACTACTGAAAAAACAACGCCGGCGGCAAAATGTAATATGAGGCTTCTGACATTGCCACCCAGCTTTCGAAACAAGGCGATGAAGCCACCTGTTATCATAGTTAAAACAGGCATCAAAGAAAATAGAATTATTTTTTGAAGAAGTGGTGTCATATTTCTTTATTTACTTTTTACTCCTCCTCACCTGCATTAGTCATTTTAGCCATTGCAAAAAATGCTCCCTTTGTAATAATCTTTGAATCTGCTGGAAGCTCTTTGAACAATGTTATTTCAGTATAACCTACATCAGATATGCCTTTTATTACAGGCACTCTTTCAAAACTAAAAGATTCTTCTTCCTTTGATTCATCATTATTTACGCCTTTGTCTTCCTTTTTTTCTTCTTGTTTTGATTGAGTTTTTTTATTTAAAACAAAAATGTAATCCTGCCCCAGATTATTTACAATTGCATTTGAAGGAACTGCAGAAACCAATGCATCGCCGATGCTGATTACGGCTGTAACGTTCATACCTTCTATCAAGTCTGATTTATCACCTTTCACTACAGCATGAACGGGTATTGTTTTGCTTTCATTGACAAAAGCCGTACCGATGGAAAAAATCTGTGCATCGTATTCTTTTCCGGGATTATTGGTTAATATAAAATGAATGGTTTGCTTGTCATGCACTTTGGGCAAATCTTTTTCAAACACAAATAAATCAAGGTGCAGCAGCGCATTGTTTACAATACTGGCAATAGGCGTAGAAGGGCTTACATCAGAGCCGATTTGTGCAGATACATTACTCACTGTGCCACTGATGGGCGCTGTGATATTGATTGTGGTAATGATATTGCCACTATTGACACTTTTTGTTGAAATGCCCATAATTGTTAATTGCTTTTCTAATGAATTTCGCGTAGCCTTCAGTGTGGCCAATTCTGTTTGCACTCTTTGAACATTTTTTAATGGTGCGGCATTGCCGGCCACCAATTCTTTTTGCCGATTGTATTCAATTTCATTCAGACTGATTTGTGCATTTACGGTTTGCAATTGCTGCTGTAACCCTGCTACATCCGGATTTACAATAGTTGCAACCACCTGTCCTTTCCGAACAAAATCGCCGGGTTGAATAAGTAACGTTTTTATCACGCCACTGTTTACAGAAGTTACAAACGCTTTATTCTGATTAGGCACTGAAAGCACACCATTTGCCTTGATGGAATTTTTGAGATTTTTTTGTTCAATGGAACCCAATTCAATACCGGATGTTTTCATTTGCAATTCAGTAAGCGACACCATATTGTATGGCGTATCTTCCGAATGTGTTTCTTCTTTTACCGGTTCTGCTTTCTTGCTAGCGCACGAAGAAAAAACAGTAATTATTGATAGAATTAAAATATATTTTCTCATTTCTTTTATTTGTTTAAATAATAATTCAATTGAATTGCCGATTGATTGTATTGATTAAGCACATCCAAATAATTTTTTTGAATGTCTAATGACTGCGTCAGGAACAGGGAAAGTTCTGCAAAGCTTATTTCACCCGCTCTGTATGAGATGTTGGCCGATTTCAGGATGGATTCCGCCTGTTGCAAGCCTGTACTTTCGTAAAAACTTACAAGCTCATTGTCTTTTAGTAATTGCTGGTAAGCCTGGTTGTAGCCGGTGCTTAAAGAAATCTTTTCATAATCCAAAACGGTTTGCTGATAAGCGCTTTCCAATTCAGCGGCTTTTATTTTATTGCGGTAAACAGCACCGCCAAAAATTGGTATGCCAACTGAAACCGAAAATCCGGAATAAGGATTTTTCAATCCGTATAATCGTTGCGAAAAAAATCTTCCTTCAAAGTTTGGATTTCGGTTTTGTTTCTGCACATTTATTTCGGCCTGCGAAATGTTTATATTTTGTTGTTGCAATTGCGGCAACAGATGATTATTTAAAGAACTATCCAAAAAAGAAACCGTCACTTTTTGCAACGTATTTATTTCCGGTAAATAATCAACCGATGTGTTTAGCAGCTTTTTCAGATTTTCCTGCTGTACCTGTATATCTCTCTGTAATAAATTTAATTGAACAGAAACTTCTTTTGATTTAGCTAACGCTGCAATGCTGTCTAAGCCTGCACTTTCGCCCGTTCTTACTTTTAACAAAGCGGCTTTGGCCAATGAAGAATAAATGCTGTCTAATCTTTTCCACAAAAATTGTTTGCTCTCAAAATACCAAAGATTGTAGTAGGTTTCCTCTACCTCTTTTTTAATTTCAAGCGCTCTTATACGTTTTGATATCTCAACTGATTTTACCTCCTGCTGCAACAAATTTTTTCTTGCTTTATATACACCCGGCCATTCTATACTTTGCGACAAACCTATTTTCAAAATACCTTTTGGATTTAGCGGATTCATTTCTTCATTCTCAGCAAATACACCTGTTTTCGGAATATCAAACCATGTGTTTTGCAATACGCTGCTTCGTTGAATCTGTAAATTATTCGCATGTATTTGAAGATTGTTCACCAACGCCGTATCATAAGCAGCGTTGAACGAAATTCGTGTTTGAGCATTTACTTTCTGAACAAAAAGGTTTTGAGAAATAAAAAAAACAACGGCAATGCTTACTACTTTTTGTATTGGGCTATTTCCTATTTTTTTTGTTTTTGTAAAAATGATATACAGCAATGGCAACACAACCAACGTGAGTAAAGTGGCAGTTATTAATCCGCCTATAACTACCGTGGCTAATGGCTTTTGCACTTCTGCGCCCGCACCTTTTGAAATTGCCATTGGCAAAAAACCAAGCGATGCAACTGTGGCCGTCATGAGTACCGGGCGCAAACGAATCTTTGTTCCTTCATACACTCTTTGCATCACATCCGTTATTCCATCTTTTGCCAATTGGTTAAACGTACTTATCAAAACGATTCCATTTAATACAGCCACCCCAAACAAAGCGATAAAACCTATGCCCGCAGAAATACTAAAAGGCATTCCGCGAATCAATAAAGCAAACACACCGCCGATAGCAGCCATTGGAATAGCGGTGAAAATTATGGCTGCTTCTTTTGCAGAATTAAAAGTAAAATACAGCATTACAAAAATGAGAAACAATGCTGCGGGCACAGCAATCATTAACCGCGCGGATGCTTTTTGCAAATTTTCAAAAGTACCGCCGTAAGTAAGATAATAACCAGTTGGAAGATAGAAGTTTTTCAACTTTTGCCGAATGTCTTTTACCACAGATTCTACATCTCTGTCTTTCACATTAAAGCCGACAACAATCCTTCGTTTTGCATCTTCGCGACTTATTTGTGCAGGGCCCTCTTTAAACGCTACTGTGGCTACCTGGCTTAATGGAATTTGAATGCCATTACTTGTAGGAATGTATAAATTAGATACATCATCAAGTGAAGTACGATGAGCAGAATCAAGTCTCACTACTAAATCAAACCTTCTTTCATTTTCAAAAACAACCCCTGCTTTTTTCCCTGCAAAAGCGGTACTAATCACATCGTTTACATCTTCAATATTTAATCCATAAGCGGCAATGCGGTTTCTGTCGTAAGTAATGGCTATTTGGGGAAGGCCGGTTGTTCGTTCTACCTTCGGCGTTTCTACGCCCGGCACTGTTTGAATAACTTTTGCCAGCTTTGGCCCTAATGCAGCAAGTGTATCTAAATTATCCCCAAAAATCTTTATGGCCACATCCTGTTTTACACCAGTCATTAATTCATTAAAACGCATTTGTATCGGCTGGCTTGCTTCAACTGCAACACCTGGTATTTGTTTTAATTTTTCTTCCATTAATTCCGCCAGCTCTTTATAATCTTTTGTAGTAACCCAATCTTTTTTATCTTTTAAAATAATCATCAAATCTGTAGCTTCCGGTGGCATAGGGTCTGTTGGTATTTCTGCACTTCCCGTTTTGGCAATTACTTCTTTTACTTCAGGAAAAGATTTTAAAATTCTGCTTGCCTGCATCGCAGATTCTTTGCTTTGTGAAAGTGAAGTGCCCTGTGGCATATAAAATTCAAAAGCATAATCACCTTCTTCCAATTGAGGGATAAATTCGCCCCCCATACGGCTAAAAATAATAACGGCAATAATGGTCACCAAAGCAGCGGCACCAACTACTGCATACTTAAACCTGACTGCCCAATGAATAACAGGATTATATAAACGATAAAAGAAATTCATCATTCTGTCGGCAAAAGTTACTTTATGCTTAATGTTTTTCGAAAGAAATAATGAGGACACCATTGGGATGTAAGTCAGTGAAAGAATTAGTGCGCCTAAAATCGCAAATCCTACTGTTTCCGCCATTGGACGAAACATTTTACCTTCGATTCCCTGCAAGGAAAGAATAGGTAGATAAACAATCAGGATAATGATTTGTCCAAATGCAGCCGAACTCATCATCTGTTTTGCACTACCACTTACTGTCTCATCCATCTGCTTTTGAGTTAACCTGCCTGACAACTTTTGCGAATGAGAGAGTTTATGCAAAACATTCTCTACAATAATTACTGCTCCATCTACTATTAAGCCAAAATCAATTGCTCCCAAACTCATCAGGTTTGCTGATACGCCAAACACATTCATTAGACCTAATGCAAAAAGCATTGATAAAGGAATGGCGGAAGCAACAATTAAACCTGCCCGAAAATTTCCAAGGAAGATAACTAAAACAAGAATGACGATTAAAGCTCCCTCAGTCAAGTTTCTTTCAACCGTTGAGATAGCTCTTTTGACTAAGTTGGTTCTGTCAAGATAAGGTTCGATATCTACATCAGCAGGCAAAGATTTTTTGATGATTTCCATTTTAGCCTTTACCCGGTTGGTAACTTCTGCACTGTTAGCGCCTTTCAGCATCATCACAATGCCACCTACCACTTCATGTTCTCCATTCCTTGTCATGGCTCCATACCTTATAGCATGTCCAAAACGTACGTTAGCCACATCCCTGATAAGTACAGGAATATTACCGGTATTTTTTACTACAATTTTACCAATATCATCCAATGAAGTAGCCAAACCAATACCCCTGATAAAATAAGCATCCGGCCCTTTTTCAATGTAAGCGCCACCGGTGTTTTGATTATTTTTTTCCAAAGCGGTAAAGATTTCCGGAATGG
>Ga0164241_10006378_pt1 | contig 10789 bp, 9 predicted proteins | sample OricomyardsoilBY_FD_108780 | JGI IMG/M metagenome (GOLD analysis project Ga0164241, IMG submission 108780) | Backyard soil microbial communities from Emeryville, California, USA - Original compost - Back yard soil (BY) | ecosystem: Environmental > Terrestrial > Soil > Unclassified | place: USA... | reverse complement strand
TGAAAAACCGTTCGACTTGCATGTCTTAACCACGCCGCCAGCGTTCATTCTGAGCCAGGATCAAACTCTCCGAAAAAAGAGAGTCACGAATCCTAGTGATTCATGAACTACTTATTGGAACGAACCCTAAGGTCCGTTCCGTATTAACTTGGAATATGTTGATTGGGGGTCCCAATCAATCGTACAAAGTAAATTTCAAAGAACCGCTCCCTTCTTAGGGGAAAGATGTTTAAGAGAACATTCGCGTTTCGGTCCGTCAATACTTTTTCAGATAATTTCCGAAAAAATGTTAGAAGGAACGAGGCGTTTTCTCGCCTCCTCCGTTCACCACATTCGCGTTTTGCGCGAGGTGTTGATCGAAGGGAGCGCGGAACATGCAATCTGCGTTTTCTTAATCAAGAGTTTTCTAATGATTTTTCCTAATCGTTTCATAACTCATTCATTATGATATTATTAATATTTCATTTTTATTCGAGGCAGTACTCAAAGACGCGCCAAAACATTCCGTAATAGAGGCCGAACTTCGTCGGCGTAGCTGGTATCTGAATCGTTGATACAGCAACCGCAGGCCGAAATTCCGCCAGTCCACCCAGGACAACAATCGAGGGAGCCAAAACCCGGCCCCAAATTCGCCTCTTCGGAGCCGCCGATTCAGCAGACTGCGGCCAGTAGAGGGCTAACAGGAATGCACTGATAGATGTAGATATGGATCCTTTAGCGCCCGTGCGCGACATCGATGCGGAAGCATTGCCTAAGCAATTAGGGCTGAGCGCCCGAATTTCAGGCATGGCACGCAATTCTTACCCGGAGAGAAAAGGGAATGGGAATGCTGAGCTAACAGAGAAGCATTGATACGTGACTGGTGGCCTACTTGTCAGGCATTGGCACACCTACGCTCTTCGTCATGAACCAAGCAGCGGCTTCTAGTGGTTCAGCTTTATTGCAACTCAAGGGTTTCGTATCGGGAGTGGCCTGTAAAGGAGAGTGGATTTACACTTACCATTGCAAAACGCTTCTCCAGAAGCACCGGCATATAGAGAAAAATTGACCGAAAATCCCTGCTTTTTGATCAAAAAAGGCCCGTTTTTGGCAAATTGCGGGCATTGGGACTCAAAATGCCGGTTTCCAGAAAATCGATGGTTGCGTTGGCAATTCAAAGTTCTTTTGAACGCCACCTTCACAAACGGCATTAACACCCGCCGACCTAACTCAACCAAGGCGATTGCTTGGACCTAAAACAAATTAAACAGATCATTGACCTGATGAAGCGCTCGGAACTGTCCGAGTTTGAATTCGAAGAAGAAGGCTTCAAAATCAAGATCAAGCGGGGTTCAGGCGGTCAGCCTATCGTTACTGCCGCGCCGCAGTCGGCCCATCCCTTCCCGGTCGTTGCCGAAGCTGCGCCGAGCACCGCGCGCGCAGTGCCTGCGGCCGCCGCCGCCGGCGCTCCTAACGGCGACGAAGCCGGGTTCACCTACGTCAAATCACCGATGGTGGGGACTTTTTACCGCTCTCCCTCTCCTGAAAACCCTTCGTTTGTAGAAAACGGCAGCAAGGTCGAAGAAAAGACCGTGGTCTGCATTATTGAGGCGATGAAGATCATGAATGAGATTCAGGCCGAGACCAAGGGCACCGTTGTGGAAGTGCTTGTGGAAAATGGCCAGCCCGTGGAGTACGGGCAGCGCCTCTTCAAGGTCAGGCTCAACTAAGTTAACCTTTTGCCAAGCCGGGCAGTCTGCTGTCCGGCTTGGTTTTACTACATGATTCAAAAGATCCTCATCGCCAATCGCGGTGAAATCGCGCTCCGCATCATCCGTGCGTGCCGCGAACTGGGCATCAAGACTCTCGCGGTCTATTCCGAAGCTGACGTGCAATCACTCCATGTGCAATTGGCCGACGAGGCGATTTGCATTGGTGGTCCCCGAAGCGCTGATAGCTATCTGCGTGCTGACCGCATCATCAGTGCGGCTGAAATTGCGGACGTTGACGCGATCCACCCCGGTTACGGATTTCTTTCCGAGAACGCCAAATTCGCCGAGCAGTGCGAGTCCTGTAACATCAAGTTCATCGGGCCAAAATCCAAGAGCATCCGAATGATGGGCGATAAAGCGATCGCCAAGGACACGGTGCGCAAGGCGGGCGTAACCACTGTGCCCGGCTCGGACGGGCCGGTTGAGAACGAGGCCGAAGCGGTCAAGGTCGCCCGCAAAATTGGCTACCCGGTCATTATCAAAGCGGTGGCCGGCGGCGGCGGGCGCGGCATGCGCATCGCTCACAATGACGTTTCCTTCGCGAAGGAATTCCATGTTGCGCGCAATGAAGCGGAGAAGGCCTTCGGCAACGGCGCCGTGTACATCGAGAAGTACATCGAAAAGCCGCGCCACATCGAATTCCAGATCCTGGCGGACAGTCACGGCAAGGTTCTGCACCTAGGTGAGCGCGATTGCTCCGTGCAGCGCCGCCATCAGAAGCTGATCGAGGAATCCCCCTCCCCTTTCCTCACGGCCGATCTCCGGAAGAAGATGGGTAAGGCGGCGGTCAAGGCCGCGGAAGCTGCGGAATACCAGAACGCCGGCACGATCGAGTTCCTCGTCGATGCTAAGGGCAATTATTACTTCATCGAGATGAACACGCGCATCCAGGTCGAACACCCGGTGACCGAGGAAGTCACCGGCATTGACCTGATCAAACAACAGATCCGCGTGGCCAACGGCGAGAAGCTCGAGTTCGATCAGGGCGACATCAAGTTCGAGAAGCACGCGATCGAATGTCGCATCAATGCGGAGGATCCCGCCCGCAACTTCGCTCCGTCCCCCGGCACCATCTCACTCTATTACGCTCCCGGCGGCCACGGCGTTCGCGTCGATTCCCATGCCTACAGCGGCTACACCATCCCGCCCTACTACGATAGCATGATCGGTAAGCTGATCTGCTTCGGCGGGACCCGGAAAATCGCTCTCCAGCGCTCCTATCGCGCCCTCAGCGAGTACCTGGTCCGCGGCATCAAGACCACGATCCCCCTGCACAAAGCCATCATGAGTGACCCGGTGTTCATTGAGGGCAAGGCCACCACGGCCTACATGGAGGACTTCATGTCCCGGACGCCAGTGGACCTCTTCTAGTCCCGTCCCTTCCCTGTGAATCCCACGTAACCGCGACACTTCCGTTTCGCGGTTATTTTTTTAGATGAGCCGCCACGCCTACTGGATCGCAACCTGCCTTTTTCTGGCCTTGGTTGCCTCCAAGTTCAGCCCGCAGACCGGTTTCACCAGCCTGATTCGCTTCGGGGAAACGTGGGAGCCCAAACGCAACGCCGCCCTGAGCGGCGTGCCCATAGCAACAGTCGCTCAATCCAACGGCTACGATGGGCAATTTTACGCCCAACTGGCCCTGGATCCGTTGTTGCGAGATCCCGCAACAGGCGCAGCCCTGGACACGCCTGCCTACCGCGCCCGGCGCATTCTGCTGCCGGCCGCAGCTGCCGCCGTCGGAGCCGGAAACCCTTGGTGGACGCTGCAGGTTTATGCCCTTCTCAACGTCGCTTGCTGGCTGGCGCTTGGCTGGCTCATTCGCACCGCCCTTTCCGATACCAGCTGGATGTCATTCGCTCGTTGGGCGGGATGCATGTTCGGGATGGGTGTACTTGAGAGCGTCAGGCAATCCCTTGTCGATTTGCCCGCCCTGCTGCTTTTGGCCTTGGCAATCAGGGCTCATGACCGGGCTCGATCCGCGCCATCCACCGGCTGGCTTGGCTTGGCCGGCTTGGCGAAGGAATCCAGTCTTCTCGGGGCCCTCGCTCTGGGCATCGAGAAACCCCGCTGGCCCTTCCTGACCAAAAGGAGCGCACTTTCAGTGGCTGTCGCGGCCATCCCACTCCTCGCATGGTCTTTATACGTCAGCTACCGGTTGCCCGGCTCAGCTGGCGCCAGTGGAACCGGTAACTTCGCCTGGCCCTTGGTCGGAATAGTCCAGCAAATCGGCACGTGCGTGAGCGAGATCGTCGATGGCAACTGGGATGGGCGCTATACCATGGGCTTGGTTGCCGTCGCCAGCCTCACCACCCAGGCTTTCGTACTTTGGCGGACGCCAAGAATCAAATCCAGCTGGTGGCGGGTTGGAGCGGCGTATGCTCTCCTCCTCATTTTCCTTAGCTCATGGGTGTGGTCAGGCTATTGGGCGGCATGCCGTGCGCTGCTCCCCACCGCGATCGCTTTCAACCTGCTGCTGCCGGAAAACGCGCGCCGATTCTGGCCGCTGTGGATCCTCGGCAACAGCACCATGCTTCACGCGATCTGGCGTTTCCTTTAAGGCCTGAGCAGGACGAGATCGCTCCATTCGCCCATCGTACGCGAATCCGTGGCCCAGCCGGGCGCAGCCGCCGCAAAAACCTCACGGACCAGGGTAAGCTCCGTCGCCAGGATGCCGCTCATTACTAAAACCCCGGCCGGCGCTATGGCTCCCAGCAATTCCCGGGTAAACTTCATCAACACATCGGCCTGAATGTTCGCGAGCAGGACCTCGGCCTGGCGGCCCGCGAGTCCCGTCACCAAATCTCCGACGTAGAAATCAACCTTCCCACCGAGTTCGTTCAGGTCGGCATTCTCCCGGCTGATATCCACCGCTAAGGCGTCATTATCGAATGCCGCGACGGCCCCAAAACCGAGTTTCACCGCCGACAGCGCCAGAATTCCGGAGCCGCAGCCGGCATCAATCACCCGTCCGGCCGTTCCCCGTTCCTGGGCAAGAGCCACCAAACGCTCAACGACCAGTCGCGTGGTTTCATGGTTACCCGTGCCAAAAGCCATCCCGGGATCGAGCCAGAGAATCTCGTCGCCCGCGGGAGGCTGAAAGCTGGCCCTCTCCCAAACCGGCACCCAATGCAGGCGGCCGAATTTCCATGCCTTGAAGTGCTCCTTGTAGCTTTCCTTCCAATCCTTGTCCGCCAGCTCACCGATCGCCGTCTCGGTTACCAGCCAATCGGGCTGGATCAATGGGACGAATTCCTTCCACGCCTGCAGGGCCACTTCCCGCGATTCATAATACCCGGTCAGCCACGCCCGCCCCGCAGGCTTGTCCTCGATCACCATCAAGTGCTGCTCCTCGCGCTCACCCAACAGCTCTTCGATCGCCGGCACGACGCTTAACGCCACTTCCACTTTGAATTCAAAGACGGCCATAAATTATGCTTGGTTCTGACTCAGTCGCGCAATGACGGCCGGCAGCAAGCGATGCTCCGCCGCGTGCACCTTGGCGGTCAAGGTTTCGATCGTGTCGTTTGTCTCCACCGAAACCACCGCCTGTTCGATGATCTGACCCGCGTCCACTTCCACCGTGACGTAATGCACCGTGCAGCCCGTGTTCTTCACACCCGCCCGAAAAGCCTGGCCGATGCCATCCAAGCCGGGGAACAGCGGCAGCAAACTGGGGTGCAGGTTGATGATGCGGCCCGCAAACGCACCGAGCAGCTTCGGCTTAAGCACGCGCATGAATCCCGCCAGCACCACGAGATCGGGAGCGGCCTCGGTGATCGCGGCGATGAAGCGATCCTCGCCTTCGCCCTCCAGCTTGGTCTTGAACGGCGCCGGATCCACGTAACGTGCCGGCACACTGAATCGCTTCCCCAAGGCCAGTATGCCGGCATCCGGCTTGTCAGAGAAAATCTGTACGACCTGCGCCGCACCCAGCTTTCCCTCCTGCCCAGCCCGCAGGATGGCTTCCGCATTACTCCCGCGACCTGAACCTAAAATGACGACTCGCATCGCTTCATTAGCGCAAAGGCCGTTCTTCGTGGCACGCCAAATCCTCCAACTGCCTCGCGGATATTTCGCGGAACTGCCACCGTCTGCCCCGGTTCTCATCGTTTGCGCCGCCTTGCGTCGCTCCCAATCCCCTTCACGCTTCGTTCATGAAATCCAATTCGAGGATTTTTCGCACCTTTGACGGCCTGATCGACCGGCTGCTCTGCGTGCTCGGCGCCATCCTGTTTTCCCAGGGCCCGGAATTCATGCAGCAATACCTCCAGCGCCTCGGGGGCCATCTGCAGGAAGCGCAACGCCAGCTCGCCCTCTTTCGGGAAGCCGCCACCCGCTCCGGGCGCACGCTCGAGGAGTTTATCGTCCAAACCCGCACCAATGCGGACGCGGGCGTGGTGCAGCTGAGCTCGGTTATGAGCGACGCGATCGATCGCACTGCGTCTCTGCAGGCGGCCCATGACGCCCTTATCCACTCCTCACTCTGGGCCCGGCCATTCGTCTTCATCCGACACCTCGACCCTGCCATCGCACACGCAACCTGGGCCGCTTACCTCCCCGCGGTACCCACGACGCTCGAAGGTCTGCTCTATGCCTTCAGCGGTATGTTATTTTTCCTGCTGTTCTACCATTTCGGGGTCAAAAGCCTCCCCAGGCTTTTCTCCCGCAAGCCTGCAGCCGTACCGGCTACGGCCTGAAGTGCTCAGAAAAACTTCTTCGCCTTGTCGAAGAAGCTTTTCGAAATCGGTTCGTCGGCATCGCCGCAGGCCTGGCCGAATTCCTCCAGCTTCTTCTTCTGGTCGGAATTTAATGCCGTCGGAACCTCCACGTGGACGCGAATGAGCTGGTCGCCATGACCTCCGCCGCGCAGCTGCGGCATGCCGCGCCCCTTCAGACGGAAGGTCGTGCCTGATTGCGTGCCGGCCGGGATTTTGAGCGAAGCTTTGCCCGCCATGGTCGGCACTTGGATGCTCCCGCCCAGCGCCGCCAGCGTGAACTTGATCGGCACTTCCGTGAAAAGATCGTCCCCCTGGCGCTCGAAAATCTCGTGCTCCTTCACATGGACGACGATGTAGAGATCGCCCGCCGATCCGCCCATCGCGCCCGCCTCGCCATTGCCGGTGGAGCGCAGCTTCGAGCCCGTATCCACGCCCGCAGGGATGCGCACGTTGATCTTGGCCGTTTCGTTAACGCGGCCTTCGCCACTGCACTTTGCACACGCCTTCTCAAAGCGCGATCCGGTGCCATGGCACGTGGGGCAAACCTGACGTACGTGGAAGAACCCGCGCGAAGTCGTCACCTGGCCCGCACCACGACAGGTCGGGCAGGTCGACTTCTTGGAACCGGGCTCCGCACCCGAGCCGCTGCAATGCTTGCACTCGCCGAGACGGCGGAAGGAAATCTCTTTCTCCACGCCTTTCGCCGCTTCCTCGAGCGTGATCTCGAGGTCGTAACGCAGGTCGGAACCGCGCCCCCCCCCATTGCTGCCGCCGCCTCCGCCGCCGAAAAATTCCTCAAACCCGCCTCCGCCTCCGCCGCCCTGGCCGAAGACCTCGCGGAAAATACCGCACGGGTCGTGAAAGCCTCCGCCGGAGAAACCGCCGCCACCCGGACGCGGCCCGCCACCACCCTGTTGAAAGGCCGCGTGCCCGTAGCGATCATAGGCCGCGCGCTTCTCGGGGTCCTTCAGGATCTCGTAGGCCTCCGAGATTTTCTTGAACATCTCCTCGGCTTCCTTGTTACCCGGATTCTTGTCCGGATGATACTGCACCGCTTTCTTGCGGTAAGCCTTCTTCAAATCCTCGTCCGTGGCATTCTTCGCCACGCCGAGCAGTTCATAACAATCCTGCTTTTGTCCGGTAGCCATGGCTCAACTTCCCGCCTCCGCGGTTTTGACCGGGCCGCTGGAAACCACCACGGACGCCGGCCGCAGCAAGCGGCCGTTCAAAGTATAACCGAGCCGCACCACCTGGCTGACTTTCTCCTCGGCAATCTCCGCGCTGGGTTGATGCGAAATGCAGTCATGCAGATTGGGATCGAACGCCTGGCCCACCGGGTTGATCTCCTTGAGTCCATTCCGCCCGAGCGCGCCCTTCAACTGCTCGAGCACGAGGCCGATGCCGTCGACAATCGATTTCACGTCGGTCTGTTGCTTCGCGGCCGCAAGGCCGAGGCCGAGATTGTCCAGCACCGGGATCATATCCTCCATGACTCCGGCCGAGGCGAACTGCCGCAGCTCGTCCTTCTCCCGCACGGTGCGTTTGCGGAAATTTTCCAGATCCGCCATGGCACGAGCGTAACGATCGTAATTTGCCGCCGCTTCCTTCTTGGCCGCGGCGAGCAACTCCTCCGTGCCCGGAGTCGGAGCCGGGGTAACAGGCGTCGTGGAGGCACCCGCCTCGGTGGCGGTGGGCGTGGTCTTGGTGTCGTCGGTCTGGCTGGAATCGGTCATGTGAAGGGTCGCGGAAGCTACTTCACGCTTTTGGTTTTTCAAGCGAGCTAAAATGGTCCGTCACCAGCACGGTGGAATCGGCCAGCGCGGTAAAATCGAAGCTGCCGGCAAAAGGCAGCAACACGTTGTCACCCAACGCCAGCTCCTGCCCCGCTCCCGTCACCCGGCCCGCGGTCACCGCGAGCAAGCGCGCCTCCTCGCCCGCGCGAAAACCGAGCTTCTCGCCCTTGGCCAGGCGATGGCGTGAAATGCGAAACTCCGCACAATCCGCGAGGACGGTCTGTTTCTCGTCCGTGCGCACCAAGCGCGGGGTTGCGGCGGTGTTGGCCGCCAGCGAGGCCATCGATTGCTCGACGTGCATCGCCCGCGGTTTGCCATCGAGCCCCATGCGTCCCCAGTCGTAAACGCGGTAGGTGGTGTCGGAGTTCTGCTGGATCTCGAGGATGATGTTGCCGCCGTCGATGGCGTGCATGACGCCGCTGCGAATCAGCAGCGAATCTCCCGCGAGCGTCGGCAGGCGGTAGACCAGGGACTCGGCGCTGTTGTCCTTGAGCGCGGCGCGGAATCGCGCCGCATCCACGCCATCTTTCAGGCCGGCCAGCACCGCCGCGCCCGGCTCCGCGTGGGCGATGTACCAATTCTCCGTTTTCGGCTCCCCGCCCAATTTCGCGGCAATGCTCGCCGGCGGATGAACCTGCAAACTCAGCCGTTCACGGCAATCGAGCCACTTGACCAGAATCGGGAACGGCCGCTCAGCCGGCCATGCCGGTCCCATGATTTCCGTCCGGTGGGCCGTCATCAATTCGTGCAGCGATTTGCCCGCGTACGCTCCCGCCGTGACGACGGACTGCGCTTCCGGCCGGTCCACGATCTCCCAACTCTCCCCAATCGGCGTCGTACCGGGCAATTTCCGGCCAAGAAAGGTCGCGAGTCCACGCCCGCCCCACACCCGTTCCTGATAAATCGGCGCGAATTGGATAAGTGATGTCATGCGTTGGAGGTTAATGGCTTGTGCAAATCTTGGCGGGGTCTTTTACATTGACCCTCCGCGCCGATGGACCTGCAATCAATTCACACTGAAAATGCGCAAAGCGGAGAGTTCAAATCCAAAGGACAAAGACACCCCTTCCTTTGAAGGTCCACGCCATCGTCCCCATTGGGTGGCGGCCTTCACCTGTCTGGTCCTGGGCCTGCTCGTCGCCGTGGCGCTCGTCGATTTCTCGCCCGAGCAAAGCATCGAGCACTCGACCACGCCGACCAGCGTGAATCTCGTCGGCGTGATCGGCGCGGAATTTTCCTGGTGGGCCTACTATTTGATCGGCGCCTCCACCTGGCTGATCCCGATTTTCCTTTTCTGGATGACGTACATTTATCTGCGCAGCGCGCGCAGCCTGGCCACCACGCGACTCTTCGCGATGGTCAGCTGTATCGTCACGTTCTCGGCGTTGGTCGCGATGCAGACGCTCTACACCAACGCCCGCATTTTCCCGGGCGGTCCCGGTGGCCTGCTCGGCGCGCTGATCTACAACACGGTGCTCAAGGACAGCATCGGTGTGTTCGGCTCCGCGCTGATCCTCGGCATGGTTTATTTCGTCGGCATGCTCTTCATCTTCACGCGCGACATCGCGGCGGAGATCGCCCGCCTGATGAACAACTTCACGGAATGGCGCCAGAAGCGCGCCGCCCTGAAGGCCGCGCAGCTCGACGAATTGCGCCAGCGCCGCGAAGCCCAGGCCGCGAAAGCCAAGGAAGCCGCGGTGGCCGCCGCGGCCGTCCCGGCCGCTCCCGTTGCGCCGCAAGCCGGCACTTCGAAGAAGATGGTGGTGCCGAAGTCCGAGGACCCGCTGAGCGATCCGGCCAAGACCGCCACCGTGCCGCCCATGAAACCCGCGCCGGAACCGGTCGTCCCTGTGAAGCCTGCGCCCGCCAAGAGCTCGGTCTCGCGCCCCGCGACCGACCCGAAGGCGCTCGCCGTCGCCGCCGGCAAACTCGAGCTCAATATCGTGAAGGTCGAGGAGACCAAAAAGGCCAAGGTCACACTGCCCCAAAGCGACGACAAAAATTACGAGTTCCCCCCGCTCAAACTACTGCGCGAGCAGGTGAAGGCGGAGAGCAACAGCGAGGAGGAGCACCGCCAGAACGCGGAGAACCTCCTCCGCATCCTCAGCGAATTCGGCGTCGAGGTGACGCTCGGCGAAATCCACGTCGGCCCGGTCATCACGCGCTACGAGGTCGTCCCGGCCGCCGGCGTGCGCGTCGAAAAAATTTCCGGCCTCGACAAGAACATCGCGCTCGGCATGCGCGCGCAGTCGGTGCGTATTCTCGCTCCCATTCCCGGCAAGGCCGCCGTCGGCGTCGAGGTACCCAACCAAAAGGCCACGCCCGTCGGCATGCGCGAAATCCTCGAGAGCGAGGATTGGGTCGGCGCCAAGGCCGAACTCCCGATCGCCCTCGGCAAGGACGTTTCCGGCAAGCCGCTCGTCTCCGATCTGTCGAAGATGCCCCACTTGCTCATCGCCGGTGCCACGGGCTCGGGCAAATCCGTCTGTATCAATTCCATCGTCGCCTCGATCCTCTACTCGAAGAG
>Ga0164241_10006377_pt1 | contig 10790 bp, 13 predicted proteins | sample OricomyardsoilBY_FD_108780 | JGI IMG/M metagenome (GOLD analysis project Ga0164241, IMG submission 108780) | Backyard soil microbial communities from Emeryville, California, USA - Original compost - Back yard soil (BY) | ecosystem: Environmental > Terrestrial > Soil > Unclassified | place: USA... | reverse complement strand
CCAGCAGGGCGCTCTTGTCCAGGTGACGGGTCTCGTCCAGGTCCCAGCAGGTCGGCGCCACCCCGGCGACGGCGAGCGCGTCCCGGGCACCGCGCCCGGACCGGCCCAGCGCCCCGGTCACGAGGGTGGCCGGAGTCGTGGAGCCGGCCACGGCGGCCAGCGCGGCGTCGAGCTCGGCGCGGTCGAAGCCGGTCAGCGGTGCCGGCAGGGTGCCGGCCATGTGCAGCACGGCGAGCGCGGCGCCGAGGTAGCCGGCCCAGTACCCGAAGGCGGCCAGCCGCCGGCCGTTCGCGTCCACCAGGTACTCGAGGTCGAGCAGCGTGCCGCCACCGTCACGGAACCGGCGCAGCAGCAGCGCCGCGTCCGGCTGCTTCTTGAACGCGTGTCCGAAGAAGACGTGGGTGTGCCGCAGCGGTGCCTGGCTGTCCGGCAGCTCCTTGAGTCCCAGCACGATCGCGTCCGCCGGCGCGTCGACCCAGGCGCCCTCCTCGGCGACGGCACATCCGGCGGCCTCGTACTCGCCGATCGGGAAACACCGCCGGGGCGAGTCCTCCACGGTGACGGGCACCCCGGCGGCCACCAGGCGGCGGGCGTCGTCCGGCACGAGCGGGGTGCGCCGTTCGGTTGACCGGGGCTCCGCCCGCAACCACACCGATGTCGCGTTCACACGCAGTCGACCTCCAGCTGATAGGCGGCGTGGCTCCAAGGTAGGGGATTATCCGGTGAGGGTGGCGTAGATGATGACATTGTCGCGGTAGCTGTGCGCGTCGTGATCGAACGAGCCGCCGCAGGTGATGAGCCGTAGCTCCGGGCCGTCGGTGTTGCCGTAGACCTCGTTGGTGGGGAAGTGTTTCTTCGACACCTGGTCGGCGCGGGTCACGGTGAACCGGGCGGTGGTGCCGTCGGTGCGGCCGATGAGCACCTCGTCGCCCTCGGTCAGCTTGTGGAGCCGGGCGAAGATGCCGGCCTGCCCGCCGCCGTTGACGTGGCCGAGGATCACCGCGGGACCTGGCGCGCCGGGCCGAGGGGCGCCGGTGAACCAGCCGGCCTGCATCGGGGCGTCCACCGGTGGCACCTGGACCGTCCCGTCGGCGTTGAGCCCCAGCTCGACCAGCGCCGAGGACGCGCCGATCCTCGGGATGCTGATCTCCTTCGGTGGCGCGATGTCCTGGGCGATCCGGGAGGTGCTCGTGGCCGGGGCCGGCCGCGGGGCCTGTGACGAGGCCCCGCAGCCGGCCAGCAGCATGGTGGTGGCGAGCCCGGCCGCCGTCACCATCGAGCTGATGCGATTCACCGGGCTCGCTTGCGGTAGGTCCACACTCCGACGCCACCCGCGGCGAGCAGTGCCGCCGCCCCGACGCCGAGCAGGGCGGTGTTGTCGGCCGGCTCCTCCTCCAGGGCGCCGGTCTCGGCCGCACCTTGTGGCTTGACCGCGACCTGCTCCTCCGTCGGCTGCTGGGTGGGCGATGTGGGTTGCGGCGCGGGCTGCGGAGCGGGCGTCTCGGCGACGACCGTGAATTCTCCGACGCCGACATCGCCCGGTGCGCATTCGAACAGCACCGACCACTTCCCCGGCTTGACGTTCTCCTTCACGGTCGTCGTGCCGGTGATGTGCCAGACGCCTGCCGTGTCCTTCTCACCGGTGAGCGTGGTCGGGACGAGCGCACCGGACTCGGTGGGCGCCGGCACGGTGAAGTCGGCATAGCCGCAGGTGCCGGAAAGGGTGACGGTGTCGCCGGGTCTGACCTCGCCGGGCGAGACTTCGAGAGTTTCGGTGGAAAGGTCGTCGGCGGCGGCATTCGTCGCGCCGAACGTCAGCAACGCGATACCGGCGGCAGCGCAGGCGAAAACAGGCCTAACGTTCATTGTTATTTCCCCAGTGTGCTAATTACGGCGAATTCCGCCGCAGTCATTTTCTTTGCACCGAGGAAGACGTCTTCCGGTGGTCGAGGTTGCTCGAAGATCGATGGTGATCGGCGTCACGCGGCTGCGGCTAGCGCGTTGCGCGCTCCGCGGGGCTGCACGGGGGCACCTTCGACGCCTTGGACGGCAGGGTGGGTGGGATCGCCGTGCTGCAGTCCACCTTGTGCACCTCGAACACGGTGCCCATGGCGCATCCCGTGACCATGTCGTGCCGCACCGTGCCGTGGAGCACGACGTAACGCCTGTCCACCAGTGCTTCACGGGGCCCGTCGATCAGCAGGTATCTGGTGCCGGCGACCTCCAGCACCCCGCAGCCGCCGCCCTCGATCCAGGGGTCCATGTCGATCATGCCCTCGAGGCGTAGCTCCTCCTCGGAGCCGCGGAACGTCGCCAGGAAGGCCAGGGTCACGCAGGCGATCACCAGGGCCACGCAGGCGATCGCCAGGGCCACACGCAGGGGCACGCCAACAGTGTGACCGTCAGGCAGGGGAGCGGCGGGTATCGATTTGGTAATGCCACACGGCGATGCCGAGCAGGACGCCCCACAGCAGGAAGTACGGGTCCCACAGGGCCAGGTGCCAGTAGAAGGCGTACCAGTCGATGCCGGCCGGCGGCGCGACGGCGCCGACCGCGACCAGGATCTCCGTGCCCACGGTCAGGCCGCCGTAACCGATCAGCACCGCCGTGCCGGCCCAGCCGCCGGTCAGCATCAGCGCGCGGGGGAACACCCGGCCCCACCGCTGGACCAGGGCCAGCGCGTAGACCACCCCGGCGACCTTCAGCAGCGCCGCGCCCCACGCCAGCACGGCCCCGTCGCCCGAACGGGCCAGCTTCTCGATCTCCCCGCCGACCGTGTCGATGCCGGCCAGGCCGCCCAGCGCCCAGTACAGGCTCACCACGGCGAACACGCCTGCCCACACCGCGGCGGCATACGCCGCCCACGTGCGGCGCCGGGTGGCGGGCTGGCTCGTGGTCCGCTTCTCCATGTGGATCATTGTCACGCTTCCCTTGTCGTGGCGACATCCCGGGCCGCGGCGCGCACCGCGGAGAGGATGTCGCGCCGGATGAGACCGCTGCCGGCACGCACCAGCAGCCAGTAGCGCCGGAACGCCCGTGCGGTGGCCGCGTCCGTCGCGTGCACCCTCGTCTCCGTGGACAGCAGCGTGCCGTTTTCCGTTGCGGTGAAACGGAAGTTCATCGCCACCTTCGACCAGCCGGGCTCGGCGAACCCGAGGAACGCCGCCAGGTCGCCGCGGGGGATCTTCGGGCGCGCCGGGCGGGAAGCCGTGTAGCAGGCGATGTCGCCCAGCACCAGCTCGCGGGGCGGCTCGGCGATCAGCTCGCGGGGCGCGACCGTGTCCAGCGCCCGCAGCTCGAGGCCCTCGACCCGGCCGAACCACGCGGCCGGACCGCCCCGTAGGCGGGTCAGCACCACGGTCAGCGGCAGGTCGCCGACCTTCAGCCCCTGCAGCGCCGCCCAGGCCACCTCGGGCGGCGCGTCGACGCGTGACTCGTGGTACTCACGCTGGTCGTAGTGCGGGAGCACGTCGTCCAGCAAGCTCTCCACAGGATTCCTCCGATTCGTCGTAGCGGCGCTGCGTGTAGGACAGGGCGGCCAGCAGGTCCGCGCTGCGCACCGGGCCGTGCCCGGGTGTGCCGTCGGGTTCGATGGGCATCGCGCCGACCGACGACCAGCGCAGCCACCCCTCGTCGTCGACATGGCTGCGGGCGCGTCCCGCGTTGTCGGCGTGCAGGCAGTACGGCACGTCCAGGTACCCGGCGGCGAACGCCCCGATCAGCGCCTTGCCGAGGTCGTCGTCCAGGTCGAGCACCCGCTCGATCAACGCCACCGCCTGCGTGTACAGGCCGGTGTCGGGCACTGGGGCGGTCCACGGTCTGGTGTCCGCGGCCACTGCGGCCGCGTGTTCGAGCGCCGCGACGTTCTCCGCGACGGTCGGGATGCGGTACGCCTCCGCCTCGGTCTTGACGATCAGCCGCGCCGCGCCGCCGCGGACCGCCAGGCGCACCGCGTCGGCGAGCAGCCCCCCGGCGCCGCCGGGGGTGCGCGGGTACATGCCCATGTAGGCGTACAGCACGACGTGCCGGTCCACATCGGACAGATAGCGGTCCGCCGCGAGGTGCAGCGCACGCAACGCCTCGAGGTCCTGAACCTGGCTCGTCTGCTGGGCCAGGCTCAGCGACACCGACCGGATCCCGTGCTGGCGGAAGAACATCCCCTCGAGCACGGTCATCGCGACGAGCAGCGCGGGCGGGCACAGCTGGCCGAGCAGGCAGCCGCCGAAGCTCTCCAGATGAGGGGTGAGACCCCGGTCGGCGAGCGACGCGAAGCGGTGGGTCGCGGTCGCCCACGAGTGCACCGACTTGTTCAACGGCACCCGGCCATAGGGCAGGCAGTAGGACACCGGCCCGCCCTCGGTGGCGTCCACGGCGAGGTCCGCCAATGCGTCGACGATCAGCTCGGGCGCCGCGCTGCCATGGCGCACCTGCACGGGGAACCCGCCGGTGCGCACGTCGGCGAGCATGGCCGCGGTCACCGCCCGGTCCGTGGTGACGATGGGGTAGCCGTTCAGGTCGACGCCGTCGGCCGCCGCGCGGCGCAGCGCGGCGAGGTCGCCGACCCTGGTGTAGCTGTCCAGCGTGATCGTGCCGACCGTGGTCGCCCGCGCGGCCCGGGTCGCGAGCAGGCCCGCGTGCATCCGGTCCGGGGCGCCGAAGCCCATGCGTGGCTGCACGACCACCTCGCCGCGCGCGGCCGCGGCCCGCACCGACCCGGCGAACGACGGGACCGCCAGTTCGTTCACGATGACGGTTCCAGCGCCGGTAGCACCGAGTCGATGTAGCCCACGAAGCCGCGCACGTCCGAGCCCTCGGCGAAGACCGCGTCGAAGCCCGCCGCGGCCAGCTCGCTCGCCAGCCCGCTGTCGCGGCCGCCGCCGACGCCGAGCTTTCCGCCGATCACCACCGGCAGGCCGGCCAGCCGCTCGTCGGCGCGGAGCCGGGCGATCAGGCGCCTGCCGTCGACGTGCCCGTGCCCGTTGACCGTGCTGATGACCACCGCGTCCGGCCGCTGCGCGGCGCACTCGGCCAGCAGCAGCTCGTCGGGCACGCACGCGCCGAGGTTCACCACGTCATGGCCGGTCTCCTCCAGCAGCAGCTGCAGGAACACCAGGTTCCACGTGTGCGAGTCCGACGACACGCTGGACAGCAGCACCAGCGGGCGCGGCCGGGCAAGCTCGTTCATCAGCCGCAGCCACCCGCGGTGTCGTGGTCGTACGCACCGACTGTGGCCAGGGCGGGCGCCGGGATGCCGGCCAGCGGGTCCGCCCCGGTCGACTCGGTAGGAGGCTCGATGGTCGGCTCGAACGCGGCGAGGAAGTCGTCCAGCCGGTCCAGGCCCCAGAACTTCTGCATGCCCCACTTGAAGTAGGGGATGCCGAAGATGTCGTTCTCGTGCGCGCTGAACAGTGCGTCGACGCCCGCCGCGCGCATCGCCGGGTCGTCCGGGGCGGCAAGCAGCGGCTCGACCGGCAGGCCGGCGGCGGCGAGCACGGGGCCGAGCACCTCGCGGTCGCAGATGTTCTCACCGCGCTCCCAGCGGGCCGCGGTCACGGCCCGGTAGAACTCGCGGTGCAGGCCCAGCTCCTTCGCCTTGAGCCAGCCCAGGTGCGGCAGCTCCCACCACGGGTCGATGTCCACCGGCCAGCGCATGGCGTAGCCGAACTTGGCGGCCAAACGCTTGGTGTCGTTGAGGATGTAGAGGTGCTTGGCCTTGCTCATGTTCGTGTAGTGGAACTCGCCGCCGCGCTCGGCCAGCGCCGCGGCGGTCTGCGCGTCCGGGTCGAAGAACGGGATGAACTCGAGCAGCTCGTCCGCGTTCGGGACCCGCTCCTCAAGACGCCGCAACGCCATCCAGCTGAACGGGCTGCGCAAGGAGAAGTAGAGCTTGGGCTTGCGCTTCTTGCGGGTGCTCATGCGCGGTCTCCCAGCATCGCGTTCTTCGTGTCCTCGTCGAGCACGGCGACGGTGCCGGCCTGTGGGCCGCGGCTGACCGCGTAGCCGTGCATGATCGTCCCGGTCGCGGTGTGCACCAGCTGGTTCCCGCGGTGCACGTAGGTGTCGAACGTGGCGGTGTAGGAGATGTCCTTGAGGAAGTCCTGCACGGTGAACACCGTGTGGATCGTCTCCTCCATGTGCGCGTCGGCGACCAGGCGCACGCGCGCGCGGGACACGACGGGGATCCAGCCGCGCTCGTGGAGCAGCTTGCCGACGCCGAGCCCGCGGTCGTGCAGGAAGCGGTCGACGACCTCCTCCATGGCGCGCACGTACGCGGAGTGCTGCACGCGGTCGGAGTAGTGGCAGTAGAAGTACGGCGCGCGCCAGGACCACAGGTACGCGCCGGAACCCGGCGGGGTGAGCACGTCGGCGACGTCCGCACCGTCCGGGATGGACAGCGGCTCGTCGGCCGCGTCCGCGAGCGCGGCGACCTCGGGCAGCACGATCGGCGCCACCGCCGACGGGACGGGCTCGCTTGCCGGCGCGTCCTTCTCGGCGATCAGCGCGACCCGCAGCTTGGCCTTGAGGGCGACGGCCCGCTCGGGCCCGACGAGGAGCTGCGCGGTGAAGGCGGCGCCGTGGCCCGGCTTCTGGCGGGCGGCCGGCTCGACGACGACCTCGACCTCGTCGTCGACCTCCAGCACGTGCGGCAGCTGCACCGAGCAGTCCACGATCTCCAGGCCGACGCCGTGGCGGTGGTAGAGCTCGCGGGCGCCGAGGCCGTTGTCCCGGAAGTGCTTCAGCACACCGGCCTCGACCAGGTACATGAAGTGCTTGAAGCCGATCCAGGTGCGGATGTTCGCGCCCTCGTACGCGGGTGTGGATACCAGCGTGGTCGGTCCGGTGTCGGTGATGCTCATCGTGCGTGCCTTCCGGTCACTGTGTCGGTCAGGAAGTCGGCCACCTCGCCCGCGACGTCGGCGGCCTGCTCGAGGTGGCAGAAGTGCGTGTAGTGCTCGTGGGTCCGCACGGTGGCGGCCGGCATCGCGGCACCGAGCGCGGCGGCGCGGTCGGGGGTGAGCGACGGGTCGGTCGTCCCGGCGAGGACCAGCACGGATGTGTCCACCGCGGACAGGTCGAGGTCGCCGGACTCGGTGAAGTAGTCGAAGAACACGGGGAAGACCGTGGGCATGAGGTGGTCCTCGAGCCCGCGCTCCATGATGTCCAGCACGTCCTGCTCGACCCGGCGGTCGCCGAGGCGCAGCCGCAAGCCGGTGCGGATCGTGGTGCGCAACGCCGCGCGGGACGGCTCGCGCACCTGTTCGGGCACCAGGTAGGCGGCGCGGTAGAACGGGGCGACGAGCGCGGCCGCGGTGGGCCGGTGCCCGGCCGCGAGCAGCTCGAGCGTCGCGGTGGCGCCGAACGAGTGGGACAGCATCGCGTGTGCCGGCTCGTCGACGAGGTCGAGTGCGCGGGCCAGCCACTCGCCCGGGGTCGCCTCGGTATGCCAGCGGTAGTCGTTGCCGGACCGCCACGGCAGGTCGAGCGCGATCACCCGGTAGCGATCGGCGAGCCGCTCCGCGACCGGGGTCCAGCTGCGCCAGCCGTCCTCGATGCCGTGTGCGGCAAGGACAACCGGGCCTTCGCCGACGGTCCAGGCCACCAGCTCGCCGCGGGCCCGCAGTTTCCGCCAGCCCGTCATGAGATCCCCACCAGCGTGCGGACGCGGGTGACCGGCATGGCGGCGTAGCCGTCGTTCGGGTCGCCGCAGGCGACCTGGTGGTCCTCGCCGAGCGCGGCGGCGATGGCGACGCCGAGGACGCCGGCCGCGCCGTAGGTCCCGCCTGGCAGGTCCATTGTGGACGCGAGGGTGGCGCGGGAGCGGGTGAGCGGTCCCAGCACGACGCCTTCGTCGGCGGTGAGCGGTTCGAGCACGATGGCGGCCGCCGCGGCCCGCAGACCCGGGCAGAGCCTGGTGGCGATCTCGTCGTCGGGTTCCACGCCGACGACGATGCTGCGGTGCGTGCGGCCGGTGCGGATCAGCAGCGCGCCGAGGCGCACGGCGTCGAGCCCGGCGGTCGCGCCGCTGCAGACCAGGAAGTTGGGGCCGGTGAAGCCGTAGCGCAGCGCGATGCTGCTCCCGATGATGTTGCTCGACGCGTTGGGCGCGACCAGCGGGCTGACCGCGTGGCGGCCCTCGGCGCGCACCTCGTCGACCACCTGGCACACGGTCGCCACGTTGCCCAGGTTGGACGCGACGACGACGGCGGTGCTCGCGGCGCCGGGGACCGGTTCGGTCAGCTTGCCCGGCGGCAGCCGCAGCGCCTCGTGCGTGGCGCACAGGGCCAGCCGGGTGGCGGGTTCCTTGGCCAGCAGCCCCTTGCGGCCCAGCACCCGGTGCGCGTCGTCCGGGCCGGCGGCGGCCTCGGCGGGCGCACCCGGTATGTCCACTTCGGACAGGCCGGGGACGTGGACGGCGTGCCCGGAGATCGCGACTCGCATCATGACTCCCCCTCGCAGGCTCGGGCGAGCCGCTCGCGGTCTCCCTGTGACACTGATTCGCTCGCAAGCTCGCTCATGCCGACCTCCACGAGTGTCACGGCGTTGACGCCGCCGAAGCCGAACGCGTCGACCTGCGCGATCCGGGCCGCCGCGGGCTCCGGCGAGCCGACCACCAGGCCGAGCCCGGCCGCCTCGTCGAGCGGGGTGCGTAACCCGGTGATCGCGGGCACGACGCCGGTGCGCATCGCGTGGATCGCCACCAGCAGGCTCATCAGCGCGGCGCCACCCGAGGTGTGCCCGGTCGCGCCCTTGATGCCGGTGATCCGCGGGCCGTCGGAGCCGAACACGGACGCGAGCGCCGCGGACTCGGTCGGGTCGTTGAGGGCGGTGCCGGTGCCGTGCGCGAGCACCAGGTCGATGCCGCCCGGCTCGATGCCGGCCCGGTCGTGTGCGTCGCGCATCGCGGCGACGATGCCGTCGCGGTCCGGGGCGGTCTCGTGGAAGGCATCGCAGCTGAGGCCGACCGAGCGGATCAGCGGCCTCGGCTCGTCGAGATCGGCGGCCGGTTCGATGACCACCGCGGCGGCGCCGTCGCCGAGCAGCACGCCACCGCGATCGGCGTCGAACGGCGCCACGGCAGTCACCGGCTCGTCGCCGACCCGGCCGATCATCGCCAGCATGCTCTCGGTCATCGTGTCCGTGGCGGCCACGACGACCGCGTCGGCCTCGTCCGCCGCCAGCAGGTCCATGCCGACCGCGAGCGCGTAGCCCCCGGCCGAGCAGGCGTTGGAGATGGTCAGCACCTCGGTGACGTCCGGCAGCACCGACCGGACGGCGGCGTCGAAGTGCAGGTCCGGCAAGGAGAGCTCGGCGCCGTCGGCGTGCCAGCGCTCCACGCTACGCAGCTCGCGCAGCCCCGAGCCCACCACGACGGCCACCCGGCGGGTCGCCGGGTCGAGGCCGGCCGCCGCGGCGGCTCGCGCCACCACGTCGGCCAGCCAGCCGCTGGGCCGGAGCTGGCGCTCCGGACCGTCCTCGATGGGGTAGCCGTGGGTCACCCCGAGCGTCTCGCCGTCCACGTTGGACAGACGGGAGACGCCGGAGCGGCCGGCGAGCAGCGCGGCGAACGTCTCGTCGTCGTCGCCGAGACACGTCACCATCGCCGTGCCGGTCACGGCCACCGGGTTAGGCGCGGTCACGACCGCTCCAGCCACACAGCACGGCCGCCCCGACCACGCCGTCGGGCGTGTGCGAGGTGAGCACCGAGACCCGCCCGTCCAGCCCGGGGTTGCCGCGGTGCATCGAGAGCAGGGCGGCGAGCTGCAGCGCGTTCGACGCGCTCAGCGCCTCGCCGGTCTGCTGCTTGACCCGGACGCGCCGCGGTACGGCACCGAGCACGTCGGTGATGGCCCGGTCCTCGTAGGAGTCCTTGGCCGGCATGCCGTTCTCCGCCGACGCCACCGCGTGCACCTCGTCGGCGGCCACGCCCGCGCGCGACAGCGCGCGCCGCAGGCACGCGGCCAGCGTGGGGGAGAAGTCCACGTCGGGGTCGTTCTCGTCGGCCGGCACGTGGGTGCCGACCTCGACGGCGAGGATCTCGGCGTCCAGGGCCCGGCCCGCGGCACGGGCCTTCGCCGCGTCCTCGACCACGAACATCGCCGCGCCCTCGCCGGCCGGCAGGTCGCCGCCGTGCTCGCGCATGGCGAACTCGTTGGCCCAGGCCACCTGCGGCCCGAACTCCTCGGCCGCGCCGACCAGCAGCGTGTCGACCCGGTCCAGGCCGATCAGCGAGCGGGCGTAGCGCAGCGCGCTGAGCACCGCCACCGGCCCGCCCGCGAGCGTCGCGTTGACGCCCTTGAGCCGGTACCGGATCGCCGACTGCCCGGCCGCGCCGTTCATCACCGCGTTCGGGAAGATCAGCGGGTTGACCATGTACGGCTTGTCCTCGACGAAGGTTGCCTTGCTGTAGTCGGAAGTGGACCGGACGCTGCCGGCGGTGGTGCCGAGCGCGAGGCCCACGCGGGTCTCGTTGTCCTCGCCGATCTCCAGGCCCGCGTCGGCCATCGCCTTGCCGCAGGCCACCATCGCGAGCGCGGTGCCCCGATCCAGGAACGTCGTGCCCTTGCGGCCGAGGTGGTCCTTCGCCTTGAACTCCGTCATGGCGAAGGCGTCCGGGCGGGGGAGCGGCTCGTCGTCGAACATCTCGCTGACGTCGGTGCGCCCATCGCGGCCCGCCGCGAAGGCCGCGGCGAACTCGTCGGCGCCGATGCCGATCGGGCTCGCCACGCCCCAGCCCGTGATGGCGAGTGTGGCTGTCATGAGTACCGTCCGAAGATCGTGATGGCGTTGTT
>Ga0164241_10006376_pt1 | contig 10790 bp, 8 predicted proteins | sample OricomyardsoilBY_FD_108780 | JGI IMG/M metagenome (GOLD analysis project Ga0164241, IMG submission 108780) | Backyard soil microbial communities from Emeryville, California, USA - Original compost - Back yard soil (BY) | ecosystem: Environmental > Terrestrial > Soil > Unclassified | place: USA... | reverse complement strand
GATCACCGCAGTCTGCATCAGGCGGTGGTGCTCGCTGTCGAGATCTACCTTGCCCAACGCGAGACGGCCGAGATCAAGGCCGAGCCCGAGACGCTGCGTGCTCTCGCCGAGGCTCGAGACGCGGTGCGCTCGGGCGACGTCGTCTACGGCACCGATGCCGCGCGGGCGCTGTTGAAGCGCCACCGCGCATCGTGATCGAGCCGTATCAACTTGGCACAGCAGCCCCGGCACGACGGGCGATCACGGATCGACTGCCTCCTGACATCGCTGCCGCCGCAGTCGAATTCATTACCGGACCAATGCCGGCTAGCCCTCGTCGCGTCGGCGATAGCTTGGCGAGGAGTTGGAGGGCATCTTCAGCGCGCGCCTGGCGCGAGATCGGCGAGGGCTCTACGAGATCGACGACGCCCGACACACCGTGATCGTCCTTGACATCCACCACCGAGCGAGTGCATGGAGAGTCCGATGACGCGCGCCGCGCCAGAACCGCGATGCAGGGGCGATCCCCGGGCGATGCCTGTGCACAGCGGACGCAGCGACGTCTCCGAACGCATCGAGGAGATCCTGGCCTGCGACGTTGCGCGATAGCCGCACGTGTCGTCGACGCCGGCACATTATGTCGACGCCGAGGACGCCCACCCGGTGGCGTGGCGTCCGGCCCGTCCGATCACGCCGACCCGACTATCCCCACCCGGCGGGTTGCGCTGATCATAGACCCACCGAATCGGACAAAACGGCGCTGGAAATGGGTTTTCGATCAGCGCAAGTCAGGGCTCGCTCTTCCAAGGTAGGCATTTGGCGCATTTCGGGCATCGGGCGGTCCGACTAAACAGCGGGCTGACCCCTGGCGGGTCCGTCCCATCAGGATGAACCCGCGGCTCGGTGCCTGACAGCGTGCGAATCGCTCCGAGATCCACAGGGGCAGCCTCTTCGACTGCTGGTGCGGATCTCGGAGCGGCTTGCCAGGATCGGGCAGATCAACTCGGCGTCAATCCGGGCAAATCGGGCGCGATATCGCCGAGTTGATCAGCCCGGCGGCGGATCACCGGCGGCTGAAACGGAAGTCTCAGCACATTTCGGACTCCCGCAGCGGCACAGCAGACAGAAACTCAGTGACCGGCGCCGATCCGGCGCGCCGCGGACGGCAGGTGCAGCTTGGTCAGCACCGCGTCGGCCCGCGGCGTCACCGACGACCGGGTGAACAGCGACACCACGACCATCGTCAGGAACGAAGCCGGCACCGATGCAACGGCCGGCTGCCCGAGCAGCGACTCCAGCGAGCCGGTCGAGACGGCCGGGAAGAGCACCCAGGTGACCAGGGCACCGAGCGACGCCACGCCGCCGACGATCAACCCGGCGACGGCCCCGGCGGTGGTCAGCCCCCGCCACCAGATGCCCAGCACCAGCAGCGGGCAGAACGTGGAGGCCGCGACCGCGAACGCCATGCCGACCACCCGGGAGATGTCGACGCTGGTTGTCGGCAGGGCGATCACCAGCGGAACCAGACCGGCCACCACCGCGGCGGCCCGGAAGTCCCGCACCCGGCCACGCAGCACGTCCGTGGACAGCACCCCGGCCGCTGCCACCACCAGACCCGACGATGTCGACAGGAACGCGGCGAAGGCTCCTGCGGCGACCAGCGCCGCCAGCAGGGCGCCCAGCACGCCGCCCACCACTTGGGCGGGCAGGCCGAGCAGCAGGCTGTCCGCCTGACCCGGAGCAGGCGGCGGCATGACCGTGTGCATGAGCACCCCGGCCAGCGTCGGGAAGGCGTAGAACACACCCAGCAACGCGATCACCCGCACCGTCGTAGCGCGCGCGGATCCGCCGTCGACGTTCGTGTAGAACCGGACCAGCACGTGCGGCAAACCCATGGTGCCCAGGAACGTGGCCAGCATCAGCGAGTAGATCTCGGGCGCCGACTGTTCCCCACCCAGGCCGGTCCCGGCGTTCGCCCAGTCCCCGGTGAACAGTTCGGTGAGCCCGGGACGGGTCACCGCGAACGCCACCAGCACCGGCAGCGCGATGGCGACCAGCTTGAACCAGTACTGCACGGCCTGGACCAGGGTGATCGAGCGCATCCCGCCGGCCACCACGTTCAAGGTGACGACGACGGCGACCACTGTCACGCCGACCCATCGCGGCAGCCCGGTGACCTTCTGCAGCACCAGGCCGGCCCCGTGCAACAGGGGAACCATGTACAGCCAGGCGATGGCCAGCACCAACCCGGTTGCCAGGCCGCGCAGACGCCGGGATCCCCATCGGATCTCGGCGAAGTCCGGCACCGTGTAGGCGCCCGAGCGACGCAGCGGCGCGGCCACGAACAGCTGGAGCGCCAGGTAGCCCGCCGTGAAACCCACCGGGTACCAGAGCGCGTCCGGCCCGTACACCGCGATCAGCCCGGCGACCCCGAGGAACGACGCGGCCGACAGGTACTCACCGGAGATCGCGGCTGCGTTCCAGGCCGGCCGTACCGTCCGCGAGGCGACCAGGAAGTCGTTGGTGGTGCGGGCGAACCGGACCCCGTACGCGCCGATCACCCCGGTGAGCAGGACGACCAGGGTGATCGCCACGAGGGACAGGGTGGAGCCGTCGAACGTCATCGCTGCTCGTCCCGGCCGAGCAGCGCGGTGAAATCCCGCTCGATCCGCTCCGCCTGCCGGCGGTGCCAACGGGCCAGCAGGTACAGGATCGGGTAGGCAAGCACGCCGAGCAACCACCAGGCGACCGGGATGCCCAGCACCCGGGCCTGTCCGAACGCCGGGACGAGGGCGAACAGCGCGGGCAGCGGGGCGAACAGGGCCAGCGCGAGCACGGCGATTCGGATCGAGACGGCCAGCTGCGCCCGGACCAGTCCGCGAACCAACTCCCGGCCGAGTTCGGTCTGCTCGGCCACCTCGGCGCCGCGCAGCACCGGGCGACGGGGCGGGCGCCGGTCGGCCAGGACGATCCGGACCCGCCGCGGCGGGTGCCGGTCGGTCACCGGCCGGGCCGGCGACCGGCCAGCAGCTGCTGCTTGAGGGTGCGCAGGTGGCGACGACTGACCGGCAGGTCGGCAACGGTCGGCTGGCCGGAGACCAGGATGCGATAGCCGCCGTCGACCGACCGGAGCTCGACGATTCTGTTCAGCGCGACCAGGTAACCGCGATGCACCCGGACGAAGCCGGCCGGCGCCCACTCCTCCTGGAGCACCGCCAGCGGCGTGCGGATCAGGTGGCTCCCGCCGCCGGCGACGTGCAGGCGCGCGTAGTCGCCCTGCGCCTCGGCCCAACACACGGACGAACGCGGGACGAAGCGGGTGCTGCCGGCCAGGTCGACGGCGATCATCACGTCCTGCTGGCCCCGGCCGGCGATCGCCGGTGTCGCCGGTCGCTCGGATTCGCCCGCGGGCGTTCCGACGAATCGGCGCCGGTCCACCTGCACGGCCGCGTCCCGGGCGGCACAGAACCGAGTGACCGCCTCGGCCAGCCGGGCGGCCCGGACCGGCTTGAGCAGGTAGTCCACCGCGCCGATCTCGTAGGCCTCGACCGCCCGGGTGTCATGCGCGGACAGGAACGCGACCGCCGGTGGTCGGGGCAGCCCGGACAGCACCCTTGCCAGGTCGACGCCGTCCCAACCGGGCATGGCGATGTCCAGCAGCACCGCGTCCGGCACCGGTGTGTCCTGGTCGGTGCGGGTGAGCAGGGCCATCGCCTCCGCGGCGTTGCCGGCGGTGAGGATCGTGCCGACCCGCGGGTCGCCGCGCAGCAGGTAGGCCACCTCGTCCAGGGCCGGCGCCTCGTCGTCGACGGCCAGCACGACCAACCCGGCGCCACCGGTTGGGTTCCCGGGTGACGTCGGCCCGAGCGCGGGCTGCTCCCACCCCGCCCGGTCACCGAACCCTGGCCGCACTCGAACCTCCCTGTCACGTCACAATTCCTGCCCACAGCATCCTTACTGCTGCTCCGGGGTCGAACAAGCCCGACGCGACGAAGCGGGTCGTCACCGGTGACTCAGCCGATGCGGTTCGCTGATCAAGCCTGCATCCGCACCGCCGACACCCGCCGCTCGGTACGGGTTTGATCAGCCAAGACAAGCCCGAAGCGGGACCGACTCGTCACCGGCCCACCGACACTCCCGGGGCGAACTTGGGTAACCGGACGATGATCTTGGTGCCGGCGTCCGGGGCCGTCTCCACCACCAGCCCGTAGTCCTCGCCGAACGCCGCGCGCAGCCGGTCGTCGACGTTGCCCAGACCCACATGATCGGCACCGTGGTCGGCTCCGGGTTCGTCGTGCCGGCCCACCAGCTCCGGATCCATGCCCACGCCGTCGTCCTCCACGCTGATCACGCAGTCCGGCCCGACGTCCTGCGCGGTGACCACCACGGTGCCGCCGCCGGGCCGGCCGGCCAGCCCGTGCCGGACGGCATTCTCCACCAACGGCTGGATCGACAGGAACGGCACCACCACGCCGAGCACCTCCGGCGCAATCGTCCACCGGATGCGCAGCCGATCACCGAACCGGGCCCGTTCCAGGGTCAGGTACTTCTCGATGTTGCCCAGCTCGTCGGCCAGCGTGGTGAACTCGCCGGCCTGCCGGAACGAGTAGCGGGTGAAGTCGGCGAATTCCAGCAGCAGTTCCCTGGCCCGGTCCGGGTCGCTGCGTATGAAGGCGGCAATGGTGGTCAACGCGTTGTAGATGAAGTGCGGGGATATCTGTGCGCGCAGCGCCCGCACCTCGGCGCGGGCCAGATCGGCCCGCGAGGAGTCCAGGTCGGACAGCTCCAACTGCGTGGAGATGAACCGTGACGTCTCGTCGGCCGCCCGGATCAGGTACGGACCGACGGCCGAACCGGTGAGCACGACCAGCGCACCGGCCCGTTCCCCGGACGCGATCAACGGGACGACCACCGCCCGGGTGACCGGGCACCCGGGCACGTCGCACGGCGGCAGGGTCGCCAGTTGCCGACGATCCGACCGCAACGCGACCCGGACGGTGTCGGCGACCTCCTCGACGTGGTGGGCCCCTTCGCCCTGGGCGCCCAGGGAGCGGCCGGCCGGGTCGCACAGGGCCACCCCCGGCGTCTCCAGCAGGGCCAGCAGGTACGGCAGGGCCTGTGCGGCCGATTCGGGGGTCAGTCCGTCCCGCAGCGGCGGGGCGGCCAGCCCCGCCGTCCGCAACGCCTGCGCGGCGGCCCGAACTCCGGGCGGGTCGAGCATGCGGCGGCGCACCCAACGGCCGCCCAACAGGGCGACGACGACCAGCCCGAGCAGCAGCGCACCGACCAGCAACACGGTGGATGTCGTTGTCACGCAGGGCTTCCCGTCACCGAATGCACCTACCGTCGACGGCCGCCGGCGGGCTTGTGGTCGTTGCGCTACTTACTTTATGAACAAACCAGTGACCTCGAGTCCGGTTGGCGGGATGGTCTTCACCAGCACCCCGCCACCGCGGCCCACGAGGAGAGTCAATGACGACAAGCAGCACCCCACCGAAGAACACCGGCGCGCAGATAACCGACAAGCCCAAGCGGAAGAAGGCCAACACCCACTGGCTGTACATCGCGGTGATCGTCGCGGTGGTCGCCGGTGCCGCGGTCGGCCTGATCTTCGGCAAGAGCGCCGCCGGCCTGTCGGTGATCGGCACCGCGTTCGTCAGCCTGATCAAGATGATGATCGCGCCGATCATCTTCTGCACCATCGTGCTGGGCATCGGGTCGGTCCGCAAGGCCTCCCAGGTCGGCAAGGTCGGCGGTCTGGCCCTGATGTACTTCATCGTGATGTCCACCTTCGCGCTGGGCCTGGGTCTGCTGGTGGGCAATCTGGTGCATCCGGGCGACAGCCTGCAGGCCGCCGCCGCATCCGCCACCTACACCGTGCCCCAGGCGACCGAGGGCTCCGGCAACTTCATCCTGGACATCATCCCGACCAGCCTGCTGTCCGGGCTGACCGCCGGCAACGTGCTGCAGGCCCTGTTCGTCGCGCTGCTGGTCGGCTTCGCCGTCCAGGCCCTCGGCAGCAAGGGTGAGCCGATCCTGAGCGCCATCACCGTGATCCAGCGCCTGGTCTTCAAGATCCTGGCCGGCATCATGTGGCTGGCCCCGATCGGTGCCTTCGGTGCCATCGCCGGCGTCGTCGGCAACGCCGGCTGGGCCGCCATCGGTGCGCTGTCGATGTTCGTCCTCGTCTTCTACGCCACCTGCCTCGCCTTCATCGTCTTCATCCTGGGCGGCCTGCTGAAGGTCACCACCGGGCTGTCGATCTTCAAGTTCATGTACTACCTGCGGCAGGAGTACCTGCTGATCGTGGCCACCAGCTCCTCCGAGACCGCCCTGCCGCGGCTCATCGCCAAGATGGAGCACCTGGGCGTCTCCAAGCCGGTCGTCGGCATCGTGGTGCCAACCGGCTACTCCTTCAACCTGGATGGCACCGCGATCTACTTGACCATGGCCTCGCTGTTCATCGGCAACGCCCTGGGCCAGCCGCTGTCCTGGAGCGAGCAGCTGTCCCTGCTGATCTTCATGATCATCGCGTCGAAGGGCGCCGCCGGCGTCACCGGCGCCGGCCTGGCCACCCTCGGTGGTGGCCTGGCCTCGCACCGCCCCGACCTGGTGCCCGGCGTCGGCCTGATCGTCGCGGTCGACCGGTTCATGAGCGAGGCCCGTGCGCTGACCAACTTCTCCGGCAACGCGATCGCCACCATGGTCATCGGTCACTGGGTCAAGGAGGTCGACCACGACCAGACCAGGCGGGTGTTGTCCGGCGAGGATCCGTTCGACGACTCCGACATGCTCGACGAGCACTCGGCCGCCGAGCACCGGGCGGACGTCGACTCCTACCGGCGCAAGGAGCTGGTGAGCCACTGAGGGCAGGGCTCCGGGTCATCCCGGGGAGCACCATGAAGCGGCGGCGAGGACACCCTCGCCGCCGCTTTCGCACACGTCCTGACCTCGGCCACCCGCGGCCCGCTGCACACGCGGGGAACACTCGGTCGAGCCAAGCGACCCGATGTTCCCGGCCACGTCGTCTCGTGCGGCAGGTCACGCGACGGCGGGCGCCTGCGGCTTCGGCCCGACCGGGACGGGCGATTCGGGCAGTTCGACCACCGGCGCCCGGGAGAACACCACGAACAGGGCGATCAGCAGCGCCACCCGGCCCCACACGCCGATCAGCACCGCCTGCGGGGAGAACGCGTCCCAGGTGGTGTCCGGCAACCGGCTGTTGATCAGGTACTGCCAGCGGAAGAAACCGATGCCGATGGCCGCGTCGGCGACGAAGTAGGCCAGGATCCAGCCGGCGCGGACCCGGAGCAGCACGAAGAACGGCAGCAGCCACAGCACGAACTGCGGTGAATGGACCTTGTTGAACAGCAGGTACGCGGCCAGCATCGCGGCGCACACCGGCAGCCACGGGTACACCCGGTCCTTGCGGAACCGCAACCAGCCGACCCCGACCGCCAGCAGCAGGCCCAGCAGGGTGGCGATGGTCGCCGCAGTGGCCAGCCGTTCCTGCACGACGTCGTTGGCCGAGTTGCTGTAGGGCCGGAACAGCCAGAACCAGATGGTGTTGGTGGTCATGTCGATCGGCCGACTCCACTGGAACTGGAACGAGGCCCACCAGCCCCGCCAGCCGGCGATCATGAAAGGCAGGTTCAGCATGGCGAAGACGGCTCCGGTGCCGACCAGGAACCCGGCGCCGACCGCCCACCGCCGACCTCGCGACGTGCCGGGGCCGGGCCGCCAGCCGCCCGCGCCCAGCCAGCAGGCCACCGGCAGCGCGAACATCGCCGGATACAGCTTGAACCCGGCGCCGACGCCGAGAGCGACCGCCGCCGCGATCAGCGGCCGGGCCGACCTGACGCCCGTTCCCATCGGGTCACCGTCGAATGAACCGTGGTTGCGCAGCGCGGGGTCTGTTGCATCACCACGGTTCATTCGCCCCGGCGCGTCCCCGGCACCCACGTCAACCGCACTGCGGCCGTTGCCCGTCGCCCGCAACAGCACCCAGCAGGCGACCACGGTGGCGCACACCGCGAACAGGTCCCAGTTGTGGAAGGCGTACAGCACCAGCGGCGGCGCGAGGGCGAACCACCAGGCGCGCAGCCCGGCCAGCCACGCCAGCATGGCGGCCGAGAGCAGCCCGGCGATCGACAGCAGCAGCGCGGAGATCGTCAGGAACTCCCCGTCGGTGTCCGACGGCAGCGCCGCCAGCCAGATCGCCAGGCCGGTGAGCACTGGGTATTCCACCGCACCGCCGTACAACTCGCCCCGCGCCGCATCGTAGCCACCGTGCACGTAGGGGAAGACGTGCTGGTTGATGTCCCGACCGAGCCACAGGAACTGGATGTCGGTGTAGCAGACGTCCCGGGTGATCCGGATCCCGTAGTTCGGCGTGCTGCGACCCTCGGAGTCGTACTCGGGCCCGATGCACCGAGCCTTGTTGGCGTACCCGATCGCCAAGGTGAGGGCGCACAGCAACGTGGTGACGACCACGAAGACCGGTGCGCGCCGGGCAGCCGCCAAATGCAGCCGGGACAGGAACGGCAAGACCGGGACCTAGTCCAGCGAGACCGGTGTGACGTCGAACGGGGCCAGGCCTTCCACTCCCCCGTCGACGGCGGTCAGCACGCAGACCCCGTCCTCGCTGATCCCGATCGAGTGCTCCCAGTGCGCGGCCCGGGCTCCGTCCTTGGTGACCACGGTCCACTTGTCGGCCAGCATCCGGGTGCCCGGCCGACCCAGCGTCAGCATCGGTTCGATGGCCAACGCGGTGCCCGGGGCGAGTCGCGGACCCTTGCCTCGCTTACCCTGGTTGGCCACGTAGGGCGCCATGTGCATCGCGGTCCCGATGCCGTGGCCCCCATACCCGGCGACCGAACCGTACCGGCGGCCGTCCGCCCGGGACGACCAGACCACCGACTGTTCGATGGCGGCGGAGATGTCGCCGAGCCGGCCGTTCGGGCGGGCCGCGCCGATGCCCACCCACATCGCCCGCTCGCAGGCCGAGATCAGGTCGACCTCTTCCATCGATGGTGCCGAACCGACGTGCAGCGAGATCGCGCTGTCGGCATGCCAGCCGTCCAGAATGCAGCCGGCGTCGATGGACAGCAGGTCGCCGTCGGCCAGGATCCGGGCGGCCGACGGGATGCCGTGCACCACCTCGTCGTTCACCGACGCGCAGATGGTCGCCGGAAAGCCGGGGTCGTCCCCCTGGGCGCCGTAGTGCAGGAAGTTGCTGGTGCCGCCACCGTCGGCGATCGCCGTCGCGATCGCGTCGTTGACGGACAGGGTACTGACGCCCGGCGCGACGGCCGCCCGTCCGGCGGCGATGGCGTCGGCGAGCAGCAGACCGGCGGCGCGCATGGCCTGCAGTTCGCCGCGGGTCTTGAGCTGGATCGCCTCTATCATCTGGCAGTCATACCGGCCACCGGCTGTCCCGTCGGGCCTCAGCGACCGAGCGCAGCCAGGGCCCGCCGCTGCACGTCCTCGATGCCGCCGACCCCGTCGATCGCCGCCAGTCTGTTCGCGTAGTACTCCAGCAGCGGCTTGGTCTCCGAGTGGTACAGCTCCAGCCGCCGGCTGATCGCCTCGGCGGTGTCGTCGGCGCGGCCCCGGGCCAACATTCGCTCCAGCAGCACCCCGTCCGGCACCTCGAGCAGCAGCACCTTGTCGATGTCCTCGCCCCGCTCGACCAGGATTTCGGCCAGCTTGTTGGCCTGGGTCACGGTGCGTGGGAACCCGTCGAGCAGGAAGCCCTTGCTGGCGTCCGGTTCGTCGAACCGGGCGGCGACCATGGCGACGGTGACCTCGTCCGGGACCAGCTCACCGGCGTCCATGTACTTCTTCGCCAGCACCCCCAACTCGGTCCCGGCGCCGACGTTGGCCCGGAAGATGTCGCCGGTGGAAATGTGCGGGATGCCGAGGTTCTCGGCAAGGAGGCTGGCCTGGGTGCCCTTGCCGGCGCCCTGCGGCCCGACGATCAGAACTCTCATCAGCGGAGGAACCCTTCATAGTTGCGTTGCATCAGCTGGGTCTCGATCTGCTTGACGGTGTCCAGCCCAACACCGACCATGATCAACACCGCTGTGCCACCGAACGGGAAGTTCTGATTCTGACCTTCGCCGGTCAGTTCCAGGAAGAGGTTAGGGAGAATCGCCACAATTCCCAGGTAGATCGCCCCGGGCAGGGTGATCCGGGAGAGCACGAACTGCAGGTACTCGGCGGTCGGCCGGCCCGGCCGGATGCCCGGGATGAAGCCCCCGTACTTCTTCAGCTCGTCGGCCCGCTCGGTCGGGTTGAACGTGATACCGACGTAGAAGTACGTGAAGAAGATGATCAGCGCGAAGTACAGCAGGATGTGCACCCAGCTGCCCTGGTTGATCACGTACAGCTGGAGGAACTGCGACCAGCCGCTGATCTCCTGGGTGCCGTCGGCGTTGACCGTGGTCGGCGAGACCAACTGGACCAGCAGCAGCGGCAGGTACAGCAGCGAGGTGGCGAAGATGACCGGGATGACGCCGGCCTGATTGACCTTGAGCGGCAGGTAGGTCGAGGTGCCGCCGTACATCTTACGGCCGATCATCCGTTTGGCGTACTGCACGGGCAGTCGCCGCTGGCCCTGCTCGACGAACACCACCGCGGCGATGATCAGCAGGGCGAGCACCAGCACGACCGCGAACACGACCGCGCCCTGATTGTTCAGGATGTTCATGCCCTCGGCCGGGATTCGGGCGGCGATCGAGGTGAAGATCAGGATCGACATGCCGTTGCCGATGCCCCGGTCGGTGATCAGCTCGCCCATCCACATGATG
>Ga0164241_10006375_pt1 | contig 10791 bp, 13 predicted proteins | sample OricomyardsoilBY_FD_108780 | JGI IMG/M metagenome (GOLD analysis project Ga0164241, IMG submission 108780) | Backyard soil microbial communities from Emeryville, California, USA - Original compost - Back yard soil (BY) | ecosystem: Environmental > Terrestrial > Soil > Unclassified | place: USA... | reverse complement strand
GAAGTCTGGATGAATCATATGGGGATTACCTACAATGTTAAAGGCTTTTACAACTTTTGAATTTGGTAGTAAGGATTGAATTACCTCACCTGCAGATTTATCATACCCGAGCGATAACTTTGGTGGTGAATCTTTAGCAAATTCCAATGGATTTGTTGTATCAACGACTATTTTATTATTAAAATTAGATGAAATAGCCATATTAATTGCGTTCTCAGTGCCCCCCCATAAAGTAGAAAGGACAATTAATTCACCAAAAGATGCCGCTTCAGCAAAGGATCCAACAAAAGCAGTTTCCTTATGTTTGGGGTTGTCTATCCATTTCTGTATTTCTTCTTTTTCAGGATTTCTTGTCCCGATCATAACGTGGTGGCCAAGATCTATACAGCCATCCGCGAGTCTTCGACCTACTTCACCTGAGCCTAGTATACCTATCTTCATAATGACAAATACACATTAAAGTGATTAAAACTTTAAAAAACCACTCGTCTAGATTTTAATTAACCCATCTGCATGAAAGAATAAGGAACCGATTTTCTTAATTATTGAGGAATCCTATCCAATCTAATCATGTGTTCTCAATTTTATCTAGGATGTTCTGGATGGAACTATGGTGATATACCAGATAAGGGTGGGTGGTTAAACGTATTTTACCCAGATAATAAAACGAGAAAATTGAGTTATTATTCTCAGTTTTTTAATACAGTCGAGATGGATGCTACTTTCTACAAGAGATTCTATAAACACATGAATGAAAGGTTATTTATGGGAATGGCAAATGCAACTCCTAATGAATTCAAAATATCAGTCAAAGTTCCCGAAATAATTACACATGAAAAGAGATTAGATATTAACAAGAATGTAGTAACTGATTTGAATGAATTTTTAAAAAAAATATCACCACTTGAAATTAATAGGAAATTAGGATCGATAATAATCCAACTCCCACCTAGCTATACCATTAATGAGTACAATAGATTAGAGGAGTTTTTGGTTGCTCTGAGAAATCGATCTGATCTTAAAAATCATGATAATATTGCCCTAGAATTCAGGCATAATTCATGGAATACGGAGGGTGTACTAGAATTACTCCATCACTTTGGTATAGCATCCGTCTTGACTGATTCTCCTGCGCAAGAGAATCTGGGATTTTTATCAAATGAAAATAATTTGGCATCTAATAAATTGGCAGTAGTTAGACTCCATGGAAGGAATACAACTAGAGATCATTACTGGTATGATTATCTTTATTCTGAAGAGGAACTCATTCCATGGATAAACAAGATCAACAGAATAAAGGAAAATGTTGATACGATTTTTGTTTATTTTAATAATCACTATGGTGGAAAGGCAATCGTAAATTCACTACAATTCAAAGAATTAATAAACAATCAGCCTTTATCAGAAAATGAAAAAAAGATATTAGAAAAAGCAAGGAAATATCTATCTAATACGCTATGATTATTGTAAAATCATACTAATAGTTTCGCTCGATGTTTTCCTCTAGTTACGTGAAGGGGTAGTTGTTTGAGTCGGGTTAAAGGCAATATATCATAAAGGGTAAGTTGAAATATATAACAATCTGGATGAATAGTCGAGTATTAATCAAAGAAATTCTAAATGACATATCTCAGTTATTTCAAGTATACTAGAATGCAATAAATTACTTCAGAATTTAAAATTAATAATGAAATTTGCTATTACTTGACAAACATGATTGGTAGCTACCATCATCATTATTTGATTTTCCTTGATGTCGACTAGCTAGTTTGCTCTTCCAAGATTTCTTCTCTATTTCAAGATCTTCAAGAAATCATTTACAGAATGAGGACCAAATCCCGCAAAGTGATTATTGAAAGCTATCAATGCATCTTGATTTTAGTATCAGCATTTTGTATTTTCTTGAAATTTCTCGTTAATTCGAGCATTTCTATCTTTCGATCCTTTACATCTCTACCAAAATCTATTTCATTTATGCTTCTATCTCCAATAAATCTGATGAATTTGATCGGCCGCTATTACTATGAGAGGAGTTAAATCATCTCTTAAACTCCATATTAGGTACCGACACGGTTTGCTCTTTTGGAAAATCATATATCTCATCCTCAAACCATGCAGAATGCCTAACCTCAAGTACATACCTAAATCCGGTATTAAGAATTCGAGTCATTGTCTGTATTAACTCAAACCCTTTCTTTACAGATATATATGCAGGAAGCTGCATCAGTAATAACAGGAATTAGTCAATCAAGGGTTCCAAAGTTGTCTGTTATTTTTTATGAATTCCAGTCGAATATTCAAGAGTACTCAATTTTTTCTTTTTTACCTTCAATTATCCAATCAAATCATTTAATTTAGAATTCCATTAATTGATGGTATAAACTATCACATACGTAACTATATTAATTTGATTATACATGAATTACGATCATTTAATAAGAAAATTTATTATGGAACGCCGTCTATTAATTCATAATGCTAAAAGAGATTACGGTCATCTTTTCATTGTTAATGGTTGCCTCATTTGCGGACCCTTTTAATGAATTTAAAAATAGTGCAAGAGGACAGGTAAATGGTACTGTTGATAATCAGAATAACAACAACCAACAATCTGGAAAGTTGTTTATTCCTGTAGAGGATCTGGTTACCTCTAAGACTTCACAAGGTATGGTCGAAGTGGACGGAGCAGTAAGGAATAACAACACGATTGAATTGCACGATATTGAAATCACTGGCGAATTCTTTGATAAGGATGGAAAAAGTTTGGGCAAATTCAATGAATATGTTACTCAGCCATCTTTCGTACTAAAGCCAAATGAAAAGCATACTTTTAACTTGTTTGAGGTCGTTAATCATAATAGATTGGCAACTACTAACATAACTGCAACTGGAGATCCAGTTAATTAATTTATTTTTTAGTAGAATTAATTTTTATTGACAATAAGATAACTTGACTCGGTAAGATATAGTTTATTTTGATTTCTATTTTAATCCGAAATAATTCATTCATTTGCTTTCAATAGATTTGATTAATTTACTAGAGCATTGCCCAAATAAAGGTCATACAAATATTTAATATTCATGAAGTATCATCATGATATGCATCATTTAGGCTTGATGCTTACATCCAGGTGAGATGAAATACGCTCATCTGGATGCAAATTATGTGGATTTGTTTAAATCCATATTAGGAAATAATTATCTTCACTTTTTGAAGTATCAAATTCCAACAACAAGCTTAATTCATACGCTCGTTGCTATGACGATACTTTTACTTTATAGAATTTGATTGATATATTAACGAATAATATAATTACCTAATAGATTTCATTCTCTTTACTAGAAGTAGATAGGAGATTATTTCAAGGAAACATGATTCTGGTGTCTTGAGCTCTAGTTCCAATCTATCCCCAATCCAGCCGAATATTTGATAGAAAGACTGCGTCCATCGTCAAATCAGCTTTACAGATCACAAAAACTTATTTTCTATATCTTTAAGTCGCTCAATCCAATAGTCTATAGAATCGGGCAAATGTGATACAAAGTAGTAATAACTTCTCCAATGCTCGACGCCGCCCATTAGGTATTTCATGATAATGGAATAACGTAAATATTTTCCTTGGACGACCTTATTTATCACCGATTAAATGGTGATCCAATGTTGAATGATCTAGATTTACCGTTAGCTTTAGAAGGCGAAATCTCAAACCGTAAGAAAATGAATCAATACTTTGAAATCACTAATTATGGCAATAATGTGATGTATTTCGAAAATATTTCTTTTCACATCTTATCGTTATTTCTTTCCTGTGCTTCCCATTCTTTAAAAGATAGGCGAGGTAAATTAAACAAATCAGTAGTTCGACTATAAACACCGTTTTTGTGCATCCTCCCGACTGGTGAAATTAAATCGGTATGAATCGTTTGATTTTCATGATCTAAAAATTCTTTCTTTATATGCAAGTAGATAATTTCCCCTAATATTATACGAGTGTTTCCAATTTCTATTGTACCGGCTAGGCGGCATTCTAGGTTAGCAGGTGACTCTGCAATCCTTGGAGGTTTCACCTTTATTGATGGCAACTTAGTTAGCCCGGCAATTTCGGATTCGTCGACTTCTGGTGGAAAATCAACTGATGTAATGTTCACTTGCTCCAAAATACTCTCGTTTACAATATTGATTACAAACTCCTTTGTTTTTTGGATATTATATCCAGAATCTTTCAAGTCATTCTTTCGAGTTTCATCTTTTCCAATACCTATGGCCACAATTGGGGGGTCATTACCCATCAAATTAAAAAATGAAAAAGGAGCAGCATTTGGGATTCCTTTATCACTCAAGGTTGAAATGAAGGCAATAGGTCTGGGAGTTACTAGAGAAATTAATAAATTATATCTAAGAGGTGCATTCATCTCGGAAATATCAAATTCCAGCGTATCCATTTATTGAATGTACCAGTTACTTATTATATTCTGATGCACTATAAAAGCCATCTCATGGACATTCTTTAATTAAGATGGCATCCAAACGAGGCTGAAAGGTTATTTAGAAAAAATAAAGGACTGGTAGTTTTATATCCTTGCGATTCAGGTCGGTCTAATTGTCTATTACAGTAAATAAATACAAGTCTTTATACAAAATGTTGATATTATCAAATAATTCCAAACAAAACAAAACTAAAATGTGATTGCTATTTTAAAAGATTTAAAAAAAATTAATGAATGCCTAGAGTGAGATTTAGATTCTACTCTATTTTAATTTCCTTACCTGCAGGTTTAGTAACTTTCTTTTTGTCGAAGGTTATTTCCAGTATGCCATTGTTATATGCTGACCTTGCGGTCTCAACTTCTGCTAGCTCTGGAAGTTCTATATTCTTATGATATTTTCTTTGGGCATCCTTTGATGATGTAACCTCAACTTGCGAGTCATATGCTTTTATTTTTATGTCTTCTTTTCTAATACCGGGCATTTCGACCACTACTTTGACCTCTTTATCCGTCATATTCACATCAACTAATGGCTCCCTTTCTGCGGATATTTGGGAGACAGTATCTGGTTTTGTTCCTATTTTTTTTACAGCATTGTTATTCAAAGATTTGACATTTCCAAATTCCCTTACGTGAGGTTTGCCGTCGGGTCCGATAGTCATCGAATATCCGTATACGATTGGCCCTACTTCTCTAACTTTCCCACCTTCCTTTGTTTCATATTCCCTTACAAGCTCTTTTGGGGCATTATTAGAGATATCGTTGAATACATCAAACATTCTGTTCATTTCCTTATGAATATCGTCAAAATCGCTGAATACTTCTCTATTGAACAATTCTAACCCTCTTGCTCTACCTTTTCCTAAACCTGTCTCAAAGAATCTGCTAATCCAATCGCTTGGTATTATATCTTTATTACTCATATGTCATATACACCTAATATATGTAATATACATTACATTATATAAAGTTTTCTTACACTATGTAATTAGTCCAAATTTGCGGAAATATTACAGGGTAACAAGTTTGGTAAGTATTTTTTAATCTCAAAGATACCTATGATAAAAAAATTGATATCTAATGTTTATGAACACACCCCAGCGAATTTGGTGATTTCAAATATTTTTATGATTGATATGATAAAATGCAACCGGTTATTCTGATGTTTTCGTTATCCTTATTGATTCGATTTATCTAGGCAGTTCATAACACATATAAATATTAATTCTTATTTTTTGTCCCTACAGAAAATGGTGAAAAGTGCGTAGAACAGGTGGTTAAAAAATCATCTACAAGTTATATCTATTCTCTACATACAACATTTTTATGATTCTTACGTATCCTACCTCTCTTTAGTCGAAAAATGTATTAAAGATGGTGATGTAACATGTTAGTGCTAGTTAAGATTAACAAAATTAGCCAGGTAGAACACAAGATAAATGTTACTTTACTAGATATTGACGATCTTGGATCTGTGGTTCCAGTAAAAGATCTTGAATTGAACCTACCACCGGATGATGAATCAGTAATTGAAATATTAAAGACATCTACACACGTAATCATTTTTACTGATGACCCTCCTAATGGAGCCAATCCTACAATAATATCTGCCATTAACTTGACCGATGACGAATTAAACCAAGAAAAGGAGAATATGATCAAAGTTGCAAATGATGAAATCAGAAAACTAGAGTAAGAAAGTGACCATAATCTTCAAATTAAGATTATTTTTCCAAGCGAGAATAACCCTCCTTGTTTTGCCCACAATCCAAAAACAAGTCGCAAAGGGCAATTATTAGAAAAAACCTTTTGAGGTTCATATTTGTAGGAATTAATTTATCATAGCAGTTTACAGGTCGGCAACTCCTTTAGATCGAACTATTTACTGCGATAATAGGTTTACCTGCACAGTTCTCAGTCATACTGAATCACCTATGAAAGGAATGGATGCAGAGAAATATGGAAGCGCAGACTATAATCTGGCACGATAACTGAAGGGGTACCCAAGTCACCTGGGGTTCTGCGTTCTCCTGTATCATTTTGATATCCTGAATACAATGCTCCAAATCTATCTGTATCAATCTTAGAAAAAGTGTTATTGTCAATATATAGCCTATGGCTAATACCCACTTCCACTGGTTTAGTTGCGATAAACGTTACTATACCCGTATTTATAATTCCGTCGTCCCTATTAGGCAGTATCGCCGCACCTGGAGGATCTTACCCTGTTTTCAAAGTTACATTATTAAAATCTTCAGACGAGATAATTCCCCTAAGGACAACCGGCTGTTCAGATATAACTTTATTGGCTATATCTGATATAATATTTACTAGAAATAATATTATCAGTGTTGTTTATTTGTGCGTGTGCTTGCAATGAATGAGATAGATTAGGATCTAATGCAATCAGAAAAAGTGGTGCTGCTATGGTCATTACAATAATTAGAAAACTCTTGTTTACTTCTCATTCTTAAATCATCAACTCTAAAATGCTTGTGCTGAGCATAGAATAAAACGATCTCCAAATTCCTTTTTTTCAAATAATGATCATATCCAAGGAACAGATTATCACATATCGAGCAGGTAATGAAGGCTTCAATACAACCCAATCTAGCTTTTAAGAGGAGCGAATATTTATTAAAAGAATGATAAATAGTTAAATGGACTAAGAAAAGTTACTAGCCTTTTCTTATATCATCAAGGGTCATTATCATCTCACGGTGAACTTTTCCACCTAGCAATAACAATGGTTCACAAGCATCATACATTTGACCAGGGGAGGATATATCCATTACAAACATTGCGGTTCTTTCTCCATCATAAAGTGTAAAAAATGCCGATTCTGATCTTGTATTTCTTATATATTCTATTTTTTTTAGAAAGCTTGGATCATTTACCATTTCGTTGCCAAGTGAATTAGGGAATGAAACCCGTATCAAAAATTTCATAGAGGAGACACTGGAGCTACTGTTGTAGTATTTTCTGCTGGCACTGTACTATTTGTTAATCCCAAATCAGAGGCTGATCCATTTCCAATGGTTGCAGGAAGCTCGGCCGTTGTTGGCGTATTAGCATTTATTTGTGGTGAGAGACCTGTCAATCCAGAGATGAAAGCCATGGTTGCAAGTACACAACCCAATAGTATTGATCTAAAAGCATACATACTCTCTTTACATTTTTATCATACTATAAAAAACGTAACGTTTTGAAAAGAATATTGTAATATATCATTCATTTTCCTAAAATTATGGACGACAATATTTTGTATTTTGAGGCCAGAGTTGATCACTAATTCAAACATTAAAGTTAGTTTTTGGTTTCAAATCATAGGGTGATATTTTTTTGCTTCGATACCGAAAAACATTCTCCAAACAATATAAATAACCAGACTACCAACATGGACCCAATATGGAATCCCGCTTATTAACAATCACAATTTCGAATCATTAATACTACAGATCACCTTAATTCTGCTGGACAGATTTTCTTTTCAGAGGGTGAGCGAATGAAAGTTCATACCCATCTGGTTCTCTTACATGGAAATATCTTTCACCCCAAGGGGCATCCACCGGTTCGTGAACAAGCAACATTAAACCTGAAAGAGATGAATTACTGATAAAATACGAATATAATTTGTCTACATCGGTAGTATAAAAAATTATTCTACCAAAAAATCTAGGTTTGTAATTACTAAGACGAGTACTACTTTCAGAGGTTTCAAGTTCTAGATTCAAATACATAGGTGACTTGCGTTTTCCAATCTGAAAAGTAGTAAATGCATCATCGAGAGATCCGCCATAAATCAATCTAAAACCAGGTATTTTAGAATAAAAGTTACAAGACCTTTTCATGTCTTTTATGATTAAAGTTATTGCTGAAATTGCATATACGTCACACATTAGATTAATTGCGGAGGTCATCCTTTCTTAATTTATCCTACAAATTCCCATCCACCATTTAAAAGAATAATCTATTCGAATACTTCTACCTTTATAAGATCCCTTTGTCCTATTTTGTTCGATATTCACAACATTTTTTATCAGTAGATTTCAAATGTATCTTTGGTTGTGTACTATGCATATCCATACACATTACAAAATAATGCAAAAGTATATAATCAAATTCTACCAGAAAGATCAAGAAAATAGAACATATTCGACAAATATTCACCCTTCCCTCCTAGAGTAATCACGTGTGGAAGTAATTGATATGGCACAAAAACAATGGGCATTGATAAACTTAGATTATTTATAGGAAACTTCAAAAGAACAATTAGGAAAAATATTTTATTTTCAATTTATCTCGTTACTATTAGTTGATTCTTATGACATACACTATAATGCTATTTTGACAGCTTCAGGAAATATGAATTAAATAGGCCAACACAATTTTGAAAAATCTTTTGCCCTTTGAATTGTAATTTTCAAAATATTAGATTGGGCTTGACAGTATTATTTTGATGTTTGACCACATCAAATCTTCCATTAAGTATAAATCATTCCTTAGTTAGGGTGTACCTATATGACGCAAAAGGTGGCAGATATTTGGAAATATTGTAAAACGAATAAGGTAAAACAAGATCGGAACATCTTTAGTAGTTCAATGTCATTCAAAAATGGGATAAATAGGACCACCGTTATTATCTGCAATCAAGTAGTAGTGTTATGAAATGGTCTCAGAAAGATCCATACCAGAACCCATTGGACATGATGCAGGCGGTACTGATCCTGGTCCACGCAATAAAGAATTAGACCGCCAGAACCCTGACATTCTTACACCTCCTAGCACTGACTCAGGTACGTTACCAAACATGAAGTTTTCATTTGCTTTGGCACACAATCGACTCCAGAAGGGTGGATGGACACGACAAGTAACAGCCCGAGAGTTACCCATAGCTACTACACTCGCTGGGGTTAACATGCGGTTAAATGCCGGTGGAGTACGCGAATTACACTGGCACAAGGAGGCGGAATGGGCTTATATGCTCAACGGACAAGCACGAATCAGCGCAGTAGACCAAGACGGATGTAACTTTCTAGACGATGTGAGTACTGGAGATCTATGGTATTTTCCTCCAGGTATTCCTCATTCGATCCAAGGATTAGAAGGAGGCTGTGAGTTTCTTCTCGTTTTTGATGATGGTAACTTTTCTGAAGATTCAACGTTCCTCATTACCGATTGGTTTGCCCATACTCCCAAAGAAGTACTGGCAAAGAATTTTGGCGTGCCAGTTATCGAATTTGCCAATATTCCGATGCACGAACTTGATCACAAGTATTATATGTTTCCTACCGAGATTCCAGGGCCGTTAGCTGCTGATAAGATTCTCAGTAATCAAGGACAAAGATCTTTTAGCTATCATTTCCTGAATCAAAAGCCGTTGGAGACCAGTGGTGGGACGGTTCGTATGGTAGATTCGTCTAATTTTCCCGTAGCAACCAACATTGCGGCAGGACTTGTGGAGGTCAAACCAGGCGGGATGCGAGAGATGCATTGGCATCCGAACACTGATGAATGGCAATACTATATTGAGGGATATGCCAGAATGGGAGTATTTGCATCAGAAGGAAAAGCACGGACCTTCGACTACCAAGCAGGGGATGTTGGATATGTCCCATTTGCGATGGGACACTACATTGAAAATATTGGTGATAAACCATTGCGGTTTCTGGAGATGTTTAAAAGTTCTCGTTTCCAAGATATTTCACTAAATCAGTGGATGGCTTTGACTCCCAAAGAACTCGTTCAGTCTCATCTCAACCTGAATCACACTGTGATGGATTCACTACGTAAGGAAAAATGGCCAGTTATCAAGAACTCAAGCGACAAAGTCTAGATAATGCAACATCATCCTAATATGAGATTGATAACCACGCTACCTCTTCATCCAGTTTCTATGAGAACAGTCCTTACTAAAGTTAAGGTCATCCAGATATACTGATTTACAAAATTCCATGGTCAACAAATATCAATTAACAATTGCAGACCATTATTACCACATTTATAATCTGCAGAGATTTTGATATTGTAATAGCTTGTTTTGGCTTTGAAAAGAAATTGATCATGGATCATAAAATCAAAATTCGACAATAATATAGAATTACAAAGCATGTCATCTACCCTTGGAAAAATATGAAAGTCTTTCAGTTGGAATTAAAATTATCCAATCACAGTCATTTGATAATTATTGCTCAAATTATCCCATATATCCTGTGATAATTTGTGTCATGAGGATTTCTAGAAAACTGAGAAGTCCAACAAAGTGGTTATATATCACATTATTGACATTAAGTGGATGACAAT
>Ga0164241_10006374_pt1 | contig 10797 bp, 10 predicted proteins | sample OricomyardsoilBY_FD_108780 | JGI IMG/M metagenome (GOLD analysis project Ga0164241, IMG submission 108780) | Backyard soil microbial communities from Emeryville, California, USA - Original compost - Back yard soil (BY) | ecosystem: Environmental > Terrestrial > Soil > Unclassified | place: USA... | reverse complement strand
TCAGGAGCCGGTGCCAGCTAAAAGTACAACTTCCATAAAAGATACACCGGTACCAGGTTGTAAGGTATATACCTGCTTGCCTGATACCGGTAGTGATCAATATTAATTAGGCTTTATATTCTCGAGTTCGCCCAGGCGCTTTAATGCATCCTGCTGCTTAAGAAAACCGTAATTAATGCCACTGGGGTTAAGTGTACTTCCAGCCTGAAAGGGATACTTATCGAAATCAGCAAAGAATTCCTTTACCTTGCTCTGGATGGGAACCAACAGCCACATTTGTTGCCCTATGAATTGCATTGCTTCCCCGCCTTCTTCAATACCTCTTTCATACGGGTCCATGCGAAGATTGGTGATCATGGCCCAATTGGTTACTTCGCGGGTGGCAGTAGCGATATTACCTTTTGAATAGGAGGCGAAACTTGATTTCCAGTCGTTCCAGCGAATGGCGTTCAGGTTTCCACCCTGGTCAAAATAATAAATTACATCACGTGGACCTGTCTTGGTTTCACCTTTCAGGTAAGGCAAAAAATCATAACCATCCAGGTGCACTTTAAAGTTCTTGCCGTTAGCGGTAAAGCCGCTGGCCATTTTTGCTTTAATATCACCGGCGCCTGCTGCATCTGCCAATGTAGGGAACCAGTCGATCAGGGAAATAATCTCGTTGGAAACAGTACCCGGTTTAATTTTGCCGGGCCATTTTATCATCATCGGAATGCGCATGCCGCCTTCCCAGGTAGTGCCTTTCTCGCCACGGAAAGGCGTCATTCCGCCATCGGGCCATAGAGCAAGTTCAGCGCCGTTGTCGGTTGTATAAATCACAATGGTATTATCAGCAATTCCGAGATCATCTAATTGCTTTAACAGCTCACCAATCATAGCATCATGTTCCACCATTCCATCTGCTTCAATACCCTTGCCTGTTTTGCCCATTGAAGAAGCTTTAAGATGTGTGAACACGTGCATGCGGGTTGTATTGAACCATACAAAGAAAGGTTTGTCTGCTTTTGCCTGGCGATCAATATAACCTTTTGCCGCAGTAAGAAACTCCTCGTCAATTGTTTCCATGCGCTTGCTGGTGAGCGGGCCCGTATCTTCAATTTTACCATCTGCGGTAGAATGTATTACGCCGCGCGGGCCATATTTCTTTTTAAACTCAGGATCTTTTGGATAGAAATAACCTTCAGGTTCTTCTTCTGCATTCAGGTGATACAGATTACCAAAGAATTCATCAAAACCATGTTTGGTAGGAAGGTGCTTATCCTGGTCGCCCAGGTGATTTTTGCCAAACTGGCCGGTAGCATAACCCTGTGTTTTCATTACATCAGCTATGGTTGGCATCCAGTCAGCTATACCATGCGGATCTCCGGGCATACCAATAGTAAGCAAGCCGGTTCTGAAAGGCTCTTCACCAAGAATGAAGGAGGCCCTGCCTGCAGTACAACTCTGTTGCCCGTAAGCATCGGTAAAAATGCAACCTTCTTTTGCGATCCGGTCTATGTTAGGTGTCTGATATCCCATCATACCCATGCTGTAGGCGCTGATCTGCGGTATGCCGATGTCATCACCAAAAATTACAAGTATGTTGGGCTTTTTCTGTGCCTCCGCATTTGTAAGTAACAATACAATAAAACTAAATAAAACAACTTTGAGTTTAATTCGTGGGTAATTTGATAGTGCTTTCATTTGCAAAGTTTTATGTGGAAAATTTTTTCTAAAGTGAAACTAAGAAATTATTCTGATGCCACTCATTGGCTCACAGCATATTTTTACATTAATCTGAAGGATAAATCTTTTCCAGTCGCCTTGCATATCTTCAATCATCAAATCATAATAACTGCCTAATAATATAGAACAGATCATTCTCTTTGCAACTTTATAAATAGCATTTGTCATCAGAGTATTAACATTTATCAATTAAACAAACGTTCTCTATAAATGTGTTGCTTAATGAATAAATAAATTCAAATTATCTGGAATAAAAATTTTGAATCATTATTGTCCGACTAAAGTATTTAAATTATTCATTATCAATGTTTGACCTCACCCAGCCCTCTCCAAAGGAGAGGGAGCCAAAACCCTTTCTGGATAAGCATTTCAACAGATTTATCTTTTTTCTCCGGACAACAATGATTTTGAATGAAATAAATACTCTATAAATGCTATGGAGATTATCTGCCTAAACTAAAGTATTACACTAAAATGATTTTATCTAACTCTATCTGCGCCGATCTTTGTTTAAGATTCTCTTATTATATTTTACAATGGGCAAGTAATGATTCGAAAACTGGTTTATCTTTTTAACCCGATATCAGGCACTGCAAGAAAAGGCACACTGCTTAAAAAAATAGAAGCTGCAACCAAAGTGCAGGGGCTATATTTTGAATTGCTGCCTACAAACGCAGAAGGTGATTATACCGGGTTAAGAAAAAAAATAGAGCAGGAGAACATTACAGACGTTATTATTATTGGAGGCGATGGAAGCGTAAACCAGGTTACCGGCTCATTAAGAGGGTGTGTTATAAGGTTTGGAATTATACCAGCCGGCAGCGGTAACGGGCTTGCTTATGCCGCAGCAATACCCAAAAATACCGACAAAGCATTAGAGATAATTTTTAAGAAGACTTCAAAGAAAACAGATGCTTTTTTAATAAATGATCATTATGGCTGCATGTTAAGCGGTTTAGGGTTTGATGCAGCCATTGCTCACAATTTTGCAACGCAACGCAGGCGCGGGTTGGCAACTTATGTACAACAAAGTTTAAAGCACTTTTTTAAGGCATCTGCTTATAGTTTTGAAATTATAATTAATGGTTCTTCTTTTTTTACCGAGGCTTATTTTATAAGCATTGCAAACAGCAACCAGTTTGGCAATAATGTAACCATCGCTCCTAAAGCAAAACTGAATGATGGCTTGCTGGATATTGTGATTGTTCAAAAAATGAACAAGGCCAGGCTGCCATTAACAGTGTTGAAACAAATAAGGGGTAATAATCCACTGCAATATTTTACTGATGCAGTTTCCAAAAACACTGTTTTGTATTTTCAGACGGATGCACTTACTATAAAAAATCCTGCGCTTGCGCCCTTGCACATAGATGGAGAACCCTGTCAAACCTCCGGTGAATTCAGCATTGAAATTATTAAAGATTGTTTTGAACTTTTACAACCCTGATGTGGTTAATATTCTTCCAGAAACTTACTTAACCATTTTCCTGAATCTTTTACGATTCTTTTTTGCGTTGCGAAATCCACATACACAATTCCGAAACGCGGGTAATAACCTTCCGCCCATTCAAAATTATCGGTGAAGCTCCAGATGAAATATCCATTCACATTCACACTTTCCTGCTTTGCTTTATAAACTTGTTGTATATGATCCTGTAAATATTTTTTTCGTTGTGCATCATGCACTGAACCATTACAGGGTTCATCATGAAATGCAGCGCCGTTTTCTGTTATAACAATTTCTTTTACAGAATCGTAGGCGCTGAATTTTTTAATCATGTAATAAATGGAGGCTGGATGAATTTCCCAGTTCATTAAAGTGCGCTCCACATTTCTTTTGTCGGCTCTTATGATCTTCGTTTTAATAAAAGGCATAAAATAAGAGTAGGAAACAATTTCTCGTGTATAGTTTTGAATGCCTATAAAATCCATTTGACAAGGCAACTTACTTTCATCACCATCTTTTATATATGGTTCAAGCCTGTTTAATAATTTCAATTCCTTTACAGGATATCCCAAACCCGATAAAGCTTCAATAAAAGTTCTGTTCAATAATGCATCTGCTTTTTTTGCTGCCAATATATCGGCGTCGCGGTTTGTAGCCGGTTCAATATGTGAACAGGAAAATGTTGTTCCGATCTTTAAATCATTTCTTATTGATCTTGCTGCACATGCGCCTTCACTTTGACACATGGCTGCATGATGAATTGTTGCCAAAAAATTGGAAAGGCCTTTTTTCCCAGGTGCATGAATACCGAGAAAATAACCAGCGCCTGCAAATACCATCGGTTCATTTAATATCATCCAATGCTTTACACGATCGCCGAATTTTTGAATGCAGAAAGAAACATAATCACTAAACCAGTTTATAATATCACGGTTCGTCCAGCCACCTTTTTGCTGTAAGGCATACGGCAGATCCCAATGATACAATGTAACCCATGGTTCAATATTCAATTCAAGGCAAAAATCAATAACGTTATTATAAAATTCAACGCCTTTGCAATTGATCTTTCCAATGCCTTGCGGCATTAAGCGGCTCCAGGATAAAGAGAAGCGGTAATTTGGAATACCAAGCGATTGCATAAGGATGAGATCCTGTATATAACGGTTATAAAAATCGCAGGAAATTTTTGCATGTTGATTTTTATAAATCTTTCCCTTTTGCATGGAGAAAACATCCCAGATAGATTCGCCTTTTCCATCAACATCATAAGCACCTTCTATTTGAAAAGCGGCCGTTGAAACGCCCCACTTAAAATCTTCACCAAAATCGTTTCTTGTTATTTGCATAACTACGCACTCAATTGTGAGAGTATTTTCTTTAAGGTTGTTTTCCTAAAACTTTTTTCTGAATAAATTTTCCGGTCTGAAATAACAGGATCCGCAGCAGTTTGCTTTTGAAGAATATTATCAATTATGCTTTCAGTGATATCAGGATAATCAACGGGAATTACAGATCCTGCATCAATCCAGTTTTTTATCTTATCAATATGCTTTGCTTTCAAACTTTTTATAACCGGTACACCCATTTCTTTCAGCGCCGCAGCATTGCAATGTTGCTCATACTGACCCTTCATCGGAATAACCATTAATTTCTTTTTCATGAACAAAGCTTCTGCGGGTGTTTCAAAACCGGCGCCACATAAAACACCGGCTGAGTTAGAAATGCTTTTGATAAATGCATCATTGTTAACCTTGCAAACTGAAATATTATTTAACTGCATTTTTTCTTTATTGTGTTTTGAAAAGACTTCCCATTTTGTTTCGGGAAACTCTTTTAATATCTCTATTATTCTTTCATCATTATAAGCGGGCAGATAAACTGTATAATGTCCTTTATTCCGGGTCTGCAATTTTCTTACCTGTTGCCTTATAACAGGCGTAAAAATATTTTCATCGTAACTGTTGAAATGAAAGCCATACTGCGCAGTTACCGGCGCATAATTTTTCAGAATAGATTTACCCAACACATCAACATGTTTTGGTTGTGGTGCATTTTTATTTAAAACAGCAGATTGATGACTTAAGCCGATGCAGTTTTTATTTTTTAAATAACAAGCCCAGGCAGAAACAGGTTCAAAATCATTTATAACTATATCATAGTTTTCAACAGGTAAACTATTGATCTCACTAAATAATTTTCGAATGTTGCTCTTTTTATACGTTTCTAAAAGATCAACTCCACCCTTCTTTCCAAAGATGAAACTTAAGCCATTAAACCTATAAGTAATCGAGTGGGGTAAATCAACATCAGCCTGTGTGCCGCTGATAAGAATATCTACTTCACCCTTTGTTTGTAAGATGGGAATAATATCCCTGGCTCTGCTTAAATGCCCGTTACCTGTGCCTTGAATTGCATATAAAATTTTCACGAGCGCATTAGGTTAAACTCTTCCAATAAATTATCGAATAACTGTCCGGCCGGGAGATCAGTATCTTCTTCCTGTTCTTCCTGCTCTTTTTCAAACTCGCTGTCAGCATATTTATAAATGCTCCAATTGCCATTAACATATTCCAATGCTGTAAGGCTCTCAATCCAATCTCCTGAATTTAAATACATGATGGAACCATGTGCGTTTGTAAGCTCACGCATTTCGGGTTGATGTATGTGCCCGCATATAACATAATCGTATTGATTGGAGATACCAATATCTGCTGCGGTTTGTTCAAAATCATTTATAAATTTTACAGCACTCTTTACACTGTTCTTTATTTTTTTTGAAAAAGATAATTTGCCTTTCTTAAATATTTTTTGTGATAAAAAATTGGCAAAGCTGTTTATCAGAATCAACGTGTCGTAACCTACAGCGCCAAGCTTTGCCAACCATTTGGAATGTTGCATGATAACATCAAAAACATCGCCATGAAATATCCAGGCTTTTTTGTTGTCTTCCAATTCAAGCACAACCTTATTTACTATACAAAATGCGCCCAATTTAAACCCGGTAAACTTGCGCAACATTTCATCATGATTGCCGGTTACATAATATGTTTTAATTCCTTTGCTAACCCAGTTCATTAAAAGCTTAATCACTTTCATGTGGCTCTTTGGAAAATAGCTTTTACTGAATTGCCAGATGTCTATAATATCTCCGTTTAAAATAACGGTTTTAGGTTTAATGCTCTTTAAATAGCACAGCAATTCTTTTGCATGGCAACCGTATGTTGCCAGGTGAACATCAGAGATTACTACAATATCAACTTTTCTTCTTGTGTTTTTCATTTGTTGAGTTTATAGTATCTGAAGCAGGAATAAAAGCCATGCAGCCTTGCCAGGAGAATTTTTGAAAGAAGGTTTAAAATAAGGGTGTTCAGTTTCATAAAAATTATTTTAAATTTTTGGAGCGAAGAGGTAACGAAACCGCGGAGTTTATTCGGAATTATTGTTTGGGATACACTTCTATATGGGACATTAGTGTGCAATGCTACAAAGTTGAAATTTCTATCCCGACTAAACTGAATTGATATATTATTAAAATATTAAGAAAGGCTTTACGATTAATTCTTTTGAATAGTTTGAGTAAGTGTTTTTCAAATGCAGGCAGGCTTCAGGAACTGCAATATTCTTGCAGGCTCTTCGTAAAAACGAGAAGTTTCCAGGCAGCCTGTTGAATCTGTTGTGGCTGTTTTGCCTGGTGCAGAATTACAGGAAAAAATCATGACTGCAATAGCCAGAATAGGTAGCTTTTTCGTAGTATTTGTTTAATGCTGAAGAAAGACGAGATCTCGTCTTTCTTCAGCAAGATGCAATATTATTTTTAATTTTTAAAGCTAGCTATAACGAATTAGATGAAAATACAGAACTGCATGGCATACCAAAACAGGCATGGAAATATAAACCCGGCAACCGCCGGGCGCTGGAATGGATACTCGACCAATAGAAAGAAAAAAAAACCCGGCGACCAACCATTGCAGAAAAATTCAACACCTGCCGTTTGCTGATTACAAAGAGCAGGTAATTGATCTATTGAAAAGAGTTTGTACGGTTTACGTAAAAACAATGCAGGTGGTGGAAGCAATGAATAACCTGCCGGGTTAAAAATTTATTTATTGTTGAGGAGCCTGGGCCTTTGTTTTATCCAGTTCATCTATAAATGGAACTTCTGTCATCATCTTTGCTCTTACAAGAGTTTGCAGGTAAATTTCCAGTTGAAGTAATTTAGCCGCATCTTTACCACCAACCACTGTACCAAAATTTTTCAAATAGGTCTGATACAATGTATTATAACTGGCATCGTTTACGAGTGTTTTAGTGGCAAGTTCAGTAGCTTTTGCATCGGTAAGATTGTCATAATTTTCTGCATACTGGTTTATTATGGCAACCCTCTCCTTGCCTATCGCTTTTCTTTTGCCTTCGTACTCATCGTACAGTTTCCAGAATGCAACGCTGTCTTTAACGGATACATGCATGTACTCGCTTACCAGTGCTTTTTTCTCTTTACCCCAGGCGGCTTGTACAATGTCAACATCTTCGCTATTGCTTTGAGCCATTAAATAATTGAAAGTGAATAAAACGCAGCAAACAAGAATCAATGTTTTTTTCATATAAAAATTTTTTTTAAAAGTACAGATTTAAAATTAACGATGAAAACTACACCGTTAAATCTGCCACTTAACGTGCTAACGTTAACTTTTTGATTTTACATATTAAAATTTATACATGGAAACATGGAAATTTTGCGTTCGCAATCTTTTTATCGAGGCGCAAATTGCTGCGTGGCTGCATTTTATAATTACAAATTCAGCAGGGAAATGGTTATGTACCCTTAAAAAATAAGAAGGGTCTGTATTGTTTAAAACAATATCGCAAGCATTCGCTTTAACGTTTGCATAATAAAATTCAGGATACTTTTGAAGCTATGCCGCTGATCTAATGGCCCGTAAATATTCTTCTTAACAAAGCAATGATAAAAGTAAAAATTGCCGATCCTATTACGGCCCATGCAATTGGAAATGGCTGGCCTTGAATTGTGATAGAAAAAATTAGTGGCAGTTCAAACTTTCCCGCTATCCAGGTTCCAATATATGCGCCGATAAATCCTACAATTATTGATGTGAGGCAACCGCCCAAATTGTAGCCAGCTATAGCCTGGCCTATTGAGCCGCAAATAGCAGCTATCAGCAGCAATATCAAATAACCCATTAGCGTCATTGATGTAAATTTTTTTAAAAATATATATTATTTAAACATGCTGATATTTGTTTTCTGTTCTTCGCATTATATAAATTAAAAATGGTTTCAAATTATTGAAACCATTTTTAAAGTAATAAGTATTTAATAGATCTTTTTATTCTGCCGGAGCAGTTTGAAGTTCAAGAAGCTTTGCCCTTATCTTCCCTTCAATTTCATTTGCAAGGCCTTCATTATCGCCTAACAGAGATTTTACCGCATCGCGGCCCTGGCCAAGTTTGTTTCCTTCATAACTAAACCAGCTTCCGCTTTTTTGAATAATGCTCATCTCAACACCCATATCTATAATTTCACCGATCTTGCTTATGCCTTCACCAAAAATTATATCAAATTCTGCAGCACGAAATGGCGGCGCCACTTTATTTTTTACAACCTTTACTTTAACCCGGTTACCAATGGCTTCATCACCATCTTTTATCTGCGCCATACGACGAATGTCAAGGCGTACAGAAGAATAAAATTTTAAAGCGTTACCACCGGTTGTTGTTTCAGGATTGCCAAACATAACACCAATCTTCTCGCGCAACTGGTTAATGAAAATGCATATTGTGTTTGTTTTACTTATTGTAGCAGTAAGCTTACGCAAAGCCTGGCTCATTAGCCTTGCTTGTAAACCCATTTTACTGTCACCCATCTCTCCCTCCAGTTCTCCTTTTGGTACAAGTGCTGCTACAGAATCTATCACTACAACATCTAAAGCCCCGGAAAGAATTAAGCGGTCTGCAATTTCCAAACCCTGTTCTCCATAATCAGGCTGAGATATTAAAAGATTATCAATATCAACGCCAAGCTTTTGTGCATATGCGCTGTCAAATGCGTGTTCAGCATCTATAATAGCACAGATGCCACCTTTCTTTTGTGCTTCGGCAATTACATGCGTTGCAATGGTTGTTTTACCGCTTGATTCAGGACCATAAATTTCAACTACTCTTCCACGTGGCAGGCCTCCAACACCCAATGCTATATCTAATCCAATAGAACCGGTTGAAATAACTTCCATTGTTCTTTCGCCGCGTTCATTCATCATCATCACACTGCCTTTGCCGAAGTCTTTATCAATTTTTTCAATCGTTAGTTTAAGGGCCTTGAGTTTATCTGAACTCAAATCTTTTTCTTTATCGTTTTTCATTTTTACTGCTGTTTAAATTAAAGATGCAAAGCTAATATATTTAGTTTTCAAACATAGGCAAGTTTAGCATAACAGGGCGCTGATTTTTTTAACGGATTTTTTTTTAATGACATGTATCCTTTTTTATTAATGCACGTCTAATGTATAATTCTTATTCTTTGGAAGAACGGAGTAAATTATTTGATATGAAAACAAACTCTTTACAAAGGGAAATTTTGCTGGTAACAAATAATTCTTTTGCGCAAAAGGAATGGTGCAATACACAAATAAATAATAACAACCAGCTCACCGTGCAGGAACAAATAGAAGAAGTTTGTGCCAACGGTTTGATAAATGAAATTTTACCTGAACTTTTTGAAGCGCCTTTTAATAAAAAACTTTATCTGTGGCAGATGCGTCCCGGCTTTTCATTTCTTAACCTTGAATATGGTGAGTTTCCAATAGCGATAGAAAAAGTTACGTCCCTTGATCCGCATAATTCGCTTGCGTGTTTTTGCTATAGTTAGTTCAGCATTTATATTCACTCAATATATATTCCTTTTCTATTTTAAGATTCCCGGTTTTGCACCGGGAATTTTTTTAATGTACCTATTTTAAAAATTTTGTGCTGAAACCGTTTAAGCTGATAATAACATTGTATTTTGGTGAAGCACATTGCTTGTGTTTAGCATCGCTTGCAATAAATCATTAAATCATAATTATGCAAACCAACATTGCTTCGCCAGGTATTTCAGCAAAGGGAAAAAGTTTATTCGGCATTTCTTTAACCGCTGCATTAGCCGGTTTTATTTTTGGTTTTGATACGGTTGTAATATCGGGCGCTGATAAACCTATCCAGGATTTATGGCACACTTCTCCCTGGTTTCATGGCTTTTTTATTATGTCTATGGCTTTATGGGGAACGGTTGTTGGGGCATTAGGTGGCGGAATTCCTACGCAAAAATATGGAAGAAAGAAAGTGCTGATATGGATCGGCATTTTGTTTACCATTTCTTCAGTCGGTTCTGCATTGGCGCCCAACCCTTACATTTTTTCGTTCTTTCGTTTTATAGGCGGATTGGGTATTGGTGTTTCTTCTGTTGCCGCACCGACGTATGTGTCAGAAATTTCAACAGCTTCATCAAGAGGAAGGCTTGTTGCTATGTACCAGTTTAATATTGTATTCGCCATCTTACTTGCTTATGTTTCTAATTATCTTCTCAAAGGTGTTGGTGGCAGTAACGACTGGAGATGGATGCTTGGCGTAATG
>Ga0164241_10006373_pt1 | contig 10798 bp, 6 predicted proteins | sample OricomyardsoilBY_FD_108780 | JGI IMG/M metagenome (GOLD analysis project Ga0164241, IMG submission 108780) | Backyard soil microbial communities from Emeryville, California, USA - Original compost - Back yard soil (BY) | ecosystem: Environmental > Terrestrial > Soil > Unclassified | place: USA... | reverse complement strand
CTTCTCGGTGGCCGCCGTACCCCTACAAAAAAATTCGGAGGACACCGCGAACCGGCATCACGGTTAACTACGGCACCGGCGGCCCGGCGGTTCATGTGACAGATGAGACGTCGATGTGCTCCTCGACACCGGCCCGACACCGGCACCCCCACCAGCACCGGGCCTGACTAGCCTGGTTCGGTGACCACCGAGCTGGTGCTGCTGTCGCGGGCGAGCTGCCGTGACCAGGAGATCACCCGCCCGCGGATGCGCAGCCTGTTCGCCGTTCTCGCCGATGATCTGCGCGCCGGCGCAGGCACCGCGCGACTGGTGGAGGCGCTGTGGCCGGACGAGCAACCGGCGAACCCGGCCAAGGCGCTGCAGGTCCTCGTCTCGCACGCACGGGCGCAGTTCGGCTCGGACATCATCGCCGGCACCCCGGCCGGCTACCGGCTCACATTGAGCGACGAGCAGGTCGACGCCGCCGCCGTGCTGCTCAGGGCGTCCGCGAGCGCCCGGTCCGCCCGCGGCGGCGACCACGCGGCGGCGCTCGAGCACGCCGAGGCCGGCCTCGCGTTGTGGGACGGGCCGGTGAGCTGGGACGTCGCGGGCGACGACCCGCTCTCGGCGCTGCGGGCGGCGCGCTCCTCGACCTACCGCTCGCTGGTCCGGGCCCGCGCGCTCGCCCTGTCCCGGCTCGGCCGACGCGCCGAGGCCGCCGAGCCGCTCACCGAGGTCGCCCGCGAGTTCCCGCTCGACGAGGAAGTGCTGGTGGAGCTGCTGCGCAGCGAGGCGGCGACCGCCGGACCCGCCGCGGCGCTCGCCAGGTACGACGGCTACCGGCGGTCCCTGCGCGACGAGCTGGGCAGCGACCCGGGGCCCGCGCTGCAGGCGGTCCACCGGGAGCTGCTGGCGCAGGACCGGCCGGTGGTGCGGCGCGGGGTGCCGCACGAGCCCAACGCACTGCTCGGCCGCGACGGGGACATCGCCGCGGTGGCCCAGCTGCTGCGCACCTCCCGGGTGACCTCGATCGTCGGCGCGGGCGGGCTGGGCAAGACCCGGCTGGCGCACACGCTGAGCCGGCGGGCCGAACAGCGGATCGTGCACTTCGTCGAGCTCGCCGGCGTGGCCGGTGACGACGGTGTCGTCGACCAGGTCGCGTCCGCCCTCGACGTCGGCGAGTCCGGGCTCGCCCAGGTCGGGCGGGTCGCGGTCCCGGCGGATGCCCTCGGCCGCGTCGTGCAGGCGCTCGGATCGGGCCCTGCGCTGCTCGTGCTGGACAACTGCGAGCACCTCGTCCGGGGCGCCGCCGAACTGGTGAGCACGCTCGTGGCGATTTGCCCGGACCTGCGGGTGCTGACCACCAGCCGCGCCCCGCTCGGCCTGTCGTCGGAGTCGGTGTACCTGCTGCCCGAGCTCAGCCTTGCCACGGCCGTCGAGCTGTTCACCCAGCGCGCGAAGGCGGCCCGGTCCGACGTCGACCTGCCCGCGGACGCGGTGGCCGAGCTCTGCGGCCACCTCGACGGCCTGCCGCTGGCCGTGGAGCTGGCGGCGGCGCGCGTGCGGGTCATGGCGGTCGCCGAGATCGCCCGCGGCCTCGACGACCGGTTCGCCCTGCTGCGGGGCGGCGCGCGGGACGCCCCGGCCCGGCACCGCACGCTGGAGGCCGTGATCGACTGGAGCTGGCACCTCCTCGACACCGCCGGGCAGGCGGCGATGCGCGCGTTGTCGATCTTCCCCGGCGGGTTCACCGCCGACGCGGCGCGGCACGTGCTCGATGACGACGACGTCCTGTCCACCGTGGAGCAGCTGGTCGACCAGTCGTTGCTCAAGGCGGTCGACACCGGCGGCGGCATCCGCTTCCTGATGCTCGAGACCGTGCGCGAGTTCAGCGCCGCCCGGCGGTCGGCGGGGGAGGCCGGGCAGGTGACCGGCCGCTTCCTCGCGTGGGCGCGGGACTTCGGCATGGCGCACCGCGAGTCGATCTACGGGGCGGACCTCGTCCCGGCGGTGTCGAGGATCAGGGCCGAGCAGGACAACCTCGTTCAGGCACTGCGCCTCGGGCTCGACTCGGGGGACGGCGAGACGGTCGCGGCGACGGCCGCCGCGCTGGGTGGCCTGTGGACGGTCGAGGCGAACTTCGCGCGGCTGGCGACGCTGACCGAGGAGCCGGCCTGGGCGCTGTCGCACTTCCGGCCGCGGCCCGAGTTCGTCGAGGTGACCAGGATGGCGGCGATGGTGGCCGCGATGGGCGCGTTCATCCTCGGCGGGTCGGCGACGCGTTCGCTGGTCACGCTGCGCAGGCTGCCACCGTCCACTCCGGACACTCCGGCCGGGGCGCTGGCGATCGTGCTGCTCGCCGTCACCCGGTCCGGTCCGGCGGTGCTGGATCAGCTGCGCGGCAGCGACGAGCCCCTGGTGGCGGGCGTGGCAGGCGGGTTCGCCAGCTACACGCTGGAGAGCGTCAACGACCTGGACGGCGCGCTGGCGGCCGCCCAGCAGATGCGCGCGGCGTTCGCCGGCCGGGGCGCCCCGTCGATCCTCGGCATGGCCGACTCCCGGATGGGTGAGCTGTACCTGCGGGTGGGCCGGGGCGAGCAGGCCCGGCGGCACCTGGACGCGGCGTTGTCGATGGTGACCGAGGTCGGGGCGGGCTCGAGCGTCGCGCGGGTTCGGGGGGCCATGGTGCTCGCCGACCTGCAGCGCGGCGCGGTCGACGACGCGGAGCGGGACCTGGCGCTCGCCGGCGGCGGCGACGACGCGATGGGCATCCCGGTGTTCGGCGACGCCGTGCGGGCGGAGATCCACCTCGCCCGCGGCGAGGTCGACGCCGGGCTGACGTTGTGGCGCGAGGTCACCGCCATCCTGCGCGACCTGGAGAGCGACGGGTCGGACCAGCCCGGTCTCATGTGGTGGGCCCGGCAGATCTACGCCGTGACCGTGACCGCCCACGCGAACCACGGCAGGCTGGACCTGGTCGGCGAGCTTGCCGGCGAGCTGCGCGGCATGCTCGCGACGATGATCACGGACTCGCTGGAGACGTCTCCCGGGACGTTCACCGACCTGCCGGTCTGCGGTGCGCTGCTCCTCGCGGTCGGCAGGACCGGCATCGAGCGCGGGCGCCACTCCGGCGACGCGGACGCCACGACGTCGGGGGTGCGGATGATCGCCCTGGCCGAGCGTTTCCAGTTCGAGCAGGGCTTCCAGCCGACCATGTCCGCCGCGGGCGCCCGGCGGGTCGCGCAGAACGCCGACGGGCCGGCATACGACGACGCGGTGTCGTCGTATGCCGGCCTCGAACTCGGTGCGTTGCGCGCCGCGGCGCTGGCGCAACTGCGCGCGGACGAGCGGGTCAGCGGACCGGGTCCCGCCTGAACACCGCGCGCGCCCAGAGGTAGCCGGCCGCCGCCAGGCCGACGCACCAGGCGACGGCGATGGCGCCACTGTTGCCGATCGGGGTGCCCAGCAGCAGGCCGCGCACGGTGTCGATGATCGGAGTGAACGGCTCGTTGTGGGCGAACCAGCCCACCGCGCCCGGCATGGACTCCGTCGTGACGAACGCGCTGCTGATGAACGGCAGCAGCTGCACGACGAGCGCGAAGCTGGAAGTGCCCTCGGCGTTGCGGGCGGACAGTCCGACCGCGACGGCCAGCCAGGTGAGTGCGAGCACCACCAGCAGGAGTACAGCGGTCACCGCGAGCCAGTCGCCCGCGTCGGCGGTGGGCCGGAACCCCAGCAGGAATGCGAAGCCGAGCACCAGAGCGACGCTGATCATCGTGCGGAGCACGGCCGCGACGACGTGCCCGGTGAGCACCGAGCCGCGGGAGATCGCCATCGTGCGGAACCGGGTGATGATCCCCTCGGTCGAGTCCCGGTTGACGGCCAGCGAGGTCGAGGAGGACCCGTACCCGATTGTCGTCAGCAGGATTCCCGGCAGGACGTAGTTGATGTAGTCGTCGCCGCCCATGCCGGCGTTCAGCGCGCCGCCGAAGACGCCGACGAACAGCAGCAGCAACATCACCGGCACGCCGAGCGAGACGATCATCGTCGTCGGGTAGCGCTGGATGTGTCGCAGGTTGCGCTTCAGCATCGTCGCCGAATCGCTGACGGTGTAGGACAGCGTGGTCATCGCACGGCCTCCTTCTCGGTCGCAAGTTCAGTGGTTTCGGCGGTTGGTTCGGTGGACTGGCGCCCCGTGAGCGCGAAGAACACGTCGTCGAGGTCCGGGGAGTGCACCGACAGCTCGGCGACCTCGGCCCCGGCGGCGTCGAGCCGGTCGAGCAGGGCCCGCAGCGCGCGGGCGCTGCCGTCCCCGGGGACCTGCAGCTCGAGTGCGTCGTCGTCCCGGGACGACCCGTGCAGGGTGCGGGCGGCCGCGTCGACCGCGCCGAGGTCGGCGAACCGCAGGCGGACGTGTCCGCCCGGCACGCGCCGCTTCAGCTCCGCCGCGGTCCCGACCGCGACGATCTTTCCGTTGTCGAGCACCGCGATCCGGTCGGCGAGCTCGTCGGCCTCGTCCAGGTACTGCGTGGTCAGGAAGATCGTGACCCCGCCCGCCGCGAGTTCGCGGATGATCTGCCACATCGTGCGGCGGCTGCGCGGGTCGAGGCCGGTGGTCGGCTCGTCGAGGAAGATGACGCGCGGGTCGCCGACCAGCGTCATCGCCAGGTCGAGCCGGCGGCGCATGCCCCCGGAGTAGGTCGAGACGGGCTTGCGCGCCGCGTCGACCAGATCGAACCGCGCCAGCAGCTCGGTGGCCCGGCGGCGTCCCTCGGGGCGTCGCAGGTGGTGGAGGTCCGCCATCAGGACGAGGTTCTCCTCGCCGGTCAGCAGCCCGTCCACCGCGGAGAACTGCCCGGTGACCCCGATCGCGGCACGTACCGAGTCGGCCTCCCGGCCCACGTCGTGCCCGGCGACGCGCGCAGCGCCACCGTCCGCCCCGATCAGGGTGGACAGAATCTGCACGGCCGTCGTCTTGCCCGCCCCGTTCGGCCCGAGCAGCGCGAAGATCGACCCCTCGGCGACCTCCAGCTCGATGCCGTCCAGCACCACATGATCCCCGAAGGCCTTCCGCAACCCCGCCGCGACGATCGCGGCCCGGGTCTGGCTGGTAGCCATGCCCCCTCCTTATGTCTCCGTGGCCCTGACGGCCACGCTGAGACCAAGGATGTCCGCGCCGGGTTCGCCTGAGTTTCACGCCGGTTCGCCCTGGTTCAGGCCGGTTCACCAGGTTCACGCCTGTTGACCCTGGATTCATCTCTGTTTACGCTGGCCAATAGTTCATCAACTGAGGTGAACGACTGGGGTGAATTCACGTTCGAGGAGAACGTCATGAAGTCGATCAGACGAATGCTGGTCCTGGTGGGGTGTGCGGTCGTCGCGTTGCTTGGGGTGACGCCGGCTGCTTCCGCGACCGACGCGACCGCCATGGCCGCGCCGCACTGCCAGCACTACGGCGGTTACTACACGCTGCGATCGAGTGCGCCGGTGACGGGTTCTGCCGGAACCGTCGGCACGATCGAGCTCTGCCGGGACGCCAACTACAACTACTTCGGATTCCTGATCCTCAACAACTCGCCGACGGCGAGCCAGTACGGCCAGGTGTTCCTTTACCGGTACCACAACGGAATCCCGTCACCCGCCGCCCCGTTCACCTGCGACAGCAGCCCGCAGGGTGCCCCGACCGGTGGTAACGGCGCGATCCTGTTGAACCAGACCCGGTGCTGGACGCCGAGGCTCGCCGGGGCCGCGGGTGCCTGGACCTTCGAGGCCCAAGGCACGCTGTACAGCAGTCACACCGGCGCCTTGCTGGCCAGCGGCTGGACCGCGCGTACCCGCTGACCCCCGTACGGCGAGTGTCCCGCTGGGACACTCGCCGCATCGGCCGGTGCCGTCAGTCGAGGTCGCCGTAGTTCCAGCACGGGGTGACGCAGTGGGTCGCGTGTTCCGGGCGGGGGTCGGGGGTTCCGGTCATGGCTACGACCAGCAGGCGCAGCTCGTACATGATCCCCATCGCCGCGTTGAGGGTGGCCGGGTGGCCGCTGAACGTCTCCTGCAGCGCGACCAGCAGGTGCCGGAACGTCGTGGCGAACTGTTCGGTGAGGTGCCCGGCCTTCGTGTCCGGCGGGTAGAACGCCGGGTTCGGGTCCGTGATCATCGGGTGCACGCCGGACGGGGTGAGGACGACCGGGTCGCCGGTGTAGGAGTAGCCCTCCTCCGCGCCGGGATCGGGGATCAGCCGCCTGCCGTGCTTGATCTCGGCGAACCGGTAGTAGTGGGCCAGCTCGCCGTCGCCGTCCTCGGGGCTCGCGGTCGTGCCCTCGCCCTGCTCGATCACGATGCCCAGCGCACGGGAGGCGGACGCGACGTCGGTGACCGCGAACAGCTGCGTGGACGGGAACCACGGCGCGGTCACCTGTGGCGCGGAGGGCGTGGCGAAGGCCGGTTCGCCGAGTTCCTTGATCTTGTCGATGATCGCGGTGTAGAAGTCGCCGATCGTGACCAGGTCGGCGCCGGCCCGTACGGCGATGGGGTCCTCGGGCTGCTCGATGTCCATGAACAGCTCGGCCTGGCCGATCGACATGGGTCCGATGTGGACGACCAAGCCGTCGCCGACGCCCATGGGGAGCTGGGACGGGTAGTCGAGGACCGCGGTGCGGCTGTCGAGCACCGGGCAGCCACCGACGGCGTTGAGCACGTTCGCCGCGATGGTCAGGTGCAGCATCTCCTCGATGACGACCGACCGGACGAGCGCGGCGGCGTCGTCGTTCTCGCCGGGCTTCAGGCTGAAGTACGCGGTCAGGTACGGCGGGATGGTCGCGAGCTCCAGGACGATGGCGGACTGCAGCGACTTGTGGAGGTCCCGCGGGGTACTGGCCGCCCGCACCGCGTCGAGGTACGACTTCTCGATCTGGATCACCGCTCGCTCCCCTCGATGGTGCCGGCGGTACGGAGGTACGTGCGGGCGAACCGGCGCTTGGAATCCTTGGCGTCGCCGGTCTCTACCTGTACGACGGGCCCGGCGACCGGCGCTGCCGGCCGCGGATGGCCGGTGCCGTGCGGAAGGTCGGGCAGCGCCAGCCATTTCAGGATCATCCGGCGCTTGGCGGCGGACAGGTCCCGGGTGACCGGCATCGCGTTGGGATCGCCGATCTCCCGCGAGAAGGCGAACTGCAGGATCGCGCGATGCCGGCGTACGTCGTCGTACTCGTCCAGCCGCACCAGCCGCTTGCTCATGACCGGGTAGAGGTTGGCGTACTGCTGGAAGATCGGCTGGACGTCGTCGAGCCAGGTGGGGTCGTCCGGCGCCCGGTAGTCGTCGAAGACCAGCGCGGTGAACGGCTCGAACGGGTTCTGCCGCAGGCCGGCCTGGTCGACGCCGCGGATGCCCAGCACCAGCTGGTAGATCTGACCGTCGAGGTAGCCGCGCGGGTTGCCCGGATCCGAACACCGCACCCGCAGCGTGGTCCGCCCGTCCGGCCCGGTGATCTTCGGGGGCAGCACGGTGAACGCCGCGGGCGGCGTCCCGGTGGGCGGCAGATCACCACCCGGGGTCGGTCCCAGCAGCAACGGCGTCACCTCGACCATGGGCTCGGGGCGGCCGTACCGGGTCACGTACACCTGCGTCGCAAGGGTCTCGCCGGCTTCGACGCGGTGGATGTGCTTCTCGGCGCGCACCAGCCACCCGTCCGGCGCCTCCCTGATCACGACGGTGTGGTCGGCGTCGTTCGCCCGCAGCAGGGCCAGCGGCCGGTTGGCCGTGCCGGCCCGTGGCGGGAGCGGGACGGTGACGATGCCTCCGGTGTCGAGCAGCCAGCCCGGGCTGCGATAGGGCAGCGGGCCGCCGAGGGCGGTGAACCCGGTGCCCTCGACGACGGTCGCGCCCTGGTCGGTCTTCGGGTCGGTCAGCACGCCGACGCGAAGCTCGCCCTGGTCGACGAGGGTGCCTTGCGCGTCGAGGATCGGCAGCGCGTTGGCGAGGTCGAGGACGAGCCGGTCGGCGGAAACGGTGACTGCGTCGAAGAAGTTGATTCCCGCCGTGTTCACCCCGCTGTCGTTCACGATGGGGGCGAAACGGCGGCCGGTGACGAACGTGTGCGGCTCGCCGTGGTGATATGGCCCGATGGCGCCGAGAACCGAACCGATCGTGAACCGCGGCGCGTTGTCGTCGAGGTTGAAGTAGGCGAAGGTCGTCAGGCGAATCGACAACTTTCCGCCGGTGGTCGCCGCCCGCAACCGGTCCGCGATCCGCGACACGCCGGGGCGTGCCCACCTGATGTTGTGCAGCACCGACTGAAAACGTGCGGTCGGGTTGAGGCGCTCGCCATCGGTTCGCCGCGGAAACCAGATGTCGCGAAATGACGCCGGCTCGAAATCGCCTGCCAGGATCAGGTTCTCGCCCGCCCGGAGCTCGATCCGTAGGCCCCACAACGCCGACGACAGCTGCCATTGCGGGTCGAGGTCGACGATCTTGGCGGCCACCTGGTCGGCGGAACCCCCGATGACCGCGGCGCGGACCGGGTCGTCCTTCGCGGCGGTTGTGTCCTTGTCCTGAGCACTGCGCACCCGGCAGTTCAGCAATCGAAAAGCGCCGCTGCCCGTCGGATTCCACTGCCCGTCGGACGTTCCCGGATCGAACGTGTCGATGTCGAAATTCCGCACGTCATTGTTGACCGTGGAAACGTCCGCCTGAAAGTCGCCGTCGAAAAGAACGCGCGGAAGATCCAGATAGCTCACGCGACCATCCCCCATGAATCGCCGGCCCCTCCCCGGGCCACGTGCCCGTCAACAGTACGCGAATTCCGGACCGTGATCGAGACGGCCGATCGGGTGTTTCGCGGTGGCGCACGGCCCTCATGCCGGGCAGGCGGCATCCGGCGGCTCGACAGGAGGATGGGTCCTAACCAAGTGATGGGATCTGTCGAAAATATCTTTCGACTCGCGGGCGCTCAAGGACTCCGATCGGCGGTCGGAGTACGGGGCACGACCCGGTTGGCGTAGTGGCGACCTGCGAAGATCGGGCCAAAGCGGACATATTGTTATCTGTTTATACGTTGATGAGAAAGGACCCTTGTGCGGCGGTGAACTGCGCTCGATTCTTGAGCCGGTTCGCGCGAATCAGTTCACCTCTACACGCACCGTGACCCCCGATCCTCGGCTCGGGGGCCGCTGCGCCCTGCCCGGAGGAGTTCCCTTCATGTCATCAAGATTGAGACGCGTCGTAGTTCTGGCCTCGGCCGGCGCGATGGTCGCGTCCTTCGCAGCATCAACAGCGCAAGCGCAACCCCTGTCGAGCGCCGCCCCCAGCGCCCAGCCGCTCGCCGCCGCCTCCGCCGCATCGGCCTTCGTGGCCGCGAAACCCGCAGCACTGCACGCGAGCGCGAGTGACACGTTCACCCAGCGCCCCGTGATCAACTTCCACGGCACGCAGTACGTGCCCTTCGACCGCAGCTACAAGGGCCTTCCCGTGGTGGGCGGCGACTTCGTCGTCGTGACCAACTCCGCGGGTCAGGTCATGAACACCTCGGTCGCCCAGGACCAGACCATCAACCTGGCCTCGACCACCCCCACGCTCTCCGCCGCGCAGGCCGATGCGACCGCCCGCAAGGAGCTGAAGTCCGTCACCGCGGCGAGCGCCCCCCAACTCGTCGTCTTCGCGCACGGCTCGCCCGTGCTCGCCTACCAGTCCACGGTCACCGGCACCGGCAGTGAGGGCTACAGCAAGCTCTCCGTCGTCGTCGACGCCAAGTCCGGCAAGGTGCTCGACACCGTCGAGCGCGTCATGCACGGGACCGGCACCAGTGCGTGGAACGCCAACCCGGTCACCCTCAGCACCACCCAGTCCGGGTCCACCTTCTCCATGCGCGACCCGAGCATCACCAACCTCAGCTGCCAGGACGCGGCCAACAACCAGGTCTTCTCCGGTCCCGACGACAGCTGGGGCAACGGCACCGCGAGCAACCGCGAGACCGGCTGTGTCGACGCGTTCTTCGGTTCGCAGACCGAGAACCGCATGCTGTCCACCTGGCTCGGCCGCAACGGGCCGGACGGTGCGGGCGGCGCGTGGCCGATCCGCGTCGGCCTGAACGACCTCAACGCCTTCTACGACGGCTCCCAGATCCAGATCGGCCACAACCAGGCCGGCGGCTGGATCGGTGCCATCGACGTGATCGCGCACGAGCAGGGTCACGGCATCGACGACCACACGCCGGGCGGCATCTCCCGCTCCGGCACCCAGGAGTTCGTGGCCGACACCTTCGGCGCCGGTTCCGAGTGGTTCGCCAACGAGTCCACCCGCGACGTCCCCGACTTCCTGGTCGGCGAGCAGGTGAACCTGGTCGGCCAGGGCCCGATCCGCAACATGTCCAACCCGTCGGCGCTCGGTGACCCGAACTGCTACTCGAGCTCCGTGCCGGGCGGCGAGGTGCACGCGGCCGCGGGCCCGGGCAACCACTGGTTCTACCTGCTGGCCATGGGCACCAACCCGACCAACGGCCAGCCGACCAGCCCGACCTGCAACAGCACCACCATCACCGGTGTCGGCATCCAGAACGCCATGAAGATCATGTACGGCGCGATGCTGATGAAGACGACCACCAGCTCGTACCTGAAGTACCGCACCTGGACGCTGACCTCGGCGAAGAACCTCGACGCGACCTGCAACCTGTTCAACAAGACCAAGCAGGCGTGGGACGCGGTGAGCGTTCCGGCGCAGACCGCCGACCCGACATGCTCGGCCAGTGGCGGCCTCACGGTCGGCAACCCGGGCAACAAGACCGGCACGGTGGGCACCGCGATCACGGCGTTCACCATCACCGCG
>Ga0164241_10006372_pt1 | contig 10798 bp, 7 predicted proteins | sample OricomyardsoilBY_FD_108780 | JGI IMG/M metagenome (GOLD analysis project Ga0164241, IMG submission 108780) | Backyard soil microbial communities from Emeryville, California, USA - Original compost - Back yard soil (BY) | ecosystem: Environmental > Terrestrial > Soil > Unclassified | place: USA... | reverse complement strand
TACCTTTGTTTGTCTATTCTCGATCCTAAGTGAACCAGAGTTTTCGCTAGCCACTGCCGTAGATACTGCAGTGGTCTTGGTTTTCACTTTGATAGAGGCATGTTTTCCCATTGCCCACCACCCCATGAATAAGAACGCGATAAGTCCGTATACACAATAAGCGACATTGTGGTTCCGGTTGTACCCCTTTTTCATTTTATTCCTATTTGGTTCCCTACAAGTGCAACTTCGAGTGGTTTGTTGATAAAACTTACATGAAGTATTGGTGGCAATACTAGGAAAGAACACAGTGTATTGCAAGGTTTTTTAAAATTAACATGCAAAACAAAATATGTATAATGATTTGATAATGAAACAAATTTGTATTTTTTAAGAAAAAAGTAGTGCTATTCGTAGGTGATTTTATGTAGGTACATTCTTAATGGGGACTGGCTTCAATTTCAATTCAAATCACGAAGGCCTTCAAGTTTCATACATTCAATGGATTAGATAGATCTTAACGGGAAACCTCATCCTTTCTAGAGCAATAGGCGTATTCTTTTCAAGAAAAGGATGTTCTCTCTATCTTTGTTTCATGAAAAGGGGGTGTTTAATTTATGTGGTACTGACATTGATGATCGTTTCTTGCCGATCAAGCAAAATAACTACCACTTCCTCTCAGGCAGGCAACGATATCAAGAAAGTAGAGCTGGTTGCTACTCCTAGCAAAAGGGCGAACTCTGTTATCCAAGCCGCGCGAAAGTACGTGGGCACTAAATACAAATATGGTGGCATGGACAGGGGAGGAATGGACTGCTCTGGTTTGGTTTGCAATGCTTTTAAGGAGATTGACATGCAGCTTCCGCATCAGTCTTCCGAAATGAGTAAGCTTGGTAAGTCGCTGAAAATATTTGAGTTACAACCTGGCGATCTTATTTTTATGGGCGCTAGCAAGGGATCAAACAAAGTTACGCACGTGGGGATAGTTACTTCTGTGAGCAGCAGTAAGATTATGTTTATCCACGCCTCTACACAAAAGGGGGTGATTGAAGAAAACCTTCGCGAAAAATGGTATGAACCACTCTTTATCAAAGGGGGGAGACTCCTTTAGTTTGAGATTAAATTTTTAATCCCTTTTTAATTTTTTGTAAACTTGTGGAGATTATCCTCCGTATTTAAAAGTCAATCTAAAATATCGGCTAATATTGTTCCGCACTTGGCCGAATCGGAATTAGTACATGATCCATACTGAAGCTATTACTTCTATCCACAGGGCTTTCATCCGTCATTACCATGTAAAAGAAGACCCACATGTGATGATGGAATTGGAAAATGGCTATCGCTTGAAATCCAATATTAGCCCTACTCAATTCCTTGACACTCTTGTAGACACAGGTGGTTCGTTGGACCTGATCTATCTATGGTATGTGGTTTCGGAAGAGGACTTAAAAAAGGCGATTACCGACTTTTCATTCCCCTTTATCGTTTTTCAAAAGGACGAGCATGAACGAATGGTGCCTGTTTTCATCAACAAGGATAAAACGGGAAAGGTCTTTTGCTACTCGAATAAAACGGATCGGAAGGACTTGACCAATCTGGACGAATGGGTAAAGTCGATCGCTGAAAAGCATCAGATAATTCGTGAAACAGACGATATAAGCGGCAAGTTGGTAGTGACAGCATTTCCAAAGGAAATTAATTATTCGGATCCGGAGCCAAGCATTGACCACAACGACCAGCCCGAATTGGAGAAGAATCCGCTCTCTCGTTTATTTAAGTTTTTAGGTAATGAAAGTCAGGCAATTACGTATATCTATGTGTACTCGGTTTTTACCAGTTTATTCAGCCTTACTCTGCCTCTAGGTGTGCAGGCCATTATTGGCTTTGTATCCAACCAACAAATGAGTACCTCTATTGCCGTTCTTATCTTTTTGATTGTATTGGGTTCTTTGGTGCATGGGGGGCTCCAGTTTATGCAAATAAGGTTGGTGGAGCACATTCAGCAACGCATATTTGCACGTACCGCTTTTGAGTTTGCCTACCGCGTACCTCGATTTAAGTTGGAATACCTCAAGGGGCATTATGCTCCAGAATTGGTGAACCGCTTCTTCGATGTGGTCAATTTGCAAAAGGGGGTTTCCAACATTTTGGTGGAATTCACAGTGGCCTTGGTGCAGATTATACTTGGCCTATTGCTTCTTAGCTTTTATCACATATCATTTATTGTATTTGGTATTGTGTTGCTGGCCGTTTTGTTTGTCATACTCAGGCTCACTGCCTACAAGGGTTTCAAAACCAGTATGTATGAGTCGAAATACAAATACTATTTGGCTTATTGGTTGCAAGAGGTGGCACGTGCAATGAGTACCTTCAAATTGGCTGGGTATTCCAATCTGCCCATGCAGAAAACGGACCACTATGTCATGAACTACCTGCACTCAAGGCAAGACCACTTTAAGGTTTTGACGGTGCAGTATGTTGCCTTTATACTTTTTAAAACCTTTGTGACAGGGGGGCTTTTGGTATTAGGTTGTATCCTTACGATCAACGAGCAGATTAACCTAGGGCAGTTCATCGCATCAGAGATCGTGATCATCATGATCATGAACGCGATTGAGAAAATCATATTGAAAGTGGACGTGGTATACGATGTATTGACAGGCTTGCAGAAAATCGGATCTGTTCTAGACCTCCCTATCGAAAGCCCACGAGGTGTAAACCTAGAAAATGTATTGAGCAGTCATGGGATTTCAATTGTAGCAAAAGATTTAAAATACCGTTACAACGAAGAGGACGAGTATGTTCTCAATTGTATGAATCTAGAAGTAAATGCAAGTGAGAGAGTGTGTATCAGTGGATTTTCGGGAAGTGGGAAAACGACTTTAGCCAATGTGCTTATTGGCTACTTCTCAGGATATGAAGGGGTACTGAATATCAATGGGATCCCTCTCCGCAATGTCAATAAAAACAGTCTGATCAGTTACGTGGGGGATAACGTGTCACAAGAGGACATTTTCCATGGAACTATCTTGGAAAACGTGACCCTTGGCAAAACGAATATTTCCATCACTTCTGTGCTTTGGGCACTGGATGTGGCGGGTTTGAGAGATGCGGTAAATAGATTGCCGGATGGGATCAATACCGAATTGTTGGGAGCAGGAACAGGATTCCATGAGGACTTTACTCAAAAAATCATTTTGGCGAGAGCTATATGCAAACGTCCGAAGCTGTTGGTGCTTGATATCGAATCATTGAATTTCGACAAAAAACAAATGGGAAAAGTGTTGGAAAAGATCATCGACAGAAAACGGGATTGGACGGTAGTTTTTCTTTCAAATGAACCTAGTGTGATGGAGCAGTGCGATAAAGTAGTGTTAATGGAAAGTGGCGCTTGTGCCCATGTGGGAACATTTGAGCACTTAAAAGAACAAGGGTTGCTTCACGAAATATTCTAAGACATGCAGTATCTCTTCCCTCAAAATGATCGGTTTTACTCCTTACGGCTGTTGCAGGAGCCCAAGCACAGTCGCGTCTTTGCTTGGTGGTTCGGTGGTGTCCTAGTGACCTTGTTTTTCTGTTTGTTTTTGCCTTGGACGCAAAACATCAAAGGGGACGGAAACCTCACCGCGTTTGCGCCACAAAGCCGGACCCAGGCCATACCAAGTTTCATCACAGGGCGAATTGCGAAATGGCATATTGTGGAGGGGCAGAATGTAGAAAAGGGAGATACGATCGTGTCTTTAGAGGAAGTGAAAGAAAAGTTTTTGGACCCTCGATTACTGGAGAGAATGTCTGCTCAGATAAAGTCCAAGCAAAGTTCAATGCAATCCAATATGGCCAAGGCGCAAGCGTATAAGTCTCAAATTGAGGTTCTGCACAGAGCCAGCAATTTTGGCTACAACAAGGCCCAAAATAAAGTAATACAGACTAGGCAAAAGGTGAAAATCGACAGCATGGATTTAGAGGCTGTCAAATTCGATAACAAGGTGCAAAAGACGCAGTTGGACAGGACCGAAAATCTGTACCAGCAAGGATTAAAATCATTGACCGAAACGGAGAACAAACGTTCCAAGTACCAAGAGAGTATGGCCAAAGTAAACTCCGCCCAGAATAAATTGGCCTCTAGTCTACAGGAATTAGAAAATGCCTTAATCGAACTTAGTTCTGTGAGGGCAGAGTATCAAGATAAGATCTACAAAGCAACTGCAGAATACGACGCTACCATATCCTACGTGTACACCGCTGAAGCAGACATTTCCAAGATGGAGAACGAGTTGGAAAGCTATCGCCTGCGTAGCGGATTTTATCACAATCTTGCACCTCAATCAGGTTTTGTATCAAGGGCAACACAAGCGGGCTTGGGTGACATTGTGAAAGAGGGAGAGGCAGTCGTCAACATTTTGCCGAATGAAAGACAAATGGCGGTAGAAGTATATGTACGGCCCATCGATTTGCCCCTTATCGAGGTAGGAGAGCATGTGCGCTTGCAGTTTGAAGGATGGCCCGTGATCGTATTTGCGGGATGGCCAGATGCAAGTTTCGGCACTTTTGGCGGACTTATCAAAGTGATCGATAAAGTCGATACAGAAGGCATGTACCGGGTATTAATTACACCCGATCCGAAAGACAAACCCTGGCCTTCTGTGCTGCCTATGGGGTCAGGAGCAAAAGCTTGGGCTTTGTTGAATGACGTGCCCATTTGGTACGAGATATGGAGAGAGCTGAACGGATTCCCTGCCAATGAGGTAGTGAAGCCCGCCAAAATTTACAAGAAGAAGAAAAAGGTGAAAGACAAGGACAAGGATGAGAAAGCTAATTAATCTTAGTTGGATACTTTCCTCTCTCTTAAGTGCCTCCGCATTTGCTTCGGATTCAATTCCTGTTGTCCTTCCTTTTGCGGTATATCTGGGATATGTCAAACAGTTTCACCCTGTTTCCAAGCAAGCCAATTTGGCCAATGAAATTGCCGGACTTGAAAGACGCAAAGCTAGAGGTACTTTTGATGCATTGCTGCACAGTGACTATACGCGCAAGACTTATGACGGAAAGCTTTACTACGGATATTTCGATAACTACCTGAAAGTGCCTACTTGGGTAGGTGACCTTTCTGCCGGATTTGAGGATAACACCGGTATCTATCAAAACCCATCAGATTATACACCGGAAGGCGGTCTCGGTTACATTGCCTACACCTTGCCAATTGGCCAAGGAATCTTGATTGATTACAGGCGTGCAGCGGTCAAACAGGCCAAGCTTGCGTCGCAAATGGGTTTGGTCGATCGGCAGAAGACCTTGAACAAGGTACTGTATGAAGCATCTTATGCCTACTGGGATTGGTATTTTGCTTACCAGAAATACAATGCGATAAAATCCAGCCAGAAGATCGCACAAAACAATTTCAACATGGTGATGGCCTCGATCTTATCTGGTGATGCAAGTCTTATCGACTCTGTGGAAGCTTCATTGTTGATGTATGAACGGACGGCCGATTTGCAGCAGGCCGAAACAGACTTGTCCAATGCAAGGCTATTGGCATCCAATTACATTTGGGATGAGAATGGGCAGCCCAGGGAGATGGTATCCGCACTTGTTCCAAGCACGGACAGTGCCATGCTCCATGTAAATGAGGCCCTCTCTCCTCAGTTTGTTGAGAATGCACTTCCTTCACATCCCGACTTGAATAAGATGGAATTGAAGCTTCGTTCATTGGAGATTGATAGAAAACTGGCCCGCGACTACCTGTTGCCCAATATCGACCTAACAGGAAAGCTTCTTACCACGGATTTTAGCAGCATTCCAGTGAACTTTAATGGTGATTACATTTCCAATAACAACAAAATTGTCCTCACAATTAATCAACCTCTGATGATTAGAAAAGAGCGGGCAAAATTCACTGAGACCAAGCTGAAAATCCAGCAAACCAATTGGGAGAAACAGTTGCTCCAATATGAAACAAGCAACCAGATAAAGGCAGCCCAAAACAAGTTGAACAACTATCTCCGTAACAGTGAAACGCAACAAAAAGCCACCGACAACTATGTAAAAGTGCGGGATGCCGAAATCACCAAATACAACGTGGGAGAAGGAAATTTATTAAAGATCAATTTTTACGATTCTAAAACGATAGACGCAACTCTCAAGAACATAAAAGTGAAAACAGAGGTATACAAAGCCTATTGTGAGCTTTACTATAAATCAGGGAAAATGATGGAGCTGGAGGACTAGCTAAGTAGCTGTCCTGCAAGGATACTCTGATTTTTAATTTCCTGCCCATTGCGGCTTACTTTTTTACAACTTTTTCTTTGAATCGTCGTAAATTTGAGAGCCCAACAAAATCTATTATAACGGTATGAAAAAGATAATTTCCTCTGTAATCGTGTTGCTTGTCATGGCAGCCGGAGTGTGCAACGCACAAGCAAGTAAAGAAGAAGACTTTATGAAGGCGTTTTTCGAAGCCTTAAAGAATAACGACAAAAAAACATTGAAGGAGAGCTTAATGTTAAAAGAATCCGATCTGGATGCATACAATGAGAGCCAAAAAAACATAGGTAGCACCAAGGTGTTCACAAAAGGCGATTTTGAAAAATTTGTTGCAGAGAAAAACGACAAAATAAGCCGCGAGTTCGATGCCTTGTACAAAAATGCACTTAATAGCAAGATCACTTTCGAAAACACGAAGTTTGGTTCATATAGAAAAATAGCGGATCCTGCCGCCGACGTTCCTGCTGGCTATTACAGGATCGTGTTTAAATTTCATGACGTGTATTCCTTTAAAATGCAGTTGGAATGTGTGCCTGTAGGAGATGGATTACGTCTGTACAACGTCTTGGATACAGTAACGATGTAACTTTGGCTTAAAGCAAATGGAAAGGCTTGGGGATCGTAACCTCAGGCCTTTTTGCATTTTGTGGGGTCTTGAATTTTAACCAGATTATGAACGAAGAGTTTCACAAAGAAAAGTGGTTGTTGGAGATCCGATTCTTGATCCTAGCTACTCAAGCTTTCCCTCACTAAATTCAACGCGTACATAGTCGAAAAACGGATGTTCACAGCTCTGTCTTTGCCCAATTGTAGTTTTTTCGTGATCGTCTTGTGTTTATCGGAATAGGCCAGCCATACAGTGCCCACAGGTTTTTCTGGACTGCCACCGTCTGGACCAGCAATGCCTGAGGTGGAAATACCGATGTCTGTACCCACTCGCTTTCTCACTCCTTCTGCCATTTCAATGACCGTTTGCTCAGATACTGCCCCATAGTGCTGCAAGGTAGTAGCCTGAACACCTAAAGATTTCATTTTCACTTCATTGCTGTAGGCTACAATAGATCCGACAAAATAGCGCGAGCTGCCAGGGACGGAGGTGAGAATGGAAGCGACAGCTCCTCCTGTACAGCTTTCTGCCGTGGCAATAGTTAATTTATTTTCTGTCAAAAGTTCACCTAGCGCCTTCTCCAGTTCGATGTCGCGCAAGGAGTAGACGTTTGTCCCGATGATTTCTTTTGCTGCAAGAGCTTGTTCAAGAAGTGCCTTCGAAATCGTTTCTAGTTCTGGGCCAAAGCCTGTTAGTCGCAATTTTACACCTCCGATGGATGGCAGATAGGCCAGTTTCACAAATGAAGGCAGTTTTTCCTCCCAACCTTTTATTTTTTCTGCGAGGAAAGATTCGCCTATTCCGATGGTGCGAATGATTTGATGCTGAATACTGGGCGGTTGAAAGAAGGTTTTTAGTTTTGGTAGTCCCGAAGAATTCATGATTTCCTTCATCTCGAAAGGCACTCCCGGCAGGGAAATAAATACTTTTCCATTGCGCTCTATCCAAAGTCCTGGAGCGGTTCCTAAGCTGTTGAATAAAACGTGTGAGACATCTGGAATGGCAGCCTGCATTTTGTTGATTTCGAGCATGGGCCGTCCTCTTTTTTCGAAGAACTCGGTTACATGCTTGAGTACAGCTTCGTCCATGGTAAGTCCACACTGGAAATACTGGCAGAGCGCTGGTTTGGTGATGTCGTCGGAAGTAGGACCAAGGCCCCCGGTAAGAATAATGATGTCCGATCGGCTCTCGGATTCGGCGAAGATGGTCAGGAGTTCTTCCAATTGATCGCCTACCGAGACCTTTCGTTTTACCTTGATCCCTAAGAGGCCGACTTGTTCCGCCAGCCATTGAGAGTTGGTGTCCGTAATTTGGCCGTACAAAATTTCATCCCCTATTGTGACGATTTCCGCTATGATTTCTCGCATGTGTCTACTCCTTCAGAAATTTGTAGGAGTAAGTATGGGACGATGTGCGCACCTTGGCCACATAGAGCCCTGCAGGTTGTTCGGTCATGTCAAATGGCACTAAAGAGGCTTCCGTCTCCTTTTTAAGCACCATCTGACCCAGCATATCTTGTATGGTGACTTCCTGCATGTCTTCTCCTTCCACAAAGATATACTGTGCACTTGGATTTGGATAGACACGAAACAGGGGACTTTCTTTCGTTTCCATTTTACTGGTAGAGGTGGCGATATCTACAAAACTCTTCTTGTCTAGATAGAAGTAGAAATAGTCGTGGAAATTAAGAGAAGTATCGTCGATGCCAATCCTGACTAGGTCATAACGCTCGGTCGTATAAGGCAGTATTCTAAATTTCAGATCTGGCAGCGGAGTAGTCGTCATTTCGCTCATGGCCATACTTCCCACAAAAGCCGTAGAATCGGCCATTCCTAAGCCTTTTGTAACGGAACTGATAGTGAATAGAAGGCTCTTGGTTGGCCAAAGGATGTTTTTTGCGATGAATTGGAGATTGAACGTGTCAGACCTCACACGTTTCAAAGTGTATTCCAGCATTTGTATGGCAGGCACAGAATCGGTCAGAGCACGGTAAACGTTCAACAGACCGTGTCCCATTTTTTCCCTGTAGTTCTTGTTGTTGCCCAGGGTGTCGATATTGGTAGTTGTTAGGCGCAGGAGTTCTTGTACTTGTGTGGAATTCATCCAAGGGTATTTGTGGCGGACTAATGCTGCGGCACCCGAAATCATGGGTACACCCAGCGATATTCCACTATTGAACCCAAAGTTGTTTTTAGGGAAACTAGTGAAGATGTCGTTGGCTGGAACCGCTATGTCTGTCCAGTAATGGTAGGTTTGGGGAATCGCTTTCCCATTTGCTGCATTAAGCCCAACCGCAGAAATGACGTTGGAATAATCTGCTGGGTAGGTGTAAATTCCCTCTTGCTCCTCTGGCCAAGTGGCGCCCACTAGAACGGCGTCATTGTCGATCGCTGCATAGTTGATGACGGCCTGCTCCCAATCGCTGTATGAATTGGGAGAGCCCCAAGAAAGGTTGATCACTTTGCAGCCATGATCTGCGGCATAGATAATCGCATCGTAGTCATTGCCATTGTTCCCAAAAATCTTCAATGGCAACACTTTCGTCGAATAGCCAACCGACGCAATACCAAAGCCATTGTTACTTTTGGCTGTTGCGATACCCGATACTTCTGTCCCATGTCCCCACGAAATAGTAGTGTCTTCAGGAAAAGGGTCACCATTTGCGAAGTCCCAGCCCATGTAATTGTCTATATAGCCATCGTTGTCGTTATCCAGTCCGTCTAAGGTATCGCCAAGGTTGTAATAGACCTTGTCCTTGAACTCCTTGCTGTTCCAGTCCAAGCCGTTGTCTATGACGCAGATAAAAGCGTTGGAGTCTCCTTTGCTAATTTCCCACGCTTCGTAGGCATGTATCTTGGTCAAGTAGTCTTGTTTCCCAGTATCAGGTCGGGAAAGAGGATCGTTTGGAAGATGCATGGGACGGTTTGGAGCGCTTTTCTTTTCTTCCACAAACTCAAAATACCCAGATTGTTTCAGAGCGCTCACCAAGGCTGGACCATTTTCCTTTTGCCGATAGTGCAGTTGTACAATTCCTGCCAGAGAGGAGTTGGACTTTTTTACCTTCAGGGCTTTTGTCTGATAAATGCCCAATTCCTTTATCAGGGAACTGATACGCGCGTGCTGAATACTATCTCCTTTTAAATGAGGATGGTATTCGGTCTTTAGTTTTGCTGTCAAAACCTGTGCGTAAAGTGATTGACACAGCAAGTAGCCTGTGATCAAAAGAAGATGTTTCATTTTGTTGAGCTGTTTGTTAGGTAAGAGAGAAGTGTTAACTCTCGATTTGAAATAATCCTTTCTTGGACAGTTTGCTATATTCTGGCCCCAAGATCTCTAAACTGGGTTTTTGCTCTTCGATCAGTTTGTTGTATTGCGAGGCCCATTTGTCGTAAGCGATGCGTTTTACCACCACGTTGTTGTCCAGATTGATGATGTCGCCAGCCAGTTCTTGCGCGAGTGGATAGTTTTCTATATTGGGAGTTTCAATGACCAAGGCATTTACCCCTTTTATCAGACTGTCTGTTGCAGCATCGTATTTGTCGATATTCTCCGAAATGCTCACGGAGTTTTCATCGTAACGTTTTGCTGTCAGTGCTTTGCATTGTGCCAATAGTTTAGCCTGAAGCATTACATTGTATTTCGGAGTGTAAGAGACTTCTTCTAATAGCCTCTTGATGTAGGAGATTTTTAGGTCATCTTCTTTGATCATGGCGTCCCAAGCGGATTTGGCACTGTCCTGATAGGTTTTTAACTGTACAAGCAATTGATCCTGTGGCAATTGGATAATTTTCTTTTCTTCTTCTTTTTTGCTCTCTGTACAGGAGTAGGCAAAAAAAAGAGGGGCTAAAAGCAGTGCGACGTGTATCTTTTTCATGGATGTTAAGTAAAGAGGCAATATTGCCATAAACGTAGAAAAAGAAAAGTGGGTCCATGCAAGGAAAGATTTTGCTT
>Ga0164241_10006371_pt1 | contig 10798 bp, 10 predicted proteins | sample OricomyardsoilBY_FD_108780 | JGI IMG/M metagenome (GOLD analysis project Ga0164241, IMG submission 108780) | Backyard soil microbial communities from Emeryville, California, USA - Original compost - Back yard soil (BY) | ecosystem: Environmental > Terrestrial > Soil > Unclassified | place: USA... | reverse complement strand
TGGCCCGGCAATGTGCGGGAATTGAAGAATATTGCAGAACAAATTTCAGTTCTTTCGGAAAATAAGCAGGTATCAGTAAGAGACCTTTCTAAATATTTACAACCGTATTCCAGCAATCGCTTGCCGGTACTGGCAGGTGTAAATGGAAATACAAATGGTGAAACATTCAACAGTGAAAGAGAAATCCTTTACAAACTTTTTTTTGATATGAAAAAAGATGTAACGGAACTGAAGCGGATGTTTTTAGAAATGGTACAGAACCCAACGATGGTATCAAAAGACCCTGAGTTTATAAATGAGTTGAAAGAATTAAGGGCACACGACAGTTCGATTCCGCAATTATTTGTGCCATCAACTTTACAACCGGTAAGTACACCTGCTACTGTTTCTATGAATGATGATATTCATTCACATGAAGAGGTTGATGAGAGCCTTAATATTATGGATAAAGAAAAGGAACTGATTATAAAAGCGCTGAAAAAACACAGAGGCAAACGAAAAGATGCAGCGCTCGACCTTGGCATCAGCGAACGGACACTTTACAGAAAACTGAAGGAATATGATATTGAAGAGTAGAATAGCAAACAAAAGAAATTATACTGCATTGACCGTATCAATGCTTTTCTTCGTTGGTTTTATTATCACGGGTTGTAAAATATATAAATTCAATGATGCTTCTTTTCCTACAAACATTAAGACCGTAAAAGTTAATATCATTGAGAACAGGGCTTCTTATGTAAACCCGCAATTATCTCCCCGCCTCACAGATAAACTAAGGCAGAAATTAACAAGCCAAACCAAACTCAAGCAAACCAATGATGACAGAGCTGACTGGGTGATCAGCGGAACCATAACAAGTTATTCATTCAGCACTTCAGGTATTTCGCAGCAGCAGGTAGCAACCAACCGGTTGAATGTAGCTGTGCATATTTCTGTAAATGACCAAGTAGAAAATAAAACGAACGAATACGATGTGAGCCGCAATTTCGATTTTGCGGCAAACCTATCTTTTCAACAGGCAGAGGCCAGTTTGGGTGATAAAATTATTACCGGCCTTACTGATGATATTTTTAACAGGCTTTTTTCTACATGGTAGATTTAATTTTTCATTAACCTTCCTCTTTCACTTGCGCATATTACTTAAATTGCAGGCATGAACAGTGCTGTAAATGTCTCCATACAAGCGATTACGGGCAAAAATTCATTAAGCGAGTGTAGTGTAAATGAACTACGCCAGATCATCAATACCTATCCGTACTTCGGGCCGGCTCATTTGCTTTTGACCAAAAAATTAAAAGAAGAAAATGCCGCGCAGTATACTGAACAGTTACAAAAAACGGCATTGTATTTTCACAACCCGTTATTGCTCGATTTGCTGATGCAAACTTCTCCGGATACTCTTCCTGAACAACATATACCCATAACCGAACACGTAGTTGCAGAAGAAAGTATATCCCCGGAAGCCCCTGTTAAAGAAGAAGAAATAGTTGTTGAGAAAAATGAGGAGTTGGTGAGCCATTCAATTTCTTCATTGGTTTCATTGCCATCTTTTAAAATTGAACCTTTAAAAGAGTCAAATAAAGGTTTTGCTTTTCAGCCTTACCATACAGTAGATTATTTTGCTTCCCAGGGCATTAAAATGAAAGAAGAGCCGAAGGCGGATGATAAATTCGGTAAACAGCTAAAGAGTTTTACAGAATGGCTGAAAACACTGAAAAAACTTCCCGATGCAGGAACTTCCCTTGTAGAAGCCACTACTACCGACCAAAAAGTGGAACAAATGGCCGAAAAATCGATTAGTGGCGAAAATGCTGTGACTGAAGCCATGGCAGAAGTATGGGAAAAACAAGGCAATAAGGATAAGGCCATTGAAATATATACCAAATTAAGTTTGTCCGATCCCGCTAAAAGCTCTTATTTTGCAGCGAAAATTGAACAATTAAAGAACTTGTGATATGACTATTCTCTTTGTGATACTGATAACTCTGGCAGCCGTTGTATTAGCCCTTTTTGTTTTGATACAAAATCCAAAAGGTGGCGGACTGGCCGGAAATATTGCTGGCTTCAGCACGCAGTTTATGGGTGTAAAGCAAACAACCGATGTTTTAGAAAAAGGTACATGGATTTTTGCAGGGCTTATTGCTGTGCTTTGTCTTGTTTCTTCTTTCTTTATGACAGGTTCTGCAAGTGCAGCTTCTCCTGACAGGTCTGCTCCACCATTGCCATCATCAACTCAACCGGCAACACAAAACCCCGTGACGCTACCAGGCAATACGGTAAACATGCCTACCACCCCTGATAGTACTCCTAAACCATAATCAGGTGCAATAATATTGGAAGCCCCGTCACTAAAAGACGGGGTTTTTTATTTAATTTGTTTTACTATGTCTATGAAAAAAAGAATTCTGCTCAGTATATCCGGCTTTCTGATTGTAATTATTGCTGTAATAACCTGGAAGTTCTTTGGACCCTCTATTCATGCACCAGAGAAAAAATACTTTTACATCCATACAGGAGATGATTATCCTAAAGTGGTAGAAAGTTTACAACAGGAAGATATCATCAGTGCACGAATGTGGTTTCAATGGGCATCCGGTATAGTGGGTTATAAAACTGTAAAGCCCGGCCGCTACGAAATAAAACAAGGCATGAGTTTACTTGCGCTTGTGCGCATGCTCAATAACGGCCAACAGCCACCTGTGGACTTTGTCATTACCAAAATAAGGGTAAAAGAAACTCTGGCTTCCCGACTGGCCAAAGCATTTGAGTGTGATTCCACACAGGTCATTTCATTTTTTAATAATCCCGATTCTTTAAAAAAATACAACCTGGATACAACAACAATGATGGTAATGGCGATGCCCTATACCTATACATTAAAATGGAATACTACGCCCCGCGCCATCGCTGATCATTTTTATGCCGCATATAAAAACTTCTGGACCGATAAACGAAAAGAACAAGCAGATAGCCTTGGGCTCACTCCGGTACAAGTGTCTGTGTTGGCTTCTATAATAGATGAAGAAACAAATGCGAAAACTGACCGCCCGAATATTGCAAGTGTATATTTAAACAGGATAAAAAAAGGAATGCCGCTGCAAGCAGACCCTACCGTAAAGTTTGCTATGAGAAACTTCGCATTGAAACGCGTACGCGATGTGCATTTACAAACCGTATCTCCGTATAATACTTATCTCAATAAAGGATTGCCACCCGGGCCTATTTGTACGCCTCAATTAGAAACAATTGATGCCGTATTAAACTCTCCGCAAACTGACTATATTTATTTTGTGGCCAATAGTGCTTTCGATGGTACCCATATCTTTACAACCAATTATGCCGACCACATGAAGTATGCACGTATTTACCAGGAGGAATTAAACAAAAGAAATATTAAATGATTTAGCTGGCAATGACGTTGGGAGAATCAATAGTAAACAAGCTACGGTATTTTAAAAGGAAACTCATTACTTCTCTTCCTTTTAAATATATAATACGCAAAAGCAAGAAAATATTTTTGCCGGGTTTTCAGGGCATTCCATTATTTGATGTAGTGCGTTTCTTTTTTTTACAAGCCCGCAAAACAGGCTTTACAGAGCGTTCCTCTGCGATAGCATTCAATCTTGTAATGGCAATTCCTCCATCGGTAATTTTTTTATTTACCCTTGTCCCCTACCTGCCCATTTCAAAAGAATTTATTAAACAGGTATTTGACCTTATAAGAGATGTGATTCCCGGAGAAAAAAACAATGAAGGGCTTATAAAATTTTTATCAGACATTCTCAGCAATCAACGTACAGCGCTTTTATCTACCGGTTTTATCCTTGCTATGTTTTTCTCTTCAAATGCCGTAATGGGTATCATGCGGTCCTTCGATAAAAACTATATTGGTTTTAGAAAACGAAAAGGGTTACATCAGCGTTGGGTAGCTATTAAGTTAACTTTTATTCTTTTTGTCAACTTCTTTATCAGCATACTGGCAATGATAATGCAAGGAGCTGTATTGCGCTGGTTAGGGGTAAAAAATGAATTTCTTATTAACCTGATCCATAACCTGCGATGGGTAGTTATTTTATCCTTATTCTTTCTGACTATCTCTTTTATATACCGCTATGCACCTGCTGTTCATAAGCGTTGGAAACTCATCAACCCCGGTTCTATTCTCGCTACATTCCTGATGATAGTATTCACTGCCGGATTTTCGTATTACGTAAGTAATTTCTCAAACTATAATGAACTATACGGTTCAATCAGTACTGTATTGATCCTCATGCTCTTGATCTATTTTAATTCACTTGTATTACTGATAGGCTTTGAATTGAACGTGAGCATTTCATCTTTAAAACACACAGTCGATGAACGTATGAGGCATCAGGCTTCGACAACATCCTGAAAAAATATTTTTTTCTTTTTTATGGAAAAAAATTAAGCTGTCATCCTAAAGCAGTACAATTATTCTTCATGCCTTTTATGGACAATAAACCATTGCTTATGCCATACGGAACTACTACCAATCGCCTTATCGTGCTTGCCTTTATGTTTCTTGTAGGCTATTCCATTGCCAATGCTATCAACTCGCACAGTGTAACAGGGATGTTGCTTGCTGCAATCAGCCTTTCTGCAGGTATTTATTTTTTATACCTTCTTGCAAAAATGAAAAGGGAAAGCGATTCAGAGGAAGCAGCCTGACCGGTCAGTCAGCATTCGCACTCCATTTATTAAACAATTCAGTATAGGCGTTTTCTTCCAGCCTTTGCTGGCTATAATGCCCTGCCAAATTTTTTTGCCGGTAAGCTTCGTAAAGCGTGACCGCACAGGCAACACTTATATTCAATGAGCGAATAATGCCCTCCTGTGGTATGATGAAATTGCCATCTGCAAGGTTCCGTATCTCTTCACTAACGCCGCTATGTTCATTACCAAAAACAAGAGCAATGCTTTCGGTAAAATTTACTTCGTATAAACTTTTAGCATTGCTGCTCAGATGTGTGGTGATAATGCGTGAATACCGTTTGCGTAAGGCAGAAAAACATTCTTCCGCATTTTCATATTGATGAACACTTAACCATTTCGCAGCGCTGGATGAACTTTTAAAGCCCCATTTCTTATGACGCGGAATTTTAGTATTCAATATATAAATGTCCTGAACACCTGCTGCATCACAGGTGCGCATTACAGCGGAGATATTGTGTGGATCAAATACATTTTCCAGTACAACAGTAATATCCGGTTGCCTTTTTGATAATACCGTTGTCAACTTTTCTCTTCTTTCTGGCGTCATGGATTGAAAGTATTCTGAATGAGTATCTTTGTTAACTAATTGTACAAGAATAAATAAAAAAATAATATCTCCCAGATTAATCTAAAACAAGCCTTTTTAAACAGGTAACATTTTTCTTTAATTTCTGGCTACATATTTGCAATTTTGCGTATCCATAATCAAAACGAATAACCGATGGGAAAAATCCTGAAGAAAACGCTGAAAATTACCGGTATTACCCTGCTTGTCCTTATCGTATTAGCATTCCTGATTCCTGTTCTTTTTAAAAAGCAAATCACTTCTCTTGTAAAAAAAGAAATTAATAAAAGCCTTGTCGCTAAAGTAGATTTTAAAGATGTCAGCTTATCCTTATTCCGGCATTTTCCAAAATTATCAATAGCATTGGAAGAGCTTAGTGTGGTGGGTACTGAAGAATTTGCCGGCGATACATTAATAGCTGCAAAATCGCTGGATGCTTCTGTGAATATTATGAGTGCTATAAAAGGGGAAAATATTAAAGTATATGGCGTCTTTGTAGAATCTCCCCGCATTCATGCATTAGTAAATAAAGAGGGCAAAGCTAACTGGGACATTGCTAAAGATGAGTCAGCTCCAACGGATACAACTACATCCGGCCCATCGGAATTTAAGATGAGTTTGCAGAAATATGAAATCAGTGATGGTTATATATATTACAATGACGAAAGCAGTGATATGAGCGCCGAAATAACAGGGCTTGACCATGAAGGAAGTGGCGATTTCACCTCAGATGTTTTTACGCTTTCTACTAAAACAAAAGCAGAAGCAGCAGATTTTACATATGCAGGCGTACCTTACCTCAACAAAGTAAAAACCGATATTGATGCAGATATAAAAATAGATAATGCTGTAAGCAAATACAGTTTTAAAACAGATGATGTTTCTATAAACGACCTGCAATTAAATACAGAAGGTTTTTTTCAGTTGGTAAATGATAGTACCTACAATATGGATATTACTTTCAAAACACCTTCTAATGAATTTAAAGATATCCTCTCACTTGTGCCCGGTATTTACAAACAGGATTTTGATAAAATAAAAACAAATGGAACAGCAGCATTCAATGGTTTTGTAAAAGGTATTTACAGCCCTCAGCAAATGCCCTCTTACGATGTTCACCTCGATGTAAAAGATGCTTCTTTTCAATACCCTGATTTACCCAAGCCTATCAAAAATATACAAGTGGCTTTGCAAGCCAGCAATCCGGATGGCAAACCTGATAATGCTGTAGTGAATATTTCGAAAGGCCATTTGGAAATGGATAATGAACCTTTTGATTTTACCTTATTATTTAAAAATCCCGAAACAGCACAATACATCGATGCTGTGGCAAAAGGTAAAATTGACCTTGCAAGTATTTCTAAATTTATAAAGCTGGACAATGGAACAAAAATGGCTGGCCTTATATGGGCTGATGTTTTTGCAAAAGGAAATATGTCAGCCTTACAAAATCAGTCTGGTAATTTCAATGCAGGTGGATTTCTGGATATAAAAAATCTATATTATTCTTCTCCTGAAGTACCCCAACCTGTACAAAATGGAAATATCCGGATGACAATTGAAAACACTGGTGGTGTTGCTGATAATACAGCTATCAATATTTCTTCAGGGCATATTGAAATAGGAAAGGACCCGGTTGATTTTACATTACAACTTAGCAAACCGATGTCGGTAATGGATTTTGCCGGCACAGCAAAAGGCCGATTTACACTGGACAATATTAAACAGTTTACAACATTAGAACCTGGTACCAGTATAGCAGGAATTTTAACTGCAGATGCAGGGTTTAAAGGAAACAAGGCTGCAATCGATAAAGGTGAATATGATAAGATAACGCTAAATGGATCTGTAGGTGCCAGCAATGTAAAATATGTATCAAAAGAATATGCTTCAGGGATTTCAATTCCATCTGTGAATGCTACATTCAATCCTAAAAATGTTACCATCAATAATTTTTCAGGCAATTACCTGAAGTCAAATTTTGAAGGAAACGGCAGCCTGGATAATGTTATCGGATATGGATTAAAAGATGAACCATTAAAAGGAACACTGAATGTATCGGTTGATAAAATGAACCTGAACGAGTGGATGGGAACTACAGAAACTACAAGTACTGAAACAGCTTCTACTTCTTCCGAACCTTTTTTAGTGCCGGCAAACCTGAACTTAACCATCAACGCAAAAGCAGGCAATGTAAAATATGATAAAGTAGATTATAACAACATCAACGGTACAATTACATTGGCCAACGAAACTGTTACTTTAAAAAATTTAAAAACAGATGCATTAGAAGGAACAGTGACTTTCAATGGCTCCTACTCTACCCTAAACAGTAAAAAAGATCCTGCTATAGCTATTAACTATGATATTAAAGATGTGGATGTACAAAAAGCATTTTTAGCATATAATACTTTTGAAAAATTGATGCCTATCGGACAATTTCTCGATGGGAAATTAAATTCACAGTTAAACATGACAGGCAACCTGAACGGCAATATGTTTCCTGACCTAAGTACATTAACAGGAAAGGGAAATTTGTTATTGCTCGAGGGAGTCCTCAAGAAATTTGCACCCTTAGATAAAATCGCTTCTACTTTACAGATAAAAGAATTGCAATCCATCTCGCTAAAAGATATCAAGAATACATTTGAGTTTGCAAATGGGAAAGTGTTAGTAAAACCTTTTACGGTGAAAGTAAGTGATATTGAAATGCAGATTGGTGGAATGCATGGGATTAACCAGGCTATAGATTATATCGTACAAATGAAAGTACCCAGAAAATACCTGGGAACAAGTGGGAACAACCTTGTGAATGGACTGGTAACACAAGCGAACAGTAAAGGTATTCCAGTGAAAATGGATGACATGATCGACCTGAATGTAAAACTCGGCGGAACTATTACAAGCCCCACTATTAAAACCGATTTAAAAGAAGTAGCAGGCGATGCCGTTCAAAACCTCGAACAACAAGCAAAAGATTTTGCACAACAAAAAGTAGATAGCGCCAAACAAACAATTAAGGATAGCCTGACCAGTGTAAAAAAACAAGTTACAGAAGATGTAAAAAAGGAAGTACTTAAACAATTGTCAGGCAACAAAGATTCTTTATCAGGAAATCAGGCAGACACTACTAAAAAGAATGTGGAGAAAACAATAAAGAATACGCTTAAGAACATTTTAAAGAAACCGGAAAAACAATAATAAATATATTGGTACAAAAAAAGAGAGCAGTTACGCTCTCTTTTTTTTATTTACGAATTTTTACTCTGTTAATTTACATTCTGCACTCTCGCAGAGGCTACGCGGGCAGCTTCTTCGTCAAGTGTACCATGCGTAATGTAGCGGATTTGTAAACTATCTGATTCATTGGAAGAACCCGGCACTCCTACTAATAACACTGTATACACTTTCCTTTCTTCAAAGTTGATAGTTCTGTTTGTGTTGATAGACGCACCTCCATTAACAGTTATCGTTACATTACCGGCAGGCACTTCTGTAAACTCTGATATGTTCCCAAATTTAGCTGACTGGTTAACAATATCTGAACCACCTGCATTAAAGATAACAGTCGAATTTGCAGAATCAGGAATTGCATAAATGTACCTTACAAAAGCTTTACCTGAAACAGCTTTAAGACTATCAAAATTATCATGCACAATCACATTTCTGTAAGAACCATTTTTCCCTATTACAAATGCCGAATAATATTGGCTGTCTGCAAAGTTGAAATTAGTCCTGTCTAATACTGAGCCTACATTCGCATCATAAGATTCGAAAGAGCGGTTGCCAGAATATATTGTAAGGTAGCTACCCGTATAGCTCGTATACGACAAAGGTGTTTGTGTAAGCGATGCCCCTGAAAGGCCAATATTTACATTTTTATCCGGTGCAAGATTGAATGCCATCAAACCAGAAACAGCTGAATTATTATTAACATCATTTTTATCTTTCAGGCAAGACGTGAGAACAAAGGAACTTAACAACACTGCACCAAGAGCGTAAACAACACTTTTCATCGAAAAATAAGTTTTCATACAATTTTCATTTTACTATTAAACAATCTGGATTAAGCCTTCTGAAATTTACTAGAGAAAGCAACATATAAATTTGAAAAAATAGTGCCAATGAATGATAACAGATTGCAAACAATAGTTAAAGAAAATAGCAGAGAGTATTATTAAAAAGGTTTATTCATATTGCGAACGTTTTCTTTGTACTTCGAGTATTTCATTCATATAAGGCTTCGTCAGTGAATTAATTTCACCGGCATTTATATCAAGCGCATGAGGATTATTTATTAATTGATACCATGGTTTTGTATTACCAAAAGGATAACTGCCAAATACTACAACCGGCGTCCCTTTCTGTTTAATACTATCTGCCCCATGTAATACCCATTGATCTGCCCAATCATATAAATAACGGGCATCTTTTTCCTGCAGGCGTAAGCAGGAATGAGAAGCAGGATATCCGGGCATTTCATATTCATGCCAGCCAACCCCTTCTTTATTTTCAATATTAAAATTCCATTTCAATTCCCATTCATCATTGAAAGTACTTTTCGTTTCTTCTGCTTTCCAGTTTGTAAAAAATAATCCGGTTGGTGTTGGGTCAGCTTTGCGGCCCATATTGGTAGCGCCGGTATAAACAAGCTGCCCATATTCATATGCGCCGAATGATTGAGCAGGATATGAAAACAAAATAATTTTACTGATCTCGTTCAATGCAGGTACTGACAATGGAAATGGTAAATAATAAGCTATATCTGCATTCAGATCAGATGGAACAAGCATACTATCCATCTTTGCGACATGCGCCGAATCTGCACGATTAACAGCGCAAAAAATTTCCCATTCTTTCTGAGATGGTTTGTGTTGTTTTAAATAAGCGGAAGTTTTTACAAAAGCATAATTTATATCCTTCGCAGGTTTTACTCTTTTAATCACAATTTGTTTTGGCCTGCCGGGAGCTGTTTTCTTTTCTTCACAACCATATATTATAAACAAGCTTGCTACTAGTAACCATTGTATCCGTTTAAAATTCATACATCTTTTTGGGCATTTAAATTCATAAATTATACCAATGTTTTAGCTGGGTTTTTGCTATATAAGCCGGTATGGTATATCAGCGGCAACATCCCTATATTTGTACTCCAAAAAATGGTTATGGCAACACAATTCGAAGATTTTGATGCAAACCTGGCCGGAGAAGATGGCAAGTCTGAAGAAACAAAAAGTAGCTGGTTCAGAAGAATTAAGAAAGGGATCAACACCAAAACCTCTGAGAAAAAAGAAACTCCTGAAGGGTTATGGACCAAATGCCCTACCTGTAATTATATCTGTACCGTAACGGAATTAAAAGAGAATCTTTTTGTTTGTCCGAAATGCGAATATCATCATCGTATTAATAGCAGTAATTATTACGAAATACTTTTTGATGACAATCAGTATACAGAACTTTTCGATAATATCCGTAGCAAAGACTTTCTAGGTTTTACAG
>Ga0164241_10006370_pt1 | contig 10799 bp, 13 predicted proteins | sample OricomyardsoilBY_FD_108780 | JGI IMG/M metagenome (GOLD analysis project Ga0164241, IMG submission 108780) | Backyard soil microbial communities from Emeryville, California, USA - Original compost - Back yard soil (BY) | ecosystem: Environmental > Terrestrial > Soil > Unclassified | place: USA... | reverse complement strand
ACGGTCATGGGGCCTCCCGGCCTGGACTGAGGAGCGGAGGGAGCGAAGCGACTGGAGTGACGAGGGAAGGCCGGGAGTCAAAGCCCCATGAAAGTAGAGTCATCGGGCGTGCTCGAAGTCGATGGCTGAGTAGGCGCGCAGCTTGGTCAGTTGGTGCACGCTCTCGATGCTGCGGATCGTGCCGCTGCGCGAACGCATCACGAGTGAGTGGGTGCGCGCGGTGGAGCGGCCGTACCGGACGCCGCGGAGCAGTTCGCCGTCGGTGATGCCGGTGGCGACGAAGAAGCAGTCGTCACCGCTGACCAGGTCGTCGGTGCTGAGCACCCGGTCGAGGTCGTGGCCGGCGTCGACCGCCTTCTGCCGCTCCTCGTCGTCCCGCGGCCAGAGCCGCCCCTGGATCAGACCGCCCACGCACTTCATCGCGCAGGCGGCGATGATGCCCTCCGGCGTTCCGCCGATGCCGAGCAGCATGTCCAGACCGGTGTCCGGCCGAGCGGCCTCGACCGCGCCGGCCACGTCACCGTCGCTGATGAACTTGATCCGCGCACCGGTCGCCCGGATCTCGGCGGCGAGCTCCTCGTGCCGCGGCCGGTCCAGGACCACGACCGTGACGTCGTCGACCGTCGAGCCCTTCGCCTTCGCGACCCGGCGGATGTTCTCCGCGACCGGGAGCCGGATGTCGACCACGTCGGCCGCTTCCGGGCCGACCACGAGCTTCTCCATGTAGAACACCGCGGACGGGTCGTACATCGAGTTCCGCGCGGCCACCGCCATCACCGCGATGCCGTTGTTCATGCCCTTCGCGACGAGCGTCGTACCGTCGACCGGGTCGACCGCGACATCGCACTCCGGGCCGTCGCCGGAGCCGACCTGCTCGCCGTTGTAGAGCATCGGGGCGTTGTCCTTCTCGCCCTCGCCGATCACCACCACGCCGTTCATCCCGACCGTGCCGATCAGCGTCCGCATCGCGTTCACCGCCGCGCCGTCGGCGCCGTTCTTGTCGCCGCGGCCGACCCAGCGGCCCGCCGCCATCGCCGCGGCCTCGGTGACCCGGACCAGTTCGAGGGCGAGGTTGCGGTCGGGCGCGTGCGCCTCGACCTCCAGATGGGCAGGTGGCGTGGTCGGGTCGCTCATGCCCGGATCGTAGCCAACGGCCGTGGGCGCTGTTCGGCCGGATTGGGCGCCGCGAGACACTGTTGGCATGAGTTCCACAGGTCAGGGCCCGTCCGGCGACAGCGCACCCGCGGCGACGGAGGACCCACGGGCGGTCGCGGAGGCGCGGGAGAGGGCCCGGGCGCGGGCCGAAGCGATCGCTTACCGGGAGCAGAACCGCAAGGACCGGGCCAAGGCGCGCACGCTGACCAACATGGTCTGGGCGCTGCTGGCCTGCTTCGTCGTGGTCGCGTTCCTGATGATCGTCACCTGGCGCCCGAAGCACGAGAAGGTCGTCGCGGTCGAGTACACCGCCCAGGTGGAGGACGCGAAGAAGGTCGCGCCCTGGGTCCGCGGCCCCGAGCCGATGCCGGCCGGCTGGACCGCCACCAGCGTCCAGTTCCGCAGTCCGGAGCAGGAGCCCATCACCTGGCACCTCGGCGTCGTGACGAACGAGAAGAAATACGTCGGCCTGGAGCAGTCGAACGTGACCGGGGGGAAATTCCAGTCCGACAAGCTCGGCCGGACCTCCGGCGACGGTACGTCGACCGTCGCGGGCGTCACCTGGCAGCGCAAGGTGCTGCTGGACCGCAAGGCCGAGAACGCGTTGGTGCTGGTGGGTTCCGCAGCGACGACGATCGTGACCGGAAATGCCGGATATCCGGCCCTTGAAACGTTTGCTTCCACGCTGCGCTGATCGATTTCCCGGACATTCCTGACCACGTTCCGGACGGTCGTTGACACATCTGTCCGGTCCGGGGTTCGATCGATTCCTGGCTGTTACACGCTCGGGGACAAGCGCGAAGGAGCCTCGGTCGTGTCTGCGCCTACCCGGGCGGGGAGTTGAGGTGGCGATGTTCGTCACCGGGCTCGTGCTCGCCGCGGACAGTTCGCCGCAGCTCGGCGTGCCCCGGCAATTGCTCGCCTATCACGGCGACACCCTCCTTGGTGCGTCCCTGGACGTCGCGCGCGAGTGCGGTTTCGACCAGCTGATCGTGACGCTGGGCAGTGCCTCGGACCAGATCCACGACCGCGTCGACATGGACGGCGTGCGGGTGGTGGAATCCCCGCACGCGGACACCGGCAGCTCGTCCATCGTTCCCGCCCTCGACGCGGTCGACCGCCGGACCGACGGCATCGTGGTGATGCTCGGTGACCAGCCGGGCGTCACCTCGGCCACGGTGTGGTCGCTCGTCGCCGAGGCGGCCGGCCCGGCCACGCCGATCGGCGTCAGCCGGTACGAGAACGGCTACGGGCATCCGTGCTGGTTCGGCCGGGAGCTGTTCGGCGAACTGCGCGGCCTGCGCAGCGACGGCGATCTGTGGGAGCTGATCGACGGCGGTCGCTACCCGCTCACCCAGGTCGATGCCATCGGCAACATTCCGCTGCGGGCCGGGAGCTGGGACGACTACCGCCGGCTGGTCTCCGGCCACAGCCCCGCCCACAGCGCCCTCACGCCCGACGCCTTCGAGGACACCCCGGTCGACACCCACCCCGTCCCCCTCCCGACCCGCACCCGCCGGCGCCGCCGAACCGCCCCCTGACCTCTGACCCCGGACCTCAGCCACTCACCAACCCGCGCCCGGACACCAAAGCCACGCCTGGCCACGCCTGGCGACCAAGGGTCGAGCCGGCTTGCTGAGTGCCGGCGGTCCGCTCCCGGCCGGGCTGAGGCGGACCGCCAGGCCATCACAAGGGCGCGGCAGCGGTCAGGACGCGCGGGGCGCAGCGCGAGGCAGGCAGTTGTGATGGCGTGGCGGTCCGGGTCGCCTCAGTCGGCGCCGACCAGGCGGAGCCCTACGACGCCCGTCACGATGAGGGCGATGCAGGCCAGACGAGCCGGGGTGATCGGTTCGTCGAACAAGACGATGCCCAGGGTGACGACGCCGACCGAGCCGAGGCCGGTCCACACCGCGTACGCCGTACCGACCGGGAGGCGGTCCAGGGTCCTGGCCAGCAGGACGACCGAGATCACGCCGAACACCAGCACGCCGGCGGTCGGCCAGAGCCGGCTGAATCCGTCGCTCGGTTTCAGGCTGAGCGCGAACGCGATCTCGAAGGCGGCCGCGGCGAGGAGAATGAGCCACGCCATCAGGCCGCCAGCGCTCCTCGCAGCTGCCGGTGCGTGACCGTAGCGACCCGGGCGCCGAGAGCCGCCGCGGTCCGCAGATCGGTCTCCGGCGGCGCCTTCTCGGCCGACAGGTCGCCGTCGGACTGCGCCATCGCGCCGAGCCAGCTGCCGAGGCGGTTCAGATCCTCGATGCTCGCGGTCGACGCCGCCCAGCCCGGGTAGATGTCCAGGCCGACCCAGATCATCCCGTGCTGCGCGGCGAACACGGCCAGGTCGACCAGGCTGTTCAGCTTGTCGCCGGACATCGCCTTGGAGTTGGTGAACCCGGCGGCGATCTTGTCCCGCCACGCGAGGTCGTCGGCCCAGACCTTCACGCTCTCCTCGACGAACGCCTTGAACACCGCGCTCGGGCTGCCCATGTACGTCGGGGTGCCGAAGATGATCGCGTCCGCGGCGGCCAGCCGGGTCCAGAGGTCGTCGGTCAGCTCGTCGAGCGGGACCAGGTCGGTCACGGTGCCCGGCACCGACGCGGCGCCGGCGGCGACCGCCTCGGCCTGCTTCTCGGTGTGGCCGTACCCGGAGTGATAGGCGATCGCGATCCGGGCGGGGGTGTGGCTCATGCTTCCTCCAGAGTCTTTAGCGGACTACAGTCCGTCTTATGAACGACAGTACCGGACCACGGTCCGCTTTACAACGGAGTCTGCCGGTCGTGGGGGAGCCGCGCCCGGAACGCGCGGACGCCCGCCGCAACCGGCTCCGGGTGCTGGAGGCGGCCGACCGGCTGTTCACCGAGCAGGGCGTGAAGAACGTGTCGCTCGATGCGATCGCGGCGGCGGCCGGTGTCGGCAAGGGGACGGTGTTCCGCCGTTTCGGCGACCGGGCCGGACTCGCGGTCGCGCTGCTCGACGAACGCGAGCAGGAACTGCAGGCGAAGGTCCTGAGCGGCCCGCCGCCGCTCGGTCCCGACGCACCGCCGATCGTCCGGGTGATCGCGTTCCTCGACGCCTACCTGGACCTGCTCGACCGTCACGTCGAGCTCTTCGTCGACAGCGAGAACGCCTCGGACGGCGCCCGCTACCGGATCGGCTCGTACCACCTCTGGCACCGCCACCTGGCGCTACTGATCGAGCAGGCCCGCCCGGAGCTGGACGCCGGCTACACCGCCCACCTCGTCCTGGCCCCGCTGGCCGCCGACCTGCACAACGCCCTGCGCGAACAGGGCTTCGAGCTGGACCGGATGAAGGCAGGCCTCCGGGCGGCGATCACGAACCTGCTGGGACCTGTCAGCGGTGCCGAGGAGGCTTGAACCTGCCCTTGATCGTCACGATGTCCGTGGCGCTCCGGGTCAGGTTCTCCGCCCAGCCGAGTGCGTCCTTCAGCGTCGGCCGGCGGTCCAGGTAGGCCTTGTCGAACGACCAGTACAGCTTGCGCTCCTGGAGCGGCTCTTCGGCGAGTTCGGCGACCGCCAGCGACGCGGGGATCGCCTGGTGGGACAGAAACTCGTCCCACTGTGGGCGGAGCATCCTCAGGTACCGCAAGCCGGTCAGTTGTCCGAGGCAGGAGATGTCCGCCAGGGGCGCATCGGTCAGCTCGAGCGCCTACAGGTGGGGGCAGAACGTGAGCGGCCGCAGATCGACCGGCTTCGCGCTGTGCAGGACAACCCGGCTCACCGTCGGATGACCCTGCAGGCCAGACAGGTCGATGGTGTCGGTGCCGAGGTCCACCACCTCGACCGGTGCCTCGAGCAACGGTGACAGGTCGAGGCCGGCGCAGTTGCTCACCGAGAACTTTCGCAGTACCGGCGCGCCGCGTACCGGTCCGAGATCGATCCAGGGTGCGTTGTGCACGGTCAGTTCGCGAGTCTCCGGGCGCATCCCGCGAACCGGGGCCGCGTCCCGGCCGGTGACCTTGAGCGTGCAGGTCTCGTCGTACCCGCGCTTGTGGTGATGCACGTCGCCGGCATTGATCCAGAGTCCTTCGTCGTCCTCGTCACGTTTGACGCGATCGGAGGCCAAGGCATCCACATGCCTGCGAAGTAGTTCGGTCACCGACTCGGCGACGTAGATCGGGCCCTCGTCCTGGTGGCGCCCGATGAGGATCACCTGACCGGGCCGCCCGCGCGGACCAGGCGCCATGTCGACGGCGAGATAGTCGCCGAAGGTGTCGGTGGCGAACGGGATCCAGGCCGGATGGTCCTTCACCCGCCGGATCGTCGCCGGCGGACCGAACTCGTCGACGTACGAGCAGTAGACATAGCGCCGCCACCCGCGCGTGACCCACCAGCGTTCCTCGGGACCGCAGAACTCTGCCAGCATCTCCAGGCCGAACCAGCCAAAGCCGTGGAGCAGTCCGCGTCCGCCGTCACCATCCACGACTGCGTACAGAGCGCTGAGATCCTGGGGCAACGCGACGCCCAGGTCCTCCGCGAGTTCTTGGCGCTCCCAGTGTGGGAGCGGAGGCGGCAGTTCCACCGGCGACTCGAGGAGTTCCCCGAGCCGCCGCTGAAACTCACCGAGCAGTGCGACCGCCTCGTCCGGATCGCCCGCCTCGGTCGCGTCCGAGCCGGCTTGCAACGCAGCTGGCTCGGGCGGCTCGGACGCCTTGTCGAGCAGGTAGCGGAATCCCCTGTCTTCCGCTCGGTCGAGCCGCTCACTCAGGACGGCTCGGTACCGGCCGCGGGACTCCAGTTCCAGATCGATCGTGAGGTGCTCTACCGCCTCCATCGCCGTGTGTACGGCGTTCAGGCCCGAGTGCACGTCGATGTCCTTCGAGCCGTACAGCCCCTTCGGCTCGAAGGAGAAACCGCGGTGACCCGTGCCGCCTTGGCCGACTGCGTATCCGTGCAGTTCCGCGCGCTTCCAGCCTCGAGGAGCGGCCTGGGCGATCTCCTCGGCCAGCGCGGTGAGGACGGCCCGGACGGCACCTTCACGATCCCTGTGCATGGTCTGCTCAGCTGCGGTTGCTCAGCAGGGTCAGAGCCAGCTTGTGCTGTTCCTCCGACGGCGGCCGCACCCAGGTGTATCCCGACAGGTCCTCGTCCAGCATCCGCGCCATCACGACGGACAGCACATCTCTTGGCTCTGCGTACTGCATCTGCGGCCGCTGCTCGTGGTAGCGCTTGACGACGCGTTCGAAGCAGAAGATCACAGTGTTGATGTACTTGCTCTTCTCGGCCTCGGCCTGGTCGAAGGCAGCCACGTACTCGGGGTTCTCCGGCGTCATGACCTCTTTCCAGACGTCGATTCTGTTGCGGAGTTCCCTGTTCTCGCCGGAGACGGCGTGTGCGTCTTCGTACATCTGTTCCACGTGGCGGGGATTCTTGGCCAGGACGCCCATGGTGAGGAAGCCGTTGTCCTCGTCGGAGTAGCCGCCGGCGAACTCGTGGTCGACGCCGCCGGCAGCGGTCGCGGACAGAATCTCGCCGGCGAAGGCGTACTTGTCCATCCCGTCGACTTCTTCGACGCCCTCGCCCATCCACTCGTCGTCGTAGTAGAGAACGCCGTCGACCTCGCCCTCGGCGGCCCGCATGATCAGGTCGTGTACGGCGCGGGCCGGGTCCTGCAGTGCGGCCGGTCCCATCGCGGCGAACTGCTCGGTCAGCGAGAACAGCGAGATGAGCATCATCGGGCGGCGAACCTTCAAGATGCCCTCGGACCGCATCGGGTAGCACCCGCGGTCGTTGTCATAGGCCTCCAGGCCGGCCATGAACGCCTTTTCCTGCTCGGGCGTCAAAGTCAGCTCCCACGCCCACTTCTGCTCGGCGTGGAAAGCGTAGAAGTCCTCGCCCTTGAGGGGATCGCGGATCTTCAGGAACCACACGACGAACCCGGCGACCCCGAGAACGAGTACGCCGATGACGATGAGAGCGATCATTACTGGTGAGACCTCCGAAGTAGACCAATCGAGCACAGCCATCGCCCCCGCTCGGGCTGACGAAAGCGCTTACCGTAATGGCTGGCCGGGTCATCGCCCCATGAACGAACTACGGGCCCGCCGGCATCGTGAGCCTGATCTCGGGCAGGTTGTCCAGAGACGAGTAGGTCCGCGCAACCGTTTGGGTGAAGCCGTAGCGCAGGTAGAACCGCCGTGCCCGGGTGTTTGCCTCGAGCACCCATAGCCACACCGCCGTGCAGCCGGCGCTGCGGAGATCGTTGACCGCGGCATCCATCAGCCCGCGCCCGGCGCCCGTGCCCCAGTGCTCCGGGTGGACGAACAGCGCGTAGAGCTCGCCCGTGTGGGCCGGCGCGCCGGGATCGCGCTCAGGGCCGACCCCCGCGTAGCCGACGATGCGGTCCGCGATCGAGGCGACGTACAGACGGGATCGTCCGGCCGCGATGCTGTCGGCCCAGGAAGTCGCGATCGCGGCGGGGTCCATCGCGTCCAGGAAGTCTTGCGGCACGAGGCCGGTGAAGGCGCCGCGCCAGCTGGCGACGCGGGCTTCGGCGGCACCGGGGAGGTCCGCGGGGAGTGCGGCCCGGATGTTGATGCTCAGTTGGGTTTTTCTTCGTGGGCGGCTTGGGCCTTGGCCAGGCGTTCACGGGCGCCGTCCAGCCAGTGCTGGCAGGTCGCTGCGAGTTCTTCGCCGCGTTCCCACAGGGCGAGGGACTCTTCGAGCGTGGTGCCGCCCGCTTCGAGCTTGCGGACCACCTCGACCAGTTCCTCCCGGGCCTGCTCGTAGGAAATCTCGGGACGGTCGGCGCTCACGTGTTCTCCTCGGACTTGACTTCGACTGCGAATCGGCCGTCGGTGACCCGCGCCTGCAACAGATCGCCCGCCGCCACCTGCGTGACTTCCCGTACGGCGGTCCCGTCGGCGAGCTGGAGCACCGAGTACCCACGCTCCAGCGTTGCCTTCGGGGACAACGCCCGTACGCTCGCGAGCCGGTGAGTGATGTCGTCACTGGCCCGATCCAGCCGGTGCGTCAGGGTCCGCCGGTTCCGCTCGATCAGCGCCGCGATCTCGTCGGACCGCCGCTGCAGGTCTGTCACGGGAGCGGCCAGCGACGGGCGGCTCCGGATCGCCGCGAGTGCATGTGTCTCCCGGTCCAGCCAGCTGGTGATCGCCCGCAGGCCGCGCTCGCGCAGCTGCCGGACGCCGTCGAGCTCCTCGCGGACGTCGGGCACGATCCGCTTCGCCGCGTCAGTCGGCGTCGAGGCACGCAGGTCGGCGACCAGGTCGAGCAGCGGCGAGTCCGGCTCGTGGCCGATCGCGCTCACGATCGGTGTCTTCGCCTGGGAGACGGCCCGGATCAGCCCTTCGTCCGAGAACGGCAGCAGATCCTCCAGCGACCCGCCGCCGCGCGCGATCACGATCACCTCGACCGAGTCGTCCCCGTCGAGCTTGCGCAGCGCTGTCATCACCTCACCGGCCGCCGCGGGCCCCTGCACCGACGCGTACTCGATCCGGAACGCGACCGCCGGCCAGCGCCGCTTCGCGTTCTCGAGGACGTCGCGCTCGGCGGCGGAATCGCGGCCGCAGATCAGGCCGATCGTATGCGGCAGGAACGGCAGCTTCTTCTTCCGGTACGCCGCGAACAGGCCCTCGGCGGCCAGGAGTTGTTTGAGCCGCTCGATCCGGGCCAGCAGTTCACCGATGCCGACGTGGCGGATCTCGTTGACCGCCAGCGCGAGCGTGCCGCGGCGGGCGAAGAAGTTCGGCTTGGCGTTCACCACCACGCGGGACCCGTCGGTCACCGGTGGGTCGACCGCCTCGAACACCCGCCGGTTGCAGGTGAACCGCAACGAGATGTCAGCGTCGGTGTCGCGCAGGGTGCCGAACACCGTCGTCGTACCGCGCCCGATCGACACGTCGGTCAGCTGGCCCTCGACCCACACCGCACCGAGCTGGTTGATCCAGCTGGCGATCCCGTTCGCAATCGTGCGAACGGCCGCAGGCGCATCCGGTGAGGTCTCCAAAGCCACCCCCAGACCCTACGACCCCGCGCCGACAAACCCCGCGCGGCGCACGCAGATCACTTAGCGTTGCCTGATGCGCCCGTTGCTGCTGCTCGACTTCGACGGCCCGCTGAACCCGTACCGGGCCCAGCAGATCCCGCCCGGCTACCGGCGGCACGAGATCGTCGAGGGCGACAAGACGTGGGTCGTGCTGCTCAATCCGCAGCACGGAGTCGAGCTGAACGCGCTTGCCGGGACCTTCGACCTGGTCTGGGCCACCAGCTGGGAACACGGCGCCAACCGCCTGCTCTCACCCCTGCTGGGCCTGCCGAACGACCTCCCCACCATCCTCTGGCCGGACCGTACGCCGGTACGCCGGGGATCCTGGAAGACGCCGTACGTCGCGCAGTGGGCGGGGGATCGTCCGTTCGTGTGGGTGGACGACGGAGTGGACGAGGACGACGTGCGGTTCTTCGTCCAGGACCACCAGTTGGTCCATCCGGTGGATGCACGGACCGGTCTGACGACCGAGGACTTCGCGGCCGTCCGGGCGTGGGCGGACGGAAAATCCTTTGCGGGCAAGGCGAATCGCCCGCATCCTTGAGGTACAGGAAACACCTCCCACGGGGGAGCCGTCCGGACAGGGCGGACGGCTCCTCGACGCCTCTTCGTGACACTGTTCACACAATTCCGGTGTGTTCCGGTGGTGGTGAGGGCGGCCCGTACCATGGGGTCCGTGACTGTCCAGCCTGAGAACACTCCCCCGACGACCGCGGTGCGGACCAAGCGGGTGCTGCTCGCTGCGCCCCGCGGGTACTGCGCCGGCGTGGACCGGGCGGTTGTCGCGGTCGAGAAGGCGCTCGACCTGTACGGGCCGCCGGTCTACGTGCGCAAGGAGATCGTGCACAACAAGCACGTCGTGCAGACCCTGCAGGCGCGCGGCGCGATCTTCGTCGACGAGACCGACGAGGTGCCCGAGGGCGAGACGGTGATCTTCTCCGCCCACGGCGTCGCCCCGGTCGTGCACCAGGAAGCGGCGGCGCGGCAACTGAAGACGATCGATGCCACCTGCCCGCTGGTGACCAAGGTGCACCACGAGGCGAAGCGGTTCGCCGCCACCGACTACGACATCCTGCTGATCGGCCACGAGGGCCACGAGGAGGTCATCGGCACCAGCGGTGAGGCGCCGGAGCACGTCCACCTCGTCGACGGCCCCGGCGACGTACCGAACGTGACCGTCCGCGACCCCGAGAAGGTGGTCTGGCTGTCCCAGACGACGCTGTCGGTGGACGAGACGATGGAGACGGTCCGCCGGTTGCGCGAGCGGTTCCCGAAACTGCAGGACCCGCCGAGCGACGACATCTGCTATGCGACCCAGAACCGCCAGGCGGCAGTGAAGAAGCTCGCCCCCGAGGCGGACCTGATGATCGTGGTCGGCTCCCGCAACTCCTCGAACTCGGTGCGCCTGGTCGAGGTCGCGGTCGAGCACGGCGCCAAGGCCGGCTACCTGGTCGACTTCGCCGCCGAGATCGACGAGGCCTGGCTGGAGGGCGTCGACTCGGTCGGCGTCAGCAGCGGCGCGAGCGTGCCGGAGGTGCTGGTCCGCGACGTGCTGACGTACCTGGCGCAGCGCGGGTTCGACGAGGTGGAGACCGTCGTGGCGGCCGAGGAGTCGCTGCTGT
>Ga0164241_10006369_pt1 | contig 10799 bp, 11 predicted proteins | sample OricomyardsoilBY_FD_108780 | JGI IMG/M metagenome (GOLD analysis project Ga0164241, IMG submission 108780) | Backyard soil microbial communities from Emeryville, California, USA - Original compost - Back yard soil (BY) | ecosystem: Environmental > Terrestrial > Soil > Unclassified | place: USA... | reverse complement strand
TTTCATTAAAAATCATCGGAGTGTGTTTTGAAAACCTCGCCAGTCTTAATGCGCAGTATTTTATTTCTGGCTATACCCGTCGCCTTGCAAATGTTGATGCAATCCATGTTGGGCATGGCCGATGTCTTAATGGTCGGGCATCTGGGTACGGCGGCAGTGGCGGCAGTGGGTCTGGCTGCAAAAATTCATTTTTTGATGCTGGTGTTGATGAGTGGTTTAGCCACAGGCGCCAGTATATTGATCGCACAATATGCTGGCGCAAAAGATACGCGAAGTTGTCAGAAAACATTTTCCGTAACCATGTTGGTAGGCAGTGCAACTATATTGCCTTTTTTTATCGCCTTTGCTTTTTTTTCATCTATTTGGGTTGACTGGATAAATCCCGATAAAGAAGTGGTGATGCTCGCAGCCACCTATTTAATGATTACTGCTCCAGTATTGTTATTAACGCAATGGATAGTAATTTACGAGGCATCTTTACGCGCAATGGGCCATACCACTATGCCTTTGGTTGCGGGCATATTTGCGGCAGTTATCAATATCATTATGAATTATGCCTTGATCAACGGTCATTGGGGATTTCCTGCATTAGGCGTCGCTGGCGCCGCTTGGGCAACCTTAATTTCCCGTTGTTTGCAAGCCGTGTTAATGGTGAGTTGGGTTTATTTTTCAAAACAGATTTTTGCGTTGAATTTTTCACAATGGAAACAAGCAAAAGATAAAAAGCAGATTCGTCGTTACATTCAATTCGCATCACCTTTGGTTGCCAATTATGCAATCTGGGCGGTAGGTAATTCTGTCTACCATTTAATGACGGGATTTTCCGGTACTCAAGCACTCGCCGTTATGGGCGTTATCGTTCCCGTGGAAAGTGCTTTCTTTGCTTTGTTTGTGGGTTTTGCCAATGCATCGGCGGTATTAATCGGCCGCGAACTCGGCGCCGGTAATATGCAAGCTGCCTGGGATCTTCGATTATTTTTTGAAAAATTAACCTATACATTACTGGTTATTTTTTGTGTGTCTTTATGGTTTTTGCGGCCCCGGGTTGTCGGATTATTTGATCAATTGGATGCCGAATCAAAACACTTATTAATGCAAACCTTGAGTTTTTTCTGTGTATTTGTGTTTTTAAAAGTGTCGAATCTCATTCGCATTGTAGGTGTTTTACGCGCGGGTGGAGACAACAAATTTACCTTGATTACCGACACAATCGTCATGTGGGGCTTCGGCATCCCCATTTTTATTTTTTCTATATTTGTTCTGCACCTATCATTTATCTATCTCTATTTACTCATGTATTTGGAAGATGCATTAAAATTCATTCCGGTGCTGAAACGCGTGATCAGTCGTAAATGGATGAATAATTTGACGCATGAAAATTCTTGATTAGTACCCATTAAAAACAAAGGCCCTGAATTTTCAGAGCCTTTGATGTTGTTAAGCATGATGTTTGTTGTTAGAAACTTTTATGCGCCTGAACATTCATCCGCAATAATTTTTTCCATGGTTTCAACCTGCGCCTGCATTTCTTCTGGCGTCATAAAGCGTTGTTCGCCATTGGTATCGGTGGTTTTCACGCGTGGGTTAGTGGTGAGCGCTTGCAGATTTTTTCTGGCCAATTCGCAACGTTCTTCAGTGGGTTCGGTGTTGGTCGCGGCTTTGGCTTTTGTTGTTTCCTCTTTTTTGGCTTCAGCATACTCAACAGGATCACTATGTCCGGTGCGGGCATTCAGTTGTCGTGAAGGGGTATCTTTGGGTGGAGTCTCACCGTAGTGGGTGACTCCTTTGGCATCAACCCAGGAATAAATTTTGTCGGCAAAAACCAATGGGCTGGCAATGAAACCAGTGAATGCGATACCGAGTAAAAGCTTTTTCATAGAGTCGTCCAACTAAATAATGATGTGCAGTACTATTAAATTAAATGTGCAGTAACTATAGCCTTAAAAATCCAGTCATGGAAACACGCACAGAGAACAAGATTTTTCTGATTGGCGGGTAGTTATCAAAACTATAGTTTTTTAAATGGTGAATGTCAGTTTTCTTTGTGATGGTATTGTGTTGCAGCTCGCAAATTAAGCAAATCCTTGACTTTATAGCATGAATAGCGACAATTGCCTTTCCTCTGGATGGTAGCAGGCGCCCAACTCGGGTTTTCCTGTTTTATCGCTAAGTCACCCTCTTGGCATTCCGTCCCTGGATCACATCCTTACCGGGATATTGATCCTGAAATTGGTTGCATACCTGCACCTTTTTCGCTGATCCAAGCTAAGCCTTGCCGGGTTTTGTCTTGTGGATCAATCAACGCGGCGTATCAGCAGATACAACGCATCAATACCAACATCGCCATTATTTTCTTACGGGCGATTAATTCCTAAAAGGGGAATGATTGTGGAAATGCTCTCAGGCGGAGATATGCTCATCCGTGCACTGAAAGACGAAGGCGTTGAATACGTATTCGGCTATCCAGGTGGCGCGGCACTGCATATTTACGATGCCATCTTTCGTCAAAAAGACGTTAAACATATTCTTGTTCGCCACGAACAGGCGGCGACTCATGCTGCTGATGGTTATGCCCGTGCAACAGGTAAAGTCGGTACTGTCCTGGTGACCTCAGGTCCTGGTGCAACCAATGCGATTACCGGTATTGCCACGGCGTATATGGATTCCATCCCCATGGTGGTGATTTCTGGCCAGGTAATGAGCCACTTGATTGGCGAGGATGCCTTTCAGGAAACTGACATGATCGGCATTTCACGCCCGGTTGTGAAACACAGCTTTCTAATCAAACACCCCAGTGAAATTCCTGAAGTGGTGAAAAAAGCCTATTACATTGCAGCGACCGGCCGCCCTGGTCCGGTTGTGATTGATGTACCAAAAGATATGACGCATCCCGCGAATCTTTTTGCGTATGAATATCCGGAAAAAGTGAAGTTGCGTTCGTACACACCTGCTACTCGCGGTCACGCCGGTCAAATTAAAAAAGCGGTGCAATTATTGTTAGCAGCTAAACGCCCGGTGATTTACGCCGGCGGCGGTGTTGTGCAAGGTAATGCATCAGGTTTATTGCGTGATTTGGTCAACATGTTGAACCTGCCTTGTACGAATACCTTGATGGGTTTGGGTGCCTACCCTGGCACTGATCAGCGTTTTATTGGCATGTTAGGTATGCATGGTACTTATGAAGCAAATATGGCGATGCATCACAGCGACGTGATTCTTGCTGTGGGCGCGCGTTGTGATGATCGCGTAACCAATGCCATCAGTAAATTTTGTCCGAATGCAAAAATTATTCACATTGATATTGATCCTGCATCCATTTCAAAAACGGTTGTTGCGGATGTACCGATTGTGGGCTCAGTTGAAAGTGTTTTAACTGACATGATTGCACTGATTAAAGAATCCACCGAAAAACCGGATGCAGAAGCCAACGCAACCTGGTGGAAACAAATTAATGAATGGCGTGAACGTCACGGTATTTATCACCAGACACGTTATGACACGACTAGCAATTTGATCAAACCACAAGATGTTATTAAAGCCGTTTGGGAAGTCACCAAAGGCGATGCCTATGTCACATCAGATGTTGGACAGCATCAAATGTTTGCGGCGCAATATTATTTATTTGATAAACCGCGTCGCTGGATCAACTCCGGTGGCCTTGGCACTATGGGCTTTGGTTTGCCCGCCGCAATGGGTGTGCAATTTGCAGATCGCAATGCAACCGTGGTTTGTGTGACTGGCGAAGGTTCAATCCAGATGTGTATCCAGGAATTATCCTGCTGCACGCAATACCATTTGCCGGTAAAAATTATTTGTTTAAACAACCAGGCACTCGGCATGGTTCGCCAATGGCAAGACATGCAATACGCCGGTCGTTATGCAGAAAGTTTGTATGAAGATTCCTTGCCGGATTTTGTAAAACTCGCTGAAGCTTACGGTCACGTTGGTATGCGTGTTACCAAAAAAGAAGATCTCAAAGCAAAACTCGCTGAATGTTTTGCTTTGAAAGATCGTTTGGTATTTATGGATATTATGGTGGATCAGTCCGAACACGTTTATCCCATGCAAATTGCCCAGCAATCCATGCGCGATATGTTCGTGAGCAAAACGGAGCGCGTATAACATGAGACGAATAATTTCTGTTTTAGTTGAAAACGCGCCCGGTGCTTTGTCACGTGTTGTCGGATTATTTTCACAGCGCGGTTACAACATTGAAAGTTTGACGGTTGCACCAACGGAAGATCAAACCCTATCGCGTTTAACGCTGACCACTTTAGGCGATGATCACAAAATCGAACAAATCACCAAGCATCTGAATAAATTAATTGATGTCGTGAAGTTGGTCGATTTAACCGAAGGCGCGCACATCGAACGCGAATTAATGTTGATCAAGGTAAAAGCTTCCGGTGCACAACGCGCTGAAGTGAAACGTTGCGTCGATATTTTTCGCGGACAAATTGTCGACGTCACCAGCACGCTCTACACCATTCAGATTACCGGCGCGAGCGATAAGCTTGATGCATTTTTAGAAGCCGTTGGTGATGCATCAATTATCGAAGTTGTACGCACGGGGGTGTGTGGTATTTCGCGTGGCGAGAAAGTATTGAGTTTGTGAGCTTGAAATTGTGGTAAAGAGATTGTGTTAGATGAAGAGCCGAATCATTAAGTGATTCGGCTTTTTTGTCTGACATATTTTATTATTCACCGATATTAAAACCACACGTTTTATTGAAGAGTGTGAAAATTATGCAAGACTCACTATTTGGTGAATCTGATAGATCAAAACCAATTAAAAAATCCAGCAAGGTAATTGGGCCGGCAGTGTCTGATCAGGAATTAATTACTCTGGCGCAGACGCTTCAATCACATTTACGATTAGGCACTTCGTCCTGGAATTATCCTGGTTGGACTGGAACGGTATGGGATGGTGAGTATCCGGAAAATAATTTATCACGTTATGGATTGAGCGCTTACGCCAAGCATCCTTTGTTTAATACGGTGAGTATTGATCGTGGTTTTTATCGACCTATGACTGTTGCTCAATTTGCAGATTATGCAGCACAAGTTGATCAGGATTTTCGTTTTGTGGTTAAGGCACCGAGTTTGATAACCGATGCATTGATTCGCGATGAAGATGGACGTGGCATGCGGACTAACGCAAATTTCTTAAATGCAGTAGAAGCAGTTAAATTATTCGTTGAGCCTGCATTGAAAGGATTGGGTAACAAATTAGGTGCATTGGTTTTTCAAATTAGTCCACTGCCTAATCAACTGCTTACGCGAATGCCGGAAGTAATCAATCAGCTGCATCAAATGTTGAGTGCAATTCCCGATTTCAAACAAAGAGCACCAGACGGCGTTGTCGCGGTGGAAGTGCGTGATCCGCAATGGCTTACACCACAATTTGTTCAGGTGTTGCGTGACACTAAATCAACTTATTGCATGGGATTACATGCAAAAATGCCGTCGATCAATGAACAGCTTCCAATTCTTCGTGCGCTTTGGCCGGGTCCATTGGTGTGTCGATGGAATCTTAATCCTCTGCACGGTGCTTATGGCTATGAAGACGCGCAACAAGCCTATTCACCTTACGACAAAATGATTGATCCCGATTTGGAAACACGGGCAACTCTGGCAAAAGTGATTTCGGGTACAGCAAATGCCGGGCAAAATGTTTATGTTACCTTGAGCAACAAAGCTGAAGGTTCCGCACCGCTCTCTGTTATTGAGTTGGCTAAGGCAATAAAAAGTTTTCCATAAGGTTTTTACAAAAACTTATGGAAAATTATACCAAGAGCTTTTTCGTCATGCCCAAGGATATCCAGAGCCTTTGCGGTTTTAAGTTATTGGATACCTTCGGGTATGACGATGATCAGATAAAAACTTTCACTTAGTGCAAAGATTTTTATGTAATCCTCAAAATAATTGCTCAAGCTTGTTAATTAATTAAAGCGAATCTTAACTATGCCAGTTAATGAAATTAATTTTTCTTCACCCTCTCACCAGGTTGCCCGTGAATTAATTGGTGCAATCTTTACTGTTGATGGAGTCGGTGGTGTGATTGTTGAAACGGAAGCTTACGACCAGTCTGAACCCGCATCACATACTTTTTCGGGCCCCAGTGTGCGCAACGCTGCTATGTTTGGTCCACCGGGTTGTGCTTATGTTTATCGTTCTTACGGAATTCATTGGTGTTTGAATTTTGTGTGCGAAGCAGAGGGGCACGGTGCGGGTGTTTTGATTCGGGCAATTGAGCCAACACATGGATTGGAGATTATGCGGGAGCGCCGCGGTGTTGAAGATGAGCGTTTACTTTGCTCTGGCCCCGGACGTGTAGGGCAAGCGCTGGGAATTGTGCATGCTTTTAATGGACATTCACTTGCAAAAAAACCTTTCAAGTTGTCGCCCGCAATTGGCTCCGTAAATGTCCTTCATGGCCCACGTATTGGTATATCAAAAGCCATGGATTTGCCATGGCGATTTGGGCTTGCTGGTTCGCGTTATTTAAGCAAACCTTTTCGGTAAACTATTTCTCGAGATCTCATCATTCCGTAGGAGAAGTTATGTTCGGGTTATTGTGCGAATAAATAGATCAATTTAAGGAATTGATGCCATGCGTGATTTTATTCTAAATGCCAGTGCCATCGAGATAATGCTATCAGGCCTCGCATTTTTCTTTTGCATGTATTTTATTTTTTGTTTAATCAATATCGGATTGTCTTCAGTAATATTTCCTGCTTTTAAAAAAGGAAATATTCTGGACGTTCGTCCGGTCAATAAACATCAACTGCGACGAGAGATTGGACTATCGTTAATCACCGTTATGATTTTTGGTTTGGGGGTGATTTTCCCTTGGGGATTGTTGCAGTTAGGTTGGGCGAATCTCGCGTTGAATCCATCATTGTTGCAAATCTCACTTGAAATAGTGATTCTGTTTTTTTGGAATGAATTGCATTTTTATATTAATCACCGTTTATTGCATACACCGTGGTTACATCGCTTCCATAAAGCTCATCATCAATCTATGACAACAACTCCATGGACAACTTACAGTTTTCATCCGGTTGAATCACTGATGTTGGGCAGCGTGTTAATCCTGCCGATGCTGGTACATGATTTCAGTGTTGAAGCACTTTTCTCTGTACCTGTATTCAGTTTTTTTATTAATCAAATCGGGCACGCCAATTATGATTGGTTTCCTGAATCGAAGTTTTTTCTTTTTCAGGGCGCACGCAGGCACCAGCAGCATCATGAAAAGATCCATGGCAATTTTGGATTTGCGTTGGATTGGTTGGATCGGTGGTTAAAGACAGATTTTTGCCAAAAAATGGCCAATAGATGAAAACGATAATGCAGTTATCCAGCAAACATTATGATGGTGGTGTGTGTACAGCAATTTGTACTATTTCTAGTCAGGATATTTCTGTGCAGCTGGATCTTGAAAAGGACTCTGCAACAGGAGATGAGTTTTCTTTATTTGAAGAAAAAGTCATCAAGATGCTGGCTCGCTATGAATCAAAGCAGGAAGTGATTTTGAATCAAGCCGTGAAGGAAATTGTGAATGCCGCCTATGAACAGACAGAGCATCAGCCGTCCAAACATGATTATCTTAATTTAAAAGCTGACATGGAGCTGGAAGAGATTTATGCGTTTTCTGATGGGCTGGTGCTCACTTTTTTATCTCCTCAACATTACCCGGATTTTGATATCACCATTCAATTATCAAAACGTGCTGTGATTGAAGATGTGTGTTTGAATGAAAAAGAAAAATGATGTTATGTCGGGCTGTATGAACTTAATAACTGTTCCCAAAATGCACTCACAATCGGGCTTTTTAATCGTTTCTGCATCACACAAATTCCCATCGCATAGGGACCAAGATCAGGTTGATGAATAAAATTTTCAACTTGATCTTTCAAAGGGCTGTTGTCCAAAACAATTTTGGGTAATACGCCGACACCAAATCCCAGACTCACCATGCTTACGATTGCTTCATTGCCTTTTACTTCAGCGTAAATATTTGGTTTTATCTGTTGCGATGCAAACCATGCATCCAATCTTTCCCTTGCTAATCCTTCTTCAGGAATAATCACCGGAATTTTTTTCCAATCGATACCATTCCATTCTGTTTTTTGTTTGGCGCAAATAAAAATAAGCGGTGAGTCTGTGATGGGTTTAAAGCTGATGCCTGCGGGTAATTTGTCAGGTCTGGCGGCAATCGCAATATCTTCATCGCCTGCCAGTACGCGTTCAATAGATTGTGCGGGATCGCCTGTGTGTAATTTGATGGCTATGCCCGGATGCTGTTTCCGAAACTCAGTGAGTATGTCGTAGAGAAAACTGTAGCTGGCAGTGACTGAGCAGTAGATGCTGAGTTGTCCTCTGAGTTGATCGGCTTGATTCAATAAAGACTCTTGATAAATATCCCATTGATGCAAAATTTCGCGAGCAAAAATAAGAAATTGCTCGCCATCTTGCGTCAAAGTGACTGAGCGATTGTCACGTTCAAAGAGTTGAATGCCCAGGTCGTTTTCAAGCTGTTTGATGTTACGACTTAAGGCAGAGGGGCTGATGTGGCATGTGTCGGCAGCTCGTCCAAAGTGCAAGTGTTGGGTCAGGCTGCAGAAGTTTTTGAGGGTTGAAATATTCATGTCGTTGTGATTTTTGCAATAAAGTGATGCAAATATATCATTTTACGGGATGATGTCTATTTTCTACACTGTCGCCCAGTCCAAAAGGCTTTTTGTTTAACTTAATTTATTGCGGAGTCCTGCTATGCACGTTTATTACGATAAAGATTGTGATCTTTCTATTATCCAATCCAAAAAAGTAGCCATTATCGGTTATGGTTCACAAGGTCATGCTCATGCCTGTAACTTGAAAGACTCGGGAGTTGAGGTGGTTGTTGGGTTGCGCTCAGGTTCTGCTACTGTTAAAAAAGCTGAAAATCATGGTCTGAAAGTTCAGGACGTTGCCTCAGCGGTTAAATGGGCTGATGTGGTAATGATCCTGACTCCGGATGAATTCCAATCCAGACTTTATAAAGAAGAAATTGAGCCGAATATCAAAAAAGGTTCTACTTTGGCATTTGCTCACGGTTTTGCGATTCACTACAACCAAGTTGTTCCTCGTGCGGATCTTGATGTGATCATGATTGCTCCCAAAGCACCCGGTCACACAGTGCGTTCAGAATTTGTAAAAGGTGGCGGTATTCCTGATTTGATCGCGGTTTATCAAGACGCATCAGGTAAAGCAAAAGATGTAGCGCTTTCTTATGCTTCAGGCGTAGGTGGCGGACGCACTGGTATTATCGAAACTACCTTTAAAGATGAAACTGAAACTGACTTGTTCGGTGAGCAAGCTGTTCTTTGTGGTGGTGCAGTTGAACTGGTCAAAATGGGTTTCGAAACTTTGGTTGAAGCTGGCTATGAGCCAGAAATGGCTTACTTTGAATGCTTGCATGAGTTGAAGTTGATTGTGGATTTGATGTTCGAAGGCGGTATCGCCAACATGAACTACTCAATCTCCAACAATGCTGAATATGGCGAGTATGTCACTGGTCCTAAAGTTATCAACGAAGAATCTCGCAAAGCTATGCGTCAAGCGCTGAAAGATATTCAAGATGGCGAGTATGCGAAGAAATTCGTGATGGAAGGCCAAAGCAATTATGCATCCATGACGGCCTATCGTCGCAATAATGCGGCGCATGGTATCGAAGTGGTTGGTGCCAAATTGCGTGCAATGATGCCTTGGATTCAAGCGAATAAAATCGTTGATAAGTCCAAAAACTAATTCTGTTTGGTGATTCAAAAGCCCTCGCATTTGCGGGGGCTTTTGTTTTGGTCTGGGTGTAGAATGCACCTTCCTTAAAAACTGTGGCCTGAAAACGGTGAGATAAGTCATGAGTTCAGAATTGAATAATGATAAGGACGATAAAAAACTGGATGTTGAAAACGAAGGTCCTTTGCCATTTGGTGATTTCGTGGAAGAAGTGTCGGAAGGAGGTAAAAAAACACGTCACCGAGGTGTGTATCTATTGCCTAATTTGTTTACCACGGGCGCGTTGTTTTGTGCTTTTTATGCGATTGTCAGCGCAATGAATGGCAATTTTTCCCATGCGGCTTTGGCTATTTTTGCTGCCATGTTGTTGGATGGTATGGATGGTCGTGTGGCGCGTATGACCAATACCCAAAGTGCTTTTGGTGAGCAATATGACAGTCTCGCCGATATGGTGTCTTTTGGTGTGGCGCCGGCATTGGTGGTATTTACTTGGGCTTTGCACGATATGGGGCGTTGGGGTTGGGCGGCGGCGTTTATCTATATGGCTTGTGCTGCACTGCGTCTTGCGCGTTTCAATACACAGATAGGTGTGGTCGACAAAAAATATTTTATTGGGTTGGCAAGTCCTGCGGGGGCAGCTTTGGTTACTGCCATTGTTTGGGTTTGGTTTGATATTAATCCTGATGAAAACTGGAGTGTTGTGGTTGCTGTTGTCACAGCCTTGGTTGGGTTGTTGATGGTGTCCAATTTCCGTTACACCAGTTTTAAATCCGTTGATTTCCGTGGACGTGTTCCATTCGCCTTTTTGTTGATAGTAGTTTTGGTGTTTGCGCTTCTAATCCGATTCCAAGAGGTGGGAGTTCTTGCAATGGCGGTTATTTACGGTTTATCTGCTCCAGTTATTTGGCTAGTTAAGAAAATTCTTGGGCAAAAATCCGTCGACCCGGTTCAATAATTCAGCGAATTGTTTTTCGTCTGATCCAAATGAACATCTTTTTTAAAAACTAGTTGCGTCGGTT
>Ga0164241_10006368_pt1 | contig 10801 bp, 10 predicted proteins | sample OricomyardsoilBY_FD_108780 | JGI IMG/M metagenome (GOLD analysis project Ga0164241, IMG submission 108780) | Backyard soil microbial communities from Emeryville, California, USA - Original compost - Back yard soil (BY) | ecosystem: Environmental > Terrestrial > Soil > Unclassified | place: USA... | reverse complement strand
TCGCGACCGGATCGCGATCGTCTGGACACCGAGCCACAACGGCTCGGTGTCCAGACGCGCTCCCGCTCGGCGCCGACCAGCCACCATCGCCCTCGGGCTCAACTCCGCGACTTTCGTCGACCCGCACGGAGCGCGTGAAGTTCGTGCGCGGTTGCCCCGAAAGTCCCGGCCGAGCAAGCGCCCAGGGTTCGAGCCGGCCCGCTTGTCCCCTTCCAAGAGAGCCCCCTTCCAAGAGAGCCCACCCGCCCGGAGCCGAGTCCAGTGCCTGGAGCAGAGTGGCCCAGTGCGCTGCTGTGCTCAGGAGAAGCTGCAGCCTCGTGGCCCCGCGTTGTCAACGCTGCCGATCGAGGCTGGTCGGGAGCCGCCCCGCGATAGTAGGTTGACCGGGAAATCTGAAGGGTGTCATTAGGTTGCCGGAAGACCTCCTCGGGCGGGGGGACGAATGTCAGGCCCTGGACGACCTGTTGGCGGGCGCCATGGCCGGGCAGAGTGCTGCTTTGATCCTTCGCGGGGAAGCGGGGATCGGCAAGACGGCGCTGCTGGAGTACCTGGAAGGCGCTGCGTCGGGATGCCGAGTACTTCGCGTCGGGGGCGTCGAGTCCGAGATGGAGCTCGCGTTCGCCGGCCTTCACCAACTGTGTCGGCCGCTCTTGGACAAGGTCGACGCTCTGCCTGCGCCCCAGGAGGAGGCTCTCGGCACCGCCTTCGGACTGCGTGGCGGAAGCCCCCCTGACCGTCTCTTGATCGGGCTGGCCGTGCTCTCCTTGCTGTCCGAGGCTGCCACCGAGATGCCTCTGGTGTGCCTGATCGACGACGCCCAGTGGCTCGACCAAGCCTCACTCCAGAGCCTCACCTTCGTAGCGCGCCGCTTGGCCGCCGAATCCGTCGTCATGGTCTTCGCAGCCCGGCTGGGTGAGGACGAACGGGCCTGGGCGGGCGTGTCCCAGCTGATGGTGGGCGGTCTGACCAAATCTGACGCGGTGGCGCTTCTCGACTCGGCTTTCCCCAGTCCGTTGGACCGCCGGGTGCGTAATCGAATTCTGGCGGAGACGCGAGGCAACCCCCTGGCTCTGCTGGAGCTTCCCCGGATGCATTCTGCGACCGAACTGGCATTCGGGCCGGAGATGGTGGGTGGCACCACCCTGGCCAGCCGCATCGAGGAGGGCTTCCGTCGTCAGCTGGAGCCCTTGCCGAAGGAGACTCGGCGCCTGGTCCTGGCCGCGGCCGCCGAGCCGCTGGGTGACGTGGCGCTCCTGGCGCGTGCTGCGAAGGAGCTGGGGATCGGGATGGACGCCGTCATTCCAGCCGAGGCGGCGGGGTTGATCGAGCTGCGCCACACGGTCCGGTTCCGACACCCGCTCGTCCGATCAGTGGCGTACTGGTCAGAGCCCCTGCCGGAGCGGCAGTCGGCGCACCGTGCGCTCGCGGACGCCACGGATCGAGAGCACGACCCGGAACGCCGCGCGTGGCACCGTGCGCACGCTGCGGCCGGCCCTGACGAGGAGGTAGCCGCCGAGCTCGAGCAGTGTGCAGACCGCGCGCAAAGCCAAGGCGGACTGGCTGCGGCAGCCGCGTTCCTGGACCGTGCGGCCGGGCTGACCCCGGATGCCGGGGTGCGTGCCCGCCGCCAGCTGGGCGCGGCGCGAGCCATGCTGCATGCGGGGGCCTTCGATGCCGCATCGAACCTCGTGGCCGTTGCGGAACGAGGGCCCCTCACGGCACTCGAACGGGCCCGCGTCGACCTGCTTCGCGCTCGGATCGCCTTCGCCTCGAACCGGGGCAACGAAGCCCTGCCGCTGCTCTTGGCCGCCGCCCAAAGGCTGGAGGCTCTGGATGTCGAGCTCGCCCTCGACAGCTATGTGGACGCTCTCACCGCTGCCGTGTTCGCCGGCCGACTGGCATCCGGCACCAGCGCTGTGGAGGTGGCGCAAGCCGCGAAGAAGGTGGCGTTGCCCGCCCATCCAAGACCAGGCGACATTCTGGTGCACGGCGTGGCTGTGCTCAACGCAGACGGTTACGCGGCCGCGATACCTCTGCTGAAACGAGCGGTGCAGGCGTTCGACAGCGACGACCTCTCGGTTGAGGAAGGGGTCCGGTTCCTATGGCTGGCCACCAGTGGGGCGATCTATCTCTGGGACCACCGCGCCTGGAGTCGGTTGGTTGACCGGCACCTCAAGATCGTCCGGGACGCCGGCGCGCTCAGTGCCCTCCCGCTCGCATTGGACACTCACGTCTACGCCGACCTCTTCGCGGGCGATCTTGCGGGCGCCTCGACCATGGTCGAGGAAGCGCGGGCGTTGACCGAGGTTGCGGAAGGTCAGGGAATGACGCCTTACGGGGCCATCGGTCTGGCTGCGTTTCGAGGCCGAGAAGAGTCGGCGACGCGGCTGTTCGCCGCCACCATCAGCGACGCAGTGGCTCGCGGGGAGGGCGTCGGAGTCTCCATGGTGAATTGGGCCCGTGCGGTCCTCTACAACGGTCTTGGCCGGTACTCGGACGCACTCGAGGCGGCCAGTGTCGCGGTCTTGTATCCAGCTGAAGTGGGAGGTTCGTCCTGGTCCATGGCTGAACTCATCGAGGCTGCCGTACGTGGCGGGGAGCCCGCCGCGGCATCTGATGCCTACGCACAGCTGTGCGAACAGGTTCAGGCCAGCGGCACCGACTGGGCCCTGGGGGTCGCGGCAAGGTCAGGGGCGCTCCTCAACGAGGACGGCTCCCCGGAGGAGCTCTACCAAGAAGCACTCGAACGTCTCGACCGCTCTGGCCTGAGCATGGAGCTGGCAAGGACGAGGCTGCTCTACGGCGAGTGGTTGCTTCGTTCCGGGCGCCGGACCGCCGCCCGTGAGCAGTTGCGCGCCGCCCATGAGTTCTTCGCGACGGTGGGAATGGAGGCGTTTGCCGAGCGGGCACGACTAGAGCTGGACGCCGCCGGGGAGACGTTGCGCAAGCGGATGAGCGCGGCCCACCAGGAACTCACGGCGCAGGAGCTGCACATCGCCCGCCTCGCAGCCGAGGGGCGCACCAATCCCGAGATCGGAGCCGAACTGTTCATCAGCCCGCATACGGTCGAGTGGCATCTGCGCAAGGTGTTCGCGAAGCTGGGCATCAAGTCCCGCAGACAGATTCGGACTCTGTTGGATCAGCGGGCGACAGCCTAGTGACCGGCGCAGGCAACTCTTGACGGACAGGGGGTCCTCTCATCCGGTCAGGACCGCGCCGGGGTTGATGAAAGTAGCCCACCCATCGCACGGGTGACGGTCGTCCGACCGCTGCCCGGGTGAGCAGATGCACTCGCCCCGTTGACTGCTCGAACCCGGCGCGAGCCCCCAGGACCCCCCTGATGCCAACTTGATGAAGGTCACGTCGAGGTTCAGGGAGACCCGGTCACCGAACGTCCCATCATCGGCAGGCGACGTACCAGAGCAGGACAACCCCCATGCACGTCGAGAGATCTCGGATGATGCGTGGAACTCCAGCCCACCGGCACGATCTCGCGTCACGGCCACGCACTCCACCGCCATGGGGAGAAGCCTTGTGGCCCCACGGATCGTGAGGCTGCCGATGAGCTCGAACCTCGAGCCGAGCAGCATGCTGAAACTCACCGAGCGGTAGGAGATGACGGGATGCCCGGCGGCGTCGAGCACACCCCCGCGCAGCCCGAGGTCTCGCTGCGATTCCCCCGTGGTGAGACTGCCCGCCTCGATATCGAGCTCGACCCGGCCGCTCGAGGGACGGGACGGAGACACGACCGCTCTCCCCCGGAACTCATCGAATCGGCCGTGGACCTCGGTACCGAAGGCCTGGCGTGCGACGAAGCTCAGGTGGCTGCGCACGGGGTCCACCAGGTACTCGCCGGCCAGCGGCGGAAGCTGCGTCAGGCTCATGGGCGACGTCGTCTCGTCACATCATGAAGACCACTCGTATGCCGGATATGTGACAGGTCCGAACGTCGTTGTCGTGGGTAGGGAGGTACGGCGTCCACCGTCACATCGCGCTGACCTGCTCGGTCGGTCCAGTAGGAATCGGCCGGAAGAGGTCGTGGCACTTGCAGGAGAAGGTGGAGAAGGTGGTCATGGGCCACGCCACCATGGGACAGCGCCGCGCGGACCAGTCGGCCAGAGTCGGCCGGGCTGTCCCTCGCGACGAGCGGAGATCGGCAGCCGCGCACGCGAGCCATCGCGCTCGGAGCGCCGTGATCCCCCAACAGTGCGCCACGAGCATCCCCCTGTCGCGGCAGCTGCCGTGCCCGATCTGCGCCCCCCACGAGCATCACCTCCTGCGGTGTGACATTCGGGGATGCGCGTGCGAAAACGCGCCAGTCCCAGGGGTGACCTGACTGGTAGGGGTGTCTGTCGGTAGAACGGGCGTTGAACCCGCCCGACACCGTGCCACCCGCGGAGCCTTCGAAAACATGCGGGAGGTGAACGCGGGCCACGACCATGAAGAGGCGGGCCTGCGCAGGGTCAATGATCAGCGCGAGAGCCTGCACGTCCTTCGATGCGCCGGCGCTCGTGTGCGTGCCCGGCACCTTGTTCTGGCGCGACGTACTTCGGGCTCGACCTTCGGGCCGCCAGATCGGAGACCGGCAGGAGGAACCAGTGCCGAAGTCTGCAGAGAACCTTGGCGTGCTCGATGGGACCATCGGTGCTCTCCAGCACGGCGCGCCACCGGACCTCGGCTTCGGCCCCACACTCCGGGCAGACTGTGGAATCCACGTCAACATCCTTCACGCTTGGTGAGTCGCGCGGGTCCGAACACGAACAGGTGCGAACGCCGGCTGCGTGGTACATCGACCGATCCACGAACCTGGCTCATGCCGCTTGCGCCGATGAGCAGGAGGGCGTGGTCCTGACGGTGTCGCCGCTGACGCCGCGACACGGGGAGAAGGTTCGTGCGACCGGGGCCGGCACCCGGTGCGCCCCTTCGGCCAGGAACCGCTCCAGGCGGACCAGTTCTCCATCGCGCGTTGCCGCTGTGAAGGCCGCGACGAGTCGCCTGTGCGCCATCGCGTCGACCTCCCGCCTCCGGTCGTCGGCGATGCTCGTCTGAGCCCGGCGAACGAGCTGGCGAGCGTTGGGAGCGCTCGTCCGGAGAACGGCGGCGATCTCTTGGTACGGGTACACGAAGCACTTCCGAAGGAGATACGCAGCGAGCTCGGATGGTGTCAGCCTCGCCATGAGGAAGCCCAGCATCCGTTCGACGGCGATGGCTTGTTCGGTCTGTGCCATCGGCTCGTGCGCCACCCCAGCGACGGCTGCCCGAGGCCTGTCAGTAGGTATCTCATGGCGGTACCGGGCGGTCTGGATCATGTTGATGGCGAGGTGCGTAGTCGCCGTCGTCAGCCATGCGGCTGGATTGTTCACCTCCTGCCTGTTCATTCGCTGCCAACGAAGCCAGGCATCTTGCACGACGTCCTCGGCGCCGGCGGCGTCGCCGACGACTCGGTACGCGACCCGAAGCAGGTGTGTTCGCTCGGCCATGAAGACCTCCAAGGCATCCTCCAGGTCCTCCATCGGCCGCTCGAACATGCGCTCGTCCTGTGTCCGATGAGAAGGGGTCATCGGCTGCCCCCGAAAGCCAGGCGTTTGCATGGCGAACTCCTTTCGGCGTATGCGACGGCATTCGGGTCGTCGTGATCCGAGCCTCACCGCTTCTCGCGTGGGTCGCGCCCTGGAAGTACGTGGTCGCTACCCCTGGCCACGCCCTCTGGTCCCTGGGGTGCCCGACTACGGGGTGGCGGGGACCGGGCTCGTCACGCCGCGGCCCGCTGTGCGGTCGGACCTGGGAGCGCTGCATCGACCAGGAGGTCGCGATGACGGAAGTGCTGATGACGTGTGCACGATGTGACGAGCAGATAGCCATCCAGATGGAAACGTCCATCCTGCGGGCGGATGTCGAACGTCGGGCTGAAGCTGAGCTCCTGTTCTGCTGTCCAGCCTGCGGATACCCAGACGTCCGGCACATCGTCAGCGAGATGTTCGCGCTGTTGCTGTTCGTGGGATTCGTACCGCTTCACCTCAGCGAGCCGTCCCTGCCCGCAGACGACCAGGCGCCGTCGGCGGCACCGCTGACTCCGGACGACTTGTTGACGTGGCACCAGCAACTCGCCGAGGTCCGCTCCGTAATGCCGTGGGAGGGTTAGGGGTGTCCGTACCGGCGACGCGAACCATTGCGTGCTTGCCTGCTCGCGAACCGGGGAACTCGACTAGGTGAGTCGGCCCTTGGCGTGGTCGCGGGCAGGGGCGCACTGCCCACCGGTGCACTTCATCTCTGCCGCGGACAGTCTCCAACGCTCTCCGGCGAGCGGTGAGCGTGCTTCGGCATAACCACCGTCCGGCCGACGGAACAGCCGCCCCGTCTCCACCCCGTGCCGAACGACATCGTGGTCTCGAGCCTGGAGGCCCAAGCAGATCTGGCGGGTCAGCCAGTAAGCGAGGATCGGTCCGACGATGAGCGTGCAGCGGAGCACCTCCACCTCGCTCTCGAAGCTGATGTGAAAGTGAGTCGCAATCACGTCGCTTCCTGCGGCGGTCCAGAGGGTGCCGAAGAACACCAGGCCGGCAACGCCGACTCCGGTGCGACGGGGGGCGTCTCGAGGCCGGTCGAGGATGTTGTGGGCGCTCCGATCGCCCGTCAACCTCCTCTCGAGGAAGGGGTAGATCGCCACGATCAGCAAGAACGAGCCGACCAGAGCCTGGGGTAGGAGCACGCCGAGTGGCAACGTCGCCCCTCGCCAGGTGACGTCCCACCCGGGCGACAGGCGCAATGCGCCGTCGAGGAACCCGGTGTACCAATCGGGTTGGCTGCCGGCAGAGGCATATGACGGCGAGCTGGGCCCGTAGAGCCATACCGGGGCCACGGTGAGTAGGCCGCCCATGGCGAACAGCAACCCCGCGCTGACAACGAAGAGGCCGGCCGCGCGCACGGCAGCCGCCCTGAAGGGCAGCCCCACAACGTTGTCTTCGGTTCGTCCCGGACCCGCGTACTGGGCGGGTCGTTGCTGATAGAGCAGTCTCAGTCTGAGACCGAGGACAGGCAGGAGCGCAAGCGGCACGACCAGGACGTGCACCCAATACAGGTGGGTGACGATCTCCCCGGGGAACTCTCCGCCGAATATCAGGCCGGTGAGCCACGTTCCGACGACCGGCGTGCCGATGAGGATCCCTTCGAAGATGCGAAGGCCGGTTCCCGAAAGTGCATCGTCAGGGAGGGCGTATCCGCTCCACCCGCCCGCGAGAGCGAGGAGGAAGACCACGAAGAGAAGCACCCACCGCCAGTGACGCGGCCTTCTGAATGCACCCGTGAAGAAGATGCTGAGCATGTGCAGCGTCAAGGACGCAGCCAGCACGAGCGCTGCCCAGTGGTGCGCTTGACGCATCAGCAACCCGCCGCGCACATCCAGCGAGATGTGCAGCGTCGAGTTGAGCGCCTTCGACATCTCGACGCCTTGCAGCGGCCCGAAAGTGCCGTGATAGGTGACCGTCTGGCTGGAAGGGTCGTAGTAGACAACCAGGAAGATGCCCGTGACCACGAGGACGGTCAAGCACGCGGCCGACACGCTGCCGAGCAGGAACGTCCAGTGCCCGGGGACCGCCCGCTCGCGGACGCTGCGGGCCAGATGGTCAACCCTCGTTGACTGCCCGGACAGTCGGTCACATCGCATCGGCGTCCCCTGGTTCGGTCAAGGCGTGGTTGGCAAGGTGACCGTCCGCCAGGGGGACGTCGGGGGTTCGCCCGGCGTAGGAACGCGACCGGCGGCGATCGGTTGGCACCTTCATTTGCACTCCGTTCCCCTTCCTGGATCGACAACTACGACAGGGCGGAGTGACGAGCTGTGACGGGCCGGCTCTGCTCAGCTCCCTGGTCGGGCGACCTTCGAGCCCGGAGACATGCCGAGCTCGTCGCCTCCCACGGTGGTGTCACTCCCATGGCGTCACGAAGTCGAGATCTGCGAGCTGCTCGTGCCACTCGAGCAGGTCCTCCCGGGTGAAGGGGGGTCTTTCGGGTGCCAGGTCGCTGGGGTCCAGAGTGGGTTCCGCGAGGGCGACCGGACGAGCACCGACGAGCAACAACTGGGTCAACAGGTCGCCGAGAACGGTCTTGACGCCAGGGACTTCGCACGCGGGGCAGCAGAAGAGCAGCTCAGCCTCGGGTGTGGGAAGGACGTCGACTCGGAGGACAGCGTGTTCGATGACGATCTTGATCCGCTTCGCGCACGCGGGGCAGGTCAGGGCAACCGTGTTCATGGGACTCTCCGGTCGTGAGTTGTCGGGAGTGGTTCCGGAGGATGGGGGCGTACGGAGGCCCGCGTTGACGTGTTCACCGCTGCGGGGCAGCTTGGCTGCGGAGTGGTCTTCCGCAGCTCTTGGGCGTGCCATGGCTGCGAAGGAGGTCGAACGCGGCGCAGGCGCACGGTGGCGCGACCTGCGGAATCGGCACCACCACGGTGGGACCGAGATGGCGATGACCAGGGCGACATCCACCAGAGCTGGACCCCGGCCCAGCTCGAGCCAGATCGCCGGCACCGCCCAGACGGGGAACCACACCCACCAGCGACGGGAAGTCACGAGGCACGCACCTCGGTCCACTGAGCATCGTCGGGAGGAGCCTCATCAAGGTCCGGTCGGTCGTCGTTGAGGATGTTCCCCGGTTGCAGGGCAAGCACGCGGCCCTCGAGATTCGGCCGAAGCTCGAATTGTCGGATCTCCATGACACTCCCCACGGGACGTCCTCAGTCTCAGATGGATGGGTGGACTACCCCATCGGCCCGAAGACCGGATCCAGCAGCACATTTGTGACATCGCCGAGGCAGGGCTTCTCGGCTGTCACGAACTCCATCCCTGCGTTGTCTCCCTGTGGAGACCACAAGCGACGGAGGAGATCAGGTTGAAGCACATTCTGGTAGTCGGTGGCGGGTACGCAGGCTTCTACACGGCCTGGAGGCTCGAGCGGCGCCTCCGGCGGAAGGAAGCATCCATCACGTTGGTGGACCCGCGCCCGTACATGACCTATCAGCCGTTCCTGCCGGAAGTCTTGGCCGGCTCCATCGAGGCCCGACACGCGGCGATCTCGCTCAGGCGGCATCTTCGCCGGACTCGTCTCATCAGCGGGCGCGTGGCTTCCATCGATCATGCGCGCAAGACGGTCACCGTCGCGACACGGGACCAACCGCCCTTTGAGCAGAGCTACGACATCATCGTCGTCACTGCCGGGGCCGTCTCCAGACGATTCCCCATCCCGGGCGTGACTGAGGAGGCGATCGGTCTGAAGCACGTCGAGGAGGCAGTTGCCATACGGGACAGACTCCTCACCGCGTTCGACAGGGCCGCCACGCTTCCGCCTGGCCCTGCTCGGGATCGGCTCTTGACGATCACCTTCGTCGGCGCCGGATTCACCGGGGTCGAGGGCTTCGGGGAGCTGCTCTCCTTGGCGGACCATCTTCTTTCGCGGTACTCGGAGATCCGACGTGGCGACCTTCGATTCCACCTCGTGGAGGCGACCGGTCGGATCTTGCCCGAAGTCTCAGTCAAGTCGGGTGAATGGGTGGTCCGCGAGCTGCGGCGACGCGGCGGCACCGTCCATCTCCACACACAGCTGGTCTCGGCAGTGGGCGGGTGTGTCGAGCTCTCGACCGGCGAGACGTTCGAGTCTGATCTGATCGTGTGGGCCGCCGGCAATGCGGCGACCCAGCTGGTCTCCAACCGCACCGACCTACCGGTCGACGAACGTGGCCGGCTCATCGTCCGTGCCGATCTGCAGGTCGGTACGCACGATGAGCCTGTGCTTGATGCGTGGGCTGCAGGCGATGCCGCGGCGGTTCCCGATCTGACCTCATCGGACCCTCATGCATCGACCGTCGCCAACGCTCAGAACGCCCTTCGCCAGGCCAAACGGCTCGCCGCCAACATCAGCGCGACCATCCGTGGGCGGCGCATCCGCCCGTACCGGCACCGCAGCCTTGGCACCGTCGCAACCCTTGGCCTGGGGCGAGGCGTATGCGAGACCGGCCCGTTTGTCTTCCGAGGATTCATTGCCTGGCTGATGCACCGCGGCTACCACGTGCTCTCCGTGCCCACCTGGGAACGCAAGATCAGGGTGCTTGCCGATTGGACACCTGCCCTGGTGTACGGCCGCGACATCGTCTCCCTGAAGTCGGTACAGCAGCCTCGAGCTGCCTTCCTCGGGAAGGAGCTCGAATCGTCACGCCCAGAGGAGCAGCTCAGGGGCGCCTGAAAGGAGCTTCCAGTGCGCACATCGTCAGGCGCTTTCCGGTCACGTTCGATCTGCGCACGAGGAGACACCGTGCCCGTCCCGGCCGACACCGGTTTCGTGGATCACATGGTCGCCAATGTCGCGTTGCAGTTCCTCGAGCGGGTGGACCGGAGTCCGCGCAGTGAGGCGTTCCGCTATCCGGTCGACGATGTCGGCGAGGCTCTTGCTGGGGACGCTGCAGGTGAGTCGTGGGTGTCGGTGACGTGGGCCGAGGCGGGCGAGCAGGTCTCCCGGTTGGCGGCCGGTCTGCTGTCGCTGGGCCTGGAGCCGGAGCAGCGCGTCGGGATCGCCTCGGCGACCCGGTATGAGTGGGTCTTGGCGGACCTGGCGGTGATGTGCGCGGCGGGCGCGACGACGACGGTGTACCCGTCGACGAACGCCGAGGACACGGCGTACATCCTCAGTGACTCGCAGTGCCGGATCGTGTTCGCCGAGGACGACGAGCAGGTCGCGAAGCTGAAGGACCGCAAGGCCGAGCTGCCCCACCTGTCGAAGATCGTGACCTTCGACGGATCTGTGGATGGGGACT
>Ga0164241_10006367_pt1 | contig 10805 bp, 4 predicted proteins | sample OricomyardsoilBY_FD_108780 | JGI IMG/M metagenome (GOLD analysis project Ga0164241, IMG submission 108780) | Backyard soil microbial communities from Emeryville, California, USA - Original compost - Back yard soil (BY) | ecosystem: Environmental > Terrestrial > Soil > Unclassified | place: USA... | reverse complement strand
ATCGTGGCGGCAACCCGTTCAGCACAAACATCACCTTGTCCAAACCGATGGGCTGGCAGGTGTGAACTTCCGTGTGATTGGTGCCGGAGCTGTTATTGCAATCGTAACGCCAGATGACTTTTTTGTCCGGCGTCATTTCGGCGAGATATTGCATCCGCGTGAACAAAATGTTGCCGTTGGAAAGCATCCACACATCGTCGTATTCAAAGCCTTTGCCGGTTTGATAGGTCCAGATGACTTTGCCATTATTGACGAGAAACATCTTTGTGTAATTTTCGCCGACGTAGAGCATCGGATGCTGCGCCAGACCTTTGCCCGGCAAACCTTCGGGCGTGACGGCGTTGCTCCAGCGAGGCGTTGGCGATTCGGTTTCGGTGGGACCGAACGCCGGAACATTCGCGGCGGTGAAGAGCGGCAGCACCTCCAGACACGGCGTCGCCGAGGAAAATTTGGCGGTCGGCGTCTGACAGCCGGCCAATAAAGCGGCCAGGCCGATGGCGGATCCGAGCGCGAGTAAAGAATGATGTTTGTTGTTCATATTGTTATTGAATCAGAGTCGATTGCTTTTTAACGGGCTGTTTACCGCATCTTAAATTGCTTTTTCGCGCTATTCGATAGGCGGCAGTTCGCGCAGCGTGCCCGACAATTCTTGATGGACGCTGAGGTTGCCGTCGGGAATTGCGACGATCACCCACGGCTGGTCGGCAGCAACAACCTTGAGTTTCCAAGTCGCAGTCGCTCCCTGCCCCGGCGTAAGATTGACAGAGGCGGAGGGGACGTCCACGGCACCATTGAAAGTGCGCAGTTCGATTTTGTGACGACCCACCCCACGCAGCCGGGCTGTGATTTGCACTTCGCCATTTTTCGGAGCGCTGGCGCTGAGATCCATGTCCATGGGGTGATTCAAGTCCGGCAATTCGTAATGTCCACCCGCCAACAACGTGAGGTGCGAGACAATGTTGTCGGCCGTAATCGTATATTCGCCCGGCGGCAGTGTGCGCGTGAACTTGCCCGCCGCTAAACGAACCACGGCGCCGGTGCGGGCCTCCCGCAATTCGGTATCCGCCGGCGCCACGCCCGAGATTTGAGCGGGCATGGCCATGGACGCGAGACTGAACAACATTCGACTCACGGGCACGACCCACATTTCCTTGAAGGTGGCGCGATTTTCCGCCGGCCAATATGGACTGTCGTCGCGCGAATCCATGCCCACTGGCAGTGCGCCGACCAGATTGCGCGTGCAGTAGGCGAACAACGGCTGATAGTCGTAGCCGGCACCATACATGAGGCTCTGCGAAAATGGATTGCCGCCCAGCACCCATTGTAATTGCAGGCGCACGAGATCCTGCATTTCACGGCTGTTGCGGAGCAGCGCACTCGAAGCCATCGCGGCCGTCGCCGCCATGTGCACGGCGGTATTGCCATGAAACAAATTGTCGTTCCAAATGGGAAAGACCCGCAGGCGATAATCTTCCGCGAGGCGGGTGCCGTCATTGAATTGCTTCAACGCTTCTTCAAGCTTGTTGCCTTGCAGATTATCGAACTCACTCCGCCGCCAGATGGAATTGGGAATCAATCGGAACGGGGCGGAAATCGCGGTGCCCGGTTGCTGAAAATATTCTGATTGCAACAGTGCGGCTCCATACCAGTCCATCCAGTCCGGGTGATTTTGAAACGTGTCGCACAATGCCCGCAACGCCATCGCCGGCGCTTCTTCAAAACTCGAATGTCTTTCATGCACCGGATGGTTCCGCTTCGTGCTGGTGTAGAAATAGCCGGTGAGCGGCAGCCCATCTACGAAGCTCTGTTCCTGACATTGGATCAACAGTTTTCCGAACCGCGTCGCCTGCCCGGCGTAGGTCTGCTTGCCGGTGGCTCGGTATAGTTCAACCGAAGCCAGCGTGCCATAGGCGGCTTCATCTACCGTGGCATTCAACCAGTTGGTGCGTTGCTTGAGCGTGATGGCATAGTCTTCCTCTGCGGCTTTCAGGCTGGCGGCCGCACGTTTTAGATCCACCGTTTTTAGCAGGCGGGCCGCATCCGCCGCCGTGGTGCAAAATACGAAATTCTCAAAGGCAATATTTTGCGCGGGCACGATCATGTCGTCCACCGTGCCGACTTTGTTGTCGGTGTAATACCGCATCCGCGCCCAAGTAATCCGGTAACCATCGCCGAAGCGGGTTTTCAGCAGCCAGTCGAGTCCCCAACTGGCTTCCTCCAGCAAACGCTTTTGCAAATCTGGGCGAATTCCTTTCTGCTGCAGTTGTTCGTAAGTTTGCAGCATGGCATAGGTGGCTCCGCCGGTGCGGAAGGAGCCTTGGGAAAGATCGCCGGCATCGTGCCAGCCGCCGTTGATGATGATGGTTTTGCCATCGTGCGTTCCCTGCCAGTCCTGGTGGCACACATGGTGAATGCCGGGGACATCAAAACCGCAACGCTGGCCGTAGTAGAAGTTCAACGTTTTCTCAATCACCCCGAACCAGAGGTCGTCGGCAATGGCGAACGGCTTGCCGGAGACCGCGCCGGAGCGCAGGAAATATTCTCCCGGTTGGGTGAACGTGCTGAAATCGAGAACTTTGAACTGGCCGCGTTTGTTCGCTGCTTCCTGCACCGGCAAGGTGGCGGCAGTTTTTCCGCTGACTGCATTCACCAATTCAAACTGTGAACCCGCAGAACTTCCGGCAAAGGCCAGCTTTTGATCCGAAGGCCGGTAACCCACGTGCTGAAAAGCAATTTTACCCGGTGCGACTTCCCAACCTTCGTATGGCTCCGCATCCACGCGATCCACTTCAATCCGATCAAAGTCGTAAGTGACGATGCCTTCATCCTCCGGGCCGTGCCCGGTCAAGGTCGCGCCCATGGAAAGCGCGGTGATTCGGTCACGCTGGAGTTCCGGTATTTCCCAGACCACGCGGTTCCACTCGCCCGGCTTGAGATCCTGCACGACATGAGTGGCCACCGGATCCAGCGCGCCGTGCGGAGCACCTTCGCAGTCGAAACTAAGTTGAAGCGAATATATTTGCATCGTGGTGGGATGGACATACACCCAAAACGCAATCCGGTTGAAACGGCTCCAGTCCTGGGGCGGCTCAAAATGGAGGCGCATCTCCGTGCTGCCGCCCTGTTGCGCGGTAAACGTGCCGTTCTTCTGGTTGGCGCGGAGATACGCTTCGTCGCGCATTGATGTTTGAAAACGCAGCGACCGTTTCCCATCCTTGGCGCGCTCGCTGGTGTAAGTCTTCTGGCCGATGCCGGACACAGTCCAAGCGCGGTTGGTTTCCATGTCGTCCACGAGCATCGAGTCATAAACCGGTTTGGAAACATAGCGGGCATCGAGCGAGTTTTCATACGGCGCGACCATCAGCGCCCGGTGTGGCCAGACCGAAACAGCTTTCTGCTGGGTGGCGCAACCCGCAACCAAAACCAAACAACTTATTACCAAGACGACATGTCTCATAATGTTTTTTTTGCAGACCTGAAGCCTCTCAATAATTGACTTATAGAAATTTACTTTTCTGAACCGCCCATTTTCAAGCGCGCCCGCAGTTTTTCGCCGGCCCGTCAGTGTTCGGACTGTCCGGGAATTTCAGGAATGCCCGGGTCGTCGAGAATTTGCACGGCGGTGGCGGGGCCGACCGTTTCCCAATCTTGCAGCACCCAGACGACTTTTTTGGCTGGCGTCACCTCCACTAGCACCGGGCCTTTGCCATAGTTGCCACGCGAGCAGAGGATGGTGTTGCCGTTGGCCAGACGCGTGGCGCTCTGCGGCGCGGAGGTGAACTGATATTCGGGCGGCAGTTCGCTGGACTTGATTTCCCAGACCGTTTCGCCATTGGGATTCACTTCGCGGGTGAGGCTGTCGCGTTCGTCGGTGATCAGCGTATTGCCATTTTTCAAACGGATGGCCGCCCACGGCTGCGGGATCGCGTAGCTCCAGATTTCGTTGAAGTCCTTGTCGTATTCCACAACCTTGTCGCCGGTCATGAACGAAACCAGATAGGTTCCCTGCGCGGTGACGCGCGCCCGGCGGAATTGCCCGTGAATGCCGCCGACGGTTTTTGAGAGGATGGGCAGTTCGTGATTCACTTCGACCGCGCCGGTCTTGATGTTGACGACCATCAAGCGTGGCGGCCAGCCATTCAGCACAAACATGACCCTGTCCAACCCGATCGGCTGGCAGGTGTGGACTTCCGTGTGATTGGTGCCGGAGGCGTTGTTGCAATCGTAGCGCCAGATCACCTTCTTGTCGGGCGTAACCTCGGCGAGGTATTGCATCCGCGTGAACAGGATGTTGCCGTTGGAAAGCATCCAGGAATCGTCATATTCGTTGCCGCCGCCGGTGGCATAAGTCCAGATGGGCTTGCCATCTTTGAAGATGAACATCTTGTTGTAGCCTTCGCCGAGGAAGAGCATCGGGTGTTGCGCCAAACCGTTGCCGGGGAGGTTGGGAGGCGTGATCCCATTCGTCCATCGGCCGGGAGGCTCGGCGGTTTCCGCCGGCCCCAGCGTCGGCACATTCGCGGCGGTGAAGAGCGGCAGCACCTCCATGCACGGCGTCGCCGAGGAAAATTTGGCGGTCGGCGTCTGACAGCCGGCCAATAAAGCGGCCAGGCCGATGGCGGAACAGTGAGCAATCAATGCTGGGTGTTTGAGGTTCATAGTTTTTGAGTCGAGGTTATTGCATTTTACACGCGCTGCTTATGGCACCCTGAAAATATAAAATTCCCGGCTGTTAGTGGCCATGTTCGCGATGTTTGTAGTTAGGTTGCCATTTTCATCGAACGTGCCGGCAATATTCGTCTGCCATTGACTCAGGGGCAGCGCAAGATTTGTGCTTTGCAACAGCGTCCATGAACCACCGACTGTTCCGTTTGAGGCAGAAAGCGACAGCGTGGCACCACTCAATTGGAATCCTGTAAAGCGCGGCGCCAAAGGCAATGATGGCGGATTGGGGGAGAAGAATTGGAGTTCAGCCACATTACATGCGCTGTTGGCCGGCCCCACATAACGCACATAACGGAACGCCGCCGGGTTGGTGACCATCTGCGACGTGATGACGCCACCCTCGGGCGGGGCGGTGGCAATCGTAAATAGCGTCACTGGATTGTTGAACGCCAGGCTGTTGGCCGCTTGAAATACTCCTCCCAACATCCGCTGAGACCAGCCGGCGCGCGGCCAGTAGTTGATCTGGCCAATCACATTGCTCACCCCGACGCCAAAATCCAAACCCACCCAGTCGCCGCTGTTATCAGGCGCGTCAAAGAAAGTGTTTAAGTTGCCATCAAACACTTTGGCGATCGTATTGCCCTGATTGCTCCAGGAGCCGGCGGTGCCAATAATTGATCCGCTTAGTCTATTGGTGCAAACGACCAGGCCCGGCTGGCTAGCCGGCGTCAACTGCATGATGACGACCGCATTGACCGCCCAGCCGACACTGAGGTCATTGGTCGTCGGCGTTGGTTTTGTCCATTGATTCCACGAAACATTGTAATCCGTCCGGCGGCTGTTCCACGCCGCGTTGACGTTCGCCTGCATCCACGGATAATAGGTGCTCCATAAATTATTATCCTTCACGAAGTGCCCCAAGCCGCGCGCAAATTCCGCAGCCCAAGTATACAGATAAGTTCCACCATTGCTGAAAATACCGTTGACCGTTGAGTGGTTCCTCGCGTATTCGACCACCTTTAGCGCGTCGTCGTAATAGCGTTGCTCGCCAGTAATGTTATGCAACAGATTGGCACAGTCCACAAATGTTCCCTCGTTGTAAAGATTAACGCCCGTATCAACCGTCCCATTGGTATAGATGTCGTTATACACCGCGCCCGTGCTGGGATTGAATAAATTCGTCCGCACCCAGCTGTAAATCTGCACCGCCCGGTTTAAGAAATTTGTATCGCCGGTGCTTTGATAAATCATGAGGGCAGCCTGCTCCAGGCTGTCACAGGACAGAGGTTCTTTGTGCGGATTGGTGGTAGAAGATGGCTGCAGCTCCCAAATGCCCCCGCCATTATAGTTGGTATCCCAGCCACGGTCGAAAGCCATGTTGAAACCATATTCGGACGCATTCAGAAAATCCGTGTTGCCCGTCATCTGATAGCCTCGGATCATGATCAAGCAGAACCAACCCACGTCGTCGTTCCAATGATCCCCATCCCAAGGTAAATGACTTTGCAGCAGCCAGGTCTGGCACAAGCTGTGGACCAATTGTCTTTGCTGCGGGTCGCCGGTGCGCTCATAAGCGTCGCATTCAGCCTGGATGTCAATGGCGTGTGTCCAACCGGTGGTGTCTGCGTTCCGGTTGGTCAAGCCCTGCGCAAAATAAATCCGGCCATCGGCTCGGGGCGGAAGCATGTAGGCTGCATTGTAAGCATCCAATTGTGCGTCCGCCAGGGTCTGGACGACCACTTGCAGACTGCCTGTCACGGAATTGTTCGCTCCGTCTTGAATGGTCACGGGCAAAATCTTCCCACCTGCAATTCCCCCAACTGTTACCGAGTTGGTATAAACATTGCCGGCAGATAAAAGCAACGGTAGCACGGACGGCCCGCCGATAGCATGGGCATCCACCGTCATATTAGTGATCAAGCCGGCAGTCGAGGAGGCCGTGACACTCAACACCACGTTCGAGCCGATCAACACCTTGTTGGGCGAGATGGAAGTGGCCGTGATATTGAGCGCCGTCGTCAAGGGCGTGAAGACCGCCACGGCAAAATTGTTCTTTTGGCTCCCGCTCCATGTCGCCGCGAACGTATCAGTCCCACCGCTCAATCCAGCGATGTAACCAGCCGTCATGATGGATGAAGTGCCAGCAATCGTGGCAATGAAAGAAGTGGTCGTCGCTGTGCCGCCGGTGCCGGTGATGACCGGAAACGGCGAGGTCGAAGCCCAGGTGGCGTTGACGGCCGCCCAGGAGCCGGCCACAACTCCGGGCACGGTGAAGGAAAGCGCTGCGCTGGCACCGCTGGCCGGAGTTCCCCGGTTTTTGGGAGCAACACTGGTGTCCACTCCACTGAGCGTATAAACCGTGACTTCCACATCAGCCGGATTGTTTGCGACGGAAACCGTTATATTATTCGTTCCGGGTGTGGGATTGAAAAGATAGTAGATGGCCAAACCGCGCCGGGTGGTGTCAGAATTATCTTGGATGATCGCCCTGAGAACAGTTTGCGAACCCCAGGCCAAGGTCGCCGGTTCACTGTTGACGGCCGAAGCGCCCTTGTCTTCCACCAGCACCACCAACACATTGGCCATGGCGCTGACAACGAAATTACTGATCGTGACGGAGGTGGAGGTTGGTGATGAGATGCTGCTGGTGATTGATGGAAAACCTTTTTGCCTTACCGTGTCCACCAGAGCAATATCCGCCCAGCAACGGTTGCTGGCAGCAAGCACGACGGCCAGCACGACGGCCTGGCACATCACGCGCCGGATGGCACGCGCCACACCAGAAATTTTAATTGGCAGATTTCTTAGAACAGAGGACATGAGTGGGCAGGTCAATTATTTGGGAACCACAGGCTCAAACCACGCGACGTAACCACCATCTTTGCGCAAGGAAAAGGAAAGGGTGTCTTTCCGGGTAACGGTCTTGATTGTTTGCACAAACGAGTCGTTACGGTCAGGATCATCCGCCAGTTCCACCAATTTGTAGTCTCCTTTGCCTAAAAAATTCAGGCTGATTTTTTCCTGGCGGGGAGTGGAATCGTTAAAAACGCCGATAAACCATTGAGTCCCGCGTTGTCGTGCAAACGCGGCGAGTGTTCCGATTTCGCTTTGTGGCAGGACGATGGTTTTATCCCAAACCGCAGGTAAGGCGCACAAAACATTGGTGGCTTCGGATACGAGATAGTGCGCCGGATCGTCACCCATGCAAAGATAGGGCGCGGTATAAACAATGGCCATCGCGAGTTCGTGCGCATAACTCGAACCGTTCAGCCGGCTCGGCATAAACAGCGTGGGCGTGAAATCCGCATGGCCTTGCACATATCGGACAAACGGCAGCGTGGTGTCGTGCAGCGGAGGACTCTTGCCCTGCTCCCGTCCGGCAATCGCTTCGCGGTTCAATTCATTTGGCCAGGTGCGTTCGCGTCCGGTCGGCTTTATAGCGCCGTGAAAATCCACCATGAGGTGCTGCGAGGCCGCATCCCGCAGGCAGTCTTCATACCAATTCACCCACACTGGATCGGCGGGCTTGGGAAAATCTATTTTCAAACCGACGATGCCGATGTTTTTGGCCTTCTGAAAATAAGCCATGCGTTCCTGCGGTGTGGTGACTTCATTGGCATTGACCCAGGCCCAAACGCCGACATTCTGGCTTTTCGCATATTGAACGACCTCCGCCAGCGCATCCCAGGCCTTGTCGCCGCCGCCGTTCCAGCGCTTCCAGCCGTCGTCAATCAGATAGTATTCCCAACCCAGCTTTTTGGTGTTGTCCACCCACGCGTGCTGATCAGCCAGTTCTGGTGCACAATAACAACTCAACCAACCCCAAGCTGAACGCCCGGGACGAATCCACGTGGCGTTCGCAAGTTCCGGTGATGGAGGCGGGCAAAGATTTTTTATGATGTCGCTGTTGACCAGCGTATTGAGGTTGGCGGCCAATAACGTAACGCGCCACGGTGAAATAATTTCCCCTTCGCTATCCCATCCCTTGCGGCTGTTGTGGAAAAACGCTTTGAACGTATTTGTGCCGTCCAGCCGCAACGACATGTCGCTGTAGTTGATCAGATTCGCTTCGGTCATCATTCCATAACCGGCGTGACCGGGAAATTGCAGCGTTGCCGGCGCCATGAGTTCCAGTCCCGGTGACAGCTCGCCAACGAGCGAAGTTTGAAACTTGGATTCATAAGAGGTGTTTTTCGCGGCCTGCCACCAAAGGCGGGAACCCACCGGCACGTTCCACTCGGAACTTTCCCCGTCAATGTGCCGCGTGCCCGTTCCGGGAACCTGATAGCGAAAAGCCACGCCATCATTAAAAACTCTGACCGCAAGCTGCCAGTGCGTGCTGCCGCTGCTGATCGGAATCACAGTGGAAACGCAATGATTGGTCGCCGTGCTATGAACGCCCATGACCGGATAGTGTTCATTGATCCGGCTGGTTTCCGGTGAGCCGGTAAATTTCGCATTCTGGCCGAGATCATTTCCATCTACAATGATTCCCATCGTTGAATTGGCGACGACCTGCTTGCGATGGAATGAAATGTCATACTCCAAGTGATCCCCGGCATGAAGCGACATCACGATTTTCCCATCGGGGCTTTTTAGCTGTAAGTCGCTCCCGGCAGCCCAACCGGTATTCGCCATGCATGTAACTGCAAGGCAGGTAATCGCCAGTCGTAAAGAGAAATTCATTTTTGAGCGCATGTTTGTATGTGGCGAAACTGATTTTTTTCGCATTTCATTTTCATAAGTGAATTCGTTATTTCTGAATTGCTGGTGAATTGCGAATGGCGATGCCAGTGACATCCTTCCCAAACACGGCGGCTTGAACTCCGTCGGCGACCTGCGGCTTAAAGTTGTCAATTTCCAATCCTTGAATGTCCGTGAAGGACGCGGCGGGACGGAGATCATTCGTCATGAAGCCAACCGTAATATTTGCGAGTTCCAAGTCTTTAACGTGCCGCGCAAAAACTCCATAGGCCGGCAGCGTGCCAATCCCGTCCGGTTCAGGATAGCCACGACCAAGTTCTCGCGGATGAATCATGGCGTCTTTGGCCGTGCCGCCACCGTTGCTGATCAACCGGATATTTTCGAGCCGCACACCTTCAATCGGCTGTTCCGGCAATCCCATGATTTGGATGCCGCTCATCTTGCCGACGCCCTCAGCAACGACATTTGAAATCAAAATATTTTTCATCCGGCTGTGAGCGGCCACGCCGGGAGTGCGGTTGCGTTTGCCGGTCGTAAGGTAAATCGCATAATCTGGCACGTCGGTCATGGTGATGTTATTGATAGTAATGTTTTCTAAAATGCCGCCGTCCACTTCCTCCAGCGCGAGACCTTTACAATGGCGAAAAGTGCAGTTGGCCACCGTGCAGTTGCGAAAACCGCCACTGGATTCGGTGCCAAATTTGATGCGACCTTGATGCCCCCTGCCAGGCTTCATCGTGCCATCCAGCAGCGTGCCTTCCTTGAAACCGGAAACCTGGCAGTTCACGATGGTGAGATTTTCCGTGAGCCGGGCTTCGCCAAGCGCGTAGGTGCTCTTGGGACAAAGACCGTCATCTCCGGGAGAATTGATGCGACAATTGCTGACCATCGTGTTGCGGCAGCAGTCTATGTCAATGCCGTCGCGGTCAGTGTCCATTGTCACGTTGTCCACGGTCAGGTTGTCGCAACCGGTCACCAGAATCGCAAAATGTCCGCCATGAAAAATCGTGATGTCGCGAATCAAAACATTTTTGCAAAGCTTGAGCGCGATGGCCTTGTTACCGAGATGTTGGGGCCAGGTATTTGCCCCCGGACCAGTGGGCTGTGGTTTGGCCCGGCCAAAATTGTTAAACCCGTCCATGCGGTCTTCAATGCCATCGCCCGTCACCAGTCCGCCGCCGTTGATCATGCCGTGGCCAGTAATGAAAACATTCGTCAGATTTTCGCCCCAGATCAAACTGTTGTGAAAATAGGTGTGGCCACCATCCTGAAATGCCGGCCCGGCAAAATCTTCTTCCGCGTCGTAAGCCAGCATTTTTTGGGGAGCGCCTAGAATCGTTGCGCCCGCATCAATCAGTAAATGAGTATTACTCTTGAGATGGATCGAACCGCTCAAATAAGTTCCCCCCGGCACTAGCACCGTCCCGCCGCCAGCT
>Ga0164241_10006366_pt1 | contig 10806 bp, 8 predicted proteins | sample OricomyardsoilBY_FD_108780 | JGI IMG/M metagenome (GOLD analysis project Ga0164241, IMG submission 108780) | Backyard soil microbial communities from Emeryville, California, USA - Original compost - Back yard soil (BY) | ecosystem: Environmental > Terrestrial > Soil > Unclassified | place: USA... | reverse complement strand
TGGATGGGCGGCATCGGGTTCCTCGATGACTTCCTCAAGTTGCGTCAGAAGGCGCGCAATGAAGAAAACCACGGACTGATCGAGCGATACAAGCTGGCTGGTCAGATCGCGTTGGGTCTCGCCCTCGGTATCTACGTCTGGCAGTTTCCACTCTCCGCGCTCCCAGGTGCATCGACCACGCTCCCGTTCTACAAGTATCTGTTGATCGTTCCGCTCTCCCCCGCGTTCGCGTGGCTTTACGTTCTCTTCGTCACATTTGTCATGGCGGGAAGCAGCAATGCCGTCAACATGACGGACGGCCTGGACGGATTGGCCGCGGGACTCGTCGCGATTGCCGCGCTGACCTTCGCGGGATTCGCATACGTGATCGGCCGCGTTGATCTGAGCCGCTTCCTTGGCTTGTTCTACATGACTGGCTCAGGAGAGCTCACGATCTTCTGCGCATCGATCATGGGTGCCTGTATCGGCTTCCTCTGGTTCAATACCTATCCAGCTGAAATATTCATGGGCGACACCGGCTCGCTCGCACTCGGCGGAGCACTCGGCGCGATCGCCGTGATGCTCAAGTCGGAGTTCCTGCTGCTGTTCGTTGGGGGGTTGTTCGTCGCCGAGATGGTTTCCGTCATCATTCAGCGATACGTATTCAAGTATCGCAAGGCGCGCCACGGGATAGACTACGCGCGAACGCATCGCGTGTTCCTGCGCGCGCCGCTGCATCATCATTTCGAGATGAAGGGCTGGACCGAGTCGCAAGTTGTGGTGCGGTTCTGGATCATCGGCATCCTCTGCGCCTTCCTGGCCTTCAGCACGCTCAAGCTCAGGTGAGCCGCGTTCCGATGCGTGAGTTGTCGTCGATTGCGGCTGGAGAGGTCGCCGTCATCGGGTTGGGGCGGAGCGGGATAGCCGCGTCCGATCTGCTGCTGTCGCGCGGACACCAGGTGTACGCCTGCGACGACGGCGCATCCTCCGGCGTGTTGGAAGCTGGTGTGCAACTATCGCATCGTGGTGCAACAGTACAGACGGGAGGCCACGATCCGCTGCGCATCGCTCGCGCCGCTGCGGTCGTCGTCAGTCCGGGCGTCCCCCCAGATGCAGCGTCGATCGTTGCAGCGCAAACAGCGAAACGTGAGATAATCAGCGAGATCGAGGTCGCGCTTCGCTACGCGCCGGACCTGCAGTACATCGCGGTAACTGGCACAAATGGCAAGACGACCACCACGGCCCTCATTGGACATCTGCTTCGCGCACTCGGCGTGAATGCGCCCGATGCAGGGAATATCGGTACTCCGCTTTCAGAAGTCGTCAATGCGCCGGCACTTCCGGATTGGGTGTCGCTGGAGCTTTCCTCGTTTCAGCTCCACGATACTCCGGGCATCGCGCCGAATGTTGGTGTTCTCACGAACCTCAGCGCCGACCATCTCGATCGGTACGCCAGCGTCGAGGAATATTTTGGCGACAAGGCGCTCATGTTCCGGAACGCAACTGCGGAGTCGCGCTGGGTGATCAATGCAGACGATCCTGCATCGGTACAGATGACAGCCGCAGTCGCGGGTACGCGGCATCACTTCAGTCTGGTCCAATCGGCAGACGCGTGGTACGATCGCGATTCGGAATCCCTCACGGTGCATGGCGAGGTGCTGTTGTCAAGAAAGGATCTGGCGCTGCTCGGTGATCACAACGTAGCAAACGCCCTTGCTGCCGCGCTCGCTGTTATCGACGCGAACGAGCAATTCAACACGGCAGAAGCTCGGCGGGGGATCGCCGATGCGCTGAGAAGCTTTCGCGCCATGCCGAACCGGCTCGAGGTCGTCGGCGAGTGGAAGGGAATCGAATGGATCAATGACTCCAAGGCGACGAATGTCGCATCGACGCTCGTTGCGGTGCAGGGGATGACACGACCCACCGTACTGTTGCTCGGCGGGCGCCACAAGGGTGAGCCGTACACGGCGCTTTCGACGCCGATACGGAAGCACGTGAAGCACGTCATCGCCTTTGGTGAAGCCGGCTCCATTGTCGAACACGATCTCACAGGTGTCGTCCCGCTGACGAGGGTCAACGGCTCGTTCGAGGACGTCATGGCCACCGCGCGAGATCTCGCCGACGATGGTGATGCAGTGTTGCTCTCCCCGGCGTGTTCGAGCTACGACATGTTCAACAACTATGTGGAGCGCGGCAATCGGTTCCGCGCACTCGCCGAGAGTCACGATGGCTGACGCGGCTGTACACGTGCGATATCGCTGGCACATGCGGTGGGAAGCTCGACTTCTCACCATGTTGACTCTCGTCTTCCTCGCGGTTGGACTTGTAACGGTATACGGCGCCAGCATGATCGTGGCCCAGCAACAGGGCCATAACGGCGCATACTTCGCTCTTCGTCAACTGAGCGGCATGGTGGTCGGAGCTGCCATCTTCGCCGTTGCGGCAAAGGTCGACGCCGAGAAGTGGTATGACTGGGCATGGCCGATCATGATCACCTCGCTGGTGCTTCTGGCGCTGGTGGTGATGCCGTTCACCGCGCGCTGGGCGCCGCGCGTTCACGGCGCTCGGCGATACCTTTTCGGCTCGAGCATCCAGCCGTCGGAGCTCGCAAAGCTGGCCGTCATCGTCTGGACGTCCATGCTGGTAGTGAAGAAGGGTGCCGTAATGCGTCACCTGAGGAAGGGTCTGCTTCCCTTTCTGGTCATAATCGGCTTGCTGGACCTGCTCGTTTACGTGGAGCCAGATCTGTCCTCCGCGATGTTCTATACGCTGATAATGGGGATCATCCTGTTTGCCGCCGGAGTCCGTATCGGGCACTTCGTGGCGCTTGTGATCATCGCGATTCCGGTGCTCTATTCGAGAGCCGAAAAACTGCAGTATGTCATGCTCCGGATGACGTCCTTCTTCAATCCTGGCAGCGCGCCGCACGTGGATTACCAGGCCAGGCAGGCGCTCATTGCGATCGGTTCTGGAGGGCTGTTCGGGGTCGGAATCGGGCAGGGTCGCCAACAGTACGGCTTTCTCCCATTCGCCTATGACGATTTCATAGCGGCAATAATCGGCGAGGAGGTAGGCTTTGTCGGTCTGACGCTCCTGGTCCTCGCGTTCGTCGCGTATGCCTACCTGGGATTCAGGATCGCGCGATCGGCGCGGAGCAAATTCCAACAGCTGGTGGCGGTCGGAATCGTCACGACCGTGGTCATCAGCGCATTCCTGCACATAGGCGTAACGATTGGTCTGCTCCCGAATACGGGACTCACGCTACCGTTCATCTCGTACGGCCGTTCCAACATGTTGCTGACTCTATTGCTTACAGGAATTCTTGTGAATATCGGGAGCGAGCGCGAGCGAGTCGTGGGAGAAGGCGCCACCAATCCACTAATGGCGGTCGAAGGGTGAACGTTCTCTTTGCGGGTGGCGGGACTGGAGGACATCTGTATCCGGCTCTGGCAATCGCGCGGGCGATGGTCGCCGCCGATTCGCGAGTCAAGCCTTTTTTCATAGGTGGTACGCGGGGCATTGAAGCGGAGGTTCTTCCACACGCCGAATTTCCGTTTGAGCTGTTTGATCTCCATCCGCTGTACCGTTCGCAACCATGGCTCAACTACCGGACGCTTGCTGGCGCTACGTCCAGCTGGCGCGGCATATCAAAGGTGGCGTCGGAACTGAAGCCGTGCGCTATCGTAGCCACCGGTGGTTACGCTGCCGGCGTCGCCCTCGGCTATGCGGTCTGGGCGGGTATCCCGATCGTGATTCAGGAGCAGAACAGCTTTCCCGGGCTGACCGTGCGCCGATTCTCCTCCAGAGCGGCTCAGATTCACCTCGGATTCCCGGAGGCTGAGAAGAGACTTCGCGTACGGAAGTCGACCAGGGTCTTTCAGTCCGGCAATCCGATAGATCCGCCATTCTCCTCAGACGTGCGTCCGTCCCGAGAGGATGCCGCAAGGCGATGGGGCTTCGAAGGTCCTGCTGTTCCGACTCTGCTCGTCTTTGGTGGAAGTCAGGGTGCGGAGGGAATCAATTCGGTCGTCGCACGCTGGGCGTCGGGCGGCGGTGCAAGGTCCATCAGGGTGATCTGGTCGACCGGTCGAGCCAATTATGCTCATTATGCGGGCCTGGGCAGGGAATCGGTCCGCGTTGTCCCCTTCATCTCGCCGATGTCGGAGGCGTACAGCGCCGCCGATCTCGCGATCAGTCGGGCGGGCGCAATGACCACTGCCGAGCTTTCCGCGTGGGGTATTCCGGCCCTCCTCGTCCCTCTACCGACCGCTGCGGCGGACCACCAGACGGCGAACGCGCGCGCGATGGCAACGGCAGGCGCCGCGGTCATGATCCAGCAGAGCGACTTCACGCCTGCGACGCTGGGCAAGGCGGTGGCGGGGCTGATCGGAGATGAGTCGGCTCTGGCTGCTATGCGTGAAAAAACATTGTCACGCTCTCGACCAGATGCGGCTAAAGATATTGCTGCTAATATACTTAGCATGGATTGCTTCAAGTGAATTCTAATGTGTTTTTGTCGTCAGATGATCCCCGATCGGTGCATTTCATAGGTATATCCGGGGCCGGGATGAGTGCGCTGGCGGAGCTGTTTGCGAGGCGTGGGGTTGCGGTGAGCGGATGTGATTCACATCCCGGAAGTGCGGCCTCGGACCTGGCCCATCTTGGCGTAGTTGTAGCCGAAGGCCACTCGGCGAGTCATATCGCGGATGCGCGGGCAGTCGTGTACACATCCGCGATGAGTAGCGAGAACGCGGAGCTTGTTGCGGCGCGAGCAGCTGGGATCCCAGTAGTTCGTCGCGCCGAGGCGCTCGGCGCCGCGGTCAATGGAGGCGAAATTGTCGGTGTGGCGGGCACCCACGGAAAGACGACGACGACCGTGATGACAACCGGCGCGCTGAGGTCGGCTGGCCTGGATCCGACAGGAATCGCCGGGGGCCGGGTAGCGGATTGGGATGGCAACATGAGCTTTGGATCCGACAGTCTTTTCGTTGTAGAGGCAGACGAGTACGACCGATCGTTTCTGGCGCTGCGGCCGACCGTTGCTGTTGTCACCAACGTGGAGGCTGATCATCTCGACATTTACGCCGACCTGGCCGATATCCGTGCGACCTTTGCGGAGTACGTCGCGGGTGCTCATGCAATTGTGTTGTGTGGTGACGACTCGGGCGCCAATTCGCTGAACCTGCCGCCGACCGCTGAAATAATCCGGTACGGTCTGAACTCTCCCGACGCACGTCTGGTGGCGACCGGGGTTCGGTCCGTCGATGGCGGGTCGGCATTCTCCGTGGTTTACGATGGGGATAAGAAGGGTGAGGTGCGTCTGCGGGTGCCCGGCCTTCACAACGTGCGAAACGCGCTGGCGGCAATCGGTTCAGGGATCGCGTTGGGAGTTGAACCTGCTCGGCTCGCGCCGGGGCTCGAGGCCTTTACTGGTGTGGAGCGCCGTTTTCAGCGAATCGCGGACGTCCGGGGTGTATCGATCGTGGACGATTACGCGCATCATCCCACGGAGATTGTTGCGACGATCGAGGCTGCGCGAAGCGCGTTTCCGGGTCGTCGGTTGATCGTGGCGTTCCAGCCGCATCTCTACAGCCGCACGCGTGATTTCGCGGATGGATTCGGTCGGGCGCTCGCTGGCGCGGATATCGTGTTTCTGACGGAGTTGTATCCGGCGCGGGAGCAGCCGATCCCTGGCGTGAGTTCAGATCTCATAGTGAAAACGACGCGCGATGCCGGCGGCCGGCTCGAGTGGCGTGGGGACCGAGCCGATCTGGCAATTGCGCTCGCTGCGGCTGTGCAGCGAGGCGACGTCGTGATAACCGTTGGCGCAGGCGACATCACGCGGACCTCGCGAGAGCTCGCGGACATTTTGACGCGATCCGCCTCCCTGTGAAGTTTCCGGAGCGGTTGAAGAAGCCTGGCTACAAGTATGTGGCGGGTATTCTACTCGCGATTCTGGTCGTGACTGCACCGCGGTGGGGGCGGGCGAATCTTCGGAAGCTGGCGTACTTCCACGTCCGCAAGCTCGAGATTCGCGGTGTCAGATATTTGCAGCCGGACGACGTTGTCGCGCGGCTGCGGGTGGATACGTTGCGTTCGATCATCGACGACGTGACCCCGTTGGAGGCGCGGCTGCGTACGCTGCCCCAGGTTGCGAGCGTGGATATAAGTCGCCGCTACCCGGGGACGCTGATCGTCACCATCCAGGAGAACCTCCCGGTTGCGTTGGTGCCGAGGGGAGACGGGCTGCAACCGTACGACTCGACCGGCAGGGCGCTGCCGTTCGATCCGAGCCGCGCGACGCTCGATTTGCCCATACTGACCGCGCCCGATCGTGGCGCGCTCAGGCTGATCGGAGAGCTGCGTGCGATCGACCCTGCGATGTTCAATCGTATCAGCGAAGTAGCGGTGCAGGGTGCGGATCTTGTCTTTACGCTAAATTCCTCGCTACGCGTGCGTGCATCGGCGGGGGTGGCCCCACAACGCTTCCGGGATATCTTTCCCGTTGAATCCGACCTCGCCAGCCGCAATGAGCGGGCAGCAGAGCTGGACATCCGTTATCGCGATCAGGTTGTCGCAAGGCTTGAATGAACGTTGAACGAGTAGTCGCCGGGCTCGATATAGGCTCTGCGAAAACCACAGCCATTATTGCGGAAGCGGTTGGCGACCGCCATCCCACGATCCGGATTCTCGGAGTGGGGCAGGCGCGCACGACCGGTCTCCGACGCGGAATCGTCTCCGACATCGAAGAGACGACGCGTTCAATTCAGAAGGCGATGCAGGACGCCGAACGGATGGCGGGGACGCGAATCGAGTCCATTTACGCCGGCATCGCGGGCGAACATGTCAACGCGATGACGAGCACCGGAATCGTCGCGGTGAATGGCGAAGAGATCTCCCGGGCCGATGTGGATCGGGCGAACGATGTAGCTCGTGCGCAGGCGATTCCGCAGGATCGCGAACTGCTCCACGCGATCCCTCAGGAATACACGGTCGACAAGAACTCCGGCGTTCGCGATCCGATTGGCATGATCGGCACGCGTCTCGAAACGGAGATGTATCTGGTCACGATCGGCAGCTCGCCAGCGATGAATCTGCGCAAGAGCGTGGAGCGCGCGGGGTACCGCGTCCGCGACCTGGTGCTCGAGCCCTTGGCGAGCGCGCTTGCCGTTCTCACCGAGGATGAAAAGGAACTGGGTGTTGCTCTGGTCGAACTCGGCGCGGGAACCACCGACATCGCGATCTTCCACGAGGGCAAGATCCGACATCTTGCCACGCTCGTGTACGGCGGCAACATCGTGACCAACGACATAGTTCATGGCCTTGGTGTCACGCAGGCTGACGCTGAGCGGCTGAAGGAGCGATACGGCAGCGCCTACGAGCCGATGGTCGATCCTGAAGATGTGATCCAGCTACCGAGCACGGTGGCGCAGGGCGACCGGCAGATTCCTCGAGAATTGCTGGCGCACATCATCCATCAACGCATGGATGAGATCTTCGACATGGTGCATCGCGAGATTCACAACGCCGGCTACGGCTCTCGGCTGGCTGGCGGAATCGTTCTCACCGGCGGTGGCGCCGCGATGGAAGGGATCACCGAGCTTGCCGCGAGCGTGTTCGGGACGGGCGTACGCATCGGTGTGCCAGGTGAGCACGTTGGTGGGCTGAGCGACTCCGTCGAAGCGCCTCGCTTCGCGACCGCGGTTGGACTTGCTCTCTATGGCGCCAATCGTCTGGTGGTTGCCGGAGGGCCGCCAAGCTCCAAGCGCAACTTCAACTCGCCGGGCGTGGACAAGCTCGCGAAGCGAATGAAGAACTGGCTCGAGGACTTTTTCTAGACCGAGCTCCATTACTGGATTGGCTGGGCCGGACGGTATTGCATGTTCGGGAAACCGGCGCTTTTCCTCAGCCGCCCGCGATGGCACGGTGAGAGTCGTCTCGTCGTTTTCGGTTTATGTTTGCGTTGTGCGGGTCCAACACTCCGCAAGCCACAGAGATTTCGCTGAGGAGTTGTGAGGCTCTGATTCCGCGATGTCGCAAAACTATCGGCGGCTCGATTTGTGTGGATAAAGTGTTCGGGAAACTCGTGGTGAATTGGATGACATTGGATCGTTATCTGGGCATGGTTGTGCGCGCGTTTTTCGCGTATATTAGCGCGTTGATCTGAACCTGTCGCCTACCCGCCTAGGAGTGCACGCCGCGATGATATTTGAGTTTGAGGAGAACACATCGCAAAACGCCCGGATGAAAGTTGTTGGCGTTGGCGGTGGCGGTGGCAACGCGGTTAACAGAATGATCGAAGAGCGCCTCGAAGGCGTTGAATTTGTTTCGGTCAACACGGATGCCCAGGCTCTCCTCAACTCCAAGTCAGACGTCAAGCTTCAGATAGGAAAGAAGCTCACACGCGGACTCGGCGCTGGAGCGCGACCCGAAGTAGGTCGTCAGGCGATCGAAGAAAATCGCGATGAAGTTTTGCGAGCGATGACGCACGCAGATCTTGTCTTCGTTACATGCGGCATGGGCGGCGGCACCGGTACGGGTGCTGCACCGGTTGTGTGCGAGCTTGCACGTCAGGCTGGCGCATTGACAGTCGGTATCGTTACCAAGCCGTTCCTGTTCGAAGGGCGCAAGCGCATGCGTCAGGCAGAACTCGGTATTGCCGAGATGCGGAAGAACGTGGACACGATGATTGTCGTCCCGAACGAGCGCTTGCTCGCTGTTGTCGGGAAGGGCATTCCGTTCCAGGAAGCGCTCAAGAAGGCCGATGAAGTTCTTCTGCACGCGACTCAGGGTATCTCGTCGCTGATCTCCGTTACTGGTTTGGTGAACGTTGACTTCGCTGACGTTCGCACGGTCATGCAGAACGGTGGTTCAGCACTGATGGGAACCGGCGTCGGTCGCGGCGAGAACCGTGCTGTCGAGGCAGCTCAGCAGGCGATCGCGAGCCCATTGCTCGACAACGTCTCGATCTCGGGCGCGACTGGCGTACTGGTCAACATCACTGGCGGCGAGGATCTTACGCTGGGCGAGGTTCATCAGATCAACGAGATCGTGCATGAGGCCGTGGGCGAGGAAGCCGAGATTATTTTTGGTGCCGTACATGAGCCGGCGATGCATGGAGAAATCCGGGTTACGGTCATTGCGACCGGTTTTGACCGTGGCATCACCGGAACTTCGGCCCAACCTGTTTTTGGAAGCACCGTTCAGCAGCCTGTCAGGGGAGCGCCGGTGATTCCGCTTCACTCGACGCGCACCGTACGTCCAAACGCACCTGCAGGAGCAGGAGGGGCGACCACGCGGCCGACCCCAGCTCCAATACCAGAAATCCCAAGACGCGTGACCCCGTTCAATCCAGGTTCGTCTTCGAATGACGGTCGGGACCAGGAACTCAGCGACATGGAAATCCCGACCTTTATTCGGAGGCAGATGGATTGAAGGAGATAGCTGCACGTAGCGTCACGTATGGATTGATCGGATTGATGGCTCTGGCTGCGATCGAGTTCACGCCGCCAGTGACAGCGGGTGCCTCAGCGCCAACGCCAGGCGCCGCGGTCGGTCTCGGTCAGGCGATCCCCGCAACCACCGCTTCAATAAATCCGGCGGATTCTTCGATCCCGGGCTCAAGCCAGCCTGCGGTCGAGTTCACCCCCACTGTAGTCGTCGCGTCGCTGGAGCCTGGCGTCGATACCGTCACGCTCAACGGAACCATCCACACGTCGTTGTCCGCTTCGTTTCAGGCGATGGGGCAGGGTGACCTTCCAGCCAGTCAGCGGCGCTCACTCGCCTGGCACCTCGCGGACATTTTCGAGCACCGCATCGACATGTCCCGTGACCTGGACGAGGGGGATAAGTTCCACGTCCTCGTCGAGCGTCTTCAGCAGCCGAATGGCAAGGTCGTCGTCAACAAGATCCTCGGCGCCAAATTCTCCCTCGGTGACGAAGTCGTCGAAGCGATTCACTTCAAGAGCAAGACATCCAACAGTGAATGGTTTGACGGTCGCGGAAAGTCACTTGGCGCTTCGTTCCTCCGGACACCGGTCAGCTTCCGTCGAATCTCGTCGGTGTTTGGCCGACGGATGCATCCAATCTTCGGTACCTGGCGCAACCATACTGGAACTGACTACGCCGCTCCAATGGGCACCCCCGTTCACGCCATCGGCGATGGAGTCATAGTCACGGCAGGCAAGGTTGGCGGATACGGCAACATGATCGACATTCGGCATGCCAATGGAATGGTGAGTCGCTATGGCCACATGAGCCGGTTCGCGCGTGGCATTCATTCCGGAACGCACGTCACGATGGGCGAAACCATCGGCTACGTCGGCATGACAGGATGGGCAACCGGTCCGCATCTGCATTTCGAAATCCGCGAACACGGCGTTGCCTATGATCCCAAGGTCGCGTTGCGCAATCAGAGTGGTGAGCCGGTTGCGGCGTCCGAAGCTGCACTGTTCAACGAGATAAGGAATCACACTCTCGAAGTGATGGCTGCTTCCAACACTGCGCCGCCGGCGGGCAAGCAAGTGGCGATGCGCTAGCGCGACGTAACATCAGTCGTGCGAAGCCGACTCCAAATCGTATTCAAGATTCCCGCGAAAGCGGGAATCTTTTTATTTGCGCACACGCTCGGTGTTGCCGACATCGAGCGCATCTGATCACACGATTATTACGACGGAGTCCGCTCCACAACTAGCGCAGTCGGTAGAGCCCGGCCTGAGAGCTTTTCCACACGCGGTGCATCGGCGCACGCCGTCCGGCTGAGCCGGATAACGCTTTCTCCGCTTCCGGCGTTTCGCTGTTTCGATCGTGATCAGAAGGGCTATCGCG
>Ga0164241_10006365_pt1 | contig 10807 bp, 9 predicted proteins | sample OricomyardsoilBY_FD_108780 | JGI IMG/M metagenome (GOLD analysis project Ga0164241, IMG submission 108780) | Backyard soil microbial communities from Emeryville, California, USA - Original compost - Back yard soil (BY) | ecosystem: Environmental > Terrestrial > Soil > Unclassified | place: USA... | reverse complement strand
CTGGGTCACGCTTCGCCGCCCGACACCGCCTTCGAAACCGCTCGCGAAGCCTTGCGCGAGCTCGACAAGCTGGAGCAAGCGTTGGCGGAAAAGCCCGCCCTCGGCGAGCGACTGGGCGAGCACCGCCGCTTGGCCGAACGCCAGCAAGCCGCGCACAAAGCCGCCCAAGCCCTGGATCTTGCCCCCGGTCCAGGCGCGCTTCCGCAGCTGGAGACGGCGCTGTTGAGCGCCGACAACGAGCTACTGCAGCTCGAAGAACAAAAGCGCGTCTTGGAGGACGAGCGGCGCCGGGTCAGCGACGAGCGAGATACCACGCGCGAACGCCTGGCCCAGGCGCAGGCCAACCTGGGCAAGCACCGCCGGTTGCAGCAAAGGGTCGAGCGCATCGCCGCCAGCGCCGGTCCGTTCTCGCCCACGCGCGAAGCCGTGCTGCGTTTGCGCGACAGCTTGAGCAGCGAACGCCAAGAGCTGAAGAGCGCGCTCCAAGCCGCCACCCAGACGCGCGAGCAGCTTTTGCACGACGCCAACCACCTGGAGGGCTCGGGCGGTCAATTCTCGAGCGAGCTGCTCAAATTACGCGATGAGCTGGACGGCGAGCTGCTCGGCAATCGCTTCGAAGAGCTGGACGTCAAAGAGGCGGCGCGGCTCGAAGCCTTGCTCGGCCCGCTCACGCACGCCATCGTCGTCGACGACGTCGCCGCCGCCACCGCGCGCCTGCAAGGCAAGCCGCGTGAGCTGGCCGAGCTGCGGCTGCTCGCGGCCGGGACCGATTTGCAGCTGCTGGACCAGCACGCCCAAGAAAACGCCGGCGATCTGTACGTGAGCGAAGGTCCGGCGCTGCGCGTGACTCGACGCCCCGAACGACCGACCCTCGGCCGCAAAGCGCGCGAAGCCCGCATCGAAGACCTGCGCCGCGAGGCCGTCGGCTTGGGCGAAGAGTTGGAGCGCCGCCAAGCACGCCTGCGCTCGGTGACGACGGCGCTGACCGAAATCGATCAGCTGCTGCCCGACGCGGAGCTGCTGGAACGGGGCGACCCGGCCCAAGAGCAGAGCTTGCTGCAAACCGAAGAGCAGAAGCTGACGCGCGACGGACAAGCGTTGGATCAGGCGATCGTCGACCTGGCGGTGCGGCTGAACGAGACGCGCGCGCGCGCGGCTCGAACCCGCGGCTTGCTTTCCGAAGCGTTCCTGCTCGACGCGGAGAACCACAGCGAAAAATCCGCTGAAATCGCCGACGCGCTGGCCCGTCTGGAGCAAGCCGCGAGCGAGCTTGCGCGCCTTTCGTGGCCCCGCCAAAAGCTGACCGCGCTGCTCGAAGCGTTGCGCGTGCCGCCGCCATCGACCGAAGAGCTCGCGCGTTTCGAGGCCGAACGCAGCGAGCTGGGCCGCGAGCGCGATCGCCTTTTCCGGCTGCTCGAAGCGCTGACGCAGCTCGAGCAGGAGCTGCCCGCGTTGGCTTGGGAAGACGCCGAGCGTTCGCTGCAAAATCGTGAGCAGGTCGCGCCCGCGCTCGAAGAGCAACATCAACGCGCGCGTGCAGCCGTCGAAGCCGCCGAACAGCAAGTCCAGCTCGCCGAGGCGGCTTGGGAAAAAGCCACCGCCGAGCTGCAGCACGCCGAGGCCGAGCTGAGCGCGATCGCGGCCCACGCCGAACGCCTGGCTCTGGAGCTCTCCAGCGCGGGCCTGCCCGCCGATCTCACGCCCGAGCGCGCGGCTCAGCAGCTCAACGAGCTGCGCGCCAGCGCGGAGCGCCTCACCCTCGAGGAACGCGATCTGTTGGCGCGGCGCGGAGCCAGCGCCGAACGAGTGCGGCAGCTGGGCTTGGATTTGGGCAAAACCGAGCGCGATCTCGCGGCCGCCAAGGCCGCCGCCGAGCCCGCCGCCGCGCGTTGGCAAGCGCTGCGCGCCCACGCCGAGCGCGCGCTCGTGCTGCACTCGGGCGAATCGAGCGAGCACGACGCACGGCGGACGGCCCTGGAGCTGGCCGCTGAAGCGCGCAGCCGCGCCGAGCTGTTACAAGATCGCCTGGCGGCGGCGCGCGGCGGCGACGCGTTGGCGCGCGAGGTCGGCGAGCAAGAGCTGGACGGCGACGACGCTTTCCTTTCGCTGTGGCTGCGCGTGCGCGAATGGCTGGCGCGACGCGTCCCGGCTCAGGTCGCGCAGGTCGAAGATCCGCTGCTCGCGCTGGAGCGGCTACGGGGCCACTTGACCGTGTTGGAGCAACGCCTAGGTCATCAAGAAGCGGATCTGCGTGGCGCCTCCGAGGACGTGGCGCGCGGCATCGAGGTGCAACTGCGGCGCGCCAAAGCGCAGGTGCGGCGCCTCAACCAAAACCTCGACGGCGTTTCGTTCGGGAGCATCGCGGGCATCCGCGTCGAGCTGCGACGCTCGGCGCAGATGGAGCCAGTGTTGCGCGCATTGGCCGAAGGCAGCGCCCAGGAGCTGCTGTTTCAAAGCAGCTTACCCACCGAAGAAGCGCTCAGTGAAATTTTGCGGCGCTACGGCGGGGGGCGCAGCGGCGGCGGCCGCGTGCTCGATTATCGCGAATATCTCGAGCTGGTCGTCGAAGTGCAGCGCAAGGCCGACGGCAGCTGGGAGCCGGCGAACCCGACGCGCTTGTCGACCGGAGAAGCGATCGGCGTGGGCGCGGCGTTGATGATGGTCGTGTTGGCAGAGTGGGAACGGGACGCCAACCTGCTGCGGGCCCGCCGCGGCGCCGGCTCCCTGCGATTCTTGTTTCTCGACGAGGCCAACCGGCTGTCGCAAGACAACCTGGGCTCGCTGTTCGATCTTTGCGAAAGCTTGGATCTGCAGCTGTTGATCGCGGCGCCCGAAGTCGCGCGCGCCGACGGCAACACCACCTACCGCCTGATCCGCAAGGTCACCGAAGACGGCCGCGAAGAAGTCATCGTCTCCGGCCGCCGCGCCCTCACCGCCGAGCCGCCCCCCAGTGCCGCCGTCGCCCCCGCTGCCGTGCAAGGCACGCTGTTCGAAAACTGAGCTACAAATCCTTACAACACCGGAAACCAAGGTGATAATTCCGGTGAGCATCCTTCGCCATCAGGCGGCCTTCGTGCCACGCCAGCGCGCGCCAACGGCAGTCGTCTTCGTGCGCGTTGAGCTGCTGGAAGATGAACCAGCTGCCTTTCATCTCGTTTTCACCGGTGCCGCCGCGGCTACCGAGCTCCTCGGCCACGAGCGGTAAATTCATGTGCTCGGCGGCATTGCCGTGCTGGTCGTAAACACCGAACGAGCTCACGCATTCGGGATAGGAGCCGGCGGGATAGGTGTTGCTGCCGCACTCTTCCCAGCTCGGCGCGTAGCACTTCGGGCTCTTGCGGCTGCCGGTGGCGCACAGCGCGTGGTTCTTGGTTTTGCCGTACGCCCACACGATTTCTCGACTTTTGTTGTGCAAGTACTCTTGCTGCAAGCGCCGCTCGCCGAAGGTGTAGTCCTGCTCCGGCGTGTGCAAGGCGCCCGCACACGCCCCTTCCCATTCGTGGGCGTCACACAAGCGTTTGCCCTGCGCCTTGCACAGGTTCTCAGCTTCGTCGGACTTGACCCACGTGACCGGGTAGTCACACGCAATGTTCGGAAATTCGTACTGATCGACGCACAGCGTGGCGGTGTCTTTCGTTTGCCCCGCGCCGGGGTCGAACACGGTGACCATGTTGGGCGCTCCACAGCGCGCGTCGCCGGCGCGAAATTCGTGCGCTTTCTGAATGGCCTGGCACTCGGCGCGCGTCATCGGGTGCTTCGTGATCTTGGGGTTGCCCTGGCCCATCCAGCGCGAGCCTTCGAAGATGGCGCGCGTCTTGGCCAGCGCTTCGCCCGCCAACCCGAGCTGGCTCTGCAAGTTCTTGAACAGCACCTCGCGCTGGGCCGGAATGTTGTCGGGCGATTCATCGAGCAAGGGCGGGGGCGCTACCGGCAGGGCGCTGGGCGCGGCGCTGCCCGGCGCCGGCGGAGGCTTGCTGGCCGACTCCACCGACGGCGCGGCCGTTCGCGAGCTCACGGTCCTCGTAGGCGACTTGACCGCTTTCACGACCGCGGCCAGCACGAGCGCCCCCGCCACGAGCCAAAACAGCAGCCACAGTGAACGACGGGCAGAAGGTGGGACAAGCTTGGACACGGACCCGGGCTTCTTGTTAGCAGGCCCCGCGCTCCTGCAAACTGCGTTTCCGCCATGTCCGCCCTGACCGCCCTCCTTTGCCCTCACCAGCCGAGCTGTCCGGGCTGTCCGCGTCTGGCGCAGCCGGGCTTGCCGCCGGAACCGCTCGCGAGGCTGCAGGCATTGGCGACGCGAGTCGGCGCTCCACCCCCGCTCGTCCACGAGAGCCCACCGACCGCGTTTCGGCACCGCGCGCGGCTCGCCATTCGCGGCCGCGCCGACGCCCCCAAGCTGGGGATCTTCGAGGCCGGTTCGCACCGCGCCGTGCACATCCCGCGCTGCCTCGTGCATCACCCGGTCATCAATCGCGTCGCGGCCAAAGTGCGCGACACGCTGGCGCAGCATCGCATTCCCACTTACTCGGACGCCGCCCACGCCGGCATCGCTCGCTATCTACAAGTGGTGGTCGAGCGCGAGACCCAGCGCGCTCAAGTCACGTTGGTCACGAACGGCACCACCCACGACGACCTCGCGCGCTTCTTCGTCGACCTGCAAAGCGCGCTCGGTACCGAGCTGCACAGCCTGTGGTGGAACGGCAACCCGGAGCGTACCAACACCATCGTTGGCCCGCACTGGCAGCACCTGTACGGGCCGCCCCACGTGACCGATCGCTCGGGCGACGCGCGCATTTTTTACCCGCCCAACGCCTTCGGGCAAAGCAACCTCGAGCTTGCCATGCAGCTCGCCGCGCGCGTGCGTGCGTTGGCCCGCCCCGCCACGCGCGTCACCGAATACTATGCAGGCGTTGGCGCGATTGGGCTTGGTCTCGCCGGCACCGCCGCAAACCTTCGCCTGAACGAGCTGGGCGAAGGCTCGCTCGAGGGTTTGGCGCGGGGCGTCAGCGCGTTGCCCGAAGCCCACCAGTCGAAGGTGGCAGTGCACCGCGGCTCCGCCAGCGCTCACGCCGCGCTGATAGCCGACACGGATTTCGTGATCGCCGATCCGCCGCGCAAGGGGCTCGACGCCGAGCTGGTCAGCGCCCTCCGCCAGACACCACCGCAACGCTTCGCGTATGTTTCTTGCGACATCGACTCCTTCGAGCGCGACACGGCGGAGCTGCTCGGGCGGCTTCGTCTCGTGAGCCTCGACGCCTTCGACCTTTTTCCCCACACCGAGCACCTCGAAACACTGGCGGTTTTCGAGGCCGAGTGACAAGTGGTACAGTGAGCGCGCTTGCCCGCGGACCCGCCCTTGTTCGCCGTGATCGTGCTGGTCGCGTCCGTCTCGGCTCTCGTCGGATATGCGCTGGCGCTGTGGCGCGACAAGCGAAGGCAAGCCCGCTTCTTCGATCCGGCCATCGACAACGCGGAGCGAGCTTTGGAGCTATTTGCTCAGCGCACGCACGGCACGCTTGCGGCGAGCTCCGAGCGCTGGGGCGCGCTGACGCCTCCGATCGGCTTTCGCCTCAAGACGACCCGGAGAGGCCAAGGTAGCAACAGCGGGGTCCCCCGATTCAAGGCGATGCGCGGCTCTGGCTACGCTCAGCTCGAACGAGCAGGCTTGCTCGTCAAGGTTGGCTGGCTCGTCGTCGGGCTAGAAGTAGGCTTTGCGCTTTTTGCCGCGCATCCGCGTCGTGCTGCCGCCCGGCTGCACACTCAGCGGACTACATGACGCTCCGAGGCTCTCGCTCTCGAACCCCTGGGACCTCTGGTTCAAAGGCGTCTACGGGCGTAACGATCACGCCAGCGCCTTGCCGCTCACGCCCCCCGAAAAGGAGGCGTTCGACGGCTTGAGCGCACGCTCGTGCCATATCGGAATGCAATCGGTGACGCCAGCAACCTGGCTCGGCACGCTTCCCGACGTCCACGCGCTCGAGATTGACGTTTGGGCCGTCTGGCCACCGTTGTCCATCAGCGACGCGCCCACCGAGCCGAAGGGGATTTACAGCTGGAGCCACGACTTTGACTTCGCCGCCCTCGACGAGCTCGTCGATTTAGCGGTTGCCCTCGCGCGCACTGCCCGTCCGCGGCCCGCCGCGATAGTCTCGCGCGCGTGAAAGCCACCGGGACTTGTCCGAAGTGTAGTGGGCGCAAGTTGTTTCACGTGACCTCCGTAGAGCAGACCTTTTGCGACGCGCAGGGCAGCCTGAAGAGCTTCGCCGTGACGGGGGCCATCGTTCCAACGGGTAAGAAAACCCTGCTCGGTGGCGAGCACACCGAGGTGCTCGTGGCAGGGCCCTACGAGACCCTGGTCTGCGTGAGCTGCGGCTACGCGGAGTGGTACGCCTCCCCGAGCGCGCTGACCAAACTGGAGCGGATGGCCGAGAGTCGCGCGATCCGCGTCTTGGAAAACGGTCAGTATCGCAACGCACCGCCGCAAAAGAAGCCATAATTGATCAGTAATTACATACAGTTAGTATCATTTGACCAGTTCCGGCCCTCGCCTTGACAGATACCTCTAAAGTTTCAATAATTCGTGAAAGCGGACGCGCCGCTCTACGTTGATGACGCAGCCAGAGTCCGCCGATCGCACCCTCCACTTACTGGAGCGAGGTCTATCCGAAGCCGCCAGCTCGAAGACCCTCCAGTGGTTGAGCGTTCCGGCGCCCCTGCTCCAGGCCGAGTCGTTGCTCGCGGTCGAGCCGCACGCCGACGCCTGGTATTGGTCGGGCGGGCGCGATCAAGAGTTCGTGGGCATTGGCGTGGCCAAGCGGCTGACCGGACTTGGGCCCGGACGCTTCGAAAGCATCGACCGCCAACTGCAAGAGCTGTGGTCCTCGCTGCAGCCGCATGCTTCGGTCGACGTGGGCGCACCCGAGCCCCGGGTCGTCGGCGGGTTCGCCTTCCAAACCGGCCGCTCTCGGCAGACGCCTTGGGACGGCTTCGGTGAAGGGCAGCTCGTGCTGCCGCGCCTCACGTACACGCGTCGTGAAGACCGCGCCTGGCTGACGTTGGCGGCGGCCCCCCAAGAGCTGGCGTCGCCCGCCGAGCGCGCGCGCTTCCTGCGCGAAGCCTCGCAGCTGGTGGCGGCCGCCAGCGTGGAGCAAAAGCCGGAGCTCGAAGCGCTGCCGGGCCCCTTCGAGCTGGCCGAAGGCAGCGCCGACGAGTGGCGTGCGCAGATCGAGCACGTCAAGCGCGCCATCGCCCAAGGATCATTCGAGAAGGTCGTGCTGGCGCGTCGAGTTCTGGTGCGCTTCGCGCGCGAGCTTTCCGCCGCGCGCGTGCTTTCACGGCTGCGCGAAAGCGGCCCCCACGCCCCGCGCTTCGCCTTTCGCGTCAATGGCGCGACCTTCATCGGTTCGCCGCCCGAGCGCTTGCTGGCCAAAACCGGCCTGCGCATCGAGACCGAGGCCGTAGCGGGCTCGTTGCCGGCGAGCGACGTCGGCGCAGCCGAGCAGCTGCTGAGCGACGCCAAGCTGTTGGCCGAGCACGCCCCCGTGGTTCAAGACTTGGTCGAACGCCTGCGCCCGGTCGCCGACTTGCAACCGCTACCCGAGCGTCCGTTCGCGCACCGCGCACGGCACATTCTGCACCTCAAGACGCCCATCAGCGCGACCTTGCGGGCGCCGGAACGCGCGCTCTCGCTGCTGTCGCGCATTCACCCCACGCCCGCCGTCGGCGGTTACCCTACCGCGCCCGCGCTCCGCTTCATCGCCGAGCACGAGCCGGACGAGCGCGGCTGGTATGCGGGACCCATCGGCTGGATCGATTCGCGCGACGACGCCGACTTCGCGGTCGCGCTGCGTTCGGGCGTGATCTCCGGCAAGCACGCGCACCTGTACGTAGGCGCCGGCATCGTCAGCGGCTCCGACAGCGAGAGCGAGCTGCAAGAGACGGGCTGGAAGCTGAAGGTCCTGCTCAGCGCGCTCAGCTAGGGCGTTCCCTAAATTGCTGGTCTCGCCGTAAACGTGCCCGTGCCCGTGCCCGACGATTCGTAGAGATCCGCACGCCCTCGGTTGGTAGGCCCAGGTTCCTGGCGCGGGCTAGACCCGCGCGCGCCGCGCCCAGCTGGGCGCGCAGGCAGGGCCTACACTCAATCCGGTGATCTAATAAGGTAAGGGCACGTTTACGGGCACGGGACGAGCGCCTCAGCCTCGTTGCCCGGCCGCCACCCACAGCAAGGCGTCGCGCAACAACGGAACCGAGTTGGTGGTGAGCACCGACTCGACATGGAACTGAAAGCTGCAAAAGCGCTCGGAGCGCAGCGCCGTGACCCTGCCGTCCGGCTCGCTGGCAATCTCGACGCCCGGCGGCGCGGCGTCGGGGCGACGGGCAAAGAAGGTATTGTAAAAGCCGACCGGCTCGCGGCGCCCGAATAGATCGATCGACTTTTGCACGCCTTGCAACGGAGGATCCGTCGGCTCGACCCGCATGCCCAGGCGGTGACACAGCACCTGGTGACCCAGGCACACGGCCAAGAAGCGCGCCTTGCGTGCGAGCAGGCCCTGCACGATGTCGTGCACGACCTTCATCTTCGGGTCGTTCAAATCGGTCGGATCACCCGGCCCCGGGCCGACCAGGGTGAGCTCGCTGTCGACGACCAGCGGCGCGGCCTCGCGAAAATCCACGACGCGGGCGCGTAGCCCCAAATGCGTGAGCACGTGCTTCAGCATGTGGGTGAACTCGTCCTCGTTGTCGATGATCAGGACTGATTTACCTTCGAGGCGCGCATCGACGTAGCAATGGTGCTGCTTCTCCATCCAGAAGCGCGACAAATATTGGTTTCGCGAGACCAAGACGCGATCGACCAACGCGTCACGGTACTGACCGAGCGTCGGCGAGCTGGGCTCGGCGTTGTCGATGGCGCGCAGCAGGCCCGCGGCCTTGGTCTTCACCTCGCGGCTTTCGCGCTCGGGCACGGAGTCGCGCACGATGCTGGCGCCGCTCTGAATGGTGGCCAAGCCCTGGGCCGAGACCTCCATCGTGCGAATGGTGATCGCGCTGTCCAAGAACTCCTGACCAGATTCGTCGAGCCCCGTCACCAAGAGCGCGCTCGAGTAGTAACGGCGCGATTCACGCTCGTACTTCTTGATCACGCGGGCGGCGTTTTCCAGCGGGCTGCCGATCATGGTGGCGGCAAACATGGAATCGCGAAATGCGTCCATGTAGTCGCCCTCGGCGTGGCCTTGCAGCAGGTATTCGGTGTGGATGAGCGTGCTCATCTCCTTCAAATACGGGCCGTGTACGTCGCCGCCGGAGCTGCAGATGCGCGACATCATCTTCAGCTCTTCGTCGACGACCTGAAACAGCTCGTTCACTTCCTTGGGGTCGCTCAAGAACTCGATCAAATCCGAGCGTTGCTTGAGCAGGCTCTTGGGCAGCGTGCCCGAGATGGGGTTCATCTGCACCACGCCCTTACGGATGGTGACGTGACGCTCGGGCGACGAGCCGACGAAGAAGCGTTCACCGTCGTGAAAGCAAAACGTCATGTAAGCGCCGAATTCGTTGATCGCCAGGCGCTTGAAAATCGTGTTGGCGACCTTCCAGTCGAAGCTCGCGATTTGTACGCGCGCTTTGCGTGAAAGCAAGAAATTCGAGCCTTCACCGCGACAGATCTCGTCCTTGATCAAGCGCGCGACGTTGGCCTCGAACTCGGCGTCGTCCATCTCGAACGTGGGAGCGCCCACCGTGCGCACCTCGGGCGCGGGCCCGTCGGGCAACACTTGGTCGAGCTGTATCTGCCGGTAGTCGCTCGGCACCAACGACAATATTTCTTCACCTTGATCGTGAACGTCGAAGCCGCGTTCCCGCAGCTGGGCGAACGGCACCATGCTGAGCACCGGCCAGCGCCCGCGCCTCGGGATCTCGGTCAACAGGCGCTGCCGGAGGAGCTCACCGCTTGCGTAGTGGGTTTTGCCGTCCTGATGGGTCAGGCAATAGGGCGCATCGAACTTCATCGTGGGACCGGCAGCATACGGCGCGCCGTCGCTGCCGCAAACTAGCCCCCGCGAGCCCCTGATTTAGCCGGGCAGGCGCATCGCCAAGAGCGCGTCGATGGTGGCACGGTCGAGGCTGAGTGGCAGCGCGGGTCGCAGGACGGCGGCGGCGGCGGGCACCTTGGGCGGGTGAATGATGGCCAGCTGCATCGTGCGCGTGTTGACGTCGAACAAGGCCAACGCGTAGCGGTAGCCGCCGGTGGGGCGGCGGAAAGCGACGTGGGCGGCGGCGCCGCCGAAGGCCGTCACGCCGCCCTTCGGCGCGGGCAGGCTGGTACCCTTACGAACAAATCGGCGGGTCGTACGCCGGCGCTCATTCGAACGAGCAGACGTATTCAGCGATACCGGACGCGACCTTGATGTCGAAGCCCGACTTACCCGGAACCTTGAAGAAGCTGCCCCCTTCGTAGGCCTTCCACGTCGTCTCGCCGTCGAGCCGCACTTCACAGCTGCCGGCCGTGATGTCCATGCGCTCGGGCGCGTCGGTGCCAAAGTGGAACTCACCGGCGTAGATCAAGCCGAGCGTCTTTTTGGCGCCATCGGCGAGCTTGATCGTGTGGCTCACGACCTTACCGTCGAAGTAAACGTTGGCTTTGGCGACAGCAGTGACGTTCGGATATTCGGCCTGTGACATGACGGCGCGCATGGTGTCACGGCGCCCGGCCCTGTCAACCCGGCGGGCCCTACGCCGCGCCACGAGCAAAAATCCAAGCGATCGAAGGGGCTCGGTATCCTCGAGATCAGTTCGAGCGACACGTGGG
>Ga0164241_10006364_pt1 | contig 10808 bp, 11 predicted proteins | sample OricomyardsoilBY_FD_108780 | JGI IMG/M metagenome (GOLD analysis project Ga0164241, IMG submission 108780) | Backyard soil microbial communities from Emeryville, California, USA - Original compost - Back yard soil (BY) | ecosystem: Environmental > Terrestrial > Soil > Unclassified | place: USA... | reverse complement strand
ATGCGGCTATGAAAACCCAATTGGCTCTTACAATTGGAACAGATGTACAGGCATATGATGCTGACTTGACAACCTATGCGGGAATAACGCCCAGTGCAAACGTACAATCTCTTTTAGGAGCAGCAAACTACTCCGCAATGAGAACACTGCTTACGCTTGTTCCAGGTACAGATGTACAAGCTTATGATGGTGAATTAGCGGCTATTGCGGGTTTAACAAGTGCTTCAAATAAGGGGATTTATTTCACGGGTTCCGCAACGGCTTCAACTTATGATCTTAGTTCATTTGCGAGAACGTTTCTTGATGATGCAGATGCCGCAACCGTGAGAACTACACTCGGTGCTGAAGCTGCTTTATCAATCACAAATGATTTAGCGAGGTCAACAAATACATTATCGCTCAACAGTACTGTTCAGGCTTTATCCGGTACTACAGTTACAATGAATACCAATAGTGGTTACAATGGTTCAATTAGTTTGTCAGGTGCAACTACTATCACAATATCAAATGCGCGGGCCGGTACAGGAGGTGTAATTTTTGTAACTGGTAACAGCAACACTCTTTCGGTTAATAGCACATCGGTTACATTATCTGCTTCTGGAGTTACACCAATTTCATGGATGTATGACGGCACTACTTATTATGTTAAAGATGGTACATCTGCAGGTAGTTCCATAGCCGCCGGTGCTGTAACAAATACAGAGGTAAATGCTTCAGCTGCTATCGCATATAGTAAGCTTGCTGCATTAACAGCAAGCAGATTATTAGTAAGTGATGGTTCAGGTTTTGTAAGCGCCTCTTCAGTAACATCAACAGAGGCCGGTTATTTATCAGGTGTTACTTCTGCTATACAAACTCAGTTCAGCAATAAGCAACCTTTGGATGCAGACCTTACTACCATTGCGGGGCTTACCGCTACCACTGATAATTTCATGGTAGCAAATGCATCTGCATGGGCAAGCAGAACACCAGCTCAAGCCAGGACATCATTAGGATTGGTAATCGGCACCAATGTCCAAGCATACGATGCTGACCTTACCACATACGCAGGCATCACACCTTCAGCTAATGTGCAGTCTTTATTGGGTGCAGCAGACTATGCTGCAATGAAGACATTACTAAACCTGACAATCGGAACAAACGTGCAGGCATATGATGCCGATCTTACTACTTATGCTGGAATAACTCCGAGCAGTAATGTGCAGTCATTCCTTGGCGCTGCGAATTACGCCGCCATGAAAACCTTATTGAGTTTGACGGTAGGAACAGATGTTCAAGCTTATGATGGAGATTTAACCTCTCTCGCTGCTGCTTCTGGAACTAATACTATTTATTATAGGAGTGCTGCTAACACATGGAGCGCTGTAAACGTTAGTACAGGCTTATCTTTTTCAGGAGGCAATTTAACTGCGACTGCAACTTCCGATAATGATATTTCAGGTACATACAGCCCTACAATTTCTAGTAGCAGTGGTAACAATACAATTACAGTTGAAGATCCATTTATATACACAGTAGTTGATGGAGCAGTAAATGTAGATGGAAGAGTCCTAGTAGTGCATTCTGGAGGTAGCACAGACAATATTGGGTTCACCCTCACTCTTCCATCCGGATATGTTCCAAATTTTACAGCAGAAAAAAATCTATTTGGTCAAGGTGCATTGCTTCAAATTGGTATAGGTATTAAATCGGTTTTTGTACAGGCTGAATATACATCTGATTTAGCAAGTGTATTTACTGAGGTTGATTTAACAGGAATACAGTCTGCTTATATAACAGTTCATTTTACTTATCCAAATCCAAGCAACTAATGGGTAAGTTCATTTTAGTCATATCGTTTTTATTCAGTTTGCAGTTGAGTGCACAATTGCCAAGTGCTTTCTTCTGGAATACACCAAAGCAATCATCTGGTTTAACTACTCCAACGTTTGTTAAGGCTGCTGATATGGGAGTAACTACAGGTACAAGCAAAACGTACTCTTTCACCGTCGATGCAGGAACGAATAGATGTGTGATTATAGGTATTAACGGTGATAATGCAACCGGCGCAGATGATTTTACTGGAGCTACGATTAATGGTAATTCATTTTCTCTTGTAAATAAGACAACTAACATTAGCGGGCGCTTTCATTATTTATGCCAGATAGCAAACCCTCCTGTCGGTACTTATAATATTGTTATCTCATTCTCCAGCTCACATAATATCAACGGCTTTGTTGCGCAGTTTAATGGCATAAATGGTATTGATCATAATCGAACCACATCAACCGGCGCAACAACCAGTTACACTTTCACAGATACCACTTTTAATAATAACGCAATGATGGTTATTATGGAAGGCGGCTATAACGGAGGAAATCCTCCATCAGCCGGGAGTGGTCTTACACGTGGAGCTTATGGAAATACTTACGGTGACTACGGAATGTTTTATAGTACATCATTGGTTAGCCCAGCTGGTCAATTTGTAATCAACACTACGCGAACAAGTACAACCGGTGGCCAAGGTCGGAGCTATAATATTCTCGCACTGTATATGGTGTACTCGACATTAATACAGTTCTATACACATCCGAAAGTTTATCAGGCCCTATACCAGAAGTACAGGATTATTAAACATTACCCGATTTGTAAAAAGCATAATAAAAAAAGAGCATGAAAAAGAAAAATATAGTAGGTGTCTTATTAGTTGCGGTAATGACGATGTTATTGCTTTCTTTCCGAACAGATGAAAGGAGAATTCCTACCGCTAACGATAAAGTTATCGATAGTATTTTACATGAAGCGGCTTTTAAAAATCTACATGAAGTAGCAAAAGATAAAACTCCAAAGCCTGGCCCGGGTACAAGAAAATACCTTACAAATATGGGCAGCTGGGGCGCATATTATACAGCAGGAGTAAACTTTAATGTGATACCCGGTGATACGCTTGTGGTTAATAATATAAATGCTATTGTGACAATGGCTCTTGAAGGTTTCAGAGGAACAGCAGATAATAAAATTGTCATAATCAATGAAGGCTCTGATTCAACTTCTTACTGGCCAAACTTTAAGCTTGTTAACTGCGGTCATATAAAAATTACCGGTTCAGGACAATCTGCTTATTACGGGTTTGTTAGTAATGGCGGCTTTAGTGGATTGGATATAGCTGGTAATTCCGAGTTTATAGAGATAGAAAGAATCAGGTTCAATGGCGGTGCTTATGCCATGCGTGTAAAAAATGATCCTTCTGATTTTAGTTGTAATCCGGCTTACTGGTATCCTAATGGTAGAATTCGCAATATATATGCTCACAACCTGTATGCTTACGGACAATCGCAGGATCCTTTTTATTTTGGTAATACCGATCCGATCGGCTCCCGTCCAACTTGTGGCCAGCCTGCACCATATCCAATCCCTACAAGGCTCGCTAATATAGAAATCGCTTACGTTACAGTTGACAGCGCTGGACGTACCGGTATACAGATCAGCGGTTCTGATTCCGGTTACAATAAAATACACGATTGCCGTGTAACAAGAACGGGATATGAGCTTAACCAGACACAAGGAGGAGGAATATTAAATGGAGGTTCAGTTGTTAATATAGAAATGTATAACAACTACCTGCGAAGAAATTTTCAGGCTGGTATTAGTGCAGGTATTAATGGAAATGGTCGGGTTGAAGGAAACGATATTGATAGTTCGGGATGGATAACAGTAGACAACTTTGACAAGCTAAGGGTTACCAATACCGATACGAGCTATCATTATATAAAAGCAGGTGGTGGTTCTGTTAATATTAAGTTCGTATATACAGCTACGAAAGTAAGTGGAACATTAGGAGGTATTGCTTATGTAATTGCTTCCGGGGATGGGGTTTCATGGAGTGTTATTAGTGATACGTTCAATATAGCTAATACATCCGGAATACAGAAAAAGCTTTTCAATGTTACTACAAACTTTACCGCCTCTGGCTCTGAAGCGAGATTCAAAATTATAACGAAGCAGTCAGGTACGTGCGTTGCAGATTATAGAACATCTGTATGGAACGACATTTATCCATTCAGCATATTTGTTGGAAGAAACGTTGTTTATCCATATAACGGAACTCCACAAAGCGGAAGAGTTATTGTCAGAAATAACATTTGTGGTTCCACCGATGATGAGAACTACATAAACAATAACGGTAGAAATATTTCAATATCTGGTAATCAAAGTGACTGGAATTGGACAGGTATATCCACTGTTTGTGGTAATACAAAACAAAATGGTTCGGCGGCAAGTATTCTTTTCCCAACTTCAGGGTTCCAATATACAACCAGTTGTATAACTACGCCAACTCCTCCTGTTGTTACAACAAGTGATACAGTTACCCTGTATCCGCCGACTAATACCTCGGTTAATATATCGGGTACAGCATATAGTCCCAACGGCGCAAACATCACAGGGTATTCATGGAGTAAACTAACTGGTGGTTCGGCAACAATAGCCACGCCAACTTCTGCCAGTACAGCTGTTACCGGTTTGTCTGCCGGTACATATAAGTTTGAATTGACCGCAACTGATGAAAATTCGCTCACCGGTAAAGACACTGTAACCGTAATCGTCTCGGCGGTTGCACCCGTGAGTGCTTACGGATATTACAGGGCTATAACCATTGACAGAAGTAAGGTGGCCAATACAGTACAGGATAATTTCCCTGTATTGGTTTCTGGAACGTTCCCTTATTTAAAGACAGTTGCCAATGGTGGACGTGTTACTAATAGCAATGGCTATGATATTGTCTTTACCACTGATATCGTCAGCCAGACAAAACTTAAATGGGAGGTAGAAAAGTATGATCCGACAACAGGAGAATTAATTGCCTGGGTGAAAATGGATGGTGTGTCCCCACTCTCTGATAAGACGTTTTATATCCAATATGGAAATAGCAATATAAGCACGTTCCAGGGTGATGTAACCAATACGTGGAGCAACGGCTATGCTGCAGTTTATCATTTAAAGAATGGTACCACATTAAGCGGCACTGATGTAACGACAAATGCATATAATGGTACGATTAATAGTGCCACAGCTACTACCGGCCAGATAGATGGTGCTGGTAGTTTCGCTAGTGGTAGCAATATTAGTATTCCCTCATTAATGAGCAATCCATCGAGCGTAACGCTAAGTGGATGGGTGAACCTGACAACAAATGGTGGTGTTGCTTCAGAAGTAATTTCTATGGGTGATCATGTGGCCCTGCGCGTAAACCAGACAACATTTGGTACTGGAGTAAGTGGTTTTTATTATACAGGTACTTCATGGCCACAAATAAACGGAGGTAGCCCGATACTTAATACCGGATGGCACTATGTAGCTTATAGTGTTACAGCAAATGATCAAAGAGTTTACTTAGATGGTACGCAGGTAAACATTGGTTCAAGTTCATCAGCTATCAGTTGGTCTGGCTTGGGAACTGCTACGAAGATTGGTATTCATGGTAATGGAGCTACAAATGCAAATTTTGGCGGTAAGATCGATGAACCGAGGGTTTCAAATACCATAAGATCAGGTGACTGGTTAAAAACAGAATACAATAACCAATCATCACCTTCTACATTCTATAGTGTAAGTGCCGAGACGAACTTCTCATCAGGTAATGCAGCGCCTCCGGTTGTTAACGCGGGCACAGACCAGGTAATTAATCAACCTACAAGCTCCGTAACATTATCAGGAACGGCCACTGATGAGGGCTCAATTGTGAGTACAACCTGGAGCAAAGTATCAGGCACAGGTAGCACAATATCTTTCCAGAACAATCTTACTACTGGCGTTACTGGTTTGTCTGCTGGTACTTATGTATTCAGGCTATCAGCTACAGATAATGATGGTAATACTGTAACTGATGATGTTCAGGTTATCGTTAATCAATTGCCAACTGTTGAAATACGCAGGGCCGGTGTTGCAGGAAATCAAACGATCGTATCACCTAAAGATTCAATCAGGGTTTATGCAGTGGCCAGTGATCCGGATGGTAGTATCGCTTCTTATAACTGGCAGCAAACCGCAGGAACTACTGCGACAATAACGGGAGGTACAACTTCATCGATAGCTGTTACAGGAATTGCTGTTGGTGCTATCACGCTTGTATGTACTGTCACTGACAACAGAGGAGCTACCTCTACCAACACGATTATCGTTACCCGCAATGCAACGACTGTAACGAGATCAAACAAAGTCATCATTCCAATTATAATACAAAAACGCAACTAATGAGAAAGCTAATGACAATTGTGGCCATATTAATTGGCCTTACCGCAAGTGCACAAATTAAAGTAACAACAGACGTTTGCTTACTTTCTAAAACAAAGCTTGAATGGACGTTCACCGACACTTTGATTTCACGAAGTGATGGAATAAAGTGGAAGGTCACTAAAGTTGAAGTAGATAATATGGGTGAGAAAGAAACCAAAGACAAGCTATTTTATTATTGGGTAGTAGATAATAAAACAAAGTTTTTTCAAGCTGTATTCTCTTCAAATTTTAATATGTGGATGATCATCGCCCCGGACGATGCGAAGGGATACTTCCCAGTAATTTCTTATTCAAACTTTAATACAAAAACTACAAAATGAGAAAGCTAATCATCGCAGCATTGCTGCTGCTAACAATGAATCTTTTAGGGCAAAATGTTATTCTGAAAGATACTCCAAAAGATGAAGGAATGGCCTTACAGATTAAACCTAAAGGAGTGCGTCAAACTATTGTTGAAGATTTCGGAACATACGCTACCCAGCCGATATATTTCGGAACCGACCCATCATTTGCTAAGCCGGATGATGATGGACGAAAATATATAATACCTGCAAAGCTAGAATCTATAGATCTGGCAACGGCACAACACAAGCCATCTATTAATTCCTCTGGTCAGGAGATATTATATGTTACCAATTCAGGACCCAAGTACCCTAATCCAATCAATAAGGATACAGTTGCTCCTAAAGCTCCAAAAGAGCCACCAACATTTTTTCTTATTGGCAAGCAAGGTGATTTCCAGTTACTCATACGCGCCATAGCCGATCCTGAGAATGTAACACCTGCTCAGGTGAAAGCTGTTCTTAATTGGATAGCAAAACCTATGGCTGTACCTGATTCACTACTAAAAAAATAAAAGGATAAACCCATCCAAAGAAAATTACCATGGATGACATGAACGAAATAAAAAGGGATTTGGTTTCTCTTGACAAAGAAGTATCAGGCATTAAAGTAATGCTCAATGAGGTACATGGGGCAATAATAGGTAATACCCTCTCTAAAGATGGAGGAATTGTAAAACGCCTAGAAACCGCCGAAGAGAAACTTGATAATGTCCATGATAAAATCAGTCGCCTGGAAAAGATTAACGTAAAACTTCAGATTTATCAAAAGGTTTTATGGGGCTGTGCGGGCGGAGTAGCAACAGCAGTATTTGCATATATCCTGCAATTATGGTTTAATAAATAGTTGATAAAAACAAAAGACAATGGCAAAAACCAAATTTGGAAAATCACAGATAAATAAGCCTGCACCATTATGGTTCAGGAAGTTCAAAAAGATATGGAGCAATTGTGAAAACCTCGCCATTGTAATTCTTTTAGGAATGGGCTACCAGCAGGATAGCCTGCTTATGCTGCTGATAAAAACAATTTCCAATTTTATCCTTGAAAATTTAGAGGTGCTTCTTGGCAATGGCCAATATTATGTACCATCTAACGAAACAATAGAGCAATCAGATTCTAAAAAATAAAAACTTAAATCATGTTACAAGACTTAAAAACCCTATTAAAATTCGGCTTCGATATCACTAAACAGGTTGCAGTATCGGGAGCTGATGGATGGCAATGGACTGATGCATTCAGTTTTTTTGATGAAGTTGTACAGTTGCCAGGAGCAATTACATCATTGCCCGGAGCGAAAGAAGCAATTGCTAATCTTTCTACAGAAGATAAAACGGAATTAGATGCGTGGGTTGTTTCAGAATTTGATATTCCGAATGATAAAGTAGAGAAATTCATCGAGAATGCTCTGCAGTTGGTTACATCAGGAGTTGCATTAGCAGTTGAATGGAGAGAACTTAAAAAAGCCTCCTAATGAATAAAAGAAAAATTTCTATTGCAGTTGTATTGATAGCAGCTGCAATAGCTTTTCTTCTATTGAAGAATTGTAATAGCAAAGGCCCTGATATTATTGCCGCTAAAGATTCTGTTCAATACAGGTGGACAAAAGACAGTGTCCGGATGATCACGTACATAAAACAACGTGAGCAGGATTTTAATAAAATATCTAAAATACTTAGGGACTCTATCAAGGCTCTCCAGTCTGGAAAGTTTAAAAACGTAAATACCGCTGCTACGATTGCATTGACTGGGAACGTTCGTATTCAAGGGTCGGTGGACACCTCGAAAATATTAGCGTTGCTTAATGAAAAAATTGACTCACTTCAAAATTCGATTGAGGATGATTGTCCTTCTAGTTGTCCTGTGATAGTTGGTCGAGTTTTTGAAAATCAATGGTATACAGTGAAAGCAGCAATCAGCATTAAGTGGCCGACTGAATCATTTGTCGAGATACAGACTAAAGATTCTCTCACATTCCTTGATGAGTATGTAAAAGAAGGTGGTTTATTTAATCGGAAATCATACCTGCAGGTTAGTGTTACAAACCATAATCCATATAATAAAATTACCGGGTTGGAAGTGTACCGTAAGCCAATACCTAAGCAAAAGAAATTTGGAATCGGTTTGCAGGCTGGATCAACACTGACATCGGATTTGAAACCACGTCCATACTTCGGTATAGGTGTATCATATAATATAATTAGATTTTGAAAGTCTGGCAGGCCGTCATAGTACTTGTGATTATTACAGCCGCGGTTTTTATTCCGCTAGCCATTATTGACTTTATTTCAAATATTTGGTGGGTTCGATCACTGATCATGATTGCAGCTGCAGTATTTGATTTTATAGTATCCATCCGGGTAATTGCATGGATGGATAACAGAATATTTATTCATCACATTAAGAAGAAAAGAAAAAACGATGTTAACCTTTCCTGAAAAGCTGTTCAATAAATTCCCGGATAATCCGGATGTAATTATTCCTGCAGAGGAATTATGGGAAAGAGTAATTGCTATTGCAAAATCATTGGTGGGCCAGAAAGAAACGCCTAACAATTCAGGTTTTGTGAATAAGGATTTTGAAAAGCAAATGAAAGAAGTTGGCTTTTCAAAAGGGCAAGCCTGGTGTTCGTATGCTGGTGAATTGATCTGGAAAACCGCATTCGGACAAGATCATCTGTTATATAATGAGCTTGATAAATTATTCAGCGCCTCCGCTGTTCAAACATATAAAAATTTCAAAGCATCAAAACATTTTAAAGTTGGCACTGTCCCAAAGCCTGGGGCTTTAGTGATCTGGCAATATGGTAATGGATGGTCTGGCCATCTTGGTGTTGTTATTGATTTACTCACTAATCCATCATTCGGCACTGTTGAAGGCAATACGAATGCAGCTGGCGGGCGTGAGGGTATTGAGATGGCTCAGAAGATCAGGAAGACTGGTCAACCATTTACAACTAAAGGATTGAACTTACTTGGTTTTGTGTATTTACCAGAATGATAGTTTTCTCATAGCAGTTAGTTTTTGGTACGTGCCCCGGCTTTTCCAGGCTGGGGTTTTTTTATAAAAAGAAAACCCCTTCATTTCTGAAGGGGCTCTTGGTAAATTACTTTTGTTTGCCGAACGGTAAGTGGTTAAAAACCATCAAAGTCAAAATTTTTACGGGTGTTCATCATTTACATGATTTATTAATGGTTAATACAATATTACTGCCAATTCTTGATATACGGAAGCTTTCACTACGAATTTTGCCATTTGTTACAGGTTTGCACGTAGTTCACGTAGATTTTCGCGTTTGCCCCTGCATTCCCTGATTGCTCCCAGATTATATATTCTTTAACGCTCCAATATAATGTTATGAATGCTGTCCTGAAGGCTTTTCTTAAAATTTCTTCATCAATTACATTGTCTGCACATAATAACGACAGATGCTCAAAATAGTTCAGTAAAGAAATCAATGCCATCCTTGTTTCAATATGTTCTTCTTCATACAACTTGCTGATAAATTCATCCAGCATTTCTTGTTTTGATAATTTGTTTTTATAAGGACGTACAAACCTTTTTGCAATCTCCCTGTTTTTTGCCATATCAGATCTATGATAATCAGACATCGCCTCATAAGTAATTTTTGTTTTTTTCTCTTTAAGTTCGTTATCCTCTCGCTCAAGGCGTAATTTGTTTAATTCAAAATTATACTGAAGGGCAACTGCATTGTAAATTAATCCTATTGTAACTGCGCCAAATGATCCTACGGATAAATAATCTCTAAAATCAAGTTTCCATCCAGGACTAAAATAATCTATTATCAATATGGCCGTAATCAGAAGCGCCAGTATGACGAACAGAATGGTTAATAAGGAGAAAGAAAGTTTAATATTAACATTTTTAATTACTGGTGGGGTCGAGTTTTGGTTCATGGTGACAAGGCTTTATTGCAATTTATAATAATTTCAGAAAAATCCTCATTTTGGCTAAATTGTATGTCCAAAAATTAAGAGTATGTGCAATTACATGGGGTGCAACGTTAATCGTGGCCAATATATCAGGTTGAAGCAAATTGAAAAGGAATTGGGTACCATAGCAGCTTTGAAAGAACTGGAGAAAATGAAATCCGGGTTTAATTATAGTAATTCAGCCATTGTTAAAAAGGCGGGGCCAGATGATATCGAAATAACATTAGCACACTGGGAGTTT
>Ga0164241_10006363_pt1 | contig 10808 bp, 6 predicted proteins | sample OricomyardsoilBY_FD_108780 | JGI IMG/M metagenome (GOLD analysis project Ga0164241, IMG submission 108780) | Backyard soil microbial communities from Emeryville, California, USA - Original compost - Back yard soil (BY) | ecosystem: Environmental > Terrestrial > Soil > Unclassified | place: USA... | reverse complement strand
GCAGAAGGCATCAATCTAAAAGCCATCAAGCGCGAGCAGGTCGGGCTATCAATTAACACAGCAAGCTAAGATTATGGTGAATGTAGCGGTTAGGCCGCGTCTCGGAATCCGTTTCAATTCCACCGCTCGACCGAGGAGGGGGGAACATCTCTTCCCTAGAAAAAACCCCGGCCTGACTTAGCAGGACCGGGGTCAAAGGGGGCGGAAATCCGGCGCTTGTCCGGTCCCTCTCGCCCTCCTTTTGGCGGGAGGAACTTCAGCGAAATGCAATTCAGGCATATTTCAACAGCCAAGTTTTTGGCGGCTAATCGATCGTTACGGCGTTCAGAGGCTCGCCAAGCAGGATCTCAAAGAAGCGAGCCTTGAGCTGCTCATTGTCGCGACCGTCATAAACGGTCGCATCTGAAAGTCCGGCAACTAGGCGTGCTTGGGCGTTCTGATCGACGGCGACAAAACGCCCATCGTTCGTTGCCAAAACCCACCGCACTGCTGCCAACGCCAACATTCGTTCCTTGGAATTTGGTAGTGTGGACCGGACCGCATCAGTGAAAAAACCTTTTGATTTTGTATTCATTTTTTGAACACTCGTCATGTATTGGAGTTATTGGCCGCATTGTGAGGGGCAAACTCATCATGCTCAGACGCAAGATAACCTCCGTCGCGAAATCTGCGCACGATCGCCCGGTAACGGCTGTCCGGGCTGTTTACGAAGTTTCCCGAAATCCAGCCTCCACCTCCAGGAACCGCCATCAAGACTCGGCCCGAAATGTCCTGAATCACTGCAGGATAACGGAAGAATCCAAAAGCCGTTTCTCTAGAGTCGCTATCGGTCACCACAAGAAAAACACCATAGATTGGTGCAAGGCGGCAATATCCAGTCGAGGCTCCATAACTCCAGCACATCTCTTTTGAAAGGTTATGCCCAATAAGATGGGTATCTTCGATGACCAGCCCGCGAGCGATGCGACGCGCGAAATCGCGCCGGGGTTGATTGTCGATCGGACCGTTCACCACGATCGTCGGCGCAAAACCCATCAAGCATGCATCGCCTTCAACGTTTCGCAGAAACTTTTCGAGCACCGCCGCGTTAACCGATCCAGATGCAGAAAAACCGAAATGATATGTTAGACCCATGCAGGAGAGTTACCAGGAACCGCTAGACTCCGGTCGAAAGAACCGCGAGCAGTACGCAGATAATTCGAAACGTAAGCAGCGGATGCCCTACGCTGCCATCCCAGAAACTTTTCGGTACAAGTTAAAATAGAATGACACCAGAACTGATGTCCGCGTATTCATCCATCATGAGCAGACTCCAGATAAAAGACTTGGCAGTTGGACTGAGGGTGCAGTGGTCGAAGGGCGGAAAAATCGCCCCAAAAATTCTGGAAATTGTTGCCGTTGAAAAACGCTCCCCTCGGGGCAGGACCCACATCCGCCTGAAGGACGAAGCAGGGGTAATTTCCATAAACCACAATCCCGGCAATCGCTACGTTTTGGCGAACTGAGATGGATGACGACTAGGTCGGGCGCATCAACTACTGCTCGGAGTTCGGCTATTCCGTCAGAGATTTGGCAGGCAGCGGTGGCCGCAATGCCATGGTTTCAACCTTCCGGCCCCCGGAAACGCCTGCAGTTGGAATGGCACGTGCGTTTTGTGCCACCCGGCGTCAAGGCGACAGCTGCCACAAAGGAGTTTCTGAAATTTCGGGAAGTGGAACATCTGATAAGGACCCGACAGCTCGAAGTTCGCCGGAAAGCTGTCGATTTGCGCACTCGTCGACAACGGCAGGTGCTCGAAATCGCACAAACAGCCTTGCTGTTGAGCGGGTCTGCAGAAGCCGAAAAGAACGCTAGCGCTAAAATCAAGGGAATGCGCATTCATTCCGATGCGGAAAAAGAAGCCGTCTTCAGCGACGTTAAGGATTTGTTCGAAGGCCAAAGAAAGCCCTCACCCGGATTTTCAGCGAAAACATCTCGTCACTCCGTCGCGGCGATAAATCGAGAACGGCGGCTGCTTGATAAGGAAATCGAGGTCACTGACTCTGTTACCGAGCTTGTAAGAGCGGCAATGAAGGGGGATCGGAATGCTGCCGGCCACCTCAAAGCCATCGCCGAATACGCGACTGTTCAGCTCGGAATCGCGTCCAAGACCAAACCAGAGCTGTTTCGTCCTCTCGCCGAAAAATCGGGCCTCTGGCCAGTCGTTGCCTCGATCAATCCGCAGTGGGTACGCGAGGCCCAGCAGAACCTCTCGTCGATCAACTTCGGGTCGAAAATATTCTATGCCCATGTAAAACCTCACGTGTTTGATCAACATGTCCCGGCGCGACGTTGGGCTCGGCAAGTTTTCGAAGCACTCGAATGCAACCGAGAACGCTTCGCAGATCCTGATGCACCAACTCGGCTCCTAGCTTTCGTAAGATGTGATCACAATGTCAGGCTTCGACCGATCCCGCGCTGGGCCTACGCAGCGGGCCAGCTGCCTTTGTTCGGCCAAAGTTCTGCCAAACAATGGGCAGCACTCAGCCGCGAAATGCTCCGCGAGGAGGTACCGCAGTTAGAGAAGCATCCCGACTGGGAATCAGTTACTAGGCGCTTTGAACACCTGAAGAGCAAAGACGGCGTCGTCAGAAACAAAATCCTAGACGCGATCGGCAGCGCGCTTTGCTCCCTAGCTCGAGAAAAGTTGCCGAAATTCGCTTACCCAAATTCGGCAACAGGCAAACGGTAAGACTATTTCCGGTCACTCGGGCAGGCTGTTGGCGATGAAACAACTCCCTGCTAAACAGCGCCGCTGGCGCCAATACATTGAACTTGCTGGGGCCTTCTTTGGCTCCTTTATCGCCAGCTTTCTCCGCCACCGATGACAGGACAGTCCCTCACCTCGGTCACGGGCTCCTACTCTTGACCTAGCTACGTATGCCACGCGCATTACCGCAATGCTCGCACGACTTTCATGATTGCACTCGATGCGGTGCCGCGTGCGAGTTCGTGCTCCCAAAGGCGAAGGACCTTCCAGCCAGCTTTGCGGAGGGTACGATTCACAAGACGGTCGCGAACTTGATTGCGACTAATCTTTAGCAGCCAGAATTCCGCATTCTGCTTAGGCTTTGTACCATGAATCGGGCAGCCGTGCCAAAAACACCCGTCGACGAACACTGCGACGCGTTTTTTCGGAAAAACAAAATCCGGCTTCCCGAAAACGGCTACATTTCTCCGCCATCCACGAATTCCAGCTGTTCGCATCAACCCGATCAACCGGAGTTCCGTATCCTTATTCCCAGCACTGCGAATCAGCGACATCACCGCTGAGCGCTTCGCCTTCGTGAAAACATCCGTCATGTCTCGAAGCAAAAACCCATTGGCCAAACCAGCAAGTCCAGCTGTCGACAGTTACCCACCGATTAGACTTTCGGAGGCGGTCCGTTCCCGGCCGCGGCCGAAAGCAATTCCACCAGCTGCCTAATCTTTTTTGGCCCAAAACCTTGTTTCATCCTTAGTCGGTCCCAGTCCAGCGCCGCTAAGTGTGAAACAATTAAACCGGCAATCGACGAGGGGTATTCTTTGCCCATCCGAACAGCCAATCCCATGACTGAACGATGGTCGTTTTGGAACTTCAGCCGGATGCGCTCCCACTCCTGCTCCAATGCTTCTATGTCAGAACGCGGTGCGACGAATGCATGTTCGCCCAAAGCCTTCTCCCAAGCAGCATCCAACGGGATTTTCGTCCGCTGAAACTTCTCCCAGCATTCTTCTTTTTTCGCCGCTTCAGTCGGATTGCCAGGCTGCCCCTTGATGTAGTCGTATGCCTCCTTGCCGACCACACCGATAGCATTGGTGACGGCCTCCGGAACACGCTGTTTTTCCCATATCTGATTAAGGTCAATTCGGCGTCCGGATTTTTCCGCCAACCAAGCGAGAGCAAAAGCCACCGACTGCGCTCTCAGTTCTCCGCCAGTCTGACCGGTGACAACGCGTTCCGCCGTTTTGAAAAGAATCATCTTCGCCACGACCTGCTTGAAATAATTGGCGTCCACCACCGGCTCACCATCGTCGTCATGGCGCTGGGCCAGCTGTATGAAATTCTTCTCGGCACCGCGACACACCAGATGCGGCAATGCCGACCATGTCTGCTCGTACTTCGCTAGATCAGTCTTCGTGAACTTCTGCGCCGCTGGGTTTTGTTTTTCCCATTCGCGTATTCGCGCGGGTGTTCCCTGGCGCAGCTTATCGTCCGCGTATGAACCACGTGCCCGCTCATAATACCAATGAGTCCCACGATCCAATCCGCTAGCGGCCGGAGCCCACATTGTGCGAGAGAGCTTTTCAATTTCGAGGTGGAATCGTCCATTCGCCGAGAAGTCCGCCGCGTTCACCTTGTTCTGGCTGTTCGCGAATTTGGAGATCAGGGGGACGATATCCGCCACGCGCTCGGGATCGCTGAGCACGGTGAGCTTCACTTGCACGACTACACCCGAAACGTCGGTCTGCTCTCGCTTCATTGCGTGGTAGATGCTGGCCGTCGTCTGCCCCCCATTGACGATCTGAAAGTCTCGCACGCTGCGCAGGAGCGTGTGGCCGTTTTTCCCGGAATCCACCTCCACCGAGGCCGCCGTACAGCAAAGGCCGTTGTTGTAAGCGAGGAAGCGGTGCGGCGCCTCCTTGAGCGTTTGCTGCAGCCCCTTGTTGATTTTCCCCTTCGCCGACAGGAATGCGCGCACATTGCGCTCAAGCAGCCGTTGGCCGTGCTCGCCATAAATTTTGGCGAGCACCGTTGCGGGTAAAAACGCGAGGTACGTGCGGTACTCGCCTGTACTCGCCTCGGTTTCCAATGCCGACACCGGACCTCCGTAGTTGGACGCGAAATCCAGCTCAATGACTTCGCGATCGCCGACCTGCAGGCGGCTCAGCTTGTCGAGATCCCAAAACACATAGCGTAGCTCCAAACCATCCATCTGCTCCTGCTCTATGTCGCCCGACTTCACCACGCCATCTGTGAGGAAGAAAAGCCGCACCGTGGTGAGCGCATCCTTCGCGCCATGAATCGCATTCATCGCCACGAACGCCTGGTCTGACGGCTCCAGCTTGGTGTGCCATCCATCCAAAGCGCGCCGCAGAAACCCGCGCAATAACTTGAAGTGCTTCTCCGCGTCCGCACGTGGCACCGACGGCGGAGCGTCTTCCTCCAGATACAACGAGAGAAACAAATCGAGCGTCGCGCCATCGCCCGAGAGCGACCACGCGCTGAGCTTCGCAGCACCGAGCTTACCCCGCGCCGGATCTTCGTACGCGCACAGCGTCCAGTCGGCTGCCTCGTTGTGTTCGACCAGCCTCTCCAGAACCTCCGCGGTGAATGCCTCCGAAAGCAGCGGCGGCGTCCCGGTGTCGGGCTCGCATTTGATGCGCACCTCTTGCTTGAGATGTTCGGCGAAGAGTTCGAGGCGGGTGGGCGTATCGGACATGTCGTGACGAATAAAAATCAGACGGCGGGTGGAATGGATTGCAGCGCAGCAACGAGCGCGGGCAGCGGAACAGAGAACCCGGTGCAGGCCGCGAGGCTGAGTTTGTACGACGCGTCGCCCACGCCCGGGGGCAGAGCGCTTTCGACGATGCGCGGGAAGCCCGGGCCCACGCGAAACGTGTCCGTCCGCCGGACCGCGTAGCCGGTGGCGGCGTAGCGCGGCGCGTGGAGATCGAGGCAACCCGCCGCCAACAATGCGTCCTCAATGACCTCGCGGGCGGCAGGCCAAGCATCGAGTGCGGTGCGTACGTGCGCGACCAATGCGGGCAGGGTCGACGCTCCACCCTCGACGGCTTCGAGCATGAGCACGTGCAGGAAGAGCGCGGGCGCATGCGTGTCGTCGAGTTGGCGTTCGCTGGTGATGCGCACCGCCTGCGGCTGTTTGGCGAGAGTCGTCTTCACCTCGATCCACGCCCCCGGAAACTGAAAATCCTGATGCGCCGCGCTGGGGCCCTTCCATCCTGTTGCAGCCGCGCCGCCCAGCGTTGGCAAAAGCACAGAAAGCAGAAAATGCAGTTCGCCCCAAAGACCCCGCTGAGCCTCCTCGCCGAGCCCTTCGGTCGAAGCAGCTAGAAAACGCCGCCAGCGGGCGAGCTGGCCTGCGAACACATCTACCGCCTCTGTCGCCGGGCCCTCCTCGATGCGACGCGCGAGATCTTCTGCGAGCGCGGCGAAAACGTCGGCGAAACGCCCCTCGCGCAGCGCCACGCCGAAATAGGCGTAGCCCTCCAGTTCCACCGCGAGGAGTTCGAGCCCGGCGCAGTCGGGCCAAGTTGCGCGGGGTGGTATGGCCCCGCGCGCGGACCTCAGAAGCAAGTAGCGCCTTCCTCCATGGACCCCGACAAAAAGCGGATGTCCACTGACCGGTCGCGCGAGGCGTAGCCGCCAGCCCGCGTCGGCTCGGTCTCGGGTCTCGCGCTCCAACTCAGCCCATTGCGCATCAATCGTCATTGTCGGCAGGCTCCTCGGTGAGCTCGGGATTCCATCGCTTGTTTACCTGATACTCCACGCGCGCGGCCGATTCACTTTCCGGAAAGCTGATCGCTAGGCCTACCGATGGCGGGCCCAGCTTGTCCATGCCCGGGATGGGCTGAGCGTCTACCACGATTACCTTTTCTTTAGTCATTTGTGCCGGCACCTCGACGGGCTGGACCAAGGGGTAGATTAGCAGGAGTCCATGCGTCTTGGGTCGGAGGGCGCGTGCGATTTCTCCCGGCACAATATCCGGTGCGGCGCGCGGGGGATCTTCGTCGGCAGCGCGTTGGGCGGCCAGTTCCAGCCCGACCTTATCTAGATGGCGGGAGCCAGTGGCTTGGTCGCGCAGCCAATCGCGTTCCCGGTCACTCCATAATCGCTTTTGTACGAGAGAAGCAGCCAATTCCGGAGTGAGGGTGAAATCGCCGAGGTCCAGCGATTCGTCGCGCGGGCTGTAGATGCTGGACTTGCGAAGCGCGTAGTCTCCGGCCGAGGGAGGGCGAGCGGGGCTGCGATGCAGCAAGCCGAGGCGATGGCCGGCGAAGTTGCGCCGCTCAAGCTCCGGCGTCTGCGAATTGGTGAGCAAGACGACGGTCCAAGTGACGAGTTCGCCCTGAGCGTTTTGCTTGCGGATAAAAGCTGCGAGGTCGGCCCCGGCCATGCGTAGCGCGTGGACGGGGTAATCGAGTCCAATAAGATAGTCGGTCACTTGGTCAGGACCAACGTGACGCCAAATCAAAGCGCTATCTTCTCGCCGTGCGGCCGGAGCCCCCAACTTGGTAACGAAGCCTTCCGTGCAGGTAGCGTTGCAAGCTAGGCGAGCATCTGTGGGAAGGTGCGTGGTTTGAATTAGGGTGCCGGCACAAGAAAGTTCTACTCGCTGGTTCCATCCCATCTTGTTCAGTGCAGTGACAATCATCCCGCCAGCATGCGTGCGCACCCGCAGGCCGTAGTTTTCAGGCGTGAGCCCAGCTCGGACCATGTAGTCGAACTCGCGACGGAGCTCGACTTCTGCCAAAGCGACATGCCGATACCAATCAACCAGCTCATTGGTGGTGTATAGACGACAAAGATCGAGGTAGCCGTGGCGGTATCCAAACCAGCGGCCCATCTGCATGAGTGTGTCATACATTTTGGTGGTTCGAAGGAAGTAACTGACCGTCAGTCCTTCTAGCGTTAGGCCACGCGAGAGCTTGTCTCCACCGATTGCGATCACACTGCGGCCGACGGCGTCGTGTTCTTTGTAGTCGAGAGCTTCTTTAGCCAAACCGTGTACGGTAATGACGGTGATTTTCGCCGTCGCGGGGTAAATCGATGGGGCAACTTCGGACCAACTGAGAGACTTTCCTGCGTCCGCTCCGAGCAGCTTGCTAGTCGGAACAAAGTCGTTCTCCCAAAGCTGCCTCAGCTCATCGAGAAGAGTCGGTGTGCGTGAACCATCACCATTAGCGATTCGCCCCTTGAGCATGTTGAGCTCATCGCGCACAAGCGTTGCCACTCGCTCCTGGACGGCCACATTTCGAGTGACATGCACCAGCATGGAACAGTGTTTTGCTCCTTGCCCACGAGCGTGGCGGGCAGCGGCAGCGAGCAAAAAATCCCGGATCGCTTTTCGCAACGACTGGGGAAGGCCTGCAGGAACGTGTTCTTTGTTGTGCCCGCGAGGAAAAGCCGTGGCAGCAATTCCGTCTTCTGCGGAACGAATAATAGGCAGCCCATCCGCCTCTGCGATGCTAGCCTCCGCGTCGCCGTCCAAACCGAAGACCTTCGTTGGGCCGACATAGTTTGAGGGTGCCTTGACGTTGATTATGAAACTACGAGGAAAGATGTCATCATCGTGTTTCTCGGTCTTGACGTCCGGATTGATGAATACGTTCGCATACGGTGTGGCGGTGTAGCCGACATATGCCGCTTTCTCAAAGCACAAGAGCAGCTCACGGATCTTGCCGTTGATTGCTGACACCCGATTCGCTTCTTCGTCTTCGTCCTTCCTGACCTTCACGTTGATTGAGGCGTTATCCGCTTCGTCATCGATCAGCAGAAGCGGCACGTCTCGAATTCGACGCTTGTTTTTCTCGGCACCGTTGGGTCCGGTCGCGTGCAGAACCGCCGTGAGCAGATTCGAAAGCAGGCGGGAATTTTTTTTCACCACCAACACGACCGGATCGCTGCCCAGCATCACGAGAATGTTATCCGCGACACGTCTGCTGAAATCACCATTTTCGGCGCTGCTAGTGAGAGAGTGCACTACCAGCGGCTTTGGTCTGGGGTGTAGCCCGACGCCAATCCACCGATTATCCTGCGATAGCTTACGGCTCTTTTGAGTGTCGAATCCGAGCACGCCTTCGTCGATGCGAAGCTGGGTCTGGCTGCGGAGATTGCTGTGGATGCCCGCTAGCACGATCACCAGCTTGTAGCCCGCATCCAGAGCCTTGTTTATGAGCCCGGTGTAGTTCGCGGTTTTGCCCGATTGCACACTGCCGACAACCAAACCTCTACGATCCCAAGCGCCGGGCCGCTTGGGGTCCTCCAAGCGCTCCAGTACCATTTCAGTGTCGTGGTCTAGACTTTCGACCATCTGAGGCGCCCATTTTTGGTCGGTCGCCAAATAGCGGGCGTATCGCTCCCAAAACGGCCACTCCTTCATCTCGGATTTCTTGGTCGGAAGCCATGGAACGTGGTCGTGGAGATCATCAAGCGCGGACGCTTTTCCTATCGTGATCGAAAAAAGGTGAAGCAGTTCTGCCGTGAGCACTGGCGCATCGACGGTGCCCTCCAGCCGCAGAGCTTTAGCGGCAACGATGACGTCTGAAACTGCCGCGCTGATTGACGCTTCGGTGATGACTCCGCCCCCGCGCAGCAGCTCAACCACCATGTTCCGGGCATAATCGTGGGCGTTCTTCATATGGGGTTATTCGATAGTGGCCAGGATCGTGGGGAATTGATCAAAGGGGCTATGGATCGAGAGGCGTTTCTTGGCCTCCGCAGGCGAGTGTCCGGCGCTTAAAAAAAGGCGGTAGAGCAGGTTCATGGCGTCGCGTATTTCAGCACCGTCCGCTCCTTCAAACGGCTCCGGCTGTGACTCGGGCTTTTCCGCTCCCGTAATGCTGATGTGCTGGAGCGGGATGGTTTCCTGCAAAAGGCGAAGCAGCGACCGTACGGCCTGTTGATCTGAGCTGCTTTCCATCACTCGGCGAACCAGTGGATGCTCGCGGTTGATCTGGTAGAAAACGCGGTCGTTTTTCGCCAGTGGAGTCCAGAGATGCACGCGCTGCACGGAGCTTTGGGGAGTGAGGCGCGCTCCGCGATGAGTGTAGACGGCCTTGGCGCGGGCGCGGGTATTTTCAGCGATTCGGCGCAGGTCGTCACGCAGGGCCAGCGGTGGCGTAGCGCGAGATTTAGTGACGTTGATCTGCCACTCTTGGTCGAGGGTGTTGGGCAGTTCGACAGCGATGCGGGCGAGTTTGAGGTGCTCGTCTTTGGTCCAACCGAAACCAAGCCAGTCTCCCGCCACTAGAAGCCGGTCGCGGCGATAGACGTAGAAGCCTTGGTGCGCCAACCAGCCTCGAGGTCCTGCGCCCGCTTCGTGCTCGGCTTTGCTGAGCTTCGAAAAATGAGGAAGGACGAAGGCGCGCACCGGTACTCGTACTCCACCAAGCCGGAGTGGATCTACCGGTAGCCGCACGGTGGCCTCGTGCTGTTCCAGAAAGGGATCCCACAACTCAACGGGACGATCGTTGACAAAAATCTGCGTAGCTTGCGGCCCCGTCATCAGACGATGGAAGACCATGCCTAGATGACCGCGCACGCCGTCGATCCGCTCGAGGAAGCGCCGCTGGTGTTTGTCGTTTTGCGCATCTTGGTCGCGCGTCAGCCGATCGAGATTTTGCCAGAGAACGGTTGTGCCATGCGATAAGCTGGCGAGACGAGCGAAGTGGGCTTCGGCAGGGGCATCGGCGGAGCGGAGAAGCCGCCAGTCATTTTTGGCGGCGATGAGATCGAGGTCCCAGCAACGCGTCTCGGCCGTGTCCTTTTCACAGCGGCTACGAACAGTGAGGCGGCGGCATTGTGAGAGGGAGGCGGTTTTCAGACCGAGGCCAAAGCGACCGAGATCGTGTGGCTGGCGTTCGACGAGCGGACCGCGCGTACCGAGGCGCATGGCTTCGACGAGCTCGGGGGCGGACATGCCGCGCCCGTCGTCGGTTACGCTGATGACGGAAGCGGCCCCATCCCACTCAAAGCGGAGCCAGACGTTGCGAGCACCTGCCGAAAGGCTGTTGTCCACCAGATCGGCCAGCGCGGTCGGCAGATC
>Ga0164241_10006361_pt1 | contig 10809 bp, 5 predicted proteins | sample OricomyardsoilBY_FD_108780 | JGI IMG/M metagenome (GOLD analysis project Ga0164241, IMG submission 108780) | Backyard soil microbial communities from Emeryville, California, USA - Original compost - Back yard soil (BY) | ecosystem: Environmental > Terrestrial > Soil > Unclassified | place: USA... | reverse complement strand
GTGGAAGCTACGAAGAAAGCGCTGCGGCTGCCTTTTCGGCCGCCAGTAACGATTTTGAGCTCGCCATTGCCGTGGCCATCGCGCTTTGGGGAGTCTCTTCGGCTCCCGCTTTTGCCGCTGTGGTGGGTCCCCTCATCGAAGTTCCTGTCATGGTTGTCCTTGTTCGGGTCGCACTGGGCCTTAAATCCAAGCTTTGGAAGGCACCGTGAAAAAGCACGTCATCTTTGTTTGCATCCACAATTCCGGCCGGAGCCAAATGGGGGAAGGCTTTCTTCGTCACTTAGCGGGCGATCAATTTGATGTTTCCAGTGCGGGAATCGAGTCGGGAATTCTCAATCCGCTTGTCGTTCGCTCGATGGCCGAAGTTGGTGTCGATATTTCAAAGCAGTTTGCCAAAAAAGCACAGGATCTTATCGACACAGGGCAAAGGTTCGACACCGTCATTACGGTTTGCGACGAAACGAACGCCGAACGCTGTCCTCTGTTTCCGGGACGCGGGACAAACGCAAACGCCGAGCGTCTGCACTGGGGTTTTCCCGATCCCAGCGCTCTCGGCGGCACTGACGAAGAAAAGCTGGCGGGTATTCGCCCCATACGCGACGCGATCCGCGCTCGCATCGAAACTTGGCTGAAAGACGGAGCCTGAAAGGATTAAGGCCGTGGTGTCTTAACAGAAGCGGCAAATGAGTCACTATTAGTAGGTTAAACAACACGGAACTACATTTAGGTAGATATTAATAATAGGTATTACGACATTGTTGTGATTGGTGGTAACAAGAGTCCTCAAAAAGGGACTAACCTGCGAGGTCCAAGGTCCTATTCTCTCGCTTTTGAACAGTTTCTTTGATTGGCACGGCCTTTGCTAATGACGAGGCATGAGCGACTTCTCGTCTGAACAAAAACACTATCTCGAAGGCTTTGTCAGGGGAAACAACCTGGCACGCGAGGCTCTCGGTACGCCGGTCCTCCACAAGATTTTGGGGGGAAATCCCGCAGCGGCTGTCAGCACCGACCCGCACGACCAAGCCCGCTCCCGCTTTGTCGCTGAAGGGAAGAAGCTGGTCCCCGAAGAAGAAGCCAAGGCGGCCAAAGATCCGTTTGCCCTTTGGGACCTCATGGCCGAGTGGGCAGAATCCAAGACCTTCCCCAAAGGAACGGACATTTTCCTCATGAAGTACCACGGTCTGTTTTACGTGGCCCCCGCTCAAAACGCGTTTATGGCGCGGCTGCGGATTCCGGGCGGCCAACTGACGTCTCACCAACTGCGGGGGCTCGCGGCCATGGCCGACCGCTGGGCCGACGGCTCTTCGCACGTGACCACGAGGGCCAACTTTCAACTGCGAAACATTCAGCCTGAAAACACGCTCCAGTTCCTTATGGACCTTAGTGAACTTGGTCTGACGAGCCGGGGTTCCGGTGCCGACAATGTGCGCAATGTGACAGGAAGTCCCACTTCCGGCGTCGACCCCCAAGAGCTGATCGACACCCAGCCCTACTGCCGCGATCTGCACCACTTTATCTTGAATCACAACGAGCTCTACGGTCTGCCGCGCAAGTTCAACATTGCCTTCGACGGCGGCGGCAAGGTGGCCAGCGTCGACGACACCAACGATATCGGCTACTACGCCGTGAGAGTCTCAGAAGGAAAAACCGTTCCCGCCGGTGTGTACTTTAGGCTTCGGCTGGGCGGCATTACGGGGCATCAAGATTTTGCCAAAGACGAAGGCGTGATCCTCGAGCCTTCCCAGCACCTCAAAGTCTCTGAGGCCATTTTGAGAGTCTTTTTGGAGCGTGGGGACCGCACCGACCGCAAGCGTGCCCGCATGAAATACGTGCTCGACGCGATGGGTCACGAGGCGTTTTTGACCGAAGTCGAGACCAAACTGGGCGCTCCCCTTCTTCGGTTTCCGCTTTCTGAGTGCGAACCCCGCCCCGAGCCCGACAAGTGGGGCCACATTGGTTTTCATCGTCAAAAAAACGAGGGCAAGGTCTGGGCGGGCGTTTTGACTCCTGTCGGCAAGCTCACGTCGGACCAAATGCGGGGCTTGGCCAAGCTTGCCGACGAATGGGGATCGGGCCAGATTCGGCTGACGGTGTGGCAAAACCTGCTTATTCCCGACGTCGACGAAGCCAAAATCACCGCGTTTGAAGCAGCCCTGGCGGCATACGGATTGACCGCGCGAACCGCGTCGCTCAAAAAAAATCTGATTGCTTGCACGGGCAACACAGGCTGCAAGTATGCCAATTCCGATACCAAGCGCCATGCGCTGGCGATTGCCGATCATGTCGACGCCCGGCTGGCCGTCGACGCTCCGGTCAACATTCACCTCACCGGGTGCCCCCACTCATGCGCCCAACACTACATCGGCGACATCGGTTTGTTGGGAACCAAAGTGAGCGTCAGCGAAGACGACGAGGTCGAGGGCTATCACGTCTTTTTGGGCGGCGGTTACGGTTCTGAACAATGCATCGCGCGGCCCTTTCGTCAGGGAGTGAAAGCCGGCGACTGCCCCGACCTGGTTGAAGGCTTGCTCAAGGTCTACCTCCAAGGACGCCAGTCGCCCGAGGAGTCGTTCCATCATTTCACCGGCCGAGTTTCCAACGAAGAAATCGAGTCTGCCTTGGCCGGATCGTCAGAGGCCGCTTCATGATTCCTATTCTTCCTGAAACCGCGCCGTTTAGCGGCGAACAACGCGCCTGGCTCAACGGCTTTCTTTCCGGCGTTCTCGGTTTAGCGACTTCGGTTCCCCCTCCGGCCGGACTCCCAGGTTCAGCGCCTGCGGAAACCGAACCCGTCGAAGACGAGCCCTGGCATGATATGACGCTGGAACTTCCCGAGAGAATGACCATGGCCGAAGGCCGTCCGCTCCGGCAAAAACTCATGGCGGCGATGGCCCAACAAGACTGCGGCCAATGCGGCTACCTCTGCCGAACCTACTCGGCGGCCTTGGCGACCGGTGCCGACACCGACGCCAACAAATGCGTGCCCGGAGGCAAGCCTACCTCGCGTCAGCTCAAGGCTCTTTTGGCCGAGGCCAAAGAAGCGGGGACGATGGAAACGGCGTCGGCCGTCGAAGTCGTCACCCGAGCGGCGACGACGCATACGGAGCGCTTTCACCGGGAAGCGCCGTTTCCCGCGCGGTTTTTGGGGAGTCAAACGCTCACAGGATTTGGTGCCGAAAAGGCGACACAGCGGGTTGTCATTTCGTTGGAGGGCAGCGGGCTCACATACGAACCGGGCGACTCGCTGGGTGTCTATCCCGAGAATGACCCCGAGCTGGTCCGAAAGGTGATGGGCGTGTTTCATGCCGACGGTGAAGAAGCCGTCAGCCTGTCCGACGGCGTCATTTTTTCGTCGCACGAGGCGTTTCAACGCCGTTGTGATTTGATGATTCCGAGCGACGAGGTGATGAGCCTTTTGTCCAAGGCGGCCGAGGACCCCGAAGAGGCCGACCGATTGGCGTCTCTGGCCAGCGGGCAACGCGAGTTAGCGCAAGAAGGCATTTTCGACGTCTACGATTTGCTGATGAAACACCCCTCGTCACGGCCTTCCTTAGACGACTTTGTTTCCGCCTTGGGAAAGCTCCAGCCGCGCCTGTATTCGATTGCGTCAAGTCCGCATACGAACCCCGGCTTAGTGGAACTCTGTGTGGCTGTGGTTCGCTACCAAGCCGGAACGCGGGAACGGCGCGGCGTCGCCTCGACCTACTTCTTTGATCGTCTCAAGAAAGGGGGCCGCGTCGGCGTCTACTTTCAACGTTCGCACGAGTTCCGCCTCCCTAAAAATCGAGAGACTCCCCTGATTATGGTGGGACCGGGAACGGGTATCGCGCCGTTTCGCTCCTTTTTGGAAGAGAGAAAGTGTGCTGGCGCCACGGGCAAAAACTGGCTCTTTTTTGGCGCGCAAAAGCAGGCAACCGACTTCCTCTACAAGGACGAACTGACCGCGTACCAAAAAGAGGGCTTGTTGACACGGCTGTCGCTGGCCTTTTCCCGCGATCAGTCGGCCAAGATCTACGTGCAAAACCGCATGCTCGAAGAAAAGGAAGAGCTGTGGAAATGGATTCACGACGAAGGCGCGCACTTCTACATTTGCGGCGATGGAAAGCGGATGGCCGCCGACGTGGAAGAAGCTCTGGTCCTCATTGCGGCTGTGGAGGGATCAATGTCGAGGGATGAGGCCGCAGCCTATGTTCAAAGACTCGCACAAGAGGGGCGTTTCCTCAAAGACGTGTATTGATGAACGCTTCTCAAACGACCGTTAAAACGACCTGTTGTTACTGCGGGGTGGGGTGCGGGATTTTGGCGACTAAGGATTCGTGGGGCCGCTTGACCGTGAAAGGCGACCCCGAGAATCCGGCCAATCGCGGCCAACTCTGCTCGAAGGGAATGAACCTTCACATCACGGCGATGGATCATAAAGACCGCCTTGAGTTTCCTCAAATGCGCCGATCACGGGGTGCCCCCTTGGAACGCGTCACCTGGGACGAAGCTCTGGACCGAATCGCGCGGGTGTTTCGTACGCTGATGACCAAATTGGGGCCTGATTCTGTGGCGTTCTACGGTTCAGGACAATTTTTGACCGAGGAATATTACATCCTCAACAAGCTCGTTAAAGGGTTTATCGGGACGAATAACCTCGACACGAATTCGCGGCTGTGTATGAGTTCGGCGGTGGCCGCGTACAAAATGGCGCTGGGTGAAGATCTTGTTCCCGTCAGCTACGATGACCTTGATCTCGCGGATTGTTTCTTGGTCGAAGGTGCTAATCCCGCCTGGTGTCACCCGATTCTCTTTCGCCGCATGGAAGCCCGGCTCGAAGCTCATCCTCAGGCCAAACTGATTGTGGTCGACCCTCGCAAAACGCAAACAGCCGCCGTAGCGCACCTTCATCTGGCACTCAAACCCGGCACCGACGTCGTCTTGAACAACGCCCTCGCTCGTCTTCTGATCGAAGCAGGGCACGAAGACCGCGCGTTTCTGGCCGACCACACTGAGGGTTACGAAGTTCTTCGCGAGCACGTCATGAAGACGACAATTTCGCAAGCCGCGGCCCTCTGCGATGTCCCCGAGCGTGACCTTCGAACGGCGGCAGGGTGGATTGGAGAGAGTTCGGGATTGATGACGCTGTGGGCCATGGGCCTCAACCAAAGCGCGGTCGGTGTCGACAAAAACCTATCCCTCATCAATCTCAATCTTCTGACAGGAAAGATCGGCAAACCCGGCAGCGGACCTCTGTCGTTGACCGGGCAGCCCAATGCGATGGGCGGACGCGAGGTCGGCGGACTCTCCAACCTGGCCAGTGCCCACAGGCTCCTCAACAACCCTCAGCACCGCGCCGAAATTGCCCGGCATTGGGGCGTGGCCGACGTACCGTCGCAGCCCGGCCTGACCGCCGCGGAATTTTTTCCGGCCCTCAAGGACCGGAGGCTTCGCGCACTGTGGATCGCTTGTACCGACCCGCTCGTCAGCCAGCCCAACGCGCGGGAGGTCGAAGAAGCCCTTCGCACCGCGCCGTTTGTGGTGGTTCAGGATATGTCGTCGACACACCACGGCATTGAGTTTGCCGACGTGGTTCTTCCGGCCGCGACTTGGCTCGAAAAAGAAGGGACGATGACCAATTCAGATCGCCGCGTTTCCTTTTTAAATAAGCTTCTCGATGCCCCCGGCGAGGCCCTTCCCGACGCTGAGATCTTTCGCCGATTTGCCGTCAAAATGGGCTGGGGTGCTTCATTCAACTACCAAAGTCCCGCAGAAATTTACGACGAACACGTTCGTTTGACAGTGGGGACGAACGTCGACATGGGGGGGCTTTCACATGAGCGGCTCAAAAACGGCCCCCCGCTTCAGTGGCCCGTTCGCGGCGCCGACGACCAAGGAACCCCGCGTTTGTTTACCGATGGAAAGTTTGCTACTGCCTCCGGTCGGGCAAAGCTCTTTGCGATCGCTTTTGCCGAACGCTCTGAACCTGTCGACGACGAATTTCCTTTGGTCCTAACGACCGGGCGCATCCGCGACCAGTGGCATACTATGAGCCGAAGCGGCAAGGTGAACCGTTTGGGCAAGCACCTTCCCGCGCCGTTTCTCGAAATTCATCCTCAAGACGCCAAGACCCGCAACCTTGTCGATGGGCAGCCTGTCGTCGTCTCTGGGCGGCGCGGATCGGTCCAGGTGACCGCCCGCGTGACCGGCGATATTCGAACCGGCGTCGTCTTTTTGCCGATGCATTGGGGACGAAGCCTCGGCCACGACGCGCACCGTGCCAACAATGTGACCAGCCCCGTGCTGGATCCCATTTCTAAGGAACCAGACTACAAACAGGCCGCCGTTCAAGTGACGGCGTACGTTGCCCCCGAGCGGTCCGTGGTCGTTGTGGGGGCCGGTGCCGGAGCGACACGGTTTATTCAGCAGTACCGCGAGCGCGGACTGCGAGGTCCCATCACAGTGATTGGCCGCGAGCCCCAGGGCTTTTACAACCGCGTGCTGTTGCCCGAATGGATCGCCGGGCGGCTAGAGTGGGGCGACCTCGACAAGCTCAACGCGTCGGAACTCGCCGAACTCGATCTCAAATGGGCGGCGGGCCGCAACGTCGTCCGCGTTGACCGTGCTTCGCGGACCGTCGTTGATAACGAGGGCGAAGCCTACCCCTGGGACATCCTTGTTTTGGCGACGGGAAGCCGTCCTCATCGTCCTCAAGAGGTTCCGGATAAGGAAGGAATTTTCACACTAAGGACGCGGCAAGACGCCGAGGCCCTGCGCGCACGAGTCAACTCCGAATCGGGAGTGGTTATCGTAGGCGGCGGTGTGTTGGGACTCGAACTCGCCGACGCGTTGAACCTCCTGGGCTGCCGCGTTCACATCGTCCATCGCGGACGAAAACTCATGGACCGCCAGCTCGACGACGAGGCCGCTCATCTCTTGGCGCAGGAGGTCCGCGACCGAGGGATCTCTGTTTATTTTGGCGACGAGGTGAAGAGTGTCGGGGGAAAGGAAGCCGTAGAGTCGGTTCGTCTAGCTTCGGGAACACGTTTGGCGTGCGACGCTCTTGTCTACGCGGTGGGGACAACTCCCAACGTCGAATTGGCGCGGGATTCGGGGCTCGAAGTCGGCCGTGCCATCGTCGTCAACGCCTTTTTGCAAACGTCGGACCCCCAGATTTTTGCCTTGGGTGAAGCGGCCGAGTGGAATGGCCGTTCGTGGGGGGTGACAGCGGGAGCGGAAGAGCAGGCCGACGCGTGCGTTCAGTTCTTGGCCGGCAATTTGAGCGGAGCGTACCGAGGCACCGTCGACGTGGCTCTTTTAAAAATGGAAGGGGTCACCCTTGTCAGCATGGGAATTGTCGACGTGCAAGACGGCGAAGACGGGTACGAGGTAATCGTCGTCCGCGACCGTGCGTCGCGCTACTACAAAAAATGCGTGGTGCGCTACGATCGCCTGGTCGGGGCCCTTTTTGTCGGCGACAAGACTGAAATGGTGCCGTTTAAAACATGGATCGAATCGGGATTGGAACTCTCGGACGAAAGAAAAGCCCTTCTTCGAACCGGGGCCGGAAGCGCTCGGAAACCGGCACGGGGCCGTCTCGTCTGTACCTGTACCCAGGTGGGCGAAGACGATCTACGGGACGAAATGGCGGCCGGGCCTTGTTCGGCCGCCCAGCTCGGCGAACGGACGGGCGCGGGAACCGTCTGCGGCAGCTGCCGGCCCGACCTCAAGCGTTTTGCCGCGTCGAGACAGGGGCAAGCGGTATGAGAGCGCGCGTGTTTGTTCCCGGCGGCCTCTGCGCCCCCAACGATCTGGCGGTCCTTACTGCCGCCGCGGCTCCGTTGGGCGTAACGTCGTTACGGATCGGCGAACGCCAAGATTGGACTCTTGAGGTTGACGACCGAAAGGACCGTAGTCTGGCTCTTGCGCTGAATGAGTCGGGTCTTCGTTGGGTGCGCGCTGAAATCGACGCCCACAACGTCGTGACTTCGGCCCCCGCGATCGGCCTGGCCTCGTCAACCTCTTGGCTGACGGCGGATACCTTCCGCGAGGCGCTCAACGCGTTTGCGGTTTCCCCTCGGCTTCGTATTTCGATCACCGATCCCCGTCAAGGCCTGGTGCCGTCGTGGGCTTCTGATGTGAACTTTACCGCCGCTGAGAATCCGGACACGTGGCGGCTTGCTTTGCGGATACCAGGACGGTCCGAGTTACTCCTGTGGCCCGTTTTGTTCAGCACCGACGAACTCGCGCGCGCGGCCTTTCTTTTGGAGGACGAGTTGGTCGCGTATGAAACCCGCGAGCCCGATGTCTTGATCGAAGCCCTGGCCAAACGCTTTCCGGCCCATCGTCCGCTGGACAAACACGCGTCGGAAAAATTCGAACCGCGCCTGCCGCTTCACGAGGGCATGATTCGGCTTTCGTCGCAGGCGTTTTGTCTCGGCCTTTGGCGGCGGTCCGAAGACTTTCCGCTTTCCCTTTTAGACGCCGTGTCACGCCTATGCCGTTCGACGGGCCTGGGTTTTTTGGGCCTCACCCCGTGGAAAACCTTGCTGATTCCCGGCATTCAGGAACCCGACCGCCGCCGTTGGGAAGACCTTCTCGTGCAAGAGCGGTGGAACACCCGCCACGCGTCTCAAGAACTCGGGTGGCTCGTGGGCGAAGACAAGAGCCTCGTCCGTGTCAAAAATAGTGTGACGAGACGGCTCGTTCGCCGTGATGTGCGCACCTACGGAAAAACGATTTCACTGGGCCGCGAATCGCGCGAGACAACGCTCTGCCTGGAGCGCGGCCGAAACGGACCCCTGTGGTCGATATGGCAGTCCGACGAAGCGGGTGCCGAGGGCCGCAGCCACCGGCGGGTTCGGAGCCTTGTCCCTACCTGCTTCCTCGCGCGCGCTTTGGAGAAGATTATCTTAGCGCCGCCGCAGATTGCGGGAAAACACGAAGAGGTTCTGATTCCCGCGACGGCGGAGGTCCTTCCCCAATGTCCCGACTGCGGAACGATTTATGACGCGGCGTGGGGCGACCCTGTGGGGGGAATTGCCGCCGGGACGGCCTGGTCCGCCTTGCCCGAGTCGTGGCAGTGCCCGGTTTGCGAAACTCCGCGTTCACGATTTTAGGGGAATCACTTCAACGACTCTCTGACTTTATGGTACAAGATTCTGCCCCCCCTTGAGGGAGCTAAGGACCCTTCGTGTATCATCCCGCCAAGCGCCTCCTGGTGCTTATTTGCCTCATTTTGTCCGCCTCGATCCTTCCTGCGGCACTTTTTGCTCAGCCCGATCCGCCGCCGCAGGTCGTCGTCGTAACGGCCTCAAAAGAACCGCAGGACCCCCTCAAACTAACCGTTCCGGTCTTGGTATCCCATCCTGACGGCGAATCGTCGGTGGACGAATGGCTGGCTACCCTTCCGGGGTTCTCGTTGTCGCAGCTTTCACCAGGCCAAGCGTCTCTGAGAGCCGCCACGTTTGGCGACAGCGGCTTCGGGCGCATTCAGTTCTTGATTGACGGGGTCGCGCAGAATGAGCCCGACATGAACGCGTCGACCCTAAACGGGGTTCCCCTGGCGGCCATCGATCATTCGGAAACCCTTCTGACGCCGGGCTCGACTCTTTACGGCGACCAGGCCGTGGCGGGGGCTGTGAACTTCGTCACCCTTGTGCCCCAAAAGCCAACGCTGAAGGTTTCGGCAACGGGAGATCTGCGCGGCGGCAACGCCGAGAGCGTGCTTTGGGGCACTCCCGTGGGACAAGGCGGCCTTGTTGCCGCCGTCCAACAGACGCAGGTTCGGCCCGAACGCGCGCGTAGTAATGCCGATTCGTGGAACATTTGGCTCAAGGGCTGGCTTCCCACGGCAAGCGATCAAAAACTGACTCTTACGGGGGCCTTTGTCTGGAACGCTGACCAGTTACCTGGGTCCCTTACATTGAGCCAATACCAGAGCGACCCCAATAAGGCAACGAACCAAGGTGACCAGACCACTCAAGCGAAACAACAGTTTACGGGTTCGTGGGAACTGACCCGCGACCTCCTGCGCGCCACGGTGCCCTTTTCGGCGTCGATGGAAGAGCGAACGTCCGACACGCTTTCGCTGGCGTACTACACCGATACCAATATCGTTCAGTCCGCTTTTGAGCCCCGCGGCGAGTGGACACTTAACCAGGTGGCTGGCGGTGATCTTACGGTGGCCGCCGAAGTTGGGGGTGAGTATCAGCGGCTTGAGTACAACCGTTACACGAGCGCGGCCAAAACGTCCCTCGCCGTAAACGCCGTTCTCCAACGGCTCCGCTCGGCCTCGCGGGTTTCGCTTCAACAGAACTGGGGCGACGAATGGTTTCTCAACGCCCAAGGAAGATTCGAAGGGACAGTGACGACAGCGCACTCGGACCAGGATTCCATCATCAATAACAGCCAGTTCTTTTCTCCCCTCGTTTTCTCAACCGGGGTCTCGTGGGTTCCTCAAGAAGGATCTCAGCTTGCACTTAATATAGGTCAGACGTTTCGCTACCCGTTTCTCGACGAAATGGTCTCCTACACCGGCTACGGATCGGACTATTTCAGCACCTCGCTTCAGCCGGAGACGGGTTGGGACGTGACGTTTACGGCGCGAAGCCAGTGGGGCCTGCTTCATGGGATGACGACAGGCCGTCTTTTGCGGATGAACAACGAAATTGCGTACAACTCTATTGCGTCAGCCAACGTCAACGAATCGGCAAGCTGGCATTACTCGTGGACCACAAGCGTTTCCACGGACCCGGTGCTTCTTCCTCTGGGGGCGGGTACGGGCCGCCTAAGCCTCAACGACACCCTTGAACGGGCTGTGTTTTC
>Ga0164241_10006360_pt1 | contig 10811 bp, 9 predicted proteins | sample OricomyardsoilBY_FD_108780 | JGI IMG/M metagenome (GOLD analysis project Ga0164241, IMG submission 108780) | Backyard soil microbial communities from Emeryville, California, USA - Original compost - Back yard soil (BY) | ecosystem: Environmental > Terrestrial > Soil > Unclassified | place: USA... | reverse complement strand
CCGACCGCGACCGTGGTGTGTTGGAGGAGCACGGCACGATCCGGTTCGTCGGGTTCCTCGACGAGTGGGTCGAGCGCTACCAAGGTCAGGGCCGACGCGGCTTCCGCGATCACACCCGCAAGGAATACCGCCGCCTGATCGAGGCATACGCCCATCCGTATTTCCCGAAACGCCTGAAGCTGGTCGAGATCACGCCCTACGTCCTTGCGCGCTTCGTCGACTGGCTGGCCGATGAGGGCGAGCAGGGAAAACGGCTCAGCGACAAGACGATTGCCAACATTGTGATCCCGCTGCGGACCGCCCTGAACTCGGCCCAACGGGAGGGGCTCATCCGCCACAACCCGTCCCAGGGCCTGGCTCTGCCTCACCGTGAGGAGGTCCCCGACGAGGAAGAGGTTGACCCCGTCAAGGTGTTCAGTCGCGACCAGCTGGCAGCGATCCTCGCGATGGCCCCCGAGCGACACAAGCTGCTGCTCGAGCTGCTCGCCGGCTGCGGCCTTCGGATCAGCGAGGCGATTGCGCTCCAGCGGCTGCACTTCCGATTGGACAACGGGCCGCCCGAGGTCTGCATCCGACGAGCGCTCGTCAAAGGCCATATGGGCCCGCCGAAGTCGAGGCGTGGGCGTCGCGACATCCGTCTGTCGCGCCCTCTCGCCGAAAAGGTGCGGGCCTACATGGGCGCAACCCCAGGCGACCCAACCGACCTCCTCTTCACGAATGAACGAGGTGGACCGCTCGACCCCGACAATCTCCGGCGACGGATGCTGAAGCCGTTGGTCGAGGAGGTCGGAGCGCCCTGGGCCGCGTTCCACACCTTCCGTCATACCTTCGCCTCCATCCATCTCAGCGAAGGCACGAACCTCGTCGCCCTGAGCAGAGCTCTCGGCCACCACTCACCGTCCTTCACGCTCAGCCGCTACACGCATGTACTGCCCGGTGAGGTGGCAGCGCCTCTGGAGATCGATATCGATCCGGATACGCTGGAACCGTGAACGCGAAGGAGAAGCTGCTGCGGGAGATCCTCGACCTCGATGAGGTAGAGGCCGCGCGTGCTCATATCGTGATCACCGACGAGTCCGTCGAGGAATCCGAGATGGCGCCTCTCCCGGCGGGGTGGGGAGAGACGCTCACCGGCGAGCCGATGCCGAACGTCGCGGCCGCCGTCCGGCGCTCCCGAGAATCCCACTGAGAATGCTGATCGTAGACGCGAGCCTCGCGGTCGAGCTCGCCAGGTCGATCGGCATCGAACCAACCCACGTCCACGCTCTCATCACTATGGGATATCCGTTGCTTTGCATCCCAACTTAGGCTCCGCGCCTCCCGCTAGCTTGTGGTGTGGTGACGGCTCGCGACGACCTTAGTGCCCGGGTGCAGCGCAGAAATCTGATCATCCTGGCCGGACCTCCGGGGTCCGGCAAGGGAACCCAGGCCGCATTGCTTGGCGCCCGCTACGGCTTGGAGCATGTCAACACTGGGGCTCTTCTCAGGCACGAGATCGCAATCCAAAGCCAGCTGGGGCGTGCGGTAGAGCCCTACGTACGGGCCGGGGAACACACTCCTACCCCTTTGCTCAATGGTGTGATCGCAGAGCGAGTCGAACGCGCCGAGACCTCTGTGGTGCTGGACGGATATCCCCGAAACCTCGATCAGTGCGAGGCCCTTGATGAGTCCCTTCAGAGAACGTCTTTTTCGATCCAGGCAGTCGTCGCGTTCCAGATCGCAGACAGCTCCGTCATCGGCAGACTGATCGGTCGTGTCGTCTGCGAGACTGGCGCCCACGCCTACCACCTCCGCCTGCAGCGTCCTGTCGCACCGGGCGTATGTGACGTCGATGGATCGCCATTGGTGGCGCGCCCCGACGATCGAGACGCCTCTGCGCTTGAACGTCGATTAGAGGTCTATCGCAAGAGGACGATCCCAATGTTGGATCGATATGACCGACAAGGCCTTCTCTTTAGGGTCGACGCCGAGGGAAGTCCGGCTCAGGTCGCGGAACGGCTCTCCTTGGTCCTCGGCAAGCGCGCTACGTGCTGTCGGCAAGAAGTGCAGAAATATCCGGAAATTTCTCCTGATACGCGGCATGCTCACGCTCGATCTGGTGCCTCAGGGTCGGCTGTTTAGCGACCGAGAAGAGCTCACTCTTCTCCAGTCCCCAGTATCTGGCCTCAACCCAACACAGGGCCCGATACTTGTCGATCGCCTGAACCTGACTGCCGAAATCCCAACCGACAGCCGAGATCGGCAGCTCTTCGAAGACCTCTGCGGCGCGATCTTTATAAACGTCCTCGCAGATCGTGTCCGGGTGGAGGAACGAGAGATCGAAGCCGTTTGCTGCGAGTCCGAAGGCGGCGAGGCCGTAGACGATCGTCAGCTCGATCTCCCGCTCTGCGCAGAACCGGCCAATTCGCGCAGCTCCCACCGTGCTTCCAGCGATGGACACGAGCAGCACGCGGTTCAGCCGATGATGTCGAAGGTAGTAGTCGAGCGCAGTGCAGACCGTTTCGCCCGAGGCGACGGTATCCCCGATCACAATCGTTCCCGCCGGTGCATCCAAGCTGGCGTAATCGATCTCGACCGTGACCTCGGCTCCGGCAACCTGACGGCGGGAGGCAGCCAGGAAATTTGTTTGCGGGCGGTAGCCCAAGGCGTTCTCCATTGCGTCGCCAAGGCGATATTGGATGCCCTTGCTGAGGAGGACCAGCTCGGCGACGTCAGACGGGTCGGAAAGCTCCTCGGCGAAATGGGCGACCATCGCTTGGACGCTTTGAAGGCAAAGGCGGCTGAACGAACTGCCTAGTAGCGATCGGTCGAAGAGGAGTGCTTCGAGCCACGGACTTTTTGCGAGGTAGCAGTGCTTCGCCCCTCCGAGACGAACCTGTCGCAAAGCAGATGTCCCGAGCTGCTCATGCGGCAACATCTGCCTCGGCGATCAATGGGCGCCGAACCAGAGGCCCGCGAGCCGGGCTTTACCTCTAGAACCGCCGCGACGGGGTCGATCCTTCATCGACGGATCGGTCGGGAGCAGGCGGTCTCTATAGGCGCGGATGGCATTCTCGATGGTCTCTTCGGCGGCTGGAGTGGGGCGCTTCGAACCATTGGAGCGCAACCAACAGCCTGCCGCCTCGAAATCGTCCACGATCGCATTTGAGAGTGCGGCTAGATGGGGATGAAGATACTCAGCGACGGTGCCACCACGAAAATGAAGATCCTCGCGTCGGTAGTGGCTATCAGGTGGGACGACCGCGACAAGGTTGGTTCCGAACAGACGGGCGGCGAGCATCTCGATCCCGATCCCGATCCCTCTTCGCTGACGGGCATCTACGACGACCGCATCCGCGATCTCGATCTGAAGCATGTCCCTGCCGAAAAGAGCGGTTGAATCCGAGAGCTCCGGGAGCGGATCGCCCGGATCGAGGAATGAGACGACTACTGGGTCGGCGCCCACCTGCAGCGCCGCCTTCTCGCTCTCCGACCAGCAGAGCTTCTGGTCGATATCGGTGCTCTTCGCCACGCCTCCCGAGCAGTAGACCACGAGCTCCGTGCCCGTCGGCTGCGAGGCTTGGCGAAGCTGGTGCGGTACCAGTGCGCCTAGCCTTTCGAGCGTGCTCACGCTGCCTCCTCTTCGGTTGTCAGGTACTCGAAACCGGACACCGTAAGATACTCGTCGCCCCGAGGCTCGCATCCGCAATCCTTAAGGCGACCGATGAGCTTCGCGCGACCCGCCGGGTCGCCCGAGAAACGGACGACATTCAGCCCGTCGAGGTCGGTCGTCGGCCGCATCCCCGTGCCGACTTCGACGATCACCGTCCGATTTCGATGGAGAGCCAGGGCCATCCCCGCCTCGACGAGGACATTCGGACGGGCCTGAAAACCACTGCTTCTCTCGTGAGGAGGATCCCCGGCGCTTATCAGCTCCTCGCGGAGCTGAACGCGGTCATCCGGCGTGAAGAGGACCACGACCGCCCCGACCCTTTCGAAGGCCGCCTCCAGAACTTGGAGGGTGTAGGGCATTGGTTGACCCGTCCACGCTCGAGCCTCCTCCCACTCGATTGGCCGTAGACCAGATGCGCGCAGCACCGCTTTGAGGCCCTCGGTGGCCCTTGCATCCCGTCCCTGGACGAGAAAAATGTCATTGGGATCCTTGGGAACGAGCGGCATGGTGAACCTAGCCGAGTCTAAACGCTTGTTTCGCCGTGCCAAATGGGTGCCTAGCGCCGGAGGCTCGATATCCGAGCCGAGCTCCAGCTGGGCCGGCAGCGTCTTCTCGACCGCCTCATGGAATTCACCGATCCTCTCAACCACGGCACCCACGCTATTCCGGGACAGCCGCCCGAGCCCCCGGAAGCGTGCGGCCATCATTGCTCCCGTCAATGGCCGGAGCGGATCAGTGACGTCTTCGAAGTGGCGGTCCATGAGCCAGGTCCACATAGGCTCGACGCGAAGGCGAAGCAGTGCTGCGAGCGACATGCTCCGCTCGATCTGAGTGGCAATACCCAGGAGAGTCAAGAACTCACGTAGGCGTCGAAGTGACACGATAACGCCCCCGTCGAGGTTGTTGGCCAGTCCGCAATCCAGGCGACCGATCGGAAGATCAACCAGGATTGAGGCCTGATACTCGCGCATGTAGCTCATCAGGTAGGCGCGTGAAATCAGCATTTCGACGCTGACCCTTTGCGAAATCTCCAGGTCGACCGGTAGCAACCCCTCTGCGAACTGGAAAATAAATGCGCGTCCGTCCAGCCTCTGAGGCGTCGCCTCAATTTCCGCTTCGATGCGGCCCAACGGCCGATCGAGATAGGGACGAGCGCCCTGCGCGAGGATTTGCTGCCACAGGCCCCCCGAGCCCAACTCTCCTATCCAGGTCTCGGTTATGTCGCCCGAGGAAGACCGCGCCCGGGAGGTCCAGACGCCCACATCAAGGTCTGGGGTTTCGGTCTCTTCGCCATAGCCGGGGAAAAGCTCTGACCGGCTTCTGTACTCTCGCCGCTTCTTGGCCAGGAACTCCAAGGCTGCCGGTGACTCACTGGATACATGGATCAGACCGGCGGCGGTGGCAGCTTTCAGATACTCAAGAAATCGATCGATGATCCGGACCTCGATGAGGTAGGAGCGCGGCAGGACGAGCCCATCCTCTGCGACCATCAAACCGACCCGCGCTAGTTGCGTTGCGAGTCCCAGCATCTGCCTGTCCGTGCACTGACAGCCGTATAGCGCCAGCAGCTCGGGATTGATGAATTGGACGAATACTCTTTTTGGCCTACCCGCCATCGGCGCAAGGGTATGTCTTTAACTGCGCCGTGCAGTGGTGAGAATCGCAGACCCTGTGCGCGTCGAAGCAGCAGAAACGGCGCCGAAGACTGGGCTTAGGCAAATCACCGTCTCGGAGGGAGAGAAGCTCGCCTACGCGCCACCGGCGAGCTCAGTCCAGATTAGGCGTGCCTGTTTTCCAGTCAAACTGATGTCTCCTGGGATGGCTGCGTTCCAGGATTTGGTGGTGCAGCCTGCGACCCATTGACGCGCGGATGCCAGATCAGGCAGGCTTGCGCCCGTGCCCAATTGCTGCCCGAGTCCCTCGGCGGCGACGCGGGGAACGCCAGCCATCCTGAGGGCGGCGGCTGCTTTGGAGCGCACTCCGTAGAAAACCAAGGACGGAATGTGGCCGACGGCGGCCAGCTGTTCTTTCTCGGCTTCCGCCAGCGCGACGCGTTGAACGGCTCCCATGCCCCAAGGCACCTGAGATACAAGCTTCGTATGCAGGTAACGTCCGGCGCGCTGGACTCTCTTTTCTTCGTCTTTCTCATACGGCTGGAGGCGACGATTTGCGATCTCCGTGACGTTGTAGCCGTCGACCCAGTCGCGAACCATCTGAGCGACCAGCTCCGGATTGAAGGGTGACCTTTCTTCCTCGCCCAATGAGAGCTCCGGTACGCGCCCGATGACGTCGATCAGGTTGATGAGCTGGGCGTCCTCCTCTCCGAAAAGACTTTGCTCTCCCCAGAATCCAAGGTCTCTAAGCTCGGGGTGCTCGCCTTTCTGCTGTGCGTAAAGAAAGTTCACCGACTCCAAACTGAATCCAGTGCCGTCGGCGAGCCGGAGCCAGCCGCTTTTCTGGTGCGCATGCTGGTCGATGTAGCGCCTCGCAAACTGGACCAGGCGTTTCGACAATTCCTCGTCCTTAGACCTCACCTGGCTGAAGACCAAGGATGAACGCAGGAGATCCTCTACGTCAGCGCGAGCCGCCTCAGCACCGCCGACGCGGAGAGCGTGAGCTATGTATTGAGTGAAGACACTAAGTACACGATTTTGCGCGACGAACGAGAGGTTGAACTCGGTCTCGGCATCGCCGAGAGTCTGGACTGCCTCAAGAAGAGCGCTCGCGAGAGCCAGTGAATCCTCTTGCAAGTAGGACCGGAATTCATCATCTTCGCCGGGCTTTGGTGCGCTGAACGCAACCAGTCCAACGGGATCCTTAAGGGCTCGACCGGCTCGACCGGCAATGTTCCAAAACTCAGGGAACGGTAGCTGGACCCACGGCTGAGGGCCGTCCGACTTTCGTTTCAAGGTCTCCACCACAACGGTTGCAATTGGAAAATTGACGCCTTGGGCCAGCGTGGAGGTTCCGCAGATGACGTCAATGTCATTCATCTCGATCAGCCGCTCCAAGAGAAACCGCAGATCGTGGGAGATCCCGGCATGGTGAAAGCACACGCCTCGCTGAATCTGAGACGCCAGAGGATGAGCGGCTCCGAGCTCTGCTTCCGCAAAAGCCACGACCGCTTCCCCGAGCTCGGACAGCTTTCTTGCTTTCCGGGTGGCAGCGATTTCACGGGCACGTCTCTCCGAAGTTGCGCGACCAATGCAGAGGAAGAGGACAGCGCCACGTGCAGTAAGGCTGGCGGCCAGGCGCGTCGAGAGTTGGCCCTTCGTGCGTTTGGTGCCGGTGGCTGCTCCCAGGTCTAAGCAGACGTCGTCCGGAACGCCGAGCTCCACATCGCGGGCACCCGGAATCGTGTGTAGGCGCAGGCGTAGCCTGTTGCTGGCTCCGCGCTCTAGGACGGCGGCAGCGGTGATCACGTCGGTTGGCTTCCAGTTGACCGTGACGGACGCCTCAGGATCGTCTCCAAGCCATTCCGCTAGATCCTCGACGTTGGGGGTGAATGGACTGAGGAGAAGGAATCGCGATGCGGCGCGCTCGCGCTTGATCATTGAAAGCAAGAGCTCGAGACGTGCTCCTCGATCGTCGGCTGCGAGATTGTGAGCCTCGTCGGCGACGACCAGCGAGAGGTTTGCGACCGAGGGGTGTTCCTGGCGAATAAGTAGGTCTAGCTTCTCAGGGGTCGTCACGAGCACATCCACCTTGTGACCGCGAAGAAATTCATCCTCGACCGGGTCGAGCTCGAAGACCGGAACCGCTGCCTCGACCGCATAGTCAAGTTCGCTTAGATCGAGACGAAGACGCCGCGCAACCTGGTTAACCAGAGCACGGGTCGGTACGACGTATGCAACCTTTGAGCCCGGATTCAGAGCAAGAGCCTGCACGATGCCAAACTCCGCGATCAACGTCTTTCCCGAAGACGTTGGCATTTGAACAACGAGTGCGCGTTTGGCCGGATCGAGGAGGCTGGATCGCAGCGCCGACCGCTGGCTCGGCCACAACTCCAGCACCGGATTTTCCCGTTCCGAAGAAGCAAGTACGTCAACAAAACGACGGACATTTGCGCCGAGAGTCCTAGTAGTAGTCCAGACGCTGCTCCGCAGGATCGCCTTTGCGCCGACAAAGAGAAGGTCGCACAAGTGGGTCAAATCGGGATCAGGAGTCTGGGCAAGGATCTCTTCGATATTCGTGTGATGTCGTTCTAGCCTTAAAGCCGCATCGGCGGGCTCGCCAGACACCGAGTATTCGGCAGCGATCTCAGCCATGCGGGCGAGGTTGTAGAGGACCACCACACGGGCCACATCAACCATGCCTGCCCCCTCGGCCCACCCGTCCTCTTTTTCAGCCTGCAGGGATCGGAGCATCCCGATCTCCTGCGCAGCATCTCTGAGATCGTCCCACCCGGAATCTCGCTTCGCCACCAAAACGAAAGCGCGGGCGATCCTTAGTGCTAGCTCCTCCGGCCACGTTAGGTCAGGCGGAATAGACAGCCACTCGCTAGGAGCGGAACGCAAAACCATGATTACGTCGGGTCTTCGATCGGCCTCAAGACCATCCGCCGCCAAGCAGGTGATGTGCAGCAAGCGCTCCATCGGACCTGCGGAGCCCGGATCAATCGCACGGCGACACAGAAATGCCTCGTCGAAGAGACGTTGTCGTTCCGCCTCCGACTCGACGTCCATCGCGAAGCGCTCCAAGGCCTGGGCGAGACGGCCGCTCCGCACGAGATCGACATGGGCCTGAGGGGCCTGCTCGACCGCCCGCATGACATCGGCGATCAAGGTGGCGCGACGTGACTCGCCGATGACCTCGGTGAGGCCCTGCTCATCCAAGAGTTGCCGAACCCATTCGGCGTTGAATCCGTTAGTGGGGCGGGGGAGTGCTGGGGGTGACTCAGGCATGGCGTGCTCTCTCGTATACAGCCTTGGCCAGATCCTCGATTGGCTGATCGATACTGACTACGGAGAAGCGGATTCGGCGTCCCGCAAATTGCTCAGGTTCATCCTGGAAGCAGCCGAAGTCCGTCTCTGCCGCGTGCTCCGCTGGCCTCACCAAGACCGGGTGGACGACCAGGTCTAGTTTCCCGGCGACGGACAGGGCGATAGCACGGGCGATCTCACCTTTCGCCGCCTCATCCGCCTCCTTGAACAAGCGGTTCAGCTCGGCCAGGATGCGATCGTCGTCGGCGAGAAACGCCACGTACTGGTTTCGCAGGCAGTCCTCGTTCTTCCCGACGACATCCGGAGGACTGGTCGTTTGTGAGGAGGTCTTGACCTCAGACACAACGCCGACAAGCGGCCCGAACTCCAGGCCCAGGAGGTCTAGGCCGCGCGCTGGTGCGGCTGGGATCTCCTTGTGACGGATACGCGAGGCGGGGACCAAGGTGCCGAAGCGGGACTTGAGCACGAGATGGGCGAGAAGCTCGCCAAGCTCATTTCGCGCGACATCCAAATTCGGGATCTGATGTTTGCCCGGCTCTGGAATCGATGCTTTGAGAACCCGATCAACAACCGACTCAAGCGACGGAGCATCGATTACGCCTTCGAGCTCGGGCGCCTGAGCCTTCAGCCTTTCTGCCAGTTCTTCGTGGTCGGAGTAGAGATCGCGTAGCTCGTCGGCAAGTTCAGCGACAAGTTCGGCTTCTGGGGGCGCCTCGCAGCTCAGGATCTCGAAGACGTGGGTCTCGTCGGCAGTAGTCGACGTCAGCGTGAAGTTAGGCACGTGCGATCCGCCCTTTCCCAGGGCGCACGGTGATGCACCCGACCTTCTGGTCGCGAAAGCAGCACAAGCCCCCGATCCTTCGCTTCTCCTTCACAGAAGGGCGCGGTTTGTATCAGAAATGCCGATGTCTGCGGGCAATCCGCGGACCAGAGGCATCGGGGAGGGAGCCCTTGGCGAAGAGCCGCACGAAAGAAAGCACGATTCGTCATCGCTTTCTCCCGGTCCGGGGCATCGCCCTTGATTGCCCGTTTACATCCAGTCCCGAGCTTGATGCACTATGCTGATGCTGATGACGCGCACCACGGTTGATGTAGACGAGCGGGCGCTCGACGCGGCGCGGCGGGAGCTGGGAACCAAGGGCCTTAGCGAGACGGTCAACGCCGCGCTACGCGACGCCGCCCGGCGGCGCACGCTCAAGGGGTTCGACGTCGTCCGCGATGTTGACGGCACCCCGCAAGAGGTCGCCGCCGGTCGCGAGCGCGGTTGAGCGCGGTGGCCGATCTTCGGTTCCCGCCACTCGATCGGCCGGCGCTCTTCGACACCGGCGCCTGGACCTGGGCACGTGATCGCCGCTTCCCTGAGCTCACCGCCTGGTTCAACGCCGCGGTCGAGGCTGGCCTGGTTTTGGTTTGCGATCTAGTCATCCTCGAGATGACGCGCCTCGCCCCGAACGAGGTGCGGGCTCGGGAGGTCTCCGATCGACTCGCGGCCTTCGAGGCGATCTCGATGCCTGCCGGGCTCTGGGACCGGGCCCGCAAGACCCAGTTGGCGCTGTCGGCGAACGGTGACCACCGCCGGGTCCCGCCCGCGGATCTGCTGCTCGCGGCTGCAGCCGAAGAGGCCGACGTGGACCTCGTCCATTACGACCGTGACTACGACCGGATCGCCGCCGTCGGCGCCCTTCGTCAGGAGTGGCTCGTGCCGGACGGGACGCTCGCCTGAGTTCGCCGCCGGCCGTGGGGCAAGGATTGGGGCAAAGCGGCCCACGTATTCGAGCCAATCTCAGACGAGTCCGATCTCCCGAATTTGGCTTGACACCTAGGGCCACGTAGCTCTACATAGCCCCAGGCGCGGGCTCATAACCCGAAGGTCGCAGGTTCGAATCCTGCCCCCGCTATTGGACAGAGGCCCCGCGAGTGCGGGGTTTTTGTTTGCCTTGCTCTACAGATACAAGGTGTCGAAATCGACCGTGGGGCAACGCCTCGGGTGAGCGTCGGCCGGTGTCTGCTTGCGGGAGTGGTGGCGGAACTCTCCGTCGCCGCGGGCTGTGTCTGCGTCGAAGTTGAGCTCTCTCAGTTTGCGCGGCTCGTGTGCTTCGGGCCGATGTCGGGCTGCGTGGAAAGCTCGCCCTTGACCCACTCGATTTCACGGCTCACGTAGTCGACTATGTCTCCGGTCTTGAGCTCGTCGGGGAGCATGTCCCAGGTGTAGGTCT
>Ga0164241_10006359_pt1 | contig 10811 bp, 10 predicted proteins | sample OricomyardsoilBY_FD_108780 | JGI IMG/M metagenome (GOLD analysis project Ga0164241, IMG submission 108780) | Backyard soil microbial communities from Emeryville, California, USA - Original compost - Back yard soil (BY) | ecosystem: Environmental > Terrestrial > Soil > Unclassified | place: USA... | reverse complement strand
AGGTTGGCTATGTTAATGACCAACCAAGCAAGCATACAGGAAGTATTGTTCTTTCCGCAAATGAGGCCTGAGAAAACTGAATAGATTTATCAGGATTCTTCATTTTTAATAAACTGTTTTAGGGGCGCAATGTATTGCGCCCCTGCTTTTATGTTGAATTGGTTTATATTTAGCATGCATGCAGCGCAAATTACTTGATAAACGTTTTTCGTTCCAATTCTCGCTATCGGTATGGCAAATAATATTGCTTGCCGAAATGGTTATACTACTACTGTATGTCTGTTGGGAAATATACTGGCTAAGTAAGGTGGGTACGGCTGCCATAAAGTGGCACACCTATTTTGCCGGGTTCGTGTTTGGCATATCGCTATTGTTATTATTGCCATACGCGTGGGTGCATTATATAAAACAGCGTTCGTGGCTGTTGGTGTTATACGTGCCGTTGTGCCTGCTTATTGGCGAGGCGCACCCTTTTTCTAATGTATCTATGTATTCATCGTTTGCGCCCGACGCTTATGCATTTATGCTTACCGATAACCGCGATAACATTATACCAATATCGAAATATTACAGCACGCATAGTGGTAACCTGGGCCACGAGTTTAATTCGATATGTGCGGATATGCATATAAACGGTTACCCCGATTATGCCAAAGCCGAAAATGTTATTGCTATTGGCAAGGTGCTTTTTGCCCATTTACAATTAAAAGAAATAAGTACTCCGCCTACCGATAGTGTAAAGCTTTATATGGTTTCATATACTTACGGTGGCAACAAAATTTCTTCCAACAAAACATTAATGTATAATGGGTCCGTTGGTAAATAAGCACGCACAAATTTACTGGACCTGCCTTAAAATATCGTTTGTATTTGTATGGGCATTGGTTATAATAGGTATGGTATTAGGCGCATCGGCATTATGTCCATACCCCACAGGCATTTGTAAGCTATACACGTTCAGTCCGCTATTTACTTTGCCCGGTAAAGTAGTGTTGTTAGCCGCGTTGGCCTTTGCATCTTTTTTTTATCTGCGCGAAAAGTACATGATAACATCCACATTAGTATTAGCATTACTAAGCGCTATTATAATAACATATGAAGAAAGCAACGGTTTATACCAAAGGGCAACCTTGCTAAGCATGATTTGGCTGGCGCAAAGCTTTGCTTATATAGCCTACCGTTACAATAAAAATTTCAATCTAAATCTATTCAGACAGCAATATGTGGTGCAAATAATATGCGCAGGATACATGCTTGCAGGCATTTCGAAATTAATGCAGTCAGGGTTTGAATGGCCTGCGCAAAGCGCCCAATTGCTCCCCATACACATGATGAAAGGATTTGCCGGCGATTATTACAGCTTTGGCAATATAGCCTACCTAAATAAAGGTATGGCGGTAGTAGGAATGCTTTCGGAACACTATACCGCATTTAAAATATTGCTAGGCATGAGCATGATATTGGAGCTAACTTGTTTTATGGCAATTGTTAAGCCGGGCCTGCGTTTTGTATATGGAGCAGCCCTTTTACTAATGCATTTGGGTATTTTATATACTATGAATATTTTAATCAGCCCTTTTGCTTTTCCGATGGTTATATTTTTTATGAACCCGTTATTTTATATTGTTATTGGCTTTGCGAAGGCAAAACAGCTTATTACAAAACCCTTGGTGTAATTTTTTCGGTTATTCTTGTGCAGAATACGGAACTTTGCATTAAACCCTATAATACATGAACAAGCTAACAGCGTTTTTACTTTTTACATTTATATGCCTTACCACCTTTGCGCAAAAGCCACCACATACGGATAATCCATTTACCCAAGATGATTGGGATAAGCTGGGCAAAACGCAACAGGACTCCATAAAAAAGTTATTGTTTGAAGAATATAAATCGGATGTAAAAGCTACCGAAACTATAAACGTGGCTAACGCTAACGAGGTGATAGACGATGCCGTAAAAAGTGTTAGCACCTCAACCACCTTAACTATTACCAGCTACCCACAGGCAACACTTAGCACCGATATAACTAAGCTGAAAAACTTAGAAGAATTTACCTGCGACCGATGCCGTGCTTTGGATTTAGAAAAATTGTTCGACCAGTTATCGAAATTACCAAAATTGAAAAAACTAAGCCTGGAAGGCGGCGAATACAAAACCATACCCAACAGCATTAAAAAACTGAGTGGCTTAGAGGTGTTGAACTTAAAGGATAATAACATTGCATCGCTGCCCGATTCGATAGTATTGCTAAAAAACCTGCGGGCGCTGAACTTACAGCATAATGCTTATTTATACGATGACAATGTATATGCCTTGCTAAAACAAATGCAGGTTGAAGACCTTAATTTTTCGGCAAGTGGTTTGTTTGAAATAAATAATAGTATAGGCGATGTAAAAAGCCTAAAGCATTTAGATTTTTCGGTAAACGATATTAAAACTTTACCCGCTTCGTTTAGCCAGCTAACAAATTTGCAAAGCCTGTACATTAACCGCAACCTTAAGTTCGATTTTACACAGGCGGTTGTATTGCTGTTACCACTTAGCCAATTAACCGAGTTGGACGTAAAAGAATGTAACATTACCACACTACCTTTAGACTTAGGCAAATTAACATGGCTTAAAAAATTAGATGTAAAAGGCAACCGCCTAACAGCCCTGCCGCTTACCTTTGGCAGCCTTAGCAATTTGGAATACCTAGACCTTAGTTATTTTGAAATGGGTGCGCGCATGAACAAAATAACTGACCTTGGCCCCAACTTCGGTAACCTTAAAAAATTGAAGTACTTAAACCTTGCTGGCAACCAACTAACTACTTTGCCTGATGCCTTTGGAGGCCTTACCGATTTAATGTATTTAAATGTAAGCTTGAATAAGCTTAGTGATTTTGGCTTGGCTATTACCAAACTAAACAAATTAAAAACGCTTGATTTTGGTTTGAACGATTGCAACAACATACCGAATGAAATAGGCAACCTTACACAATTAGAAATATTGGTATTAGATGGCAACTTTTTTAACCGCCCCGATAAGAAAATTAAAACACTACCCGAAACCATTTGCGCCCTTAAAAACCTACGCGTGCTATCGTTAAAGGATAATGTAATAGAGCAACTGCCGACATGTATTGGCAACCTTACACAGCTTGAAAAATTAGACCTTCGCGATAACCTGATAAGTACTTTGCCGGAATCGTTCACCCAACTTAAAAACTTAAACTGGCTAAACTTAAAAGCCAACGATATAACTGCGCTGCCTGATGGATTTAGCAATCTTACAGCATTGAAACAGTTGGATTGTTCGATGAACCTGAAGATGAATTACAGGATTGAGAAAGAGAAATTTGCCAAAATGCAACAGTTGTTGTTTTTAGACCTGAGCTATAACAATATAACCAAGGAACAAATAACACCATTGCGCGAAGCATTGCCCAACTGCAAGGTTATAAATTGGGATTACAAGCAATAAAAACAACATACCTCCCCTAAAACAAACATATGAGGTACAGAAAAGAGGTAAATACAATAGTTATTCAGCATTTATATCTACCTCTTTTTCTTATAGCTCTATGGAATTTGGAATGTAAGCGGTAGGTTAATTGTTTTCTGTTCCTTTTCGGCCAATGTAAAAGTGGTATTAAAGTTACTACCGCTTAATGAAACGTAATCGCCACTACCAAATGTACCATTACCATCAGTATCGTACAATCCATATATGTAATAGCTGCCGGGGTGCATGTAGTTAAATACAAACTGTGCATCGGTACCGCGTAAAATTACATAGCGGCTTTTATACTTTAGGTTTTGCAGTTGCGGGGTAAAGCCGCTGAACAAAGGTTGTGTAGTAACTATCAGGTACACATTTTTAGCAGTGTCGGCGCCATTGGCAAGGGTAACGTTAACGGTAGTTTTGCCTAAGTATGGTTGCGCAGTTTCGGGGTATGGATCTAAAGCAGCATCGTAGTAAATAGACTCAGTTTTACCATCAAACGCAGTGCAAAGGTTTTTTACTAATTCCTTTTTAGGAAAGTTAAAATGGGTAACAGCTGCCTGTGCTGCTGTGTTATCCTGCCGGCCGGCATCCCATGCAAAATGTATTACAGGTTGTTGCAGTGTGTTATACTTATTGGTATACACCTTCATGTACAGGCTATCGTTTTTAAAATACAAATCGGCATAGGTACGGTTAGTGCCTGCCTTAAAATCTTTAAAGCGGTAAAAAGCATTGCTACCGTTTTCGCTTACGCTATCAATTACCAAATACGATATGCGCTGCATGCCGGAAAAGTAACCTCCGTTCCTGAAAGCCATTTTATAACCATTGCAATCGGCGGCAATAAAAAATGACATAAATAGGTCGTTGTGTTTATCTAACTCGTTTTTAGCTGATACCTGCGATGCAGATACAGGACGGTAGTCGGCAGTATAATCGGGAAAATTACCTACTGATGTTGAAGACGACACAGGCCCGGTCCAAATACCATTAATATGGTTTAGCAGACTGTAGCCCACTACATTGGTAGTATCTGAAATTGGAGGGACATTATTGTTATCGTTATCATCTTTCCTATCGTGCTTACAAGCGGCAACAGTAAGTAATAAGGCAATAGCCGAAACTGATAAAAGGTGTTGTAGGGTTTTCATGGCGTATGGGTTACGCCGTAAATGTATAAATAAGGTTGTTAGTTACACATAATCTAAATCAACCGAGAATTTTTCGGGGTGCTTGCCTTGTATATCCTTATAAAAAGCAGTTATCTCGCGCATATCTTTGTCCATATTACCGCTGGGCCAAACCATTTTACTTACGCCTGCCCTTTTATTTTTGTAATCGAGGTAACCTAAACCAATAGGCACTTTAGCGCCTTCGGCTACATGGTAAAAACCTGTTTTCCATTTTGTTACCTTTTTACGGGTACCTTCGGGGGTTACCATTACTACCAATTCTTTGTTTTCGGCAAACAGATTAATCATGGCTTCGGTCATACTTTGGCGCTCCTGGCCTGCTTGTTTAGGGCTTCTGTCAATAGCTATGGCGCCCAGCGGCCCGAATATTAAACTAAAAGGGAACCGCATCCACTCCTTTTTAACTGTATAACGAATAGGGATATCCATTAACCAAAAAGCAGAGCGGGCATATATCAAATCCCAATTGCTGGTATGTGGCGAGGCAATCATAACGCAGCGCTTAAAATCTGCTTTCAGCGAATCATCCAAAGTCCAGCCCGAAAGCCAGAATATTAGTTTAGCAAGTAACTTACCCATAGGGCGGCGAAGATAATAAGCCGTGCCTAAAGCAAAGGTTATTTTTAGGTAAGGCTATTTGCCCATATAGGCAGTGTACATCCACACCATTTTTTCCTGTTGGCGTATGTAGTCGCTCATTAGGGCATTAGTGCCTTCATCGCCCGCATCGGCCGAAAGTTGAAGTATCTCCCTTTCGAGTGGCAACAAAGTTGCAAAGCCATTCAAAATGTGCTCAATAGCTTTTTTGCCATCGGTTACGTTTTTAGCTTCTTTAATGCTTGAGTGGGCCACATAATCGGTAAAGGTATGGGTAGGGGTGTGCCCCAGAGTTAAAATGCGCTCGGCTATTTCATCTACTTTTAATAAAGCATCGGTATATAATTCCTCAAACTTAAGGTGTAGTTCAAAAAATTTCTCGCCGGTAATATTCCAATGAAAGCCACGTGTGTTTTGATAAAACAAGTGGTAATTAGCCAGCAGTGTATTTAGTTTTTTAGCCAATTGCTTAGCCTTTTCGCTATTTAAGCCTATTTGATTTTTTGCCATAATGCATTGATTTTTATGATGGTTGAAATTAATAAAATGGAAAACAACCACGTAAAAATAAATAAGGGCATAATCCCCCAAATGGAGGGTATGGGTTTTATCTACCAACTAATACCTTTATACCCGAAAAACTACAAGCACGTATGCAAGCAAAACACCTGTTAATAGCGCTTACCGTATTACTAATAAGCTGTAACAACAGCAGCACCAAGCAAACCGACAAGGAGGGTATGAATAACAATGAAGTTAATACTGCCAACGAAGCTAACCTTACAAATGGTAGCACCATGGCAAACGGTGAAGCAGGCAATGAGCAAGCGAACAATGGCAACGGTAATTGGGAGAAGCTGGTAATGGTACAATACAAGGATAATAACGGCGCCCTGATAGCCGAAGCACCCTATCCCGCCAATTGGAAAATGATGACAAGGGGCCAACAGGGCGACCCCACTATAACAGGGCCGCATAATATTAAGGTAAACGAATTTGCATCGCATAGCTTTATGTACACCAACGACCCTCGTTTACAACAATCGTACATGCAAGCAGGCATGCAGTTACGCGCTATGCCGGGTATTGATGCGGTAATAAAACAGGATATTGAACCACAAGCCAACCAACAGGGCTTGCAGTTGATAAAGTACTACGAAATACCCGAAGTGAGCAAAATAGATAAGTGGTACACCGATCAACTTTATAAAGCAGTACCCGGCAAAAGCGAAGCCGTGGCTATTGGCACCGATTGGCAAACCGCCGATGGCACCCCCTATTTTTTATTGGTACACATAAATGTAAGTACTACTGCCAACATGCAAAATTGGTATTACATGAGTACAGGCCTATTGGCCGATAAAGATTACTTTGAAAAAGCCAAAAAGCAACTGATTTTTGCCTTAGCCAATACACATTACGCACTTGAACCTATTATGGCTTACAACCAGCAAGAGGCGCAAAAAGCAGGGCAAAGCTGGGCAGCATTTAACCAACGTATGGCACAAAACCAAGCCAACTTTGAAGCCCAACAACGCGAACACATTAACCGCACTGATGCTATTAATAATGCTATAATGAGTGGCTACCGCGAACGTGATGCCGCCAGCGACCGACAACAAGAGCGCACTATTGACGGTATATACGAGCGCGAAAACACCGTTAACACTACTACCGGACAGAAATATAAAGTGGAAGGCTACCATAACCAATACTGGATGAACAGTAACGGCGAATACATTAGCAGCGACCGCAACGATTATAACCCCAACTTAGACGATAACATGAACAACCAGAAATGGGAGGAGTTGAAGAAAACAGGGTATGATTAGGATTAATAAAAGTGATCTCTCTCTAAATCAACCAAATAGCAATACACAGGTCTTTTACCTACCGACCGTTTGGTAAATTAAAATCTTCTTCTTAGCTTTGGAATCCCTAAATCAAAATTAGGACAACTCGTGAGTTGTCCCTACTAAACAACCATAGGGAGGATATATGCCAAAACAAAAAGTAGACGAAGAGACTATCATAATAGAAGCACTAAAACTGTTTAGGAAGCAAAGCTATTTTAATACCAGCATGAGCCAGATAGCTGAAGCCTGCGGTTTGCAAAAGGGCTCGCTTTATCACTATTTCCCCAGTAAGGAGGACTTAATGAAGCGGGTAATTAAAATGGTGCACGAGTTTTTTAAAACCAATGTTTTTGCTTTAGCCTACGATAAAAGCGTACCGCCGCAAAAGCGGCTCGAAAACCTTTTTACCGCTGCCGAAAGTGTGTTTTTGGATGAAACCAAAGGCAACCTGTTAGGTAATATGGGTGTTGAAACCGCCTTAATGGCGCCCGAGTTCAATACCTTGGTACAAAGGTTCTTTTTAGACTTTTTTCATGCCGTAAAGACGATTTACTTAGATAAATACCCCGAAAAAATAGCTACTGAATTAGCCGAGCGCAGCGTAGCCGAAATTGAGGGCAGCTTAATGTTTAGCCGGGTATTTAACGATCATAACTATTTAAAAAACACCATAAAGCGCGTTTTAAATCGCTTAGAAACCAACGCTCCTAAGCAGCCTGCTAAAAACAAGGCAGTACCTGCGGTTGAGGGCGATAACTAAGGTTGTAAAGGGTAGGTTAAATAATAAAGATATTTTTTACCGAACGTTTGGTCAATAAAAAGTAAGTTTTAAATTCGACACCCCGATTTGGGCTAACCACTAAGGAATACAAATTATATAGCCGCAAAGGCGCTAAGGCACAAAGAAGATTTTAAAAAAAAGAAAATGAAAATGAAACATCTTATAACTATTACGGCTTTTATGCTTTTTACACTGGCAAGCTTTGTAGCAAAGGCCGGCGGGGAGAGGGTGTATATAAGAACTGTTTGTCAAGGCGCGGTACCATGTACAGTAACAATATGGGAGAAAGGACAAACAAGAAAAGAAAAAGTGGAATCGATCACTAAGGCAGAAGAAAGTATAACCACCTTCGCTAATATACTTGAAGGGTACTTTAATAAGGGATTTAAATTAGTGGGCACTTCATCAATATATAGTGGATATGGAACTGAATACATCCTCGAAAAAGAATAAACAATCTAAATACTCAATACTAACATCTAATGTCTAATATCTCAATACTAATTACTAAATACTAAATAAACAATCAATACAAAAATGGAAGCAGCTACAGAAAAAAAAGCGGTGAACGTTACCCCCGCCAAAGCACGCAAAATTAAAACCGTTGCGGTGCTGGGTGCAGGTGTAATGGGCAGCCGTATTGCCATGCACTATGCCAACATTGGCCTTAAAGTATTTTTATTGGATATTGTTACCCCCGGCTTAAGCGAAGCCGATGCAGCTAAGCCTGCCCTGCGTAACAAAAAAGTGAACGACGAGTTGGCGTTTGCCCTTAAAAGCAACCCCTCGCCTATTTACGACAAAGCCTTTGTTAACCGCATAACCACGGGTAACTTTGACGATAACCTTAGCTGGATAAAAAATGCCGACTGGGTTATTGAAGTAGTAGTTGAACGCCTTGATATTAAACAACTAATATTTGAAAAGGTAGAAAAATACCGCAAACCCGGTACGCTTATTACCAGTAACACCTCGGGTATTCCTATCCACTTAATGGCCGAAGGCCGTAGCGATGATTTCCGCGCACACTTTTGCGGCACGCACTTTTTTAACCCGCCGCGTTACCTAAGGTTGTTGGAAATTATACCTACACAGGAAACACACCCTGAAGTAGTTGACTTTTTAATGCACTACGGCGACCTTTTTTTGGGCAAACAAACCGTATTGTGTAAAGATACCCCTGCGTTTATAGCTAACCGCGTTGGCGTATTCAGCATTGCTGCAGTTATTAAACTAATGCAGGAAATGGATATGACCATTGATGAGGTAGATGCTATAACTGGTGTATTAATTGGCAAGCCTAAATCGGCTACCTTCCGTACTACCGATGTAGTGGGCCTTGATACCATGATTAAGGTAATGAAAGGTGCTTACGATAACCTACCAAACGATGAGTACCGCGATGTACTACAAGTGCCGGATTGGATTATGACCATGAACGAAAACAAGTGGTGGGGCGATAAAAGCGGACAGGGTTTCTTTAAGAAAACCAAAGATGCTAAAGGCAAAAAATCGTTCGAAACTTTAGACTGGAAAACTTTAGAGTACAAGCCAAGCAGCAAAACAAAAAGCGCTACTACCGAACTTGGCAAGAATATAGAAGACCTTAAAAAACGCTTAGCTGCCATTAGCAAGCAAACGGATAAACACGGCGATTTTCTTCGCAAATTAACTTACTATGTGTCTTCATACGTAAGCAACCGTATACCTGAAATTAGTGATGAGCTTTACCGTATTGACGACGCGATGCGCGCCGGTTTTGGTTGGGAAATTGGTCCTTTCGAGCAATGGGATGCTATTGGTGTTGAAGGCAGCGTAGCTAAAATGAAAGAAGCAGGCTTTAAAGTAAATGCATGGGTTGACGAGATGTTGGCCGGCGGCTTTAAAACTTTCTACAAAGTTGAAAACGGCATACAGAAATACTACGATGTAAAAAGCAAAGGTTACAAAGCCATACCAGGCCGCGAAGCCTTCATCATATTAGATAACTACAAGGAGCAAAAACCAGTATGGAAAAACGCACTTTGCCGTGTTGATGATATTGGCGATGGTGTATTAAACGTATCGTGGGCTACTAAAATGAACAGTATTGGTGGCGAAGTAATTGAAGCCATTAATAAAGGCATTGATATAGCCGAGCAACAAGGCTGGAAAGGTGTGGTACTTGGCCACGACTACCCGAACTTTAGTGCAGGTGCTAACCTGGCTATGATATTTATGTTTGCATTAGAGCAGGAGTATGATGAGTTGGATTTCGCTATCCGTGCCTTCCAGGGTGCTACTATGCGTTGCCGTTATTCGTCAATACCTGTGGTAGCTGCGCCGCACGGCTTAACATTAGGCGGTGGTTGCGAGTTTACCATGCACAGCGATAGCGCCATAGTAAGTGCCGAAACATACATTGGTTTAGTTGAAGTTGGCGTGGGTTTAATACCCGGCGGCGGCGGTACTAAAGAAATGGCCCTACGCGCAAGCGATGCCTATTACAATGGCGACCCTATGATACCTCAATTGGCCGAAAGGTTTACTGCTATTGCAACTGCAAAAGTAGCAACCAGCGGTTACGAAGGCTTTGGTGTAGGTGTGTTAGACAAAAAGAAAGACTTGATTGTTGTAAACCAACAACGCCAAATAGCTGAAGCAAAACGCCGTGTACTTGAATTACACGCCGAAGGCTATACGCAAAAACCAATGCGCGAAGATATTACCGTGCTTGGCCGTAGCGGTTTAGCTGCATTATACGCAGGTGCTGCAGCATTTAAAGTAGGTGCTTACGCAAGCGAGCACGATTTTAAAATTGCGCAGAAAATAGCTTGGGTACTTTGCGGCGGCGACTTAACCAGCGAAAGCATTGTTAGCGAGCAATACCTTCTTGACTTAGAGCGCGAAGCT
>Ga0164241_10006358_pt1 | contig 10813 bp, 9 predicted proteins | sample OricomyardsoilBY_FD_108780 | JGI IMG/M metagenome (GOLD analysis project Ga0164241, IMG submission 108780) | Backyard soil microbial communities from Emeryville, California, USA - Original compost - Back yard soil (BY) | ecosystem: Environmental > Terrestrial > Soil > Unclassified | place: USA... | reverse complement strand
TTTGTCAAGCCAATGTATATAATCTCCACGTATGGCTTCGTTAATTTGTGTATCGTGTTTTTTTCCGATGCTGGCTTTCTTAAACTGATTTATGCTGTTTTTAAATTCATCTAAATTAAGTATTTCGTTCACCTCTTCAGCAATCAGAAAGTTGTCGATCACGGCATACCCATTTTCAGCCAACCCATCGGCTATAGCATCAAAATTTGAATTCATGTAACAAATTTACTTTGTAATTGTCTATACTTACGAATATGAACAAAAAAGTTATGAAAGAAGTCAGTAGCAGATGGTGTACAGTCCATAACAGTCATTCGTCGTCGTTGACTATGGCCCGTCGACTATCGACTATAAGCCACAAACTGCTAATCATACTTATACCCGTAGCATTACTTCTCCTAACAAGCTGCGAAACTCCAAAAGAGCAGATTGTATTACGGCGTATAAAAGATGTTGTTGTTGACGGCACTACTGACCCGAAACTAAAAGCGCAGGTAGTTCTTTATAACCCCAACACTACCCGCATGCGGTTAAAAAAGATTAACGTCGACATCTTTTACAATGGTAAAAAGGTGGGGAAAGTAGATCAAAAAATGACACTGTTAATTCCGGCACAAAATGAATTTTCCATACCGCTGGAAGTGAACCTGGCTATTAAGGAATTGGGTGTTGTAGAGACGCTATTAAGCATGTTTGGAGGCAAGAAAATGCAAATTCAATACAAAGGACACATAAAACTTACGTATCACGGCTTCCCAATTCGCGTACCCGTCGATTATAAAGACGAAATCCGCGTAAAATTCTGACGTGAACCCATTTTTGATCTTCATAAGGTGTAAATTGAGTAATCAAAATCCCTATGGTGGAGGCCGGAGAACAAAAGGATTCGTTTCAGCAAATGCAAAAAACCGTTGATCAACTCAACGGCGAAAAGCAGCAGATCATTAGCATTGTATCGCACGATATTAAAGCTCCCCTCAATCGCATCTTTGCCCTCGTGCAATTGATGGAAATGGATAAACAAAACCTTACCAACGATCAGAAAAACTACCTCGACAAAATGCACCAGGTGGTGGTTGACGGCCTGAGTATGATTCGGAATTTGGTTGACTATCGAAACATTGAATACAGAGGTATTGATTTACATCCCGAGCAGATAAATATCAGCGCTTTCATTGATTCAAAAGTGAAAAACTTCAGAACGCTGGCTGATAAAAAAAATATAATCATCAATTACACTGCACCTGAAGACATAACAATCGTATCCGATGATCAATGCCTGACGCGAGTTTTTGACGGTCTGATTTCAAACGCCATCAAATTTTCAGCCGAGGGGAAAGAAATTTTTGTCTCCGTTACAAATGAACCCAACCGCGTAGACGTAAGGGTGCAAGATCAGGCCCGGGGATTTAGAGCAGAAGATCTGTCGAAGCTCTTTATGAAATTTCAGAAGCTTACAGCTAAACCAACGGCAGGCGAGAGCTCTACCGGCCTTGGACTTTACGTTGTAAAAGAATTTTTAGATAAAATTGGTGGCACAATGAAAATTGAAACGCAAGAAGGCATTGGCACCACATTCGTTGTTTCGCTGTTAAAGTAAGCACTGATTATACTTATTTTTTACTACTCAATTTGGCTTTTGAACAGCTTTTCTTCTCCCATCTTCCAGTTTTAATTTGCACATTTGCAGTCTTAATAAATCTACTTAACCGGTGTCCGATCGATATAATCTTCGTGGTGTCTCTGCTTCTAAAGAAGATGTTCACCAAGCCATCCATAAACTAGACAAAGGGCTATTTCCTAAGGCTTTTTGCAAAATCGTGCCCGATTATCTGGGTAACGACCCCGACTACTGCACCGTTATGCATGCCGATGGAGCCGGAACGAAATCATCACTTGCATACGTTTATTGGAAAGAAACAGGAGACCTTTCTGTATGGAAAGGCATTGCTCAGGATGCCATCATTATGAACATTGATGACTTACTGTGTGTTGGTGCTACCGAGAGCATTCTCTTGTCATCTACCATCGGCAGAAACAAAAGTCTCATATCAGGTGAGGTAATTTCCGCAGTTATCAATGGAACAGAAGAAGTTCTAAAAATGCTCACCAATCATGGACTGAATATCATAAGTACCGGTGGCGAAACAGCAGATGTTGGCGACCTGGTAAGAACAATCATTGTAGATAGCACAGTAACTGCACGTATTAAACGCAACGATGTAATTGACAATGCGCGCATAAAAGCAGGCGATGTAATTGTTGGTTTCTCGTCCTATGGAAAAGCTTCTTATGAGGATGTGTATAATGGTGGCATGGGAAGCAATGGCCTCACCTCTGCACGCCATGATGTCTTTCACAAAACTTATGCTTCAAAATATCCTGAATCGTTCGACAAAAATGTTCCTGATGAATTGGTCTACTCGGGAAAATATAAATTAACAGATACGCTTCCTGACGTTGATCTAAATGTTGGCCAACTGGTTTTATCACCAACCCGTACTTATGCTCCCGTTATTATTGAAATATTCAAAAGTTTCAGGCAGCATATTCATGGGTTAGTACACTGTAGTGGAGGAGCGCAGACAAAAATTTTACATTTTATTGATAACCTCCACATCATAAAAGATAAATTGTTTGAGGTGCCACCACTATTTAAACTAATTCAGGAGCAAAGCAGTACCGACTGGAAGGAGATGTATAAAGTTTTTAATATGGGGCATCGTATGGAAGCCTATGTAGAACAGCAATACGCTCAATCTTTAATTGATATTTCAAAAAGCTTTAATATAGACGCGCAAATTATCGGCCGGGTAGAAACAAGTGACAAAAGAAGAGTGACCATAAAAAGTGAATTTGGAGAATTTGTTTACGACTAAATTTTTATGCTATGCGAAAGCCCTTAATACAATTGGCTGTAATTCTACTTTTTAGTGTAGCCTGTCACCAAAACAAAAAAATTGAATCTATTGTGATACCGCAAGACATCCACTCATTTTCCCGCCCAAATGAAGCACGCGTGTCAAACCTTCATTGGCAAGCCGCTGTTGACTTCGACAAAAAAATAATCAACGGTGTAGCCGTGTGGGATATCGTTACATCATCACTTGCGGATACGATCGTCTTCGACACAAAAACAATCTCCATTCATAAAATTATCGTTGATGATGTTGAGTCCTCAGCCTATACGCTTTCAAACGACGTTCCTATTTTCGGTCAGTCTTTAAAAATCAGTATAACGCCAGCAACAAAGAAAATAGCCATTCATTATTCGACGAGCCCTGACGCTGAGGCTGTGCAATGGCTAACGGCACAACAAACCGCCGGAAAGAAATATCCATTTCTGTTTACACAGTCGGAGGCTATTCTTGCCCGCAGCTGGATACCCTGTCAAGACTCACCGAGTTTGCGTTTTACCTATACAGCAGACGTAACGGTACCTAAAGATCTTTTGGCATTAATGAGTGCTTCCAATCCGCAACAGCGAAACGAAAATGGTATCTATCATTTCGAAATGAAACAGCCCATTCCGAGTTATTTGCTTGCGCTTACTGTGGGAGATATTACATTTAAATCAATTAGCGAACGCAGCGGCGTATACGCTGAACCCGCATTGATTGACAAAGCTGCCTGGGAGTTTGCTGACCTTGAAAAAATGATCAGTGGCGCCGAACAACTTTATGGTGCCTACGCGTGGGAGCGGTACGATGTTATTGTTCTTCCGCCAAGCTTCCCTTTTGGTGGAATGGAAAATCCGCGGCTAACCTTTGCAACGCCAACGATTCTTGCAGGCGACCGCTCTTTAACTTCGCTTATCGCGCATGAACTTGCACATAGCTGGTCGGGCAACCTAGTTACAAATGCTACGTGGAATGACTTCTGGCTCAATGAAGGTTTTACGGTGTATTTTGAAACCCGCATCATGGAAAAATTGTATGGCCATGATTATGCAGAGATGCTCGCATCTTTGAATCTACAAGATCTACAAGATGAAATCAAATCATTGACAGAAGCAGGTCACATTGCCGACACAAAATTAAAACTTGATCTTACCGCAAGAAATCCCGATGATGGTGTAACACAAATCGCGTACAATAAAGGGTATTTTTTCCTTCGATCTATCGACGAGCAATTTGGTCGCGATAAGTTCGATGCCTTTCTAAAAGACTATTTCTCAGAGAACGCTTTTAAGGTAATGACAACCGACAACTTTATTGTCTACATAAAACATTACTACGAAAGTAAATTCAAGATTTCGCTGTCAGATTCTTTTTTAAATGCCTGGATCTTCACCGAAGGTTTGCCAGCCAACTGCCCTGCACCACAATCAGTGTTATTTAACAACGTAGATAAAGTTACCGCGCAATGGATTTCTACGCAGCAGATTGATAAAGAAGGAACAAAGAATTGGAGTACACATGAATGGCTTCATTTTCTTAAGAATCTTCCTGCTCCTCTTACTGTTCAACAGCTTACCGCCCTTGATACCTTTGGCAATTTTACAAAATCAGGAAATGCCGAAATACTTACTGCATGGCTTACGTTAGCCATTCGATACGATTATAAACCAGCATATCCTAAACTCGAGGAATTCTTGATTACCACGGGACGACGGAAATTCCTCAGCCCCCTCTACACGGAATTGGTAAAAACAGAAGACGGGAAAGCCAAAGCCCTACAGATCTATAAAACAGCCAGGCCCAACTATCATTTTGTGGCCACAAACACCTTCGATAAGATGTTTTAGGTTAAAAGATCAAGGCTCAACATCGACATTACTTAAGCGTGAACACTTATCTCCGCCCGTCGTAAAATATACATCCATATTATCAACCACCTTATAAAAATTGATGGTTAATATTCTTTAACTTCACTTCACGAGCCCTCGATACGTTTTTAATAAATCTTGCGGCTAAATGAAGCCAATCCGGAAGAAAACAAAAAATGAAATCAGCCAAACAAGCTTTAAGGCATTATTAGAAAATGCCCTTGATGGCATTGTGCTGTATGATAACAATGGTGTGATAATTTATGCTGCACCATCGGCAAAAACAGTAAGCGGATATTCGGCCGCAGAGGCATTTGGAAAAAATGGAATAGACTTCGTTCATCCGGATCACTTGGCTGAGGCAATATTGGCCTTTAAAAGGGTGCTTAAAAAGCCAGGAAAAAGTCTTACCCTCATTCAGCAACTCAAACACAAAAAAGGTCACTATTACTGGTCTGAGTCCGTACTGACTAATTTTTCGCACGTTCCGGAAATAAATGGCATCGTGTCTAATTTCAGAGACATCACCGAAAAGAAGCTAGCTCAAGAACAAGCAAGAGAAACACAAGGACTGCTTGAAACCATTAGCCAGAACTTATCAGAAGGCGTTTACATGGGCATAATCGGAAAAGAATACGTTTATGTGAATGATGCTTTCTTAAAAATATTGGGTTATAAATCTTTCGATCAATTACGACAAGCATCACCGGCTGATCTGTTTGCTCACGGACCTCGCCGATTAGAGATTATCAACATGCTGCGAACCAAACAAGGCTTAAAAGAAGTAGAAGCGCAGCTTGTTCGAAAAAACGGAGAAATATTTTGGGGAAGAGTGAATGTAACGCTCCTGAAGGAAAAAGGTAAAGAAGATTATTTTGTTGGCACAGTGCGCGACATCTCGCAAGAAAAAATGGCTGCCTTAAAACTGGAAGAATCACGCAACTTTTTAAATAGTATAATCAATACAGTTGCAGCCCCTTTATTTGTTAAAGACGAGAAACACAGGCTTGTAATTATAAATGATTCTTATAGTAAGCTGATTGGTCTTCCGCGAGAAGAGCTGTTGGGTAAAACCGATCGGGACAACGTAGAAGCAAAAGGCGAGGTGAATGTTTTTTGGAAAATAGACGATCACGTATTGAAAACAGGTGAGAGTGTTGTTAACGAAGAGAAGCTTACCGTAAAAGGGAAGACGCATGACTTTGTTACCATTAAATCACGGAGCGTTAACGAAAAAAATGAAAAGTTCCTGATTGGCTTTATCAATGATGTAACAGAATTTAAACGTGTTGAAAAAGAGATAAAGCAATTGAATGCCAATCTGCAAGGTGTTGTTGAAAGCACAAGCGAATCAATCTTTGCCATCGACAAAAATTTCTTGTACACAAGCTTTAACAAGAATCACAAACGAGTAATGAAATTGCTATACCACGCAGACATAGTCGTTGGTACCAACAAACTTAAATGCATAAAAAATTCAAAAGATGAGAAGTGGCTCACTGCCGATCTGAAGCGCGGCATGAAGGGCAATCACTTTGTATCAGAGCGCAGGCTTGATCACCCTCAATATCGAGATCGTTATATCCGGTTAACGTATAATCCGATTTACGGGGAAAATAATTCCGTAGAGGGACTCGCTATTTTTGTTAGCGATATCACAGAACGCAAACAATACGAAAGTAAACTTAACGCGCTAAATGAAGAGCTTACACAACAAAACTGGCAGCTGGCAGCACAGGAAGAAGAACTTAAAGCTACGTTGGAAGAACTTTCTGAAAGAAATTTCGAGCTAGATCAGCTGATGTATAAGACCTCCCACGACCTTCGTTCGCCTTTAAGTTCTATCATGGGATTAATCACCTTGATGCAAATTGATAAAGACGCAAACAACCAGGCGATTTACATCAACAAGATTGAGGATCGGACAAAAAAATTAGATGAGTTTATTCGTTCTATGCTTAACTACGCTCAGGCCAACCGGGCTGATGTTAACATTTCAGTGATAAATTTGAAGCAAGTTGCAGAAGCGTGTATCAAAGAACTCGAGTACTTAGACAATTTCAAACTTGTAAAAACCGTGGTAACGATTGAGCATGAGGGCATTGCTTTCAGAAGTGACTTGCTTCGATTGAATATAATCTTCGGCAATATAATTTCAAATGCGTACAAGTATTTTAATCGCGAAGCGCGAAGTTATTTGAAAATCAAGATTAGCATAACTCCCACTGCCGCGTTGATAGAATTTAAAGACAATGGTATTGGCATAAAAAAAGAATATCAATCAAAAATATTTGATATGTTTTATAGGGCTACCGAAAAATCGCAAGGTTCCGGCTTGGGCATGTACATTGTAAAGCAGGCAATAGAAAAATTACACGGTACAATTAAATTAAAAAGTGAACATGGAAAAGGTACAATTATAAAGATTACCATTCCCAATATGTAAACATTAAATTCAACCCCGATAAAATTATCTGTAGGAAGTAAGGGTAACTTCCCATTTAAATAGTGGACTTCTGTATGAAAAGTTATATCATGAGTAGCGTTAATTTTCTTTATGTTTTTTTATTTTTATACGCCTGCTCTCCTGTGTCACATCGCAACCTGACTAAAACTTTTACACAGGCAGAAAAAAAATTTCAAGATCACATAGGGTTCATGCTATATGATCCAGTTCTTAAAAAGGATTGCTATCAATTTAATGCCGATAAATATTTTATTCCCGCATCAAATACAAAAATTCTCACATTCTATGCGAGTTTAAAAATTATGGGTGACTCTATCCCGGCATTGCGATTCGTTACTTCAGGCGATTCTTTAATATTCTGGGGTACAGGAGACCCATCCTTCCTTTACAAGAATATATTTAATAACAACCGTGTTTTTGATTTCTTTAAATCTCGTAATGAACACCTTTATTTTTCACCATCAAATTTTGGCGACAAACATTTCGGGCGCGGCTGGGCCTGGGATGATTATAGCGATTCATACTCGCCCGAAAAGTATTCACTCCCCATCTATGGCAACATTCTCTCCGCGCATGAAACTAATCAGGGCATAGCAGTGACGCCATCATTTTTTAATAACATTGTTATAACTACATTCTCTCAGCAAAAAAAGTCAACCGTTAAAAGACGCTTAACATCAAATCAATTGGAGTATTCTCAGGGTTCTGAAATAAAAAAGACTCCGTGGGACATTCCTTTCAGTGTAGATTCACTTCTTATAGCCAGTCTGCTGCAAGACACGTTGAAAAAACCTGTATCGCTTATCAGCAAGCCTATACCGTCAACAACAAACACTCTTTTTAGTTTGCCTACAGATAGCCTTTACAAAATTATGATGCAACAGAGTGATAATTTTATTGCCGAACAGCTTCTGCTAACGTGCGCCGGCATAGTAAGTGACACGCTCAAAACTGAAATTGCGATTAAGTATGTACAAAAAAATTACTTTCAAGATCTTACAGATAAACCTGTTTGGGTAGACGGATCGGGCTTATCACGCTACAATCTATTTACACCACGCTCTATTGTTCAAGTGTGGGAAAAGATTTACAACGAACTTGCACGCAAACGACTATTCGACATCCTTGCTGTAGGCGGAAAATCGGGGACACTTAAAAATTCTTATGCCGCTGAGACACCGTATATTTTTGGCAAAACTGGTACGTTAAGTAATAATCATAACCTAAGTGGTTATTTAGTCACCAGACGCGGCAGAGTTCTAATATTTTCATTCATGAATAATAATCATCCAGCCTCCGCTCGAGAGGTTCGCAAAAATATGGAAACGATTCTAGCTTCTATTAGAGACAACTACTAATGAGGAATAAATGACGGGAAGTTAATTGTTGAAGGAATGACGAGCACACAACTCTTTCACTGAGAAAGAGCCAAAAATTTTTTAGTGCACGCTTTCCCCGTGCATTTCACCCCATCCAATGAGTTCCAGCGAAAAATTTCTAAAACGACAAATTCAGCTTCCGCTTGTTTTTTAGCGCCTGCTGAATTTCCTTAATCGCTTCACGTTTAAATTTCTTCTGGTAGGTGTCATTTGATGTAAGGAGTCCTTTTATATACTCCAAAACATTTTCGGCTTGAGTCTGATTCAACGAATTAATTGACTCAAGGATTTGGTTTTTTTTGTTTTCGTTTGTCATGATCGTAGTGGTTGAATGACACTACTAATAACGGAAAATAGTATACGGATGTTCAAGCGATAACATGTCAATTAACCTTAATACAACACTGAAGTAATATTGGCAGGAAACTTGTCTGAAAATGCGGTAGTCACAAAAAACAAAAACTGAACGTCCACAATTCCCGGGAGGGGCCGAGAGGTGTGTAGTTCAGTTTTTAGAATAGTGCCAACTATTCCACAATACAGAAAAGTTTTAGAGAGAGGGTTGTAAGGGACTTTTCTATAAATCTTTATAATGCTTGCTTCAATTCAACCTTCCGGGGTCTGAAAGCAAACTAATTAAATCTTTCTTTGGGTTAATTTTAACCTTTTGTTCAACTACGCTGGCAAGACTGGCTTCTACTTCGCCTAGCGCCATCATAGCCGAAACACCCAGCGCATTTCCTAAATATTCCGTTTTTTCATCAACGCAATTATCGGCTAAGAAAATTACGGGTGTATTCTTGTTTACTGAGCTTGTTCGCATAGAACGAACCAACTCAAATCCTGTAACCATAGGCAGGTCTGTACTACAAATGATAAGATCAAAAGATTCAATTCGGGCAGCTAGGAGCCCATCCAGGCCCGAATTTGCGTAACGAATGGTCGCTTTATCATTGAGTACAGCCTTAATATGTTCTGTTACTTTTTCCTGCCTATGGACTACTAGGATTTTCATCGACATCCGTTACAGTTAATTGAACATTAAACTTCCTAAACCTTTCAGGTATGAATTTCGGCTAAAGAATTGGATGGAAAAGGAGTAAAATTGGCGGGTAAGTTATTTAAGCTATGAAAAAAAGTAAAAATCACCATTTTTCAAGCGCATTCTATGAAAATGAAGATTAGGGCCTTCTAGACATTTGAGTAATTATACTCATAAAAATGAGTAGAAATACCTAGTAAGGTTTTAATGGATTTTAAGCCATAATTCCGACCTGGTAAGCATAGTGAACCAAACCGATCGTGTTGCGCACCCCTAATTTCTTCATAATGGTGGCACGGTGATTTTCAATTGTACGCTCACTTAACGATAATTTGTCGGCAATTTGCTTGCTGGATAATTCACGGCAAACAAGCTGAACGATCTGCTTTTCGCGTTCAGTGAGCTCATCATTGCTAAAATTGGGGCGCTGAGCTTTGACATTTTTGCGCATAATTGACACCACCCATTCATTGTGGTAAAAATCTTTTTCAACCACAGCCTGGATAGCTTTCTCTAACTCATCTGGTTCAGTGTTTTTAAGTAGAAAAGCATGTACACCCATTTCCATCATATGCAGCACATATTTGTCGCTATCATGCATGGTAAGTACAATAATTTTTACGTCAGGGTATTTTTCAATAATGACATCGCATGTTTCGGCGCCATCCATCACTGGCATTTGCAAGTCTACAATAGCAACATCAGGTGCTTCATATTTCATCAACGTTAGCAGCTCCTTTCCATTTTCAGCATCTTTTACCTCACTTACTTGTTTAAATGTTCGTAGAAGGTTTACCATTGCTTTACGGAAAAGCGTATGATCGTCGGCGATGTAGACTTTATAACTTTGTTTCATGATTAATTTGGCAACATTAATGTGATTTTACTTCCCTTTGGCTCTGCTGATTTAAAGTCAACCACTGCACCTAACAGTCCGGCTCTGTTTTCTATACTATAAAGCCCAAGACCTTTGCCCGGAGTCTTATCTGCTCGCTGTTCTTCTATATCAAAGCCAACCCCATCGTCTTCCACACAAATGGATAACCCTAACTCTTGCTGCTCAATTGAAAGATTTATTTTGGATGCCTGTGCGTGTTTAATAGCATTATTTAGCAACTCTTGAACAATGCGGAAAAGCATTAGTTCTTTATTTTTAT